>Ga0208492_1001533_pt1 | contig 13928 bp, 6 predicted proteins | sample Subbioar_CSW14AB_FD_184820 | JGI IMG/M metagenome (GOLD analysis project Ga0208492, IMG submission 184820) | Serpentinite rock and fluid subsurface biosphere microbial communities from McLaughlin Reserve, California, USA - CR12Mar_CSW14AB (SPAdes) | ecosystem: Environmental > Terrestrial > Deep... | reverse complement strand
CTATCCCGCCGCTACGCTCCCGATCGTGGCGAAACTTGGCGCGATGTACCACCGGCTGGGAAAAAGCACCAAGGCCGAGCCCTATTTCCGCCGCGCACTCGATTGCGCCGAGATGGCTTTCGGCAAAGACCACGCCAAGACCGCAGCGCATATTGAATCTCTGGCGGGTTGCCTCGTCTGGGTGGAAAAGGCGGATCAGGCGGCGGCACTTTACAATCGAGCGATCGCCGTGCGCGAAGCGGCAAGTGACCCGGCCGGTTCGACCTTGTTTGAAGACATCGAGTATTTGGGCCTGTTGCAGCTTGCGCTCAAGAATACGGAGGAGGCGGTCCCCTTGCTTCGCAAGTCGCTTACCATGCGCGACGACGAGGAATGTTCTTTGCAATTCAACGTGCTAGATGGGTTCTTCGGCCTGAGCACTTGCTGGAAGAAACTTCAATTTCTTAGAGGCAACGAGAGCGATTGCCTTCGCGCCCTTGATGTGCTCACCAGGGAAAAACAAGGTGAGAGCGTCGCGGCCGGATTGGTCGTTGCTCACCTCGGTTTGCTTTCCGCGAGAAAGTTCCAATGGCAGCAAGCGCAAGAACGGTTCGAAAGCGCGATTGACATGCTTTCCGGGATGGCCGACCGCGACGATCCCCAACTGGAATTGTGCCTGAGCAATCTCGCCTGGCTGTACCGTGTCAATGGACGGGAGGAGGATGCCCTCGGAGTCGATGAGGAGATCAAGGCGATTCAAATAAGCCGAACCGAAAGCGCGAAAACCGAAACTTCTCCCTCAGGGCTCAGTCCGGAACGGGTTCGCGTCCCCGTTTCCACGGTGCAAGCCCGTGCGGTTCCCAACCGCAACCCGTCGGCGATCGCTCAACGACCGAGGCGTGTTGTCAACGATTCCTGGCGCATTCCCCGACGCGTGGCCAATCACCCGGTGCGCTAGGATGCGGCCGAGCCACGGAAATAAACTTTTGGCGCCACCACCGAGGCAGAAAACAGCCGCTTCGAACGACCGGCGTCCTGGACATCCTCATAGTGTTCAGTTGGCTTCTGATGCCACGATCGAGTCGGCGGCGAACGCCCACGTTTGCTTTGCAAGTACTCTTTCAAACTCCTTTAGAGGGAATTGAAGTCGCTATTGAACGGGTGCCTGCTTCCTTGATCAGAGCGTTCCCTCTGACCTATAATCAAAGGTGATCCTGCCGCCCTACAGGTGCGGCTTTTCACTTTCGCCGGGCCCCGAATTCGCGAAAGGATTGGCCATGTCCGCTGAAGTCATCACATTTCTGCTCTTTGCCTTCGCGATTGGCGTGGCCGCCTCCTGGCACCTGATCGGTCGCTTGCGCTGCTGGGTGGCACAAACCGGCTTTCGCCTTCGCAAGGCGCGCAAGCCCTGGCAGGCCGTGGACAATCGGTTTCCCTTTACGCCCGTTTCCGGGACCCAACAGGTCTATCAGATTCATATCCAGGACGAAGCCGGCACCGAAAAAACCGGCTGGATCCTGCTCGGGTCCCTCTGGATGGGACTCGCCTCGACTCAAGCACAAATCGTCTGGGAGTGAGCGAAGCCGGAGGTGAGGGGGCTGCAAGAAACCTCCCTTCCGTCGATCGCCTGGTTTTTGAGAATGCAAAAAGCTGATAACCCTTCTCCTTACCACGGGAAGGGTTGCGTCGTTTCTGCTTGATGTTGAGATTTCAGCGGAAACGGGGATTTCGTCCGTAAACGTACCAATTTCCAAGGTTTGCCTCTCCCGCCAGCGGAACCTCCCCGGCGCGTCCTTGAGAACGGGCTCGGATTCTCGATGCCCATTCACTCACAAACTGCGATTTCCCCGCACCCTTTTCGTCCAATCTCCTTAGGATTTGCTGAAGCCCTTCGCGATCCGGAAAACGGATCCGACCCCCAATTTCTTGATTGGTTTTGGCCCAAAGAGGCATCCTCCAAATGCTCACCTCTCTCCTGCTTACCAGCTTGCTGTTTGGTCCCGTCGCCGACACCGCCGCGGCGCCTCCTTTCAAGGTTCTCTTCCTGGGAGACCGGGGCCATCACCAACCCGCCTTGCGCTACCGCCAGCTCGCCTCGGCCTGGGCCAAGGAACCGATCAAACTCGAATACTCCGAGGATGCCAAGGTCCTTAACTCTGACACGCTCAACAAGTTCGACGCGCTCATGATCTATGCCAACACCGAGAAGATCACGCCCGAACAGGAGAAGGCGCTGCTCGACTACGTGCGCTCAGGCAAAGGGTTCGTGCCGGTGCACTGCGCCTCCTACTGCTTCTTAAATTCGCCAGAGTACATCAAGCTCGTCGGCGCCCAGTTTCAGCGCCATGGCACCGGCACGGTGCGCACCATCGTCAAGGAGCCCGATCACGCGATCCTCAAGGGGTGGAAGCCGTTTGCAAGCTGGGACGAAACCTATGTCCACACCAAGCACAACGCCGAAGGCCGCACGGTTCTCGAAACCCGCAAGGAAGGCAGCCAGGAAGAACCCTGGACCTGGGTGCGCGACGAAGGGAAAGGCCGGGTATTTTACACAGCCTGGGGCCACGACGATCGCACCTGGGGCGAGGCCGGCTTTCAAAAGCTGTTGCAGCGCGGACTGTACTGGGCCGCGGGGAAAAACCCCGAGTCGGCTGGCACTTATCGCGGCGTGCCCGAAATGACCAAGGTTGCCAAGGATCTGGCCCCCTTCGAATATCAACCCGCGCGTGTCCCTTTCTATCCTGCCGAGCGAGGCGGCAGCAACGCGCCTCTTGGCACCATGCAAAAGCCGCTCGATGTCGCCCAGTCGATGAAACACATCGTCCACCCGACCGACTTCGAACTCAAGCTTTTCGCGAGCGAACCGATGATCGAGGGCAAGCCGATCGCCCTGAACTGGGATGAACGCGGCCGCCTCTGGATTGCCGAGACGATCGACTACCCCAATGAAAAACGCCCCAAAGGCCAGGGCCGCGACCGCATCCGCATTCTCGAAGACACCGATGGCGATGGCGTCGCCGACAAGGCGACCATCTTCGCCGACAAGCTTTCCATCCCGACGAGCCTGATCTTCGTCAAGGGAGGCGTGCTTGTCCATCAGGCGCCCGACACCCTGCTATTGAGCGACACCAACGGCGACGATGTCGCCGATGAGCGCAAGGTGCTGTTCACCGGCTGGAGCACCGGCGACACCCACGCGGGCCCCAGTAACCTCCATTACGGCCTCGATAACTGGATCTACTTCATGCTTGGCTACGCCGGCTACCGGGGACAAGTGGGCGGCGAGGACCTTGAGTTCCGCACCGGCTTTGTGCGCATGAAGCCCGACGGCTCCAAGATGGAGTTTTTGCGCAACACGAACAATAACTCCTGGGGCATTGGTCTCTCCGAGGAAGGGATCCTCTTTGGTTCGACCGCCAACGGCAACCCGAGCGAATACATGCCGATTGCCAATCGTTATTACGAGGCGGTGCGCGGCTGGTCATCGTCGGCGCTGAGCGGCATTGCCGGCAATCCAAAATTCGCGGCGGTTACCGAAAAGATCCGCCAGGTCGATTTCCACGGCGGCTTCACTGCCGCGGCCGGCCACGCCCTTTACACCGCGCGCAACTACCCCAAGGAATATTGGAACCGCACGGCGTTTGTCGCCGAGCCGACCGGCCACTTGCTCGCCACCTTTGAGATCGAAGGAGAGGGGGCCAATTTCCGCTCGAAGCCCTCGTGGAATCTCCTGGCCGCCAACGATGAATGGGTCGCCCCGATCGTGGGTGAAATCGGGCCAGACGGCAATGTTTGGGTCATCGACTGGTACAACTACATCGTCCAGCACAACCCGACGCCCAACGGTTTCACCACCGGTCGCGGCAACGCCTACGAAACGCCGCTTCGCGACAAGAACCATGGCCGCATCTACCGACTGGTCGCCAAGGCCAATCCCGGCGAGCTGACCTTCAACTTGAAGGGGGCGACGCCGGAAAAGCTAGTCGCCACCTTGCGCCATCCCAACATGTTCTGGCGCAACCATGCGCAACGGCTCTTGGTCGAGCGCGGTCAACAAGATGTGGTGCCCGCGCTCTTGGAGATTCTCGCCAACCCCAAGGTCGATGAAATCGGACTCGATGTCGGCGCCATGCACGCCATTTGGACGCTGCATGGTTTGGGCGCGATCAAGGAGGCCAAGGTTGCCGAAGCGTTGACTGCCGCGCTCAAGCACACCGCCCCCGGCGTGCGCCGCAATGCCGCGTTGGCCCTGCCGCTGACCGCCGAGGCGGCCACGAGCATCATCGATGCCGGCCTCACCGAAGACGCCAATGCCCAGGTGCGCCTGGCCGCATTCCTGGCGCTGGCTGACCGCCCCGCCAGCCCCAAGGCGCCTGCAGCCCTGGCCAAGGCCCTGGGCGATCCCATCGTCTCCGCCGACAAGTGGCTGCCCGATGCGATCACCGCGGCCGCGGCCAAGCAGGAAGGATCGTTCTTGTCGGTTTGGCTCAACCAGCCAGGCGAGCCCGATGCCGCCTCGCGCAAGGTCGCCCTGATCGTCGCCGAGCATGTCGCTCGCGGCAATCCCACGGGCCGCGCCAAGGAAATCGTGACCGCCCTGGCTTCAGCAAGCCCGGAACGCGCGGCCGTCGTCCTGAAGGGGTTGGTCAAGGGCTGGCCCGCCGGCAAGGTGCCGCTTGATGGCGCGACCGACAAGGCTCTTGAAGACCTGCTTACCAAACTGAGCGCCAGCGGCCGCTCCGACCTCATTCGCCTGGGAGATAAGTGGCAGGTCGAAAGCCTGCTCAAGCAAACCGAGAAACTGGTTAAAGATCTGTTGGCCACCCTCCTCGACGAAGCGAAATCCGAATCGGATCGTGCCAATGCTGCCGCGCAGGCCATCGATTTCCGCAAGGGCGACCCGGAGCTTGCCAAGAAGATCCTGGGCCTGATCACGCCGCAAACCTCTCCCGATTTCGCATCGGCGCTGATCGAAGCGGTTGGCCGTTCGGAAGCTCCCGTGGCCGGCGATATCATCCAGGCTTCCTCCGGTTGGAGCCCCTCGGTGCGCACCCAGTCGCTGCGCCTCCTGGCTCAACGATCGCCCTGGACTCCGGCATTGCTCGATGCCTGTGAAAAGGGGACGGTGCGCTTGACCGATTTACCTCTCGATCAACAGCGGGCGATGGCCGATCACCCCGATCGCAAAATCGCGTCGCGAGCCCGCACTTTGCTCGAAAAAGGCGGCAGCCTGCCCAATGCCGATCGGCAAAAGGTGATCGAGCAATTGGCCAGCGTCACCAAGAAGACCGGCGATGTTCCCCATGGCAAGGCGATTTATGTACAACACTGCGCCAAGTGCCATGTCCATAGCGCCGTCACCGGCCCAGGGATTCCTCCCGGCGGCATTGGGCCCGAACTTTCCGGCATGGCCGCGCATCCCAAGGAAGAGCTTTTGATCCACATCATGGATCCCAGCCGCGGGGTCGAAGGGAACTTCCGCGCCTGGACGATCGTCACCAAGAAGGGGCAGCTCATCACCGGCCTGATGAGTTCGGAAACGAAAACGACGCTGGAGCTGATCGATTCGGAAGGGAAGAAGCATCAGCTCAACCGTTCCGACATCGACGAGATCAGCGTGTCACCGAAGTCGCTCATGCCCGAGGGGTTTGAGAAGCAGGTCTCGGAAAAGGACCTGGCCGATCTGTTGGAGTTCATGACGCAGCGCGGCAAGTTCTTGCCCTTGCCGCTCGATAAGGTGGCGAACATTGCGACCGATCGCGGCATGTTCTTTGGCCCCGACTCGGTCGGCGACCGGATGATCTTTGACGACTGGAAACCCAAGACTTTCGCCGGGGTGCCGTTTATGCTCATCGATCCCAAGGAAGGGGCGAAACCCAATGCGGTGATGCTCTACGGTCCCAACGGCTCGACCGCGCCCAAGATGCCACGGCTGGTCGCCATGAATGTGTCGGGTTCCGTGCGGGCGATCCACCTGTTGTCGGGGGTGGGGGGATGGAATTTCCCCGCGCTGCCCAAGGGCTCGACGAGCATGATCGTTCGCCTCACCTACGAAGATGGCTCGAAGGAAGACCATGCCTTGAGAAACGGCGAGCATTTTTCCGACTACATCCGGCGTGTCGATGTGCCGGGATCGCAGTTTGCTTTCGATCTACAAGGCAAGCAGGTCAGGTACCTGGCGATCACCCCCAAGAAATCACTGCCCTTGAAATCGATCGAGTTCGTTAAGGGTCGCGACGGCAGCGCGCCAGTGGTCATGGCGGTCACGATCGAAGGGCCCTGAGCCTTGTCCGGCCCCTGGCGAGGTTGTGCGGTTGACTGCTTTCCCCGGGTAGATGGGATCCCTCATGAACTGGGTCGTCATGTGGCTGGGAGTATTGATTTTCCCTGGGGCGCCTGGTCCCGAACCGGCGGCGCCTGAGGGAAACGCGCCCATCGATTTCCATCGCGACATCCGGCCGATTCTTTCGGATCGCTGCTTTTATTGCCATGGCCCCGATGAAACCCACCGTGAGGCGGGGCTTCGTCTTGATGACGAGGCGAAAGCCAAGGCGGCCCGCAAGCGGGGCCGGGTAATCGTGCCCGGCAAGCCCGAGGAAAGCCTGCTGATCAAGCGCATCCTGAGCGCAGATGCGGGCGAGGTGATGCCGCCGCCGCGCCATGGCAAGGATCTGACTCAGGATCAAAAAAAGCTCCTGACAAGGTGGATCGCCGAAGGAGCACGATGGGCCAAGCCCTGGGCGTTGGAACCATTGGCCGCGGCCAAGCCGGGGGAGTCGATTGATCGCTTGCTCATGACTTCGTGGGCGAAGGCGGGGTTAGAGCATGCGCCCCGGGCCGATGCGGTCACGTTGTGGCGGCGGTTGCATTTTGACCTGACCGGTTTGCCCCCGCAGCCAAGGATCCCCGCGAAGGTCGACGAGCAAACCTACGCCGCCAAAGTCGATGAGTTATTAGCCAGTGACGCTCACGCGGAGCGGATGGCCACCTGGTGGCTGGACCTGGTGCGCTTTGCCGACACGGTCGGTTACCATGGCGATCAGGATCATCACTCGACTCCCTACCGCGACTGGGTGATCGATGCCTTCGCCCAAAACATGCGCTTCGATGCGTTCACCCGGTTTCAGTTAGCCGGGGACCTGCTTCCCTTGAAAGGGGAGGAAGCGATCGATGCGAAGATTGCCTCCTGCTACAACCGCTTGTTGCAAACGAGCCACGAGGGCGGGGTGCAGGCGAAGGAATACCTGGCCATCTATCAGGCCGACCGGGTGCGCAATGTTTCCGCCGTCTGGATGGCCGCGACGATGGGGTGTGCCCAGTGCCACACCCATAAATTCGATCCCTACACGATCCGCGATTTTTATTCCTTTGCGGCATTCTTTGCCGATATCGACGAGGAAAAGCACCTGCGCGGTGGCGGCGGCGACACGGTGCCCACCAAGCGGCCGCCTGAAATCAAAGTCATCGTCAAGCGCGAGCGCGCTGAGCTGGCGCAGATCAAGGCCAAGATCGCGGAGCTGAATAGGCGCCCAGAGGATTCCCGGTCGGAACTTGCCGATTGGCTCAAGCGAGAGAAAGCGCTTTCCGCGGGACGGCTGGTCATGGTGAGCCAGGCGATTGCGCCGCGCACAGTGCGCGTGCTGGCACGCGGCAACTGGATGGACGATACCGGGGAAAAGGTGGAACCGGCCGTTCCGCAATTCCTGGGGAAAGTCGATGGCGACGGCAAGAGATTGACCCGCCTGGACCTCGCGAATTGGCTGACCGATGCGGAAAAAGGTGCCGGAATCTTGACCGCTCGCGTCGTTGCCAATCGCATCTGGTGTCTGCTTCTGGGCGAGGGGCTTTCCCCCAGTCTGGAAGATTTTGGCGCGCAGGGCGAGGCGCCCAGCCAACCGCAACTGCTCGATCATTTGGCCCGGCATTTGATCGAATCGGGTTGGGATCTGCGTTCGCTCATTCGCTTGATCGTCCTGAGCGAAACGTACCGGCAATCGTCAAGAGAGACCGATATTTTACGCGAAAAGGATCCGCAAAATCGTTTATTTGCCAGGCAAGCCAGCCACCGGCTCAGCGCCGAGATGGTGCGCGATAACGCCCTGGCCGTTTCGGGTTTACTGCATGCGAAAGTTGGCGGTTCGAGTTTCAAACCGTATCAGCCTGAGGGTTATTACAATTTACTCAATTTCCCCAGGCGCGGTTACCAGGCAACGAAGGGCCCCGATCAGTACCGGCGCGCGCTTTACATCCACTGGCAAAGGCAGTTCCTACACCCCATGCTGCGGGCCTTTGAAGCGACCAGCCGCGAAGAGTGCACGGTGAAGCGGCCGCGATCCAACACGCCGCAGGCGGCTTTGGTGTTGCTCAACGATCCGACCTTCCTCGAGGCGGCGCGAGCGCTCGCCTCCACGAGCGCGCTGCAAGAAGTCAAGGACGACGAGGATGCGATTCGGAAGTTGTTTCAGCGTGTCACTGGAAGATCGCCCGTGGCCGCCGAACAACAGGAGTTGAACGCGCTCCTGGACGAAGCGCGCAAGGCCTACCGCAGTCAACCGAAGGAAGCCGCGGCGCTCTTGGGGTTGCAAAAGGCGGATCATCCCATGGACCGCGCCAAGACAGACCGCTCGGTGGAATGGGCGGCCTGGACCACGGTTTGTCGCGCGCTTTTGAACCTGGCCGAAACCAACACGAGGAACTGAGCCGATGTTCGACTCGCAAGCGCTGAATCGGCGTGCGTTCCTTTCCCATCAGGGGATTGGCTTTGGCGCCGCGGCCTTGAGTGGCTTGTTGGCCAAGGAAACACGGGCAGGCGGTGCGGCGAAGGTGGGGATCCCCGCGGCTGTTGGCGGGTTCCCCAATATCGCGCCCCGGGCGAAGCGGGTGATTTTTCTATACATGTCGGGCGGGCCAAGCCACCTTGAGACCTTTGATTACAAGCCCGAGCTGGACCGCCTGAACGGCAAGGCGATGCCGGAGTCCTTCACGAAGGGCCAACCGATCGCGCAGCTTCAGGGCCAGGAATTGAAAGTACAGGGTCACCTGACCAAGTTCCGCCGCCATGGTCAATCGGGGCAGTGGATCAGCGATTACCTTCCCTGGCATGCGAAGATGGCGGACGACCTGTGCATCATCCGCTCGATGGTGACCGATCAGATCAATCATGATCCGGCGCATACGGTGATGAACACGGGTACGCAGATTTCCGGGCGACCGTCACTGGGGTCGTGGCTGACTTATGGCTTGGGTAGCGAATGCGACAATTTGCCCGGCTTTGTGGTGATGATGAGTTTCGCCGGCCGCAACCCTCAGCCGATTTCTCAGCGTATGTGGAGCGCCGGGTTTTTGCCCAGCCGCTATCAGGGCGTGGAGTTTCAAGCGGCCGGCGATCCGGTGCACTATGTGCGGCCGCCCGCAGGGGTGAGCGACCAGTTGCAAGGAGAACTGGTGCGCCGCATTCAAAACCTCGATCGCATGCGCGATGCCCAGCTTGATCAGCCCGAGTTGCGCACGCGCATCGCCGCCTACGAGATGGCCTTTCGCATGCAAACGAGCGTGCCCGAACTCATGGACCTGAGCGGCGAATCGAAAAGCGTTCTGGAAATGTATGGCGCCAAACCGCAGGATGGGTCGTTTGCTTCCAATTGCCTGGTGGCCAGGCGACTGGCCGAGCGCGGCGTGCGCTTCATTCAGCTCTATCACCGCGACTGGGACCATCATGGCGACTTGGCCCGGTTCATGAACATCTGCTGCGAAGCCACCGACAGGCCGACATGGGCGCTGCTCACCGATCTGAAGCAGCGCGGCATGCTGGACGACACGCTCGTGGTTTGGGGCGGCGAATTTGGACGCACACCCATGTTTCAAGGCAAGGGCGGCGCCGGGCGTGATCATCACATCAAGGGGTTTTCGCTCTGGATGGCCGGGGGTGGCATCAGGCCGGGAACCAGCCTGGGTGCAACCGACGAACTGGGCTACCACTCCGTGGACAATGTGGTGCATGTCCGCGATCTACACGCGACGATCCTACACCAGATGGGGATCGATCCAGAGAGGTTGACCGTGAAGCATCAGGGGCTGGATATGAAATTGACTGGGGTGGAACCGAGCCGGGTGTTGAAGGAAATTGTGGCGTGAGCCGTGCGCCTGGAAAAATGGATGGGTTTTTAGCGGGTAATTTTGCAATAAAATTTTAATTCTTAATATTATCGGTGAAATTGGCTGGCGGACAGTTAAGGTGAGCGGAGGGCGTCAGCCCTTCGGTTCTGCAGAATCGTCCTCATTTCAGTATATTGAAGTTGTGGACAGAGAATCAGGGATCTGACGATCCCCGCTCGCCTTAACTCCTGGCATCGACTGTGTCGTTTGAAAGTGCTCTTAATTTCAATCAATACCCGCCCGCAATCCCATCCTTGCGCGTCTCCGTCCCCCCGTGCAGCATTCCCGTCTTGGGATTGATCATAATCGCCTGGTAGCCGCCTCCGTTCGTCCGAATCGGCCGCACGGTATGCCCCAACTTTTTCAGTCCCTCGATCACTGCCTGGGGCATTCCCTGTTCGGCCTGAATGGTGCCCGACCCCGCGGCAGCTTCGCCCTTGGGGCCGGCGGAGCCGCGATGTTCAATGCGAGGCGCTTCGCCGGCCGCCTGCACATCCATCCCGAAATCGACCATGTTGACAATCACCTGGGCGTGGCCCTGCGCTTGCATGTCGCCGCCCATCAGGCCGAAGACCAGCCAGGGCTTGCCGTCCTTCATCGCCATGGCGGGGATGATCGTGTGGAAGGGGCGTTTACCCGGCTCCAGGCGATTGGGGTGGTTGGCATCGAGCGAAAACAGCGTGCCGCGGTTTTGCATGCCGAAGCCGAGTTCACCTGGTGTCAGCCCCGACCCAAACCCTTCGTAGTTGCTTTGAATCATCGAAACACAATTACGGTCCTTGTCGACGACGCAGAAATAGGTCGTGTCCGACTGGCCAATCTTGGGATCGCCCGCGTCGATCTTATCGAGCACGGCATTCGGCTTGATCAAGGCCATGCGCGCCTTGGCGTAGGACTTGGAGATTAGTTCTTTCACCGGCACCTTCACGAATTCGGGATCGGCGTAATACCGAGCGCGGTCGGCGTAGGCCAGTTTCTTGGCTTCCACGAACAGGTGCCAGTATTCGGGCGACGCAAAACCCATTTTGTGGATATCATGGTTTTCCAGCACATTGAGAATCTGCAGCGCCGCGATCCCCTGGCCGTTAGGCGGCAATTCGTAGACATCGATTCCCCGGTACGAGGAGGAAACGGGATCGATCCAGGTCGACTTGTTCGCCTTCAAGTCCGCCATGCGGATCAGGCCGCCCGAGGCAAGGGAAAACGCTTCGAGCTTCTTCGCGATCTCTCCCTGGTAAAAGGAAGCCGGTCCATTCTCGGCGAGGTGACGCAAGGTTTTCGCGAGCGCCGGATTGCGATAGAGTTCTCCCTTGGCGGGAGACCGGCCTTCGGGGAAGAAGACCGCCTTGGAGCCCGGGTCGCGCATCATGCGGTTTTCCGAGGCTTTCCAGTAGCCCGCGATCACTTCCGGCACGGGCGCTCCCTTGTCGGCGTAGTGAATCGCAGGGGCCATCAGGTCGGCAAAGGGTTTCGTACCGAAGCGCGCGCGCAAGGTTTCCCAGCCATCGACACAGCCAGGCACCGACCAGCTCAAGGGACCGGTGGCAGGAATCGATTTCATTCCCTTCGATGCAAAATACTCGCGGGTGGCGAGCGCCGGCGCGCGCCCGCTGGCGTTGAGGCCGTGCAGCTTCCCCGTTTTGGCTTCGTAGACGATCGCAAACAAATCGCCGCCCAGGCCGTTGGACATCGGCTCGACCACGCCGAGCACGGCATTGACGGCGATGGCGGCATCGATCGCGTTGCCGCCGCTTCGCAACACTTCCAGGCCGGCTTGCACCGCCAGCGGGTGGCAGGCGCAGACCATGCCGCTGGGCGCGATCGTTTCAGAACGGCCCGATTTGCCCGGCTGCAAGGTCAGGCGATCCGATCCGGAAACGGAGGTCATGATCAGACCCAGGGCAAGGGACGCAGCGGCAAACGGCAAGAGGATTTTCACGAGGCACCCGCAGGGAGTCGTGGGAATGGAAACGAGAGGGCATCCGGCGCTTCGGGCATCCTATGAGGGCGCTCGCGATTTGGTTTGCCTGCCGCCAGGCCCAGGCCAGAATTGCAAAATCGATAGACTGCTGCTTGACGCCACCTACAGGCGTCGGTCATAATATCCTACAGTCGTAGGTTGTTCCCGAGTCGATTCGCCTGTCAGGTCATGGCCGCATCATGTCAAAACCCAGTGGAAACGATTTGCCGGCACTGTCGGAAACGCAGCTTGAAATCATGCAAATTGCATGGGATCGCGGCGAAGTTGCGGTGACCGATGTGTGGACGGTGCTCTCCGGCCGCCGCGCCGTGGCGCGCAATACCGTTTTGACGTTGATGGACCGGTTGGAAAAGAAAGGCTGGCTCAAACGCCGCGCCGAGGGCCAGGCCCATTTCTATAGCCCGACCGTGCCGAGGCAATCGACCTTGGGCGGGGTGGTGCGGCGGCTGGTCGATTCGGCCTTTGCGGGCTCGCCCGAGGCTCTCGTCTTGGCGCTCATCGAGGGACGAGGCGTCACCAAGGACGAGGCCGAACGCATTCGCAAGCTGATCGACAACGCCCAAAGCCGGAGGAAGAAGTCATGAACCAAACACTGGCCTGGTTGCCGACCGATCCGGCGCTTCTCTATCTGCTGCAGCTTCAAGGGCTGATCGCGGCGCTCGTGCTCCTGGCGTGGGGTGTCGACCGCATGCTGGGCAAGTGCCGGCCCGCCTGGCGCTGCGGACTTTGGGAAATGGCGCTACTGGGTGTCCTCATGACTCCGCTTTTTTGCTGGGTCAGTCCCATGCTTCCTTGGCGCATCATTGAGTTGGTCCCTCCTGCCCCCCAAGCCGCCGTGGCGCCCGTTCCCAAGCGAACAACAACCGAAGTTTTCAAAGTTGTCAAGCCGGCTGAAGAAACCAAAAGCACGACGGAAGAAACATCCCTAAGGCCGGTGGGTGTCGACCCTCGCTTTCGGGCACTTGCAGAACTCACCGTGTCACAAGAAATCTTCACGCATCGGGTGCAGAATCGTCAGGAGACGGTGGAAATTCCCCCGGAGACCGTGGAAGCCCCTCCGTTCAAGGAACTGGTGACGCCCGCACGTCCCCTGATAAGCATCTACTGGTTCTTGGCGATCTGGGCGGCCGGTAGCCTGTTTCTTCTTGCCCGATTAATCCATGGACTTCTGCGGATCCATTCGGCGCTGAGTCAGGAGCAATCGTCTGGATTGTTGAAAGATGCCGAGCTTCTGGAAGAAGTCAGAAAGCGTGTCGGCCTTCGGGAACTGCCTGCCATCAGCCTGGCACGCGGAGTGCGCGGGCCGCTCGTGCTCGGCATCGTTTGCCCGCGGGTGTTCCTACCCGCCGCGATTCGCGAACAGGTCACGCGAGACCAGCTCATCGACATTCTGGTGCATGAATGCGCCCATGTGCGCAGGCGCGACGGCCTGATGCTCTTGCTTCAGCATGGGACCTGGATCTTGTTTTGGGTCAATCCGCTGGTGTGGCTGCTCCATCGCAAACTGAACGCCGCCCGCGAGGAGGTCTGTGACAATTACGTGCTCAAGCACACGGCCGCGCCTGACTACGCCGGCACCTTGCTCTCGATTGCCGAACGCTGTTTTCCGGTGAAGGAAACTTCCGGTTTGCTTGCGATGATGGCCAGCGCCCATGGCCTGGAATTGCGGGTGATCGACCTGCTCGACACGGCGCGCGATCCTGCGACGCAGGTTTCTGGCAAGCATCAAAGCGCTCTGTGGCTGTTGCTCATTCTGGTTCTGGCTCTTCTTTCGGCTATCGGAATTCAGGCGGGTCCCAGCCGAGAAAACCCC
>Ga0208492_1001532_pt1 | contig 13937 bp, 14 predicted proteins | sample Subbioar_CSW14AB_FD_184820 | JGI IMG/M metagenome (GOLD analysis project Ga0208492, IMG submission 184820) | Serpentinite rock and fluid subsurface biosphere microbial communities from McLaughlin Reserve, California, USA - CR12Mar_CSW14AB (SPAdes) | ecosystem: Environmental > Terrestrial > Deep... | reverse complement strand
CCCCTCGACGACCTCGTCGCGCGTCTTGGCGAGCACGCCCTTGGGACCCTGCTTGACGATCGCGATCTCGACGCCGCGCTCGAGCAGGGCGTCGGCCGCGCGCATCGGCTCGCTCTCGCCGACCGCGACGAAGCACTCCTCGCGGTTGCCGACCGCGACCGTCACCTGCTCGAGCACGGGCTCGATCTGCGCCGTGGCGTCACCCGGCTCGGTCCAGAACATGGGCCGGTAGTCGAGGTCCAGGATGGTGTGCTGGGCTCGACCGCGCGCTGCAAGCGCCGCGTGGTGGGCCTCGCGGCTCGGCTCGGCGCTGAGACCCGTGGTGGTGACCCACAGGATGCGCGCGGCGCGGACGGCGTCGGAGTCGATCTGCGTCGTGTCGACGTTAAGGTCGGGCGCCTTGGGCTCGCGGTAGAAGTACAGGGGGAAGTCGTCGGGCGGGAAGATCTCGCAGAACGTGACGGGCGTGTTCAGCGCGGGGTCGGTGCCGACGAAGCGGTTGTCGACGCCGAGTCGCGCGAGCTCCGCGAGCAGGTAGCGCCCGAACGGGTCGTCGCCGACGCGCGACACCAGCGTCGAGGCGTGGCCGTAGCGCGCGACCGCGACCGTGACGTTCGCCGCGGTGCCGCCCAGGTACTTGCCGAACGTCTCGACCTGCTCCAGGCCGACGCCGTCCTGCAGCGGATAGATGTCGACGCCGAGTCGGCCGATTGCGAGTACGTCGGTCGTGTAGCTCATCCCCTGCTCCGTTGTCATCTCGGGCGACTGCGCCCTCCGGCGATATGTCCTGACAATCTCACAAGCAAAAGGGGAATGCAAGTCCCTGCGGATGACAAACCCGCCCAGCGGTAACATTGTCGGGACATTAGGCCCATGGTGGCCGGGAGGGAGCACGGAGATGGCGATGGATCAGGCGGTGTGGCCCGACCACCTCTTCGCGGATCTGGACCGCACGGGCCCCGTCCCGTTGTACTACCAGGTGTCCAGCCGGCTCGAGTCGGCCATCCGCTCGGGCGAGATCCCCGCGGGCGCGCGCCTCGAGAACGAGATCGCGATCGGCCAGCACCTCGGCCTGTCCCGCCCCACTGTGCGGCGCGCCATCCAGGAGCTGGTGGACAAGGGACTCCTCGTCCGTCGGCGCGGCATCGGCACGCAGGTCGTGCAGGGGCAGGTGACGCGCCAGGTCGAGCTGACGAGCCTGTACGAGGATCTGCAGAGCACGCACCACGAGCCCGCCACGCGTGTGATCGAGCGGGAGGTGCGCTCGGCGCCGGACGACGTCGCGGAGCAGCTCGGTCTTCCGGCCGGGTCCGACGTGCTGTATCTGCGCCGGCAGCGCAGCACCGACGGCGTACCCGTCGCGCTCCTCGAGAACTGGCTGCCGGCGGAGTTCACCGACATCCAGAGCGAGCAGCTGGAGGAGCGCGGGCTCTACCAGATCATGCGCTCCCGCGGCGTGGCCATCCGGGTCGCGAAGCAGCGCATCGGCGCGCGCCGCGAGCACGGCGACGAGGCGCAGCTGCTCGACATCGACAAGGGCGGCCCGCTGCTCACCATGGAGCGCGTCGCGTACGACGGGTCCGGGCACGCCGTCGAGTTCGGCCGACACTGCTACCGGCCCGACATGTACAGCTTCGAGACCACGCTCGTCGCGAAGTAGTCGCAGGCCGTTGACCCGGCACCCCTGTCTCCCTAGACTTTGATAAGACATTCGGTCTTTTACCCGCGCTGGCGCGGGTAAGCTCACCAGATTCAAGGGAGAACCCATGGGTGACACCATCGGCGTCGCCGTCATCGGCGCGGGCATGGCGGGCAAGGCCCACGCCGCCGCCTACCGCGCCGCGACGGCCGTCTACGACTCGACCCTTCCGCCCGTACGGCTCGTGTCCATCTGCGACATGAACGAGCAGCTCGGAGCCGCGACCGCCCGCCGCTTCGGATTCGAGCGCCATGACGCGGACTGGCGCGCGATCGCCGCCGACGACTCCATCCACGTGGTCAGCGTCGTGGTCGCGAACTTCCTGCATCGCGAGATCGTCGAGGGCCTGCTCGCGGCCGGCAAACACGTGCTGTGCGAGAAGCCGCTGTCCGACTCGATCGAGAGCGCGCAGGCGATGGCGGATGCCGCACGCGGCGCGTCGACCGTCGCGCGCATCGGCTTCAGCTACCGCCGCGCGCCCGGCATCGCGTTCATCCGCGACCTCGTGCAGTCGGGGCGACTGGGCGATGTCCTGCACTTCAGTGGGCGCTACTGGACCGACTACGGCGCACACCCCGACGCGCCCATGAGCTGGCGCTATCAGGGTCCCGCCGGGTCCGGCGCGCTCGCCGACGTGGGCAGCCACCTCGCCTACATCGCGGAGTTCGTGGCGGGCGACATCCTGCGCGTCCGCGGGGGACAGCTCGCGACCGTGATCGCCGAGCGCCCCGTGCCCCTCGGCGCCGTCGTGGGGCACACCCGCGGGGCCGTGAGCGACGAGAAGTCCCCCGTCGAGAACGACGACTACGCGGCGTTCGGTGTGGAGTTCGCACGCGGCGGCGGCACGCTGGAGGTCTCGCGCGTCGCGGTCGGGCACGCCAACTCGCTGTTCTTCGAGGTGTTCGGCTCCCAGGGGGCCGCGCGCTGGGATCAGCGCAACCCGTCGCAGGTGGAGGTCGCGTTCCACGCGGACGTCCCCGAGGTCTCGGGCTATCGCACGGTCCAGCTCGGCCCTGAGCACCCCTACATCGCGGGCGGCCTGCCGATGGACGCGACCGGCGTCGGCATCGGTCAGAACGACATGTTCGTCTATCAGGCGCGCGCGTTCCTGGAGGAGGTCGCGGGCATCCCCGAGTCCGCCTCGCTGCCGCGCTGCGCGTCGTTCGACGAGGGCGTGCGCAACATGCTGCTGCTCGACGCCGTGGCACGCTCAGCCACGGGCGCGGGCGAGTCCATCGACGTCCCGACGCTCGAGGCGGTGGGCGCATGACGCCGCGCACGCTGCGCGTCGGGCTGGTGTCGGTCGGCTGGATGGGCCGGCTCCACTCGCGGTCGTACCTCGCGGCCCGCGCGCACTACCCCGAGCTGCCCGTGCGCGCGGAGCTCGCCGTCGCGGCCGACACCGACGCGGGCGGTCGGGCGCACGCCCTGGACGCGCTCGGCTATCAGGAGGCCGTCGCCGACTACCGCGAGCTGATGGCGCGCGACGACATCGACGTCGTGTCGATCTGCTCGCCCAACTTCCTGCACCACGAGGTCGCGCTGGCGGCGATCGAGGCAGGCAAACCGTTCTGGATCGAGAAGCCCATGGGCCGCACCGCGGGCGAGGCGGGCGAGGTCGCCACGGCGGCCGCCGCGCGCGGGCTCGTGAGCGCCGTCGGGTTCAACTACCGCCACGCCCCCGCGATCGCGAAGGCGCGCGAGCTCGTGCGATCGGGCGCGATCGGCGACATCACGAACGTGCGCGTCGCGCTCCTCGCCGACTACTCGTCGGATCCCGACGGCGCCCTGACGTGGCGCTTCCTGCGCGAGCGGGCGGGCTCGGGCGTCCTCGGCGACCTGCTCTCGCACGGCGCCGATCTCGTGCAGCACGTCGTCGGGCGCATCCAGGAGGTCTCGGCGCTCACCGAGACGTTCATCCGCGAGCGGCCGCTGCCCGCGGCCCGGGCCGCGAGCCACTTCTCGCGCGGCGCCGAGGGCGGCCCGCGGGGCGCGGTCGAGAACGAGGACTACGCCGCCATCCTGGCGCGCCTCGACGGCGGCGCCGTGGCGGTGCTCGAGTCGAGCCGCGTGGCGATCGGCCCGCGCGCCGAGTACACGCTCGAGGTCTACGGCACGAAGGGATCACTGCGGTGGGACTTCCAGCGGCTCAACGAGCTGCAGCTGGCCGACTCGCACGACGGCTACCGGACGATCATGGCAGGCCCCGGCTTCGGCGACTTCTCGCGGTTTCAGCCGGGTGCGGGCACGAGCATGGGCTTCGATGACCTGAAGACGATCGAGGCGGCCCTGTTCCTGTCGTCGGTCGCCGAGGGCCGCCAGCTCGCGCCGTCGGCCGTCGACGCGTGGGCGGCGGCGACCGTGGTCGACGCCGTGCTCGACAGTGCCGAGCGCCGATCGTGGGTTCCCGTGCCGGCGGTCGCCGCGCCGGAGGCCGTCCTGCCGACGGTGGCGGCAGTCGTCCGCTGATCGACCGACCGGCCGACGCGGGGATCGGGGGATCCCGCACCGGCCGGTAGCCGCGAGACCGCAGGCCCCTGGCGAGACCAGCGTCGCCGACGGCGGTCCGGGCGCCGATCTGCGGTCTGGGCGGCGATCTGCGGTCTCGCGCCGGCCGAGCCGGCCCGTCAGCCGTGCAGCGTGCGCAGCGCCGACACGACGTCGCTGTGCCAGCGGCGCGCGGCCGACAGCACGCCCGTGAAGATCGCGGTGTCGTGGGTCACGCCGAGGTACTGCACGGCGCTCGCGTCCACCCCCGCCACCCGCAGCGCGGCCGCGTAGGCCTCGCCGTCGCCGCGCAGCGGGTCGTACTGCGCCGTGAGGATCACCGCGGGCGGCAGGTCCGCGTGCGACTCGGCGCGCAACGGGGACGCGTACGGCTCGTAGGCGTCGCTCTGGTGGCGCAGGTAGGTGCGCGCCACCGACCGCAGTTCGCGCCGCATCACGAAGCTCGGGATGCCGATGCCCCGCGTCGCCCGCAGGTCGATGTGCCGCCCCGTCAGGTCGACGACCGGCACCTCGAGCAGCTGCAGCCGCACGGGCAGGCGCCCGCGATCGCGGTTGGCGAGCGCGACGGCCGCGGCGATGTTCCCGCCCGCCGACGTGCCGGCCAGGCCGATCCGCTCGGGGTCGATGCCGAGGTCCGCGGCGTGCTCGAACACCCACTCCAGCGCGGCGTGCCCCTGCAGCACCGGCACGGGGTACTTGTACTCAGGCGCGAGCGCGTACCCGACCGCGATCATCGCGACGCCGGCATCGGCCGCGCGATGCCGGTTGGCCGCATCCGTCGTCGGGTAGTCAATGCCGCCGATCCGGAACGCCCCGCCGAAGAAGCTCAGGCACGCGGGCACGGGGGCGTCCGGCCGCCCGCCCTCGGTCGGGTAGTAGATGCGCAGGCGCACGTCGGGGGCACCCGCGACCGAGAGGATCCGGTCGATCGTGTGCACGCGCGGCGGCGGCGTGCCGACCTTGCGCAGCTCCGCCCGGTCCCACGAGAGGGCGATGCGACGGTGCTCGGCCCGGCGCGTGCTGGGGTGCGGGCGGGAGGCGCGCACGTCCTCGCGCACCTCCACGCGGGCGGCCGCCCGGGCGCGCCCCTTCTCCGCCGGCGGCGCCGTGCGCACGGCCTGCTCCTCCGCCGGACGCATGAACCAGGGCCAGCCGAGCCGCTTCTTCACGCCGTCCCAGGCCTGCGCGAGCATGTACTTGCGCTGCCGCTGAAGACGGTCGGCGAAGAACGGATCGAGCGGCATGATCCGATCCTATGAATGACGAGGGGCGAGGATCCTGAGATCCTCGCCCCTCGTCATTCACATCCCGTTCACCGGGACGCGGCGGGTCTTACCAGCTCGACTTGGTCACGCCGGGCAGCTCGCCACGGTGCGCCATGTCGCGGAAGCGGACACGCGAGATGCCGAACTTCGTCAGGACACCGCGCGGGCGGCCGTCGATGACGTCGCGCGAGCGGACGCGCACCGGCGACGCGTTGCGCGGGAGCTTCTGCAGACCGAGACGAGCGGCCTCGCGCTCCTCGTCGGTCGCGTTCGGGTCGATGAGCTGCTTCTTGAGGGTCGCACGCTTCTCGGCGTAGCGGGCGACGATCTCCTTGCGCTGCTCGTTGCGAGCGATCTTGCTCTTCTTGGCCATGATTAACGCTCCTCGCGGAAGTCGACGTGCTTGCGGACCACCGGGTCGTACTTCTTGAGCACGAGGCGGTCGGGGGTGTTGCGGCGGTTCTTCTTGGTCACGTAGGTGTACCCCGTGCCCGCCGTCGAACGCAGCTTGATGATCGGACGGATGTCCTGAGCCTTCTTGGCCATTAGAGCTTCACACCCTTCGCGATCAGGTCCTTGACGACCGACTCGATGCCGCGGGCGTCGATGACCTTGATGCCCTTAGCCGACACGTTCAGCGTGATCTTGCGACCGAGCGACGGAACGAAGTAGGTCTTCTTCTGCACGTTCGGGTCGAAGCGGCGCTTCGTCCGGCGGTGCGAGTGCGAGATGTTGTGACCGAAGCCGGGAACGGCACCGGTCACCTGGCACACAGCAGCCATAGTGGTTTCTCCTTCAATACCGTGGCGTCAGACGACGCCACCCAAGGTCTCTTGTCTGCACATGACCGACCCGACCCTTGCGGGCTGTGTTCGGGAGGGGATGCACGAACTGCGCACAGGAGTGCACGCAGACAATCGACAACTCTACCACACCGGGCGTGTCGCCTACTTTCTAGAAGCGCCTCGCACGCTCGCGCCGACGCTCCGCGCCGGACACTCGCGAGCGAGGAACGTCGCTTCGCTCCGTTCGGCAGCGCTTCGCGCTGCGTCTTGGCCGCATCCGCGGCACGCTCGCTGGGCCCCCGGCGCCGAGGCTCCGTCCGTCGCGAATGCGACGGACGGAGAAGCGCACGGGGACGCTCGCACGACGGTAGGTGATGAGAGCCGCTGCCGGTCGTTGAGCGGAGCGAAGCGGAGACGAAACGGCATCGAGCTTCCCACGGGTCAGGCGGCGCCGCGGCCCGGGCGGAACGGGGAGACCGTGGGGTCGCCCGGGATCCAGAAGCGCCAGGGGTACGCGGACGTTCCGGCGATGCCCGCGACGCCGACGCGCGGGCCGGTCGCGACATCCGCGAGCGGCTCCTCGAGCAGGTGGAGGCGCGCGACGGCCCCCGCCCGCGGCTCGCCCGTGATGGCGTCGATGCCGTCGTGCGCGGGGTGGCGCAGGCCGATCGCGTCCCCGAGCCGTCCCGGCCCCCGGGCCAGGTCGCGGTCGGTGCGTGCGACGCCCCTGGCCTCTCGACGGGCGCGCGCCACCTCCGTGCCGCGCACGATCTCGCCCGCGCGCAGCAGCACGCCGTCGCCCTGGCCGACCGGGCCGCACACCACGTTGACGCACGAGTGGATCCCGTGGCTGAGGTACACGTACAGGTGCCCGGCCTCGCCCCACATCGTGGCGTTGCGCGCGGTCGGGCCCATGCGCGCGTGCGATCCGGGGTCGTGCAGATCGCCGGAGCCCAGGCCGTGATAGGCCTCCACCTCGGTGATCCGCACCGCCACCACGCCGTCGGGCAGCGTCGTCTCGAGGATGCCGCCGAGCAGCCGGGGCGCCACCTCGGACGGAAGCCCGGCGAGGTCGTCGCGGGCGGCGGGCCTGTGCCCCGCGGATCCGCTCACCACGGACCCACCGTGCACCAGCTGATGTCGAACCCGCGCAGCACCGAGACCGGCTCGCCCGTGTCGAGCGCCACGATGTGGGTCTCGAGATCGCGCGGCACGGGGTGGGCGCCGACGTCGTACGGGTTGGACAGGATGTCGGGCGCCACGAGCGCGGCCACGTAGCGGCCGCTGGGCGACACGCACGACTGGAGCAGCGCGTCCTGCGACCCCACCTCGAACAGCTGGCGGGTCGCGCCGTCGTCGGCCACGTGGACGATCAGCTGGGAACCGGGCCGCGTCGGGTCGACCATCTGCTGGTACTGGCGCACCGTGCCGCCGCGGGCCTCGCCGCCCTCCGGGACCGGCACGACCGCGCCCAGCAGGCCCAGGTCGCCCTCGGGCTCGACGAGCGGCGCCTCCTCGCCCGTGGTCAGGTCGAGCGCGACGATTCCCTCCTGCACCCGCTCGACGATCGCGGTGTAGGTGCCGCGCTGGATCGCGTCGATCGTCACGGCGCCGCCGAGCCGGGTGGGCTCCGCGTCGCTCTCGGGATCCGTGAGCACGAGCTCGCCGTCGAAGCCGATCATCAGCAGCGCCGAGGAGTCGGGCACGAACCGCCAGCGGTCGACGCTGACGGGCCCGCCGCCGACCTCGATGGGCCGCGGCTCGGCCTGCGGATCGCCGAGCTCGGCCGTGAACAGCACGCTCGCGTGCCCCTGGCCGCCCGGATCCGAGTAGGTGTAGCCGACGAGGTCGCCGCGCTGCGACACCTGCAGCCCCTGCACGATGCCCTCGCCGGGCAGCGCGAGCTCCGTGACATTCCCGCCGTCGCGATCCATCACGTGCAGGGAGGAGACCTCGTCCTCGACCGTCGCGACCACGAGCCGTGTGGATGTCGCACGGAAGTCCTCGATCACGGGCGCGGAGTACACCGCCACGGCCTGCTCGCCGTCGATGCCCGAGCGGAACACGGTGTCGTCGCCCTCGGGGTCGCGCTGCAGCAGGAACACCTCGGCCGGCGGTGTGCGGAAGCTCGTCCGGAGCGTGGCGGCCGGGCCGCCGCCCTGGGACCGCGCGCCCTCGACCGTGACGGTGTACTCGGTGTCGTCGTCGAGCGGCACGCCGAAGCGCACGCCCACGCTGCGCCCGACGGCGTCGACCGTGAACGGCGCGGCGGGCGTGACGCTCACCTGGGACGGATCGATCTCCTCGAGGGACTGGTTCACGGTGAGGATCACGCGGGAGCCCGCCACCTCGATCGCCGAGGCGGGGTCGGCCTGCACCTCGCTGATGCGCGGGCCCTGCGCCAGGCTCACGGCCGCGCCCGCGCCGCTCAGCAGCCCGAGCGCGGCGAGCACGCCCACGAGGGTCAGCGCGAAGCGGCGCAGCCCCGCCCTGCGACGGTCGCGGCGCTCGTGCGAGCGGGTCGCGTCAGTACTCATACGGGTCCGACGGCTCCGGGATGGAGGAGATCTCGCGCGGCTCGATCACGAGGGCTCCGGACGCGTCGGTCGTGACGATGCCGTCGACCTGGATCCAGCCGCCCACCTCGACCGCGTCGCGCCAGTCGGGCGACACGACGGGGACGGAGGCCGGCTGCGCGTCGATCACGCAGTGCGTGATCACGAGGCGGCCCAGGCGGAGCGCCTCGGCGTTGCCCTCGTCGGGGGTGACGAAGCCCGTCAGCGTGACGTGCGTGCCCTCGTAGGCATCCGGGCTGGTGGCGCTGGAGAACACGGACGCCCAGTCGCCCACGCCGAACTCGCTCGTGTCGGCCGCCGCCAGCAGCACCTGGTCCGCGCCGGCGAACAGCGGCGCGGTCCCGGTGTCGCGCGCCATCGCCAGGTCCACGGAGAGCGACGCGGGCGGCAGCACGAGCGCCGCGACCGCGACGGCCGAGGCCAGCACGCCGCCGGTCGCCGTGGCGGCGCGAGACAAGGAGAAGGCCGCGGGACGAGGAGAATGCGGCGCGGATCGTCCTGGTGCCGCGGATTCCTCCTCGGCTCGCGCACGGTGCCCGTGATCCGCCCCGTGCCCGTGGTCGTGCCCGTGCTCGTCCTCCGCGCCCAGCGGGAGGAGGAACGAGGCGACCGCGCCGGCCAGCGCGAGCACGGCCATCCCGACCGCGAACCACGTCTGGTCGGGGTTGATGTACAGCGCGAGGCGGTCGGTGACGGCGAGCCCGAGCGTGACCACCGCGAGCACGGCGGCGAGGCCCACGCCGAGCCAGCGCGTGCCGACGGATCCCCAGCGGTCGGTCATCCGGTGATCAGACAACGAGGTTCACCCCGATCCCGATCGCGAAGGCCGCGAGCAGCACGACCGCCACGATGCCGGCCAGCGTGCGGGTCGTGAAGGTGGTGCGCATCAGCGCGAGCATCTTCACGTCCACGAGCGGGCCCACCAGGAGGAAGACGATCAGCGACCCGGGCGAGAAGGTCGAGGCGAACGACAGCGCGAAGAACGCGTCGACGTTCGAGCAGATCGCCACGGTCATGGCCAGCGCGGTCATCGCGACGATCGACAGCACGGGGTTCGAGCCGATCGCGAGCAGCGCGTCGCGCGGGATGACCACCTGCACGGCGCCGGCGATGGCCGATCCGATGATCAGCGCGGGCATCACGGCCCGCAGCTCGACGATGAACTGGGCGATGCTGCGGCGGCCGCGTCCGCCGGTCTCGTGCGCGACGACCTCGCACGTGTCGAGGAACCGACCGGTCAGGAGGCTCATCGGGTCGGGGTGACGGCTGTAGATCCAGCCGATCAGGTTCGCGATCAGCCAGCCGCCGACGATCCGGGCGATCAGGATGCCGCCGTCCCAGCCGAACGCGGCGTGCGTCGTGATGATCACGATCGGGTTGACGATCGGCGCGGCCACCAGGAACGTCAGGGTCTCGGCCGGCGTGATCCCGCGCATCAGCAGGCCGCGCGCGAACGGCACGTTGCCGCACTCGCACACCGGGATGAGCATGCCCAGCAGCGACAGCACCGCGCGCCGCGCCCATGCCCGCCGCGGCATGAACCGCTCGATCGCACTGGCGGGCACCCACACCTGCACGGCGATCGAGAGGATGACCCCGAGCATCACGAACGGCAGCGACTCGATCAGCACGCTCAGCGCGAGCGTCAGCCCGTCCTGCACGCGGGTCGGCAGCGCCTGCGGGAACAGGGCGGGCGCGAACACGTCGAGCAGCACGAGCACGCCGATCGTGGCCACGCCGATTCCCGCCCCGACCGCGATGCGGGTGGCCGGGGAGGCGGTCGGCGCCGGGGCGCCGCGGCCGCGGGTGAGCGTCATGCCTTCCCGGCGGCGCACGACTCGCACAGGCCGAAGATGTCGACCACGTGCTCCGCGTCGCGGAAGCCGTGGCGCGCGGCGGTGTCGTGGGCCCACTTCTCGACGGCGGTGGCCTCGATCTCGACGGCCAGCCCGCACGAGCGGCAGATCAGATGGTGGTGATGCCCGCTCATGGTGCAGGCGCGGTAGAGCGCCTCGCCCTCGGGGCTCTGCAGCGAGTCGGCCTCGCCCGCGGCCGCGAGCCCGGCCAGGGCGCGATACACGGTGGCCAGGCCGATGCCGGTGTTCTCGTCGCGCAGCGCGGCGTGCAGGGTCTGCGCGCTCACGAAGCCGCGCGCGTCGGCGAGCGCGTCCCGCACCCGCTCGCGCTGCCACGTGTTCCGCTGCACCGCCATGGTCCGAGTCTACGGCGCGGGGCTTGCCGGAACCTGGGCGGCCGGCGCCGCTTCGGCGGCCACGCGCAGCGCGCGCTCGCGGCGCCAGGCGATCACGCGGCAGACCACGTAGATGAGGAACGAGATGGTCGTGATGTACGGACTGACCGGCAGCGTTCCGGCGATCGCGAGCAGGATGCCTCCGACGGCCGACGCGAACCCGAACAGCGCCGCGAGCAGCGGCACGGCGACCGGGCCATGGCTGACCCGCATGGCGGCGGCGGCGGGCGTGACGAGCAGCGCCATCACCAGCAGGGCGCCGATGATGTGCACGGCGACGGCCACGATCAGGCCGAGCAGCAGCATGAACACCAGGCTGACGAACCGCGTCGGGACGCCGCGCGCGGCGGCCGCCTGGCCGTCGAGCGAGTCGAAGCGCAGCGGGTTCCAGACCAGGATCAGCCCGACGAGCACCACGAGCGAGATGCCGATCAGCCAGCCGAGGTCCGGGCTCGAGACCGACACGATCTGCCCGGTCAGCAGGCTGAACCGGTTCGCGCTGCGGCCCTCGTACAGCGACAGGAACAGGATGCCCAGGCCGAGCCCGAAGGGCATGAGCACGCCGACGATCGAATTGCGGTCGCGCGCCCGTGAGCCCAGGACGCCGATGAGTGCGGCCGCGGCGACGGCACCGGCGAGCGACCCGACGACGACGCTCCCGCCGAACAGCAGGGCGGCGGCCGCGCCGGCGAACGACAGCTCGCTCACGCCGTGCACCGCGAACGCCATGTCGCGCTGCATGATGAACACGCCGATCAGGCCGCCCACGATGCCGAGCACGGCGCCCGCGATCACGGAGTTGGCGACCAGCTGCAGCAGCGCGCCGTAGTCGTCGAACGAGAAGACGTCGCCCCAGTCCAGCGCCGGGACGACCGGGCCGCCGGTCACGCCGCGCCCGCCTCGGTCTCGATCGCGGTGAGCGGCACGTCGCAGTGGTCGTCCGCGTCGGGCACGCCGACGACGACCAGCCGGCCGCCGGCGCGCAGCACGTGGACGGGCGCGCCGTACAGGTCGGTGAGCACGTCGGAGCGCAGCACCTCGTCGGGCCGGCCGAGCGTGAAGCGCCCTCCCGCGATGTACAGGATGCGGTCGACGTGCCCGAGGATCGGGTTCACGTCGTGCGTCACGAACAGCACGGCCGCGTCGCGCTCGTGCCGCTCGCGGTCGATGATCGCGGTGACGGCCTGCTGGTTGGCGAGGTCGAGGCTCGACAGCGGCTCGTCGCACAGCAGCAGCGTCGGCTGGTCGGCCAGGGCCTGCGCCACGCGCAGCCGCTGCTGCTCGCCGCCGCTGAGGAGGCCCACCGGGCGATCGGCGTAGGCGGTCGCGCCCACCCCGGCGAGCAGCGCGTCGACGCGCTCCCGGTCACCGCGGCGCGGCACGGGCAGTCCGAAGCGCGGGCCCTGGATGCCGAGCGAGACCAGGTCGCGGGCGCGCAGGCTCGTGCCCGGCGGCAGCGGTCGCTGCTGCGGGATGTAGCCGATGCGCCGGTCGCCGCGGCGCACGGGCGATCCCCCGACGCGGATGTCGCCGGCGCTGAGCTCCTGCAGGCCGAGGATCGACCGCAGCAGCGTGGTCTTGCCGGATCCGCTCGGTCCCAGCACGGCGACGAACTCGCCCGGCTTCACCGACAGATCCAGCCCCGACCACAGCTCGCGCCCGCGCAGCCGGAGGGCTGCGCCGGAGATCTCGAGCACGGGCGCGGACATGGCGACAAGCCTATCCCTGGTCATGAGAATCGTTCTCGGCGCGAAGCGCCGAGGCGAGGGTGCGCCTCAGGAGGAGAGCGCCTGTTCGAGGGCGTCGACGTTGGCGGTCATCCACTCGATGTAGGTCTGGTCGTCGGCGAGCAGCTCGCTGAGCTCGACCACCGGCACGCCTGCGGCCTCGGCCGTCTCGATCACCCGGTCGGTCTCGGCGCCACCGGTCTGCGCGTTCGCGAGGACGACCGCGACCTCTCCCGACTCGACCACCCGCGTCGCCTCGAGCAGCGTGGCGGGAGCGACGTCCTGCCCCTCCTCGACCGACTCAGCGAAGCCCTCCGGCGTCACATCCTCGAGTCCGGCGGCGGCCGCCAGGTAGCCGCCGATCGGCTCGGTGAGGAAGACTCCCTCGCCCTCGTGCGTCGCGGAGAGCGACTCGAGCCGCGCCTCGAGCGCCTCGAGGTCGGCGATCAGCGCGTCGCGGTTCGCGGCGAGCGCCTCGGCGTCGACGAGGTCAGGCAGCTCGTGCTCGATCTCCTCGGCCAGGCCCTCGACCAGGTCGACCATCGTGTGCGGGTCGTACCAGACGTGCTCGTTGAAGCCCTCGATGTGGGCGTGCTCCGCGTGCTCGTCGGCGGGTTCCTCCGCGTGCTCGTCCTCCGCGTGCGCCGCGTGCTCCTCCTCGGTCTCGCCGGCGTGCTCGTCCTCCGCGTGCGCCTCCTCCTCGCTCTCGGCGCCGGGGTAGTCGTGCGAGAACGAGACGGCCTCGATCACGACGGCGTCGCCGCCGAGGAGGTCGTCCATGAACGGGTCGTAGCCGCCGCCGTTCTCGATCACGAGAGTGGCGCCCTGCACCGTCAGCCGATCGCGGGCGCTCGCCTCGTACGAGTGCGGATCCTGCGTCGCGTCGTCGATGACGGCCGTCACCTCGGCCGCGTCGCCCACGAGCGCCTGCGCGATCGACGCGTACACGTTGGTGGACGCGACGATCGGGGCGGACTCCGCGCCCTCGCCCGACGTTGACGCGCAGCCGGCGAGCACGACGCCGGAGGCGGCGAGGACGGTCAGAGGAAGGGCACGGCGAAGCAGCATGCCCTCCACCCTACGCGTAATGAGAATCGTTCTCAAACCGGCGGCGGGGATCAGCCCG
>Ga0208492_1001530_pt1 | contig 13941 bp, 9 predicted proteins | sample Subbioar_CSW14AB_FD_184820 | JGI IMG/M metagenome (GOLD analysis project Ga0208492, IMG submission 184820) | Serpentinite rock and fluid subsurface biosphere microbial communities from McLaughlin Reserve, California, USA - CR12Mar_CSW14AB (SPAdes) | ecosystem: Environmental > Terrestrial > Deep... | reverse complement strand
TTTTTTTCGAGGTAGGCATTCTGCACTCCTGCTTCTTCTGTTGAGGACCGGCTCTGCACTGCGCGTCGCCGTGTCGATCTGATGAGCCGCAACCTGCATCGAGAAACTGAACGCGAAGTTTCCAAAACAAGGCGCGCGACTCATCGTCGAAAATTTTTTGCAGAATTTTTCGCGCGCGTCGCAACGCGCATTCGTCCGTGTCGAGACGATCACACAACGACTATCAGAAGAGATCCATCTGCGGCTTCGCCTTCGCGGCTTTCTTCGCCGCCTGCTGCTCGCTCATCTCCCACGCGCCTTCGTCGTCGAACGTCTTCAGCAGCGCCTTTACATCCTTCAGCGACGCATCCGTTTCGCCAAGCCACACAGCCCAGTCTTCCTGGCGCAGGATCGCCGGCATGCGATCGGTTATCCTTGCAATCAAAGGGTTCGGCGGCGTCGTGACCATCACGAAGGTCGGCTCGGACCCTTGATCGCCCACCCACTCTTCCCAGATCACCGCGATGGCGATCGGCTTGCGCGCCTTCGACTGGATCACCCACTGCTTCGTCTTGCCGTTGGGCTGCTCCTCGCCCTCGTTGAAGCTGCTGACAACGATGATCCCACGCCGCTCGGCGAACGCTTCCGCAAAGGTAGGCCGCGTGTCGATCGTTTCGGCGCGCGCATGCATGTGGTCCGGCTTGAACGCCGGGTTCTCTGGTTTGGAGAAGCCCCAGCGCATCGCGACTTGTTCGCGCCTACCGTCATCGCCGACGCGAATCACCTGCGCTAGGCGCATCGGCGTCGATACGGAAACAGGCGCATCGTCCGGAATCTCGTCGATCGGCTGGGTGAAGCCGTCGATATCGACCCACCATTCGACCTGCGTGAACTTCCCGCACATGGAGGCTTACCGCTTCCGGTTCCCGAACATTCCCCGGAACACGAACTTGGTCAGCTCCCGCGTCGCCGTGCGCATGAACGTGCTCTGGGCAGCCTCAACCGGCGTCTGCCGTGTCGACTTGCGCGGCGCAGCCGTTGCCCGCGTGGTCGAAGCCCGCGTCGTTGCCTGCGTACGGGCGGCAGCCGCAGCTTTCGCCGCTTCCTTCCGCGCTTTCGCAGCCTCCGCTTCTGCAGCCTCCGCCTTCTTCAGCGCCTCTTTCTCCTTGGACGCCTGCGCCTCGCGCCCGGTCAGGATCTCGTAGGCCGACTCGCGGTCGATCGCCGTGTCATACTTGAGCACAACGGGGCTCAGCGCCTGCACTGCCGCGCGTTCCGCCTCCGTCGCAGGCCCCATCCGCGACGATGGCGGCCGGATCAGCGTCCGCTGCACGATGGTTGGGGCGCCCTTGGCGTCGAGGCTCGAGACCAGCGCTTCACCCATGCCCAGCTCGGTAATCACCTGCTCGGTATCGAGGTCCGGATTGGGCCGGAAGCTTTCCGCCGCCGCCTTCACGCCCTTGCGCTCGGTCGGCGTATAGGCCCGCAGCGCGTGCTGAACCCGGCAGCCAAGCTGCGCCAGCACGTTCTCCGGCAGGTCGCGCGGGTTCTGTGTCACGAAGTAAACGCCCACGCCCTTCGACCTGATCAGGCGCACCACCTGCTCGATCTTGTCGACCAGCGCCTTGGGCGCCCCATCGAACAGCAGGTGCGCTTCGTCAAAGAAGAACACCAGCTTCGGCTTGTCCGGATCGCCCACCTCCGGCAGCTGCTCGAACAGTTCGGCCAGCAGCCACAGCAAGAAGGTAGAATAAAGACGCGGCGAATTGATCAGCGTGGTCGCATCCAGCACGTTCACATAACCACGCCCCTGCGTGTCCACCCGCATGAAGTCGGTCAGCTCCAGCGCCGGCTCGCCGAAGAACTGCTCCGCCCCTTCCCGCTCCAGCAGAAGCAGCTGGCGCTGCACCGCCCCGATCGAGGCCGGCGCGACATTGCCGTAGGTCCGCTGGATATCCGGCGCGATGGTCGCGATATGCGCCAGCAGCGCGCGCAGGTCCTTGAAGTCGAGCAGCAAGAGGTCGTTGTCGTCCGCATACTGGAAGGCGATGGTGATCACGCCTTCCTGCGTCTCGTTGCAGCCCAGCAGCCGCGACAACAGCTGCGGCCCCATCTCGGAAACTGTCGCCCGGATCGGATGGCCGCGCTTGCCATAGATGTCCCAGAAGATGCACGGCGCAGCCGAATAGGTGATCGGGGCCATGCCGATCTGCGCCACGCGCTCGTTGATCCGTTCGAGGCCTTTGCCTTCCGGCGTCGCCGCCATGCAGATGCCGGACAGGTCGCCTTTCACATCGGCGCAGAACACCGGAACGCCGGCCGCCGAGAACTGCTCGGCCATCACCTGCAGCGTCACGGTCTTGCCCGTGCCGGTCGCCCCGGCCACCAGCCCGTGCCGGTTCGCGCGCGCCAGCAACAGGCTTTGCGGCGCCTTGTGATCGGGCCCGCCGCCGCCGAGATAGATCGAATCCGTCATGTTGCTGTCCTGAAACTACGCGCGGCAGACTAGAAGCCCGCCGCCGCCTCGCCAAGCGGCGCCCCGCCCCACCGGCGTGGATACCCGCCGGTTCCGCCTAGGCACAGCCGCCCAAGCGCAATAAGTCTCATTCCATGCAGACAGCGGGCGGGATGAACAACCGGGCATGGATGACGGCGGGGGTGTGGGTCATCGCCACAGTCGCCATAGGCTTCGTCCTGAACCAGGGCGCAAAAATCCTCGCCCCGTTCGCCATGGCCATTTTCGTCTGGCTGGTGATGGAGGGGTTCTCCCGCGTCATCACCAAGAACTTCCCGAAAGTGCCCGGCTGGCTCACCTATGTGATCGCCGTCACCATCGTGGTCCTCAGTATCGTGATCTTCGTCGGCGTCATCCGGGGCGCGGTGGAAGAGTTCATCGACAAGTCAGCCGAATACGAACGGCACATCAACGACATCATCAAGAACGTCTATACCCAGCTGAACCTGCTGGCCCCGCCCGAAGCCGTCACCGTTCCGCCTCCCGACAGTACAGCCCCGGTCGTGGCCGCAGCGCAGGCGCAGGTCGCCACCGCTACACCGCCAACCGTCGCCCAGCTGCTCTCCAGCAACGCCACCAGCCTGGCCCAGCTGGCTGGCAACACCGTCTCCGGCCTCGTCGGCGACATGGTGCTGGTCTTTATCTACGTGGCTTTCCTGATCCTCACCGCCGGGACCTTCAAGGACAAGCTGGACCGTATCTTCGTCCGCCCGCGCGACCGCGATCGCGCACGCCTGATCGGCAAGGAAGTGCGCCGGGCGATGGAACAGTATCTCTGGGTGCAGACCGCGCTGTCGATCATCGCCACCTCGCTCACCTATGTGACGCTGCTGGTGATCGGTCTCGACAACGCGCTGTTCTGGGCCTTCGTGATCTTCGTCCTCAACTACATCCCGACGGTCGGTTCGATCATCGCCACCGTGCTGCCAGCGCTGTTCGCGGTGGTCCAGCCGCTGACGTCGTGGCCGGACTGGATGCCGGATGACTCGCTGCTCTGCGGCGCGATCGTCTTTGCGGGTGTCGCCGTCTGGCAGTTCCTGATCGGCAACTTCGTCGCCCCGCGCATGCAGGCCAACAGCCTGAACCTCTCCGCGCTGGTCGTGCTCCTGTCGCTTGCCGTGTGGGGCGCCCTGTGGGGACCGGTCGGCATGTTCCTGTCCGCCCCCCTGACCGTCATGGTGATGATCGCCCTGGCGCAGATCCCCGGCGCGCGCTGGATCGCCGTCCTTCTCTCCGCCAACGGCAATCCCGGCGAATACGCCGCCGACCAGGATGAGGTCAGCGGCGAGACCGGCTGACAAGTCACGCTGCCATGACGGACTTATGATCCCCACACGCCAAAGCGTGGTTGGCTCGCTTGCGTTCGCTCCCGCATGTTTTGACGGCATGGCGCAGCCACGAGGGCCGCATCATGCCGGGACGCCCGCACGTCCCCCACCAAACCAGCACGCGGGCTGACCCGAGGGTCGCCGGACACGTCCCCGTCCGGCGACCCATCCGGGGGCGCTTTCACTGCACTGCAACACGCACAGCGCATAATCTTGCCCTTGCCCCACGCTCCCGCGCGGGTTTAGCACTCGCTGAGCCTGATTCCCCGTGGGCTTTCATTCCTCGGTACACGCAAGCCGCGTCCATTCCGGAGATTTTCCCCTGTCGAACGACCTCGCCTTCACTCGCGACGACCTGCTTTCAGCGATTCGCGTCATCTCTCCCAAGACAAAGACCGACGATCCCGCACTGGGCTCCTTCCTGGAGCAGTATGCCTCGGACGCCTTCGTCGAGGATTTCCTGTCGCTGACGACGGAGGACGCTGCCGCCCTCGCCCTCAGCCTGTGGGACTTCAATCGCGCCAGCGAGAAGCACACCGACCGCGCCATCCGCGTGCGCCGCGCCACAGGCGCGAACGGCAAGCCGCTGAAGATGGACATCGCCGAGATCGCCGGCCCCGACATCGCCTTCCTTGTCGATAGCGCCATCAATGTCTGCCAGCACGCTCGCGCCGAAATCCGCGCCGTGCTGCATCCCGTCGTAACCGGACCCGACGGCAAGCGCTCGACCATCCAGATTCACCTCCCTCTGCTCGACGACCAGCTCCGCGCCGATCTGCAAAAGCAGCTTGAAGAAACTTTCGCGGACGTCGCCGTCGTCAACGCCGATTTCGCGGCGATGCGCGCCAAGATGGAAGCGGCGTCCGAAGCCCTCGCCGGCGTGAAAGCCACCGGCGGACGTACCTCGGGCGAGATCAATGAAGCGCGCGCCTTCCTAGCCTGGCTGGCCGACGAGAACTTCACCTATCTCGGCGCCCGCGATTACACCTTTGCCCGCGGCGCCGATGGCCAGCTCGCGGCCGAAGAGCCGGAAATCGAGGCGGCATCCGGCCTCGGCGTGCTGCGCGATCCCGTGCGTAACGTCCTGTCGCGCGGCTCCGAGCCGACCATGCGCACGCCCGCGATCCGCGCCTTCATCAACGAACCGACGCCGATCATCGTCGCCAAGGCCAGCCTGATCACGCGCGTCCATCGCAGCAACTTCGCCGATTATATCGGCGTCAAACGCTATGACGCGCGCGGCGAAGTGATCGGCGAGACCCGTTTCGTCGGCCTGTTCACCTCCGAAGCCTACACCCGCGCCGCCGACGAGGTTCCCCTCATCCGTCGTAAGATCGACAATGTGAAAGCCGCGGCGCGCCAAGGCTCGCGCTTCTCGGCCAAGCAGCTCGACATCGTGTTGAAGACCTATCCGCGCGATGAACTCTTCCAGATTTCCGAAGCCGACCTGCAGCGCATCTCCAGCGGCGTGCTCCGCCTGCTGCTGCGCCCGCGCACGCGCCTGTTCATCCGCCGCGACCGCTTCGACCGCTATGTCTCCGCGCTGCTCTACACCCCGCGCGACAGCTACAATTCAGACCTGCGCACGCGCGCCCATCGCCTGCTGGCCGAGGCCTATGGCGGCCGGCCGACAGCCTTCTATCCATCCTTCGGTGAAGGCCCGCTGGCGCGCGTCCACCTGATCATCGGCGTCGATCGCGGCCACCCGGAGCCCGACGAAGACGCGCTCGACCTGCAGATGCGCCAGCTGTTCGAGACATGGGAGGATGCCCTCGCTCGTGTCGCCCGTTCGACCGGTTCTGACATGGCGCTTGCCGCCTATGCCCGCTTCACCGCCGGCTACAAGGAAGCCTTCCAGCCGGAAGAAGGCCTTGCCGATCTCATCGCCATCGGCGCCCTGCCGCCGGGCAAGGCGCTGCGCGCCCGCGTCTGGGGGCCGGACTTCGAAGCCCATGTCAGCCGCGTGAAAATCTACCACCGCGACAGCCCGCTCGATCTCGCCGAGATCGTGCCGGTGCTGGAGCGCATGGGCCTGCGCGTGCAGGCGGAAGTCGGCTATCCGATCCGCATCGCCGCGCACGAGCAGACGCCGGAAGGCAAGGTCTACGTCCACGATCTGTGCATCGAACGCGCCGCCGGCCAGAAGCGCCTCGACACCCGTTTCGAGAAAGCCTTCGAGGCAATCTGGGCCCGCGACACGGAAAACGATCGCTTCAACAGCCTCGTTGTCGCGCTGGGAACAGACTGGCGTTCCGCCGCCCTGCTCCGCACGCTCTGCCGCTATCGCAGCCAGTCAGGCCTTGACCCGTCCGAACTCGTGCAGGTCCGCGCGCTTGCCGACCATCCCGAGATTTCGAACAACCTGCTGAAGCTGTTCGCCATCAAGTTCGATCCTTCCACCAAAGCCGATCTCGCGGCGCGCAAGAAAGCCGCGGACCCGGTCATCGCGGAGATCGGCAAGCAGCTCGAGGCCGTCGCCACGCTCGATGCCGACCGCGCCCTGCGCCGCCTGCTGGCGCTGGTGAAATCGCTGCAGCGCACGAACTTCTATCTCGTCGACACGGACGGAAAGCCCTTCCGCCACATCGCCGTGAAGATCGCCAGCCGCGAGGCGGACCCGCTGCCGGCCCCGCGCCCGTATCGCGAGATCTTCGTCTGGTCGCCCGATGTCGAAGGCGTCCACCTTCGCTTCGGCCCCGTTGCCCGCGGCGGCCTGCGCTGGTCTGACCGGCGCGACGATTTCCGCTCCGAAGTGCTTGGCCTCGTGAAGGCGCAGCAGGTGAAGAACGCCGTCATCGTGCCGGTCGGCTCGAAGGGCGGCTTCTATCCCAAGAGCCTGCCCGCCAAGGGCACGCGCGAGGAAATCCAGGCTGTCGGCATCGCTGCCTACAAGACCTTCGTGGGCTCGCTCCTGCAGATCACCGACAACATTGTCGGCGGCAAGACGGTGACCCCGCCGGGCGTCGTCGCGTGGGATGGCGAAGACCCCTATCTCGTCGTGGCTGCCGACAAGGGCACGGCGACCTTCTCCGACATCGCGAACGGCCTTTCGGCCGACTATAGCTTCTGGCTCGGCGATGCGTTCGCCTCCGGCGGCTCGGTCGGTTACGACCACAAGAAGATGGGCATCACGGCGCGCGGCGCGTGGGAGGCGGTGAAGCGCCACTTCCGTGAAATGGGCCACGACACCCAGTCCCAGCCCTTCTCCGTCATCGGCATCGGCGACATGTCGGGCGATGTGTTCGGCAACGGCATGCTGCTGTCGAAATTCATCCAGCTCCGCGCCGCCTTCGATCACCGCCACATCTTCCTCGACCCCAACCCGGCCGACCTCGAGAAGACGTGGAACGAACGCAAGCGCATGTTCGACCTGCCGCGTTCGTCCTGGGCCGACTATGACAAGAGCCTGATCTCCAAAGGCGGCGGCGTCTTCGAACGCTCGGCCAAGTCGATCCCGCTGACGCCGGAAGTGAAGGCCCTCACCGGCCTCACGGAAGACGCCGTGACGCCCGACGCGCTGATGAAGGCGCTGCTGGGCGCGGAGGCCGACCTGCTCTGGTTCGGCGGCATCGGCACCTACATCAAGGCCTCGACGCAAAGCCATGCCGATGTCGGCGATAAGTCCAACGATGCGCTGCGCGTCGACGCGAACGACCTCAAAGCCAAAATCATCGCCGAAGGCGCCAACCTCGGCGTGACGCAGGCAGGCCGCATCGAGTTCGCGCGTAAGGGTGGTCGCATCAACACCGATGCCATCGACAACTCGGCCGGCGTGGATTCCTCGGACCACGAGGTCAATATCAAGATCCTCACCGCCGAAGCGATCAACGAGAAGGCGCTCAAGCCAGAGAACCGCAACGCCCTGCTCGCCTCGATGACCGACGAGGTCGGCCATCTGGTGCTGCATAACAACTATGACCAGACCGGCGCGCTGAGCGTAATGCAGGCGACCTCCGCCGCCGATCTCGACAGCCATGAAAGCCTGATCGAGTCGCTGGAAGCCCAAGGCAAGCTTGACCGCGCCGTCGAAGGCCTTCCCGCCACGGAGGCGTTCCGCAAGCTACGCGATCAGCAGCTCGGCCTTACCCGGCCGGAACTCGCCGTAATCATGGCCTATGCCAAGCTCGATCTGTTCGCTTCGCTCATAAACTCGAAAGCGCCGGACGATCCGGCGTTCGAGAGCCTGCTGATCGGCTACTTCCCCGACGAGCTCGCCGGCTATGGCGAAGCGCGCAAGCGCCACCGCCTGCGTCGCGAGATCATCGCGACCATCCTCTCCAACCGCATCGTCAACCTCACTGGCCCAACCTTCGCGATCCAGAAGCGCGACGCCGAAGGCCTGGATGTCGGCCACGTCGCGCAGGCGTTCGAGGCGGCCTATTCGGCCTTCCACATCGATGATCTCGTCGCCCGCATCAACGCGCTGGACGGCAAGATTCCCGCGCAGGCCCAGAACCTGATGATGGTGGAAACCGCCGCCAACCTGCGCTTGCTGGCCGGCGGCTTTGCCTCCGAGCCGGGTCTCCTGAAATCCGGCTCCATCTCCGGCGCCGTCGCCCGCTACAGCGACGCTATCGCGGAAGTCTCCACCCTGCTCCCATCCGCCCTCTCCCCGCTCGTCATGGGCCGGGTGCAGGCGCGCGCGGAAACCTACCGCGCCGCCGGCGCGCCGCAGGATGTCGCGCTTGATGTCGCCCTTATCCGTGCGCTGGCGTCCGCCCGCGAGACGGTGGAGATCGCCGACCAGACCAGATGGCCGCTCAAGGCCGCGCTGTTCGTCCAGCACCAGGTTGGCGAACAGCTCGGCCTCGACCGGATGCGCGCCGCCGCCCGCGACCTGCAGCCCCGCGATCACTGGGACCGGCTGGCGCTCCAGCGCGTCGCCGACGACCTGCCCCGCCAGCAGAGCGAACTGGCAATCGCTGCCATCCGCCACGCCCAGGCGGCAAAGGTCTCGCCTGCCAAACTCGATCCCCAGACCGCCGGCGAGCTGGTGGCGGCCTGGATTGCCCCGCAGAAGGGATTGGCCGACCGTCTGATGCAACCGATGGGCGCATTCGACCGACAAGGCGGATGGTCCCTTGCCAAACTGGTCCTGCTGGGCGACGCAGTGCGCGAATTCGTCTATGCTAGCCGGACAGACGCCGGCAGCTGAGCCTTCTGGAGAGATCGTGGACCGCGACCTGACCTTTCGCGACGCCCAGCTGAAGGACGCCGCTGGGCTGGCCGAGATCGGCCGCGAGACCTTTGCGGAGACCTTCGGCGATCTCTATCCGCCCGGCGACCTGCGCCAATTCCTCGACGAGACCTATTCGGTCGCGAAGATGGAAATTGACCTCAACGATCCCGAGGTCGAGGTCCGCATCGCCATGGCCGGCAAGAAGATGGCCGCCTACTGCAAGATCGGTCCGTGCAAGCTGCCGATCGACATCGGCCCCGAACCCGCCCTCGAACTCCACCGCGTCTATGTCTACCAGGCGCGCCAGGGCGTCGGCGCCGGCCGCATCCTGCTGGCCTGGGCGATCGAGCGCGCACGCCAGCGCGGGGCGAAAAACCTCTTCCTTGGCGTCTGGGAATCCAACGAGCGGGCCATCGCCCTCTATGAAAGCCGCGGCTTCGAGAAGGTCGGCGGCTACAAGTTCAAGGTCGGCGACACGCTGGATGACGAATTCATAATGCGGCTTCGTCTCACGTAATCGCGTTTACAGGCGCCTGCCGCTTAACTCCGGCCCGCAATCCCTCTACATAGCGCTGAGCTGAGGGAGCCTTTGCCACCATGGATTTCGATTTAACGCCGCTGCTGAACGATCCGGCCGCGTGGGCGGCGCTGATCTCCCTGGTGGTGATGGAGATCGTCCTCGGCATCGACAACCTGATCTTTATCTCGATCCTCACCAACAAGCTGCCCGAGGAACAACGCGCCCGGGCGCGCAATATCGGCATCTCGCTGGCGCTGATCATGCGCCTCGCGCTCCTGTTCACAATCACGTGGATCGTCGGCCTGATCCACCCGGTCATCGACCTCGGTTTCGTCGGCCCGCCAGGCGAACATGGCGAACCGACCTTTGAAACCGCTTTCTCTTGGCGCGACCTCATCCTGATCGCCGGCGGGCTCTTCCTTGTCTGGAAGGCCACGCAGGAGATCCACCACACGATGGATCCCCACACCGAGAAGAAGGAAGAAGCCCCCATCGCCGGCCGCGCCGCCCTGAATTTCGGCGCCGCGATCGTGCAGATCATCCTGCTCGACATCGTGTTCTCGATCGACTCGATCCTGACCGCCGTCGGCATGACCGATCACCTCGCCATCATGTTCATCGCGGTGATCGCCGCCGTGACCGTGATGCTGCTGGCCTCCGGCCCCCTCGCCCGCTTCATCAACGCCAACCCGACGGTGGTGATGCTGGCGCTGGGCTTCCTCCTGATGATCGGCATGGTGCTGATCGCGGACGGCTTCGGCATCCACGTGCCGAAGGGTTACGTCTATGCCGCCATGGCGTTCTCGGCCTTCGTCGAGATCCTCAACCTGGTCTCGCGCAAGAAGAAGACGAAGCCGGGCGACACGCCGCCTGCGGCCCACTGATCAAACCGCAGGCGCTGTAGTTCGTCACGAATATCGCTTTCACGCCACAAGCGTGATCTGTTGCGTTTGGACTCTTTCCAAGACGTGAGCGAATGCTCACATAGCCACCAGACAAGACGGCGCAAAAGCGCCGCGCATTCCCATTCATAGCTGAAGGCCCATAGCGGACCACGGAGGGTAGCCATGAAGCTGACCATCAACGGCAAGGACCAGGAATACACGGGCGAGGAAGATCGCCCCCTGCTCTGGTATCTGCGCGAAGACCTGAAAATGACCGGCACCAAGTTCGGCTGTGGCGTCGCCGCCTGCGGCGCCTGCACGGTGCTGGTCGATGGCCAGCCGACGCGCGCCTGCGTCACGCCGGCCGCCTCGCTCGAAGGCAAGAAGATCACCACGATCGAAGGCCTCGACACGCCCGCCGGCCAGGCGGTGCAGAAAGCCTGGGCCGAGCTTGATGTCGTCCAGTGCGGCTGGTGCCAGTCGGGCCAGATGCTCGCGGCCACCGCCCTGCTCACCGCGACGCCCAAGCCAAGCGAACAGCAGATCACCGATGGCATGACGAGCAATATCTGCCGCTGCGCCACCTATCACCGCATCCGTGGCGCCGTCGCGCGCGCCTCCGAGATCATGGGGTAATGACCATGGCTGACACCGCAACCTTCTCCCCCTCGCGCCGCTTCGTCATCGCCGCCTTCGGCATTGGCGCGGCAGGTCTTGCCGTCGGCTGCACAGTTGGCGGCTCGGAAGCCACGGGCCCCGTCACACTCACCCAGCTGGGTGACTATGTCCGCGTCGGCTCCGACAACACGATCACCGTCTACCTGCGCCACATCGAATTCGGACAGGGCGTCTCGACCGGCCTCACCACCATCGTCGCCGAGGAAATCGACGCCGACTGGAGCCAGATGCGCTTCGAGCATTCGCCCGCCGACAACGCGAAGTACGGCAACCCGGCTTTCGGCGGCATGATGGGAACGGGCGGCTCCACCGCCATCTTCTCGTCCTGGCAACAGCTCCGCGCCGCCGGCGCCTCGGCCCGCGAAATGCTGCGCCAGGCCGCGGCTGCCAAGTTCGGCGTCGACGCTTCTGAAGTCCTGATGGTCAAGGGCAAGGCTACGGCCGGCGGCAAATCCGCCACCTATGGCGAACTCGCCGTGGAAGCCGCCAAGCTCACCCCGCCCAAGGCGGAGGCGCTCACCTACAAGGAAGCCTCGGCCTACGAATTCATCGGCAAGGAACGCGATCCCGCCAAGGGCTTCGGCCGTCTCGACACGCCGGACAAGGTGCACGCCAAGGCGCAATACGCCCTCGACTACCACCCCGACGGCACGCTGACCGCCCTCCTCGCCCGCAGCCCGAAATTCGGCGGCAAGGTCGCCAGCGTTGACGACGCTGCGGCGAAAGCCGTGAAAGGCGTCACGGACGTAGTGCAGATCTCCAATGGCGTCGCCGTGGTCGCCACGGACTTCTGGGCCGCCAAGAAAGGCCGCGATGCGCTGAAGATCACGTGGGATGACAGCGCTGCCGAGAAGCGCTCCAGCGACGCCATGTTTGCGGACTACAAGAAGGTCCTCGCCAAGCCCGGCCAGGAAGCCCGCAAGGAAGGCGCTGGCGCGGCTGCACTGAAAGGCGCCGGCGAAGTCATCACCGCCGACTTCGAGTTCCCCTACCTCGTCCACGCCCCGATGGAACCGCTGAACTGCGTCGTCGAGTACAAGCCAGGGACCAGCGCCACCATTCACTCCGGCTCGCAGATGCCGACGGGCGACCAGGCCGCTGCCTGCGCCGTCCTCGGCCTCACGCCCGACCAGGTGACCATCGTCACCATGCTCGCCGGCGGCTCGTTCGGCCGCCGCGCCACGCCGGATGCGGACCTCGTTTCGGAAGCCGCGCAGATCGCCAAGGCGCTCGACGGCAAGGCGCCCGTGAAACTGATGTGGACGCGCGAGGATGACATCCGCTCGGGCAAGTACCGCCCGATGAACGTCCACCGCATGACCGCCCGCATCAACAAGGGCGCGATCGAAGCATGGAGCGACCGCACCGCGATCCAGTCGATCATGGAAGGCACGCCCTTCCTGCCGCCGGGAACGCCGGACTTCTCCTCGATCGAGGGGTCGAACGACATCCCGTACGACATTCCGAACATCAGCGTTGACGTGCACCTGGTGAAGAACCCGGTGTCCGTCCTCTGGTGGCGGTCGGTGGGCCACACCCACACGGCCTATGCGAAAGAGCACTTCTTCGACGTGGCGGCGCGCAAGGCCGGCAAGGACCCGGTCGAACTGCGTCGCGCCCTGCTCGCCAAGCATCCGCGCCAGCTGGCCGTGCTGAACCTCGCGGTCGAGAAGGCTGGCCCCGTGCCCGCCGGCAAGACGCGCGGCGTCGCCGTGCATCACTCCTTCTCGTCCTATGTGGCGGAAGTGGCTGATGTCACTCTCAACGCCGATGGCTCCTTCCATGTCGACCGCGTCGTCTGTGCGGTGGACTGTGGCATCGTCATCAACCCGGATATCGTGCGGTCGCAGATGGAAGGCGGCATCGGCTACGGCCTCTCCGCCATCCTCGGCGAGCAGGTCACGCTCAAGGACGGCGCGCCGGTGCAGACGAACTTCTACGACTACGCCCCGCTCCGCATGAGCCAGATGCCGAAGGTGGAAGTGTTTATCGTACCCTCGACCGAGCCGCCGACCGGCGTCGGCGAACCGGGCGTGCCGCCAGTCGGCCCGGCCGTCGCCAACGCGCTGCTGGCGGCCACCGGCAAGACCTACGCGAAGCTGCCGCTGGGCGCGAAAGCCTAGGGTTCGAATCGGCGCCCCCGCAGTCCGCCTGCGGGGGCGCTTTTCGCGTTAATCAAGATCACATTTCTGGCTGCCCCAACGGCTTCAATGCAGAAGCCTGCGAAGCCTACCTTACAGTAGCGTAATCCGCCGCACGGATGCCCCATTCGTCTGCAACTTGACACTGTCAATCAGCAGAGGGGGATTCCCATGCGACTTGCCCAAACCGTCAGCACACTTGCACTCGCCGCCGCGCTTGCAGCGCCCGCATACGCGCAGGGTGGCTCGCTGCGAAACGGATCCGAAGCCTCGAAGCAGGCCATCGTCGCCGTGGGCGCAGTCGGTGAGAGCGGCGTCAAAGCTGCGAGTGGCGTCGTCGCAATTCCGATGGGCGGCGTCGCCGTCGCTTCGGGCGCGGTGGGTCACGTCGCCAACGCGTCTGGCTACACGGATGTCGGGACGGTCTTCTCCGGCGGCGCAGCCGGCGCGACCAACGCCGCGAAATCGCTTGTAGACTTCTCCGGGGCGCCGCTGACTGTCTCCGACGACGTGATTGTGGGACGGCCGGCAACGCCTGTCGCGCAGCCCGTCCCCAACGTGCCCTATACGCCGGAGCAGGAATGATACGCACAGCGCTGACGGCGGCGATCGCAGCACTCGCGCTCGCCGCCTGCGCCAGTTCCGGCGGATCAGCGCCGCTGCCGGGAAGCGCCGAGGCGCCGGCCACGCAGCATCTCACCGCAGAACAGGCCGCGC
>Ga0208492_1001529_pt1 | contig 13944 bp, 9 predicted proteins | sample Subbioar_CSW14AB_FD_184820 | JGI IMG/M metagenome (GOLD analysis project Ga0208492, IMG submission 184820) | Serpentinite rock and fluid subsurface biosphere microbial communities from McLaughlin Reserve, California, USA - CR12Mar_CSW14AB (SPAdes) | ecosystem: Environmental > Terrestrial > Deep... | reverse complement strand
TCCAGTCCGGCGAATGGAATCGTCTGAAGATTAACCCGGCCTACCTCGTAAGTGTCGCCCAGCGATTTAATCGCATCACTAAGCTGAAGATCGGTTAATTCTCCATGCCCTTCTGAAAAACCGACCTGCACAGAACCTCCGGTAATCAGTTTCTTCACTGCACTGGCAAAAGCGTATTCCAGATTTTGAATGGAATTATTCAATACTTCCTCCGGACTCGTTCCTGCACGGTTCTGCAGAAGTTTAACCGGAATCTGCATCCCTTTATACGTAATCAATGCCGCAGGGAAAATAATCTTCTGCGACATTCCATCCTCCGTTTTAACACTGAGATTGGTAGGTTCAAGCCCCTTTTCAAGCAATTGCTGATAAGCATGCTCCTGAGCCTGCTGATCGCCGGACATCGGATTAACAAAATTGAACTGAAGCTTATCATCTGAGTAGGCTTCAAAATCCATAAGTAAATCACGGGTAGAATTTCGCAACCTTTTAAATCCTGCCGGGAACTCTCCTTCCAGATAAATGGTAACCTGTACCTTTTCATCAAGCGATCCGAGAATACCTTTCGTTACATCTGAAAGGGTGTATCGTTTTTCTGCAGTAAAATCAAAGCGCGTAAAAAACAAGGATCCCAGAAAATTTAAAAGTAAAATCAGGGCAATGGAAACGGCCAGTTCAATTAAATCTGCCTTCTTACGATTTACCATTTTCTGCCTCCTAAAATCGTTTTGGTAATTAAAAGAAACAGAGCCGTAAAGCTCATAAAATAGATCAGATCCCTTGTATCAAGCACTCCCCTGCTAATGGACTGATAATGCTCGCTGATTCCCAGTCCGGTGAGTATCCCGGCAATACGCTGCATGGACAAAAGAGAACTCATCGAATCAAATCCGCTGAAAGCGAAATAGGAAAGAAAAACTGCAAAAGTAAAAGCGATGATCTGATTTTTAGAAAGCGATGAAGTGAAAAGCCCGATAGATGTAAATGCTGCCCCCAAAAAAATCAAACCCAGATAGGAACCAATCACAGCTCCGGTATCTACATTACCTTTTGTTACCCCAAGCTGATAAACTGTGATGTAATAGACAATTGTTGGAAGCAAAGCCAGAACAACAATAGCCAAAGAAGCCAGAAACTTGGCAAGTACGATATCCCAGTCGCTCAGTGGCCTTGTGGCCAGCAATTCAAAGGTTCCGTCCTTTTGTTCTTCTGCCAGTGAACGCATCGTTACAGCCGGAATGAGGAACATGAATAAATAAGGAGAAACATTAAAAAAACTATCTAATCCGGCATAACCATAATCCAGAATACTGGATTCAGGAAATACCCACAGAAATAAGCCCGTAACCAGCAGAAATACCCCCACGATTACATAGGCTACCATTGAGCTGAAAAAACCGCTGATTTCCTTATAAAAAATACTAATCACTTCAGTTTGCTTATTTATGGTGATAATTAATACGGTAAAGAAACATGAGAGGATGTTAAAGCTATAAAAATATCTTCGAGACTTTTGTTTTGATGCTTTAATCTCAGGTCTGCCAGCTTATCATCCGCAACGATTTTACCCTGATCAATAATAATCACATTCTCGCAGACAGCTTCTACCTCCTGCATGATATGTGTCGACAAAATCACCGTACGGGTTTTCGCCAGATCCCTGATCAGACTCCTGATTCCTATGACCTGATTGGGATCAAGACCTGAAGTTGGCTCATCTAAAATCAGAACCTTCGGATCTGAAAAAATAGCCTGTGCCAGGCCGACACGTTGTCTGTAGCCTTTGGATAAGGCACTGATTTTCTTATTCTGCTCCTGGCCCAGTCCACATAGTTCAATTACCTCATCAATACGTTTTGCTTTATTTTCAGACTGATGAATGGCTCCGATAAAACCCAGGGCCTCCCTCACATACATATCCAGATAAAGCGGATTATGTTCAGGCAGATAACCGATATGACGCCTGACCTCCATAGAATGAGTGCTCACATCAAACCCGCAAACTTCTGCTCTGCCCGAAGTCTGTGGAATATAGCCGGTAAGAATCTTCATGGTCGTTGATTTACCCGCCCCGTTTGGCCCCAGAAAGCCAAGAACCGAACCCGGCATTGCCCTGAAGGAAATACCATCAAGAGCCTTTTGCTCCCCATAGGTTTTACAAAGTTCATCAACCAGAATACTCATGCAGCAAATGTAATATTTAGTAGTTAGTATTTGGAGATAGGCGTTTCGTAATTTTTAATTCGTAATTCGCAATTGATACGGGCGTAAAATTAATTTTCAATACTATCTTTGCAGGGTTATGAGTAAAAACAACGAAGAACTTTTTAAGAATGTAGTTTCTCACAGTAAGGAATATGGTTTCGTATTTCCATCAAGTGAAATTTATGACGGACTAAGCGCGGTATACGATTACGGGCAGCTTGGATCTGAATTAAAAAATAATATTAAAACCTACTGGTGGAAGAGTATGGTGCAGATGAACGAGAATATCGTTGGAATCGATGCAGCAATATTCATGCACCCTAAAGTATGGAAAGCAAGCGGACACGTAGACGGCTTTGCAGATCCTATGATTGACAATAAGGATTCAAAAAAACGTTACCGTGCCGATAATTTAATTGAAGATAAAATTGCCCGTTACGCAAAAGACGGCAAACTGGACAAGGCTGAAAAGCTTCAGGCAGATATGGATGCCGCACTTAATTCTGAGGACCTTCCTAAATTAAAGGCCCTGATTGAAGAGCATGAAATCGTTTGTCCGGTTTCAGGCACCCGTAACTGGACCGATGTCAGACAATTTAACCTGATGTTCTCTACTCAGATGGGAGCCATGGCAGAAGGATCAGACGAGGTGTACCTTCGTCCTGAAACTGCTCAGGGTATCTTCGTCAATTTCCTCAACGTACAGAAAACAGGCAGAATGAGAATTCCTTTCGGAATTGCTCAAATCGGAAAAGCATTCCGTAATGAAGTGATTGCAAGACAGTTTATCATGCGTATGCGTGAGTTTGAACAAATGGAAATGCAATTCTTTGTAAAACCGGGAACTGAAATGGCATGGTACTCACACTGGAAAGAAGCACGCTTAAAGTGGCATCTGGCATTGGGCACCGTCAAAGATAAATATCGCTATCACGATCACACTAAACTGGCGCATTATGCCAATGCAGCAGTTGATATCGAGTTCGAATTCCCGTTTGGATTCAAAGAAGTTGAAGGTATTCACAGCCGCACCGATTTCGATCTGAGCCAGCATGAGAAATTCTCAGGCAAAAAACTTCAGTACTTCGATACTCAGGAAAACAAAAACTACGTTCCTTATGTAATTGAAACCTCTATCGGACTTGACCGGATGTTCCTGCTTACGCTATGTAATGCTTATGAAGAGCAGGATCTCAGCACCGACGACAAGCAGGATTCACGTACCGTATTGCGTTTGCATCCTTGCCTCGCACCTGTAAAAGCGGCAGTTTTCCCTTTAACCAAAAAGGACGGACTTCCTGAAAAAGCACGCGAGATCATGGATCAGTTAAAGCTTGATTTTAATCTTCAATACGACGAAAAGGACTCAATCGGTAAACGCTACCGCCGTCAGGATGCAATAGGAACTCCTGTTTGTATTACAGTGGACCATCAAACCCTTGAAGACCATACCGTCACAATCAGACATCGTGACAGTATGGAACAGGAAAGAGTTTTAGCTGCCGATCTCGACAGTATTATAGGAAAAATGGTTAGCTGGAAAAACCTGCTCAGCTAAATATCAAAAAACAGCTTAGAAATACCTTTCCCGACGGAAAGGTATTTTTTTTGTCTGTATTTTACCTGATGAAAATCAAAAAAACAGGACCGCTATTCAGGCTAAGCCACTCATAACCAGTAACAAGCTTTATACGCTACGATGACAATATTGGCATAAATATTGAGTACCTTTGTACCGTAAAAAATTCAGAAGCCTATTGCAAATCTGTACTTGTTATTTAAAGTATTTAATCACTAACACATTAACAAGATCAAAAAACTGATTGAGCCTATGAGAAAAAAATCAATCCGGATATCAGGTATCCTTCTAATCGCATTTACATTTCCGGCTGTTGGCTGGGTATCAAGTAAAAAATCAGATCTGAGTTTTTCTAACAAAGCACACAAAACCAAAGAAACTCCTGTAAATAAAAGCTCTTCCAACACAGAGTTATTTGATCAGCACATTCATTCGGTATACGAACAGGCAAACTTAGCCAAAGCGGGTTTAGACCAGAGTATTTTCAAAAAAGCTTTAATCGGTTATTATAATCTTAAAAAAACACAATTGCTTTCTGCACAAAAATCAGTGCTGACCATTATTGATTTCAGCAAGAAGAGCAGTGAAAAAAGATTATGGATTATTGATCTTGAAAGCAGTAAGTTATTATTCAACACGCTCGTTGCTCATGGTAGGGGAAGCGGCATGGATATGGCAACCAGCTTTTCAAATCAACCAAATTCGCATCAAAGCAGTCTGGGATTTTATGTTACCAGTGATACCTACATCGGCAAGCACGGTCTTTCAATGCGCCTGGATGGGCTGGATAAAGGCTTTAATTCCAATGCAAAAGAGCGTGCCGTAGTGATCCATGGTGCTGATTATGTCAGCCAGTCGTTTGTTAATCAAACCGGTCGCTTAGGCAGAAGCCATGGATGCCCTGCCCTGCCGGTTGAACTTACTAAAACCATTATCAACGCAATCAAAGGTCAGACCGTCCTCTTTATAAGCGGGCCATCAGTTCAATACAAATCAGAATTTCTGAATCAGAATATGGCTGTTGCAAACTTTATTTCCTCGGCCAATCCGGTACAGGCCAGCATTTAAGCTGAAAAGGCCTTAAAAAAGGGAGATTTGAAAAACAAATCTCCCTTTTGCTTTCATATCTTTGCCTCCCATGATGCAAAAGCTGGAAACTTTCCTGATTCAAAATCCCGGAAAAGCATTCTTTATCCTGTTATTACTTGCAATACCGGCTTTTTTCATCAATCTGGGCCTGCTTCCACTCTTTGCTGATGAGCCTACACGCGCAAATGTCGCACTGGAAATGATCCTCAGCAATAACTTCTCTGTTCCGACTGTTGGCGGGGAATTCTATTATAACAAACCGCCTTTTTACAACTGGGTCCTTGCAGCTTTCTACCTTATCAGCGGTAGTTTCTCAGAATTCACCACACGCTTACCTGCTATCATTCCAATGTTCCTGTTTGCAGTAAATATTTATCTCTGGGTAAACCATTTTCTGAAAAATAAAAGCATTGCTGCATTGAGCGGAATTCTTTTTCTGGTGAACGGAAGGATGCTGATCTATGATTCAATGCTGGGGCATATTGATATCTTTTATTCCCTGCTAACCTTCAATTCTTTTATGCTTATCTTCTACTTTCTGGAGCAAAAGCAATGGTTTCTACTTTTTTTAAACTCTTATATCATCACCGCAATCACCTTTCTCAGCAAAGGCATGCCATCCATAGTATTTCAGGGATTTACGCTGATTGCAGTATTACTTTATACTAAAAACTTCAGAAAACTATTCAGCTGGCAGCATATCCTGAGCGGTATCATCTGTCTGCTGATTATTGGAGCCTACTTCTGGAACTATTATCAGTATAACCCTAACCTGGAAGGCTATTTCAGCACGATATGGGATCAAAGCAGCCGAAGAACAGCTGCCGAATTCGGATTCATGGCCAGTCTGGTTCATGTAATTTCCTTTCCTTTTGAACATGCAGTTCATCTGTTTCCGGCAAGTTTATTGATACTTTTCTGTTTTCATAAAGACTTTATCAGGGGCATTAAACAAAACCGCTTTTTAACGTTTACAGCCATTGTATTTCTGGCCAATATCTGGGTTTACTGGTTATCACCTCAAACCCGGCCAAGATATATCCTGATGCTGTATCCGCTATTATTCATCCTCTGGAGTCATGCCTATTATACCTATCGCTCAGCATTGCCAAAAACAGAGAAGATATTCAACGGAATTATTCTGTTCCTGTCAGTGGCGGTAACGCTATCCATTCCTGCTGCATTCTTTTTCGGACTGAATGAATATGTTTCGCATCTGAATATCAAGATTACATTTCTGCTTCTGGCCTGTGCCCTGGTTAGCCTGGCAATTTACCGGCTCAAAAACACTAAAATAATTGCTTTTATTGCATTGTTGCTTCTGGTCAGACTTGCTTTCAGCTGGTTTATCCTTCCGCACAGGCTCGAAAACATGACTGACAATTATTTCAAAAAAGCAGCTATTGAAATTGGGACAATTGTAAAAGATCAGCCACTGTATTTCTATAATTATCACCCTTCTGAGCCCGATATTCCATTTCACGACCGATTGATATTCTATATTCAGCGCAGCAGAATGAAGCAGGTGAAATTCACAGAAAGCGATGCTAAGCCAGGTTATTATTTTACATTTGACAAAAATCCGGAGAATCCGGATGCAGTATTGATAAAACAGTACCAGAACCTCAAACTTTATCAGATAAAATGAGAGAACTATCTGTAGTCATCACCGTTTTGAATGAACGGGATAACATTGCACCGCTGATTGCAGCAATAAGAGACGCCCTGAAAGGCCTTGATTATGAAGTGGTCTTTGTAGATGACGGATCAAATGACGGAACTCAAAAGATGATCCGTGAGCATGCTGATGACCGGATTAACCTCGTGGAATTAAGGAAGAACTACGGCCAAAGTACCGCTATGACCGCAGGTATTGACCACTCCAAAGGCAAATATATCGCCCTGATTGATGGCGATCTTCAGAATGATCCGACAGATATTCCTTTTATGCTTCAGAAACTGATTGAAGAAGACTGGGACGTTGTTGCCGGAAACCGGGCAAACCGTCAGGATGGAATGTTCCTTCGTAAAATCCCTTCTAAAATAGCCAATGCAATCATCCGTAGAATGACCGGCGTATATATTAAAGACTATGGCTGTACTTTAAAGGTTTTCAAACGTGAAATTGCCGAAGATCTTGGAATCTATGGCGAACTGCACCGCTTTATTCCGGTACTGGCAAAACTTCAGGGAGCAAGCATCACTCAGGTTGATGTGAAACACCACGCCAGAATACACGGGACCTCTAAATATGGTCTGAACCGTACATTTAAGGTGATGTCGGATCTGATTACCATGGTGTTCTTCCGCAAATATATCCAGAAGCCGATGCACCTTTTCGGATCAATGGGATTCGTTTCCCTCGGACTGGGAATACTGATCAATGCCTACCTGCTGATTCTTAAACTCATGGGTCAGGATATCTGGGGAAAGCCGCTCCTGATTCTGGGACTTATCTTTTTATTGGGTGGTATTCAGTTAATTACTTTCGGAATCTTGGCCGAAATTAATGTGCGAACCTATTTTGAGGGAACAAATAGAAAAACATACCAGGTAAGACGAATTTTCAATGGACAAAAAGAAGATCTGGAACAGCGCTAAACTGCTTCTGAAAATCAGCGTTACCGGCTTATCTCTTTATCTGGTATCACTAAAAGTAGAATTCAATGATCTGAAAGAAGCTTTCAATCAATCGAATCCACTGTTTCTGATACTTGCTTTTTTTGCCTTTGTGGGTTCACAGATTATTTCATCCTCCCGTCTGAACACGTTTTTCAAGGGAATCGGACTGCATATTCCTGAACTCTATAATTTCAAAATCTATCTGCTGGGCATGTTTTACAACCTCTTCCTGCCCGGTGGAATCGGAGGTGATGGTTACAAAATATTCCTCCTTCGCAAGAAATTCGAGATTAAGGGAAGAAGATTGTTCCAGGCTATATTTTTCGACCGTCTGAGCGGCCTTTGGGCATTGGGTCTGATTATCTCTGCCTTGGTCATATTCATTCCTAATCTGGGTATTCCCAACTGGATTCCTGTACTGGTGGTGGCTATTGGCACCCTGCTTTATTATCTGGCAATGAGACGCTTTTTCGGGGATTACAGTCAGCGTTTTGCCTTAACCCACCTCAAAGCCCTGATGGTACAATCCATGCAGGTAATATCGGTTATACTTCTTTTATACGCCCTCAATTTTGAAGGTAAATTCTCTCCTTACCTCTTTATGTTCCTGGTTTCATCTCTGGTAGCAATTTTTCCATTTACCGTAGGAGGATTAGGAGCGCGGGAACTTGTTTTTGTATACGGGGCACAATACTTTCAAATGGATCAGCATCTGGCTGTAATCATCAGCCTGTTGTTCTATTGTATCTCCGCCTTACTTTCATTCAGCGGAATCTATTTTGTATTCCATCCACAGGAAATCGGAATCAATAAAGTAGAACTGAAGCAGGATATTGAGATTGAGTCCTGATCCCGATCCTGACATCGCTGGTTCGAGCTTACAGCTCGTACCCCTACTCAAACTCAATATTGATTAAAGAAATGCACCAGTAACAAGCTCGCGCTGGCGCAGTAAAACGACCAATTTTCAGAAAAAATCTCCCCTAGTTAAAAAATTCAATTTCTCTTAACATTGAATGCGTAAATTCAGGTACTGAATCGGTGCTGAGCATCTGATCGGGCAAAGAATTTAATCTTTAATCAAAAATCATGAAGTCCACTTTCAAGCAAACCAAGCCTTTAAAATCCTTAAACAGGAGCAATTCACTGATCATATCAGCATTTTTTTTAATTCTGACAGGCTGCGGATCTAACAAAAAACCATGGGAACTGGGCCAATTGTTTGAAAGTACGAAAGATAAATTCCCTTATGAAGCAACACTCGGTCCGCAAAGCGACAGTACCTATATTGTTTCCACTTCACAAATCATCAATCCGGCAGGTGATACCAAAGTATTTCCCGGACGGCCTGTTGATTTGGCATTAAACTTAGCCGGTGATATTCTCGCCGTTAAGAATATCAATTCGATTGTGTTCATGAATGCCCAAAATCACCGGATTATTCAAACATTGAAACTCCCTACAGGCGGACATACCTTCACCGGAATCATCTGGAATGATGCCGATCAAAAAATATGGACCAGCGACAGCAGAGGATTTATCCGCTCAGCAAAAAAATCTGCAGGTGCTGAGTTTGCATGGGACGATGCCATCGCTATTCCCGGCCCAACTGCTACTGATAAATCAGGTCCCTATCCCGGAGGTATAGCCATCGATAATCAGCGCGGATACCTCTACGTTACACTGAGCCGTAACAATATGCTGGGAAAGATTAATCTGAAAACAGGAAAACTTGAAAGTCAGATTCCCACAGGAATGGCACCCTATACCGTACTCATTCAGGGCAATAAGGCCTATGTCAGTAACTGGGCAGGCAGAAGACCAAAAGCAGGAGATAAAACCGGTCCTTCGGGAGGATCTGAAGTTGTAGTAGACCCGAAAACCGGAATTGCCTCATCAGGAACCGTATCAGTAATCGATCTGGATAGCCAAAAACAGATTACCGAAATCGATGTACAGCTCCACCCTTCTGGAATGGCATTCTCTCCTGATAAAAGCCTGCTGTATGTGGCCAATGCCAACAGCGACCTTGTTTCAGTGATTGATACCAGAACAAATCAGGTTCTTAAAAACTTAAGCACCAAACCGATGGATGAACTTCCTTTTGGAAGTGCTCCCAATTCTGTAGTAGTCAGCAAGGATGGAAAAACACTCTATGCGGCAAATGGTGGTAATAACCACATCGCAGTAATCGATCTGCAACAGGATAAAGTCAAAGGCCTTATCCCTACCGGCTGGTATCCGGGTGCGGTCATTCTTTCGCAGGACGGAAATAAATTATTTGTAGCCAATACCAAGGGGATTGGCAGCAGACAAAGCGGACTAAGAGACAAAGGTCTCAACTCCCATGATCATTCAGGTTCCGTTTCATTTATCCCTGTTCCGGATGCCACTAAACTTCGTGACTATACCTTAAGTTCGGCAAGCAGCATGCGCCTGCCTAAAATTGCACAGGCCCTGCGTCTGGAGCGTGTCAATGAGCGTATCGTGCCTGTTCCGACACGTCCCGGAGAAAAATCGGTATTCAAACACGTACTGTACATCATTAAGGAAAACCGCACCTATGACCAGGTATTCGGTGATTTGCCTCAGGGCAGAGGCGACAGCTCACTCACTCAGTTCGGACGTAAGATAAGTCCCAATCATCATGCTTTAGCTGAACAGTTTGTGTTACTCGACAATACCTATTGCAATGGAGTTTTGAGCGCCGACGGGCATCAGTGGACTAATGAGGGTGTGGTTACGGATTATATCGAAAGAAGCTTTGGAGGCTTTGTAAGAAGTTACCCTTATGAAGGTGACGATGCCATGGCCTTCGCGTCTTCCGGATTTATCTGGGATAAGGTATTGGATGCCGGATTAACTTTCAGAAACTATGGGGAATTTGTGAAAGCTGAAGTAGAACCTGCTAATGCAAGCTGGACTCAGATTTACAACGATTACAAGAACGGAACAAGAAATGTCAAAATCAGAGCCACCAGTAAGTTGCATACCATGGCCCCTTATTTATGTCCTACTTTTGTCGGATTTCCAAGTTCAATTCCTGATGTGTACCGTGCAGGAGAGTTTTTGAAAGAATTCAGGGAATATGAAAAGAAGAACTCTTTACCCAACTTCATAATCATGCTCCTTCCTAACGACCATACTACCGGAACGAGAGAAGGTTATCCCACTCCAAGAGCTCAGGTGGCAGATAATGATTTAGCTTTAGGTCAGATTGTAGAAGCCGTAAGCAAGAGTAAATTCTGGAAAGAAACAGCCATTTTTGTGATTGAGGATGATCCGCAGGCCGGGCTGGATCATATTGACGGACGAAGAACCGTAGCTCTGTGTATCAGTCCGTACACTAAAAGGGGCGAGGTAATCAGTACCCATTATAATCAGAACAGTGTGCTGAGAACCATAGAACTGATCCTCGGTCTCTCTCCGATGAGCCAGTTTGATATGATTGCCAATCCAATGACTGATTGCTTTACCAGCAAACCCGATTTCAGACCATATACCGCTTTACCAAACCAGATTCCGTTGGATGAAATGAATCCTAAACTATCGGCATTAAGCGGAAAGAAAAAGTTCTGGGCACAGAAATCAATGGAAATGTCGCTCGATGAGCTTGATGAAGCCAATGAAGATACCCTGAACCTGATTCTGTGGTATTCAGTTAAAGGCTACAATACACCTTATCCAAAACTGGCTAAAATCAAACCGGGTGCAAGATAATTCAGAAGGAATGCGGGTGCGGGCTTGTAGCTCACACCTTTTTTATCCTAACTATTATTCTTCAAATACCAGTCGTAAAACGCACGTAAGCCCGTTTCAAGATCGGTTGAAGGATGATAATTCAATAGTTTACCGGCTTTGGCAATATTGGCAAATGTCTGAGGAACATCGCCCGGCTGCTCCGGCTGACGGTCAATAATGGCCTTTTTACGGCATATTTTTTCAATAGCCTCAATTAAACCGGCAAGGGTAACGGTTTGATGATTTCCTAAATTGATGATTTCGAAATCAGACTGATCGTAATTAATGGCCGCCTCAATGCCTTTAACTGTATCATTTACAAAAGTATAATCGCGACTGGTAGAACCATCTCCGAAAACTGGTATCGGCTGTCCTTTAACAATAGAATTAAAGAATTTATGAATGGCCAGATCAGGCCTTTGGGCCGGTCCGTATACCGTGAAAAAACGTAAAGCTAAAAACCTGATTCCGTATAAATGACTGTATACATGTCCGAGCATCTCGCAGGAAAGCTTGGTAGAGGCGTAGGGACTGATTGGCATCAGTTTCTCTTCTTCATGCCAGGGTACATTCTCATTGATCCCATAAACACTGCTTGATGAAGCAAAAACGAATTGCCTGATATTACGCTTTCTGGCAAACTCAAGCAGATTCTGAGTACCGGCCACATTCACCTCCTGATACAAAATAGGATTCTGAATGCTTGGCCTTACTCCTGCCTTTGCAGCAAGATGAACAATCGTATCGATATCACCCAGAGACAGCAAATCGTCCATATTCCGGATATCGCCCTCAACAAATTTAAAATCAGCAGAAGCGATCAGAGGAGCAAGATTCTTATCCTTCTGTTCACGGCTGTAGAAATCATCAAAATTATCCAGACCGATCAGTTCATAGTTACCGTTTTGTAATAAACTACGACTCAGGTTACTCCCGATGAATCCGGCAGCTCCGGTGATTAAAATTCGTTTTTTATTGCTCATATCGACTGCAAAATTACGAATTATAAGAATGCCAAATCTAAAAATCAGAAGATCACCCTAAAAAAATCAATAAATTAGCAGGCTGTCCGACCCACGATTATCCCATAATAAATGACCGCTTTCAACGATTACCATAATGCTCAGGTGAACAATCTGCCGGCTCCATTAAAGCAACTGACCATTGAGCAGGAGTATGATTCTTATACTCCCGCTGAGCAGGCTTTATGGACATTTCTGATGAGACAGGATGATCTGAATTATTCGTCTTATTCTATTGCCGAAACTACCCACTGGAGTAAGGAAAGAATTCCGCGCTTAGAGGAAATGAATGATGCTCTGAGCAGGATTTCATGGGGCGCCGTCGCAGTCGGGAATCTGACTTCCCCGGTTATTTTGATGGCCTTTCTTGCACACAGGGTTCTGCCGGTTTCGCCGCAAATACGCACTCTGACGCAAATCAGACAAAGCTATACACCCGATTTTTTCCATGCAGCTGCTCTTTCTGCCCTGCTGTTTACTGAACCGGATTATCTCTATCATATAGGCCTCATTGGCAACAAGGCGATTTACTCTCTAAACGATCTTAGGTTGTATGAAGCGATAGAGAACCTGCTGCATCTGAAAAAAGCAGATGAACCTGATCTGGCAGCAATCCGGAAAGCAGAAAAACGAATAGACTTCTATCAGAAGAACTCCGGAAATTCTTCCGAAATGGAACTCTTGAACAGTATGTACCAATGGACAGTAGAATACGGACTAAGCGGAACTACGGATAATTACATACCATACGGCGCGGCATTCCACTCTGCATTGAATGAGTACCTCAACCTTCAGGATCCTGAAATCAAAAAGTACAACTACTCTTCAGAGGCCCTGAGCACTCCGTTAAAGATTGGAAGTACTCAAACACATTATCTTATTTCTGCCGATTCGCAATCCAGGCTTCATAACCTGAAAGAGTTTGCCAATCGTATGGCCTTCATACGCGGTGGTGCAGAAGGTATTCTGAAAGCAATTGAAAGCCGGACGATATGCACAGCAGTATACAGTTCGGGATTACAGGTGAGCGGAGTTTTCTGCGATCTGAGAATGGATTTACAGAATGAGCTGCAGTTCATTAAAACCACTGGACCTACTGCACTTTCTTTTGACCATAAACAACTGGAGAATCAGGGTAAGAAGGATCATGCCGATGGCTTCTCCTCTCCTGTCGGTCGACTGAAAAATCTCAACAAAGCAATGGAAGATTCCTCTCCGGAAGAACTGGAAAAGCTTGGAATCATTCCAGGGAATCAGACTACCTTAAGTTTCGAAAGCGGTTTAATACTCAGCGGAACAGTACTGTCTATCCTCAGCCGGGAATCAAAAATTATCCTGATTACTTTCAGTGAAGCGAGTCTGAAAGATGAGATGGGAAATACTTATTTCAAACCTTCATGGGGTAAATTTGATATGGCTGTAGGCGAAAAGATCGTCTCCGTTTATGCAGGAACAGCTGATACGGATAATTCTGAGGAAATACAGTACGAATCCGCCCGACATACCAATCAGACTGCTTACGATAAAAAAACACTGCAATATCATGAATTGTTCAGTATAGTCCGAAATTGCAGAGAAACGGGAAGTGGATATGAGCAATTGCTAAAGGTTTGGCAGGAGCTGAAAACAAATTATCGGGAAGACTGGCTTTGTGCACTCGAAATTTTAGAGATATTTGAGAAAGAA
>Ga0208492_1001528_pt1 | contig 13953 bp, 7 predicted proteins | sample Subbioar_CSW14AB_FD_184820 | JGI IMG/M metagenome (GOLD analysis project Ga0208492, IMG submission 184820) | Serpentinite rock and fluid subsurface biosphere microbial communities from McLaughlin Reserve, California, USA - CR12Mar_CSW14AB (SPAdes) | ecosystem: Environmental > Terrestrial > Deep... | reverse complement strand
GAAATCAACCTGACCGCCCATCAATGTAGCATATCGCATAATGATGTTCAGACCAAGACCGGTACCCGGAATAGTTCCGGTATTATTTGCTCTGAAAAACGGTTCAAACAAATGTTTATGATCTGCTTGAGGTATTCCGATTCCATTATCTTTAACAGTTACAATACACTCATTATCAGTTAATTCAGTATTAAATTCAATAAATGTATTTTCTCCTGAATACTTTATCGCATTGGAAATTAAATTCACAATACAGTTACGGATTAAGTTCTGATCCAGAAGAACGGTACTATGAAGACCGGTATGCTGATAAATAATATGTTGCTCTCTTTTAGCCATCAGCTGCATTTCCTCTGTAATTTCCTCTGAAAGTTTGACAATGTCAAATTTGGTAAAATTGGTTTCAATTTTTCCTGCCTCCAGTCGTTCAAGCGATAAGAAATCATCCAGAATAGTAGTCAGGTTTCCTACAGAGTTTTTGATCTTACTTACATGTTTTGAAACATTTATACCATCCCCCTGCTGCATATATTTCTCAATAAGAGATGCAGAAAGCTGAATAGAGCTCAGGGGAGTCCGGAACTCATGTGAAGCCATAGACACAAAGCGACTTTTCAATTGGTTCAGTTCCTTCTCCTTTTCGAGCGATTTACTGACCGTTTCCTTTGCCATCTGTAATTCAACAACAGATTGCTGCAAAGAGTCAGTTCGCTCCTCGACCAGCTTTTCAAGCTGAGATGCATAATGAAGAATCTGTGCTTCGGCCTCTTTTTCTTTACTCAGATCATGTATAAATCCTGCATAAATGATCCTGCCGGCAGATTTCACCTCATTTACTCCAAGACGAAAAGGAAACATTGTACCATCTTTACGCAAACCTTTAACATCTCTTCCCTTACCGATGATATGAGGTTCACCGGTGCGCTGATACCTCGCGATATACTCATCATGTTTATCCTTATCCGGATGTGGTACCAGAACTGAAATGTTTTTGCCGATTACCTCATCAATGGTATAACCAAACAGCTTGCAGGCAGCCGGATTCATTGATTCAATCAAGCCTCTGTCATCAATGGTAATAATACCATCAATTGCATTTTCAATAATTGCATGCAGTAATGCAGCCTTTTCTGTCATATGGCAAAAATAGTCTTTTAGAAAGAAAAACAGAGATAATTCAAAGCCGCATCAGAGAACTTACTCAAAAATGAAGAAAAAATATGCACTTAGAGAATCTTATTGTTCAATAATAAAATAAAACAGATTCTACACTTTCCAATCCAGCCCCTGATCTTAATATTTATCCTGATCAAACAATAAAACGAGTCTCTTTTTTCGCATTATATTTTCATTACTTTTTTGTTAATAAAGTTAAAACAAGAGTGATGTAAAACAGCAGAAACAGGACAAAATGTTAACATAATATTATGATTAAAAGTTTTTTTCCTGATCCATATGAGGCCATATAGTTTCGCCCCGCAATAGATCCTGAGACATCAGGATTATTGATTTTTCAGAAACAAATTATTTCTATTTAACACAAACTATACATTATGAAGAAAATTATTACTGATTATGTCGGTAAATTTTGGGCAAGCTACACTTCGGTTCATCTGATTTCATTCAGGCCTCAAAATTCATATTCAAAACTGCTAAAACTTAACTACGCAACTATCCGACTCCTCTTAATCATACTTACTACAGGTATTTTTTCAAGTCTTTCGGCTCAGGCACAACAAAACGATATCACCGTTAAAGGAATTATAGTTGATAGTACAGATGGTATTGGTCTTGCAGGTGTCAGCATTACAAATGAAAATGGAAGATCCGTTGGATCTACCAATGCAGAAGGATATTTTAATTTGAATATCCCTTCCGGAACCTCTCTTAGTTTTTCGATGATAGGTTATACAAGACAAACCAGGAAGTTTCAGGAGAATGAAAACAATATAAGGATTACTCTTGAACAGGCGAACAGTGTATTAAATGAGGTAGTAGTTACGGCTCTTGGTATAAAAAGAGAACAAAAAGCATTGGGATTTGCTACCCAAACACTCAAAGAGAATGCACTAAATGATGCCCGCTCAAACAACTGGGTTGGCGCGCTTTCAGGAAAAGTAGCCGGATTAAATATCGTATCTCCGGGTTCAGGACCTTTAAACTCTACCAAAATCATTCTTCGTGGTGAAACTTCAATGAATACTGATAACAATGGTGCATTAATTGTTATTGACGGAGTACCTGTGGGTGGAGGATTAACCTCATCAGGTGTTAGTAATGCATATGGTGCCGGATCAGGCAATGATGTTCCGGTAGATTTTGGAAACGGTATTTCTGACATAAATCCTGATGATATTGAAAGCGTAACTGTGCTTAAAGGTGCAAGTGCAGCAGCTCTTTACGGAAGCCGTGCAGCAAACGGAGCTTTAATCATTACTACCAAATCAGGGGTAAAAAGGAATAAGGGAATCGGAGTTACGTTGAACTCAAACTATAGTCTTAATGATATATTGAGATGGCCAGATTTTCAACATGAATATGGACAGGGAACCGGAACAGCAATTAAGCCCAATAATGAGCTGTATTATTCTTATGGTGCATCAGCAGACGGTGCATCCACAGGAGGTACGAGCAGTGCTTTCGGTCCAAGATTTAATGGACAATCCTATTTCCAATATGATCCACTTACCGGAGGACAATCATCTACCCGTCTTCCATGGGTACCTTATACAAACAACGTAAAAGATTTCTGGAGAACCGGTTCAACTATAACAAACAGTGTTTCATTTGACGGAGGAAACGATGTAGCCACTGCCAGAGCTTCAATTACACATTCTAAAAATCAGTGGATAATGCCAAACACAGGCTACGAAAGAATTACTGCAGCACTCAGCCTAAATTATAAATTATCACAAAAACTAAAAATCAGTTCCAAGATCAATTTCACCAACAAAACGAGTGATAATCTTCCGGCTACAGGATACAACAATCAGTCGCTTTCCTACTTTATGATTTTCCAGAATCCCAATGTAGATCTGAACTGGTACAGACCTATCTGGAAAACCGGATATGAGCAGATAGATCAGATTCATCCATTTAGTCAGTTCATTGATAATCCATTCCTGATTGCTTATGAAATGACTAATGCAGTAAAGAATTATAAAACCGTTGCAAACATGTCAGCAACCTATGATTTTTCGAACAAGCTGAGTCTAATGTTACGCTCAGGAATTGATATGACCAATGAAGATCGCGACCAACGCCGTCCGTTCAGTACTGCAAACTTTCAGCGGGGTTATTTAAAACTTCAGAATATTTTCAACTTTGAAATTAATACTGATGCCTTACTAACCTATAAAACCAAAATAGGAAAGCATTTTGATGCAAACATTTCAGGAGGTGCAAATGCTTTAAACCGCAGATACACAGGGGTAAACGGAACTATTAATGGACTCATCATTCCGGGGGTATATAAATTAAGTAACGGGCAAAGCAATCCTTTGATGAACACAAATTATCTGAATAAAAGAGTAAACAGTGTATATGCATTCGCATCTCTTTCGTTCAAAGACAAAGTATTTCTGGATATAACAGGACGTAATGATTGGTCAAGTACACTTCCGGTGCAGCACAATTCATTCTTCTATCCCTCAGTAAGTTCAAGTTTCATCCTCAATGAAATCTTCACTCTCCCATCGGCAGTAACTTATGCCAAATTAAGATTGTCAGCTGCACAGGTTGGAAATGACACCGATCCATACAAAACCAGCAAGTATTATGGAGTAAGTGATTTTCCGGGCTCAGCCTCTGTTCCTACTACATTACATAACGCCAATTTCAAACCGGAAATCACAACAAGTTATGAAGCAGGTTTGGAATATAATTTATTCAAATCACGTTTAACCATGGACGTTACCCTGTACAACAACATTACAGAAAATCAGATTCTTGATGTACCACTGGATCAAACAACCGGTTATTCCAGAGCTGTATTGAATGCAGGAAAAGTTAGAAATCAGGGTATCGAACTATTGATAGGCGGCAAACCAATCAGCAATAAGAACTTCTCCTGGACTACCACAATTAACTGGTCTAAAAACGATAATAAAGTACTTTCTTTAGCTGAGGGTCTTACCGATAAACAAGATATTGGATACGGTGGAAATGCAACCATCCAGGCAAGGGTTGGAGGTACAACAGGGGATATATACGGTTTCGGATTTGTAAGAAGTCCGGACGGCCAAATAGTTTACACCTCAAGCGGACTTCCTGCAAGACCTGCTGAGATTCAATACATAGGAAAAGCATATGCAGATTGGAGAGCTGGATTATCCAATGAATTTCAATATAAGAATTACAGATTCAGTTTCCTTTTTGATGGTCAATACGGAGGAACAATTTATTCTCAAACGCACCATAAAATGTCTGAGCAGGGTAAACTTAAGCACACTTTACCCGGAAGAGAAGAAGGATTTATAATTGGAGATGGTGTAGTTGCCGGAGCCGGTGGTACCTTCACAAAAAACACAACAAAAGTTGCTCCTGCAACTTATTACGGCGACTATTACAGAAGAGCAAATGTAGAATCAAACTCTTTTGATGCCTCATTTATCAAATTGAGAGAGGTGCGATTAGAATACGGAATTCCGGCTAAATACCTTAAAAAGGTAAAACTAAGTCAGGCATCTCTGGCATTTTATGGAAGAGATTTAGCACTTATTTCTAAATTCCCAATTTTCGATCCTGAAACAGCTGCCCTGAATGGTTCCAGTATTTTGCCCGGTGTTGAGATGGGACAGCTCCCTTCTACCCGCACCTTTGGAATGAACCTTACCGTTAAGTTTTAAGTAAAGAATTAAATAACTGATCAAAAAACTGATATGAAAAGTTTTAAAAATATAATTTCGGTATTAGTCCTGGTAACATTTAGCTCGGCTTGTACCAAAGAGTTCGAAGAAATCAATACAGATCCGAACAAGATCGAAAAAATTAGTCCGGGAACCCTTTTAAACCCAATAATTTATTCTGTTAGCAGCTTTAACACTTCACGTGCTGATGACTTCACATTTAATATTATGCAGAACGGACTGCCATTCCCAAGTGTGGCGGGTGGTGTTCATCGCTATGATATTTCAGAGTCGGCCGGAAATTCAACCTGGAATACTTACTACCGCTGGATCAATAATGTAAAAGAAATGAAGGCTGCGGCAATTGAGGCAAAAGATCCGAATTACGAGGCTATTGCACTTACTTTAAATGCATGGCTTTACTCCTTATTGAGTGATTCATTTGGTGATGTTCCTATGAAAGAAGCTGTACAGGGCGACAAAGGAATTTATCAGCCAGCTTTTGATACACAAAAAGAAATCTACACTACCATCATTTCAGATCTGGAAAAAGCTAATGCGCTTTACAATACAAGCAGACCAATGATCTACGGTACAGATATACTCTTTAACAACAATATCTCAAACTGGAGAAAATTCACTAATTCATTACGACTTAGATTATTATTAAGAGTTTCAAAAAGGACAGAAATCGATGCCTATGGTAAAATGGCTGAAATAATTAATAACCCGGTCACAAATCCAATTTTTGCCAGCAATTCGGAGGCTGCAATTCTGCAGATAACAGGTGTGGTTCCAAATCTCTCACCCTGGGGGCGAGCTATCGATTTTACAACATTTAGAGCAACATCAGCATTTTTCATTGATAATCTGAATGACTTTAATGATCCGAGATTAGCAAAATGGAACACCCTCGCACGTACATCTGACGGTAAAACAACTATCGGATATAAGGGCATACCAAGTGGTTATTCAGGTCCTGAATCACAATTCCAATATCTCCCTTCAAACTTCAATATAGCACTCGCTACTGCACCAATGATCTCGGTGATACTAAGCTATGCCGAGGTTGAGTTTATAAAAGCTGAGCTGGCACATCTGGGAAAAATCGGCGGGTCTGCAGCTACATTTTATCAGAATGGAGTAAAAGCTGCGATAGAACAGTGGGGAGCTGTTTTACCTGCAAACTACTTCAGTAATCCCAAGGCTGCATATAACGGAACTCTGGAGCGAATTATGTTGCAAAAATACTATGCATTATTTTTCAATGATTACCAACAATGGTTTGAATACAGGAGAACCGGGTTTCCGGTTTTACCAAAAGGTGCGGGTATGATGAACAATCAGATTGTACCGGTTAGATTCAGATATCCTACAACCGTGGTGACCAACAATAATGAAAATTATAAGAAAGCCGTACAAAGTATGGGTGGAGATGACATCAATACTAAAGTTTGGTGGGAAAAATAAGGCTTGACCAAGCAGGAAACAAAAGGGATGAGTATTTACTTATTCCTTTTGTTTTTTAGAATTCTTTCTTGTAGCAAACCTGAATCGGTTTTAAATTACAGCCGATATAACAAGAGATCAGCAAACAGTTTAGTGCATTTAATTATTGGAAAAAACAGACAGTTAAACTTACGATCTTCTATAATTTGATTGTAAGTATACATGACTATCTCAGAGCATTTTTCATCATTCTGACATCCACACCTTAAAGATTTTTTCCGGTTTATCCAGGGAATAAACTATGTATTAACTTCAGGCAACCGCTGATCAATTATTTTAAAAAATATTTGATAGCCAACCCGGAGACTTAGTGTAAAAACAGCCTGACTCTATATACGGCAACTCACTGAAATCCTTTACCCGACCTCAAGCTTTTCAGACAAAAAACCAAAGATATTCCATAATTGATTTTATGGATTAAACACTGTTTTTATACCGGATCATAAAATCGTACAAAAATATGGATTTGTTAAGGTCTTCTTGGGTATTTGTTGGGCTAAAAGTCGATTTTTGGCATAATCCGCTCAATAATCGCCCAACAAAGTACCTCTAAAGACCCTGTTAAGTCCCAAGATGTCTCGAACGGGGTCAAAAACTCACTAAAAATCAAATTGCCGGGTGAATATATGGTGTAATTTTCAATATCAGCTTAAATGAGCCCTCCAGGCAGCACTTCTCCAGTGGTATGATAATTTGTCCGGCCCGGACCATAAACTCCTCAAATTCAAGCTTATTTTCACCCGGATTTTTCGCCTTAACTTAATCGGGGACTTCATTTATAATTTTGTAGCTCTATGTATTATTCAGTAGCACTTAATTGATGGCTTAAAAATCAGCTTAGTGTAAATTGAAGGACTTAAACTAAGCCGAATCCGATATTTATGAAAGAATACAAATTTTCAAATCATGAACACAAGAAAACAAAGCAATTCCGGCTCTGTCATTAAGACATTAATATCAGACGCAAGTTAAATTAACGTGAACTCAATTTCATATTTTAAAAACCACATACCTGCCTGCCGGGGCAAGGAAACATAGTATTTTATTGCTTGTAACCTACATTTTAGACACACATAGATTGAAGCTTCGCTTCAATCTATGTGATTTTCAATCTATGTCTCCCTGAAAGCACAATAAAATCAATCTATTTGGTTAAATATTAATCTTTTTAATAACCTAATATCGGACGTAAGTTAAACCACAGGCAGTAAATGGTAGCCGGATTCAGTTTCCGGACAAGAATCAGCTGCTTATAAAAAGATAAAACAGGGCAGCAAATCCCGCTCCCAGTAATGGTCCGGCAATAGGCACCCAGGAATAAGACCAGTCGGTATCTCTTTTATCTTTAATTGGAAGGATCGAATAAATAATCCTTGGTCCCAGATCCCTGACAGGATTAATAGCATATCCGGTAGTACCACCCAGCGATAATCCGATTGCCCAAACCAGAAACATTACCGGCATTGCACCAATCGAACCCAGTCCTACAGGAGTTTTAGTATCGGCGATTTCAGCATTTGTAAAATGAAAGATGACAAATATCAGAACAAATGAAGCGATAAACTCACTCATAAAATTCAAAAAAGGATTTCTGATAGCAGGACTGGTACAAAAACAAGCCATTTTCAGATCAGCATCTTCAGTAGCATCAAAATGATCTTTATATTTTAACCAGACCAGAGTTCCTCCGAGCATCGCTCCAAGTAACTGGGCCAAAGCATATGAGGCAACCTGAGACCATTCAAATTTTCCGGCAATTGCCAGACCAACACTAACAGCAGGATTTAAATGAGCTCCGCTGTAGGGACCAGCAACCACTACTCCCACAAAAACAGCAAGTGCCCAGGCTGTTGTAATCACAATCCATCCACTTCCATTACCCTTTGTTCTGGTTAATAATACATTCGCCACTACTCCATTGCCCAGAAGTATTAATAAAGTTGTTCCAATAAATTCTGCTAAAAAAGGTGTCATATTTGTTCAGATAATCAAGGTTCAGTATTAACTCTCGCAGCTTTAACGGCTCGATTCCATCCCGCAATCAACTCCTCATAATGCTCAAGCTTTACAGGTTCAAACTCTCTTTCAACCTGCCATTGTTCTGTAATGTCCTGCACATTATTCCAGAATCCGGTTGCAAGCCCGGCAAGATAAGCGGCTCCCAAAGCCGTTACCTCCGTAATCTTAGGTCTGATTACCTTGCATTTCATGATGTCTGCCTGAAACTGCATCAGAATATTATTGGCTGTAGCACCCCCGTCCACACGTAACTCACTGATTGAAGCGTTCGCATCAGCTTCCATTGCTTTTAACACATCCATAGTCTGATAAGCAATACTTTCAAGAGCCGCACGGGCAAAATGAGCTGAATTGGTGCCTCTTGTAATCCCGGTAATGGTGCCTCTCGCATGCTGATCCCAATGAGGCGCCCCCAGTCCGGCAAAGGCCGGAACCATATATACCCCTCCAGTATCAGCAACTTTTGCAGCCAGCTCCTCCACCTCTCCTGAAGTTTTGATCAGGCCCAGTTCATCTCTGAGCCATTGCACAACGGCTCCTCCGATAAAAATCCCTCCCTCAAGTGCATAGGTTACCTCCCCGTTAATCTTCCATGCAACAGTAGTCAGCAGGTTATTTTTAGAGATTTTTACCTTCTTGCCAATATTCATCAGCATAAAACAACCCGTTCCGTAGGTGTTCTTAACCATTCCGGCTTCAGTACACATCTGTCCAAATAATGCAGCCTGCTGATCTCCGGCTATACCCGCAATAGGAATTTTCGCAGCAAGAATATTTCCTGCGGTTTCACAATATATTTCACTCGAAGATTTTACCTCAGGCAACATACTTTCAGGAATGCTGAATATCTTCAGAAGCTCCTTATCCCATTTCAGGGTGTTAATATCAAAAAGCATGGTTCTGGAAGCATTACTCATATCCGTAACATGACAGGTACCTCCTGAAAGTTTCCAGATTAACCAGCTGTCTACAGTTCCAAACAGCAATTTACCTTCGGCGGCACGCTGTCCGGCACCGGGAACATGATCAAGTATCCACTTAATCTTTGTAGCCGAAAAATAAGAATCAATGATTAGTCCGGTTTTCTGCTGAATCATTGCAGCATACTCTTCCCTGATTGAATCACAGAAATCTGATGTCCGGCGATCCTGCCAGACAATGGCATTGTATACCGGTAATCCGGTATCCTTATCCCATACCACCGTAGTTTCTCTCTGATTGGTAATTCCGATGGCATGAATATCTTTTGAATGAATTCCGGCCCTCACTATGGCTTCAGTAGCCACAGCAGCTTGGGTAGACCATATCTCAAGAGGATCATGCTCAACCCATCCCGGTTTAGGATAAATCTGTTCAAACTCTTTTTGTGCTATGGCAACAATGCTTCCTCTTCGGTCAAAGACAATGGCTCTTGAACTTGTTGTTCCCTGATCAAGAGATAATATATAATCTGCCATAATTGATACTCCTGTTAAAGGCCCTCTCTAAATATCAGAAAAATATGTAATATTGGAGCTATAGTCTTAACCTTAAGATTTATGGAAATTCCGGCAGATTTCCGGAAGGATTTTTGAATTTAAATCAATAACAGCGCATCAAAGAATGAATATCGGAATCATTGGCCTGGGAGATATGGGCTGTATATATGCTAAATCTTTTGCTAAGGCAGGATATAAAGTTTATGGTTGTGATCTTCCGCATCGCAGGGAATTGCTTAAGACAGAATTAGGCCCTTACGGGATTGAAGTAATGGATGACGGAAGAGCTGTTTCCCGTATCTCAGATATTATTTTCTATTCTGTCGAAGCAGAACGTATTGCTGAAGTCCTCAGTATGTATGGTTCATATACCAAGTATGGTGCAATCGTCGCAGGACAAACTTCTGTTAAACATCCGGAAATTGAAGCCTTTGAAAAATATCTTCCAAAGGATGCCCATATTATTACTTGTCATTCCCTGCATGGTCCGGGTTTTGATCCCCGAGGACAGAAAATGATTGTTATTCCTCACCGGACAAGCAAAGAAGCGTATCAGCGAATGACAGATGTACTTACTACTTTGGGTTCAGTACTGAATGAAATTGCTGACTATCACGAACACGATAAAATCGTAGCTGATACTCAGGCTGTTACCCACATGGGGTTTGAAAGCATGGGCACAGCATGGAAAGAAGCAGGATTTTTTCCATGGGAAAATGCTTCCTATATCGGAGGAATAGACAATGTTAAGATTTTGATTACCTTAAGGATATTCAGCTATAAAGCACATATTTACGGAGGTCTGGCTATTCTGAACCCCTATGCAAGACACCAGATCAAGCGTTATGCTGTTTCTGAATCTGAATTATTCAAACTGATGATCCGGGAGGAAGCTGACACATTCAGAAAAAGATTGTATAAGGCACGTGATTTCATCTTTGGTCAGGATCATAAACCGGTTATGCTTGATGAAAAAATCATGCAGGAATTTTCGCTGTCAGCCGGGTCTGAGAGTCGTAAACCCAATTCTCATCTGAGTTTACTCAGCATGGTGGATGCCTGGTATCATCTGGGTATTAACCCATATGACAATCTGATCTGTCAGACTCCTCCTTTCAGACTGAGGCTGGGTATTGCCGAATATTTGTTTAAGAATGATGATTTGCTTGAAGAATCCATTGAAACTGCCCTGTTCGACAAAACCATCAGAGGTGATGATCTCGAATTTCACTCAGCAGTCAGAGAGTGGTCGTCTATTATCGGATACGGAGATATGGAAGGCTATAAACAGCATTTTGAGCAGGTTAAAAACTTTTTCGAAGGCCGGCTTGATCAGGGAAGAGTGCAAAGTGCTGAATTGATCCGCAAGCTTGAGATCGAATAAGCACTTTTAAATTTTCTTTTAATAAGTGACGTCTGTCATATTTTAAATAGGTTTTATTGTTCTCTTTTGTACTCGTGAGTTAATATTATTTACACATTCATGAGTCATACATTTCATATTCCGGTTCTTGGGTTAGCCTATTCTGTTGATACACCTGTTAAAGTTGCCCGCTATGGTATCAGTTCAGTAGTCTCTATTGTTGATGATATCCTTATTGAAAGGATGAGGCAATTATACACTGAAAAGAATAATGAAACTTTTATTCCTATTGATACCAAAGAAGAAGATTTCAGAAGTAAAAGGATTACCGGCTATCTGAATCTGATTAATAAAATTGTAGACAATCAGTTCCAGAGTCTGAAGGCAGAGCCTTTCGAACCCGGAACAGATATCACCCGATACTTCGAACTGTTGCCTGAGACATCTGAGCTCAAAATCAAATACCGTCAAATGCTTCAGGAAACAAATCCTGATAATCAAAATCGCTTGCAGGAAGAGCTAAGGAAAGAAATGGTCAAAGGCGAGATCCAGGTGAATATTATGGCAAAGGTCGACAGGATGAATCCCGATTTAAAAGGCGAACAAATTTCTGATGCTCTGGGTGCTTTGAAAGGATTTGCTGAAAGTGATGTTAATTCTGCTTTGGTACTTTCTGCAGGTATGAATCCAAGACTTTACAGCTATCTGGAAAATTTTGCAGACTTTCTGCCGAATCAGTTTAGCCATTTTAAGAAAAGTATTATACTGAAGGTCAGCGACTTCCGTTCTGCATTGATACAGGCAAAATTTCTGGCAAAGAAAGGGCTTTGGGTATCAGAGTTCCGGATCGAATCAGGATTAAATTGCGGTGGACATGCTTTTGCTACCGAAGGCTATTTACTTGGTCCTATTCTGGAAGAATTCAAGGAAAAGAAGCAGGAGATGATTCAGGAATTATACAGCATCTATACAAAAGCGCTTGAGGAGAAAGGCATACAGCTTAGCTCAATCCCTGAACTTAAGATCAGTGTACAGGGAGGTATTGGTACAGCGGATGAGAATAATTTTCTGATGAATTATTATGATCTGGATGCAACGGGATGGGGAAGTCCTTTCTTACTTGTACCGGAAGCTACCAATGTAGATGAAGAAACCCTCGGACTAATCTCCACAGCAACTAAAGATGATTTTTATATCAGCGGATCTTCACCTTTGGGGATTCCTTTCAATAATTTCAGAAAAAGTACGGCCGAAAGGCAACGTCTTGAACGTATTGCAAAAGGAAGACCGGGTAGCCCGTGCATAAAAAAATTCTTGTCTTCGAATACCGAGTTTACGGAACAGCCCATCTGTACTGCTTCCAGGGAATATCAGAATCTAAAATTAAAACAACTTGAAACTGAGAATATTTCCAGGGAAGAATATCAGACAAGGTTTGAAGAGATTACTGAAAAACTATGTCTTTGCGAAGGGCTCGCAGCACCGGCATTATTGAAAAATAATATTTTGAAGCCTAAAGAAAGTAAAGCAGTTGCTATATGTCCGGGACCAAACCTAGCCTATTTTAGCGGCAAATTCTCTCTGGACGAAATGGTGAGTCACATTTACGGCAAACTGAATCTGCTGAATGATCCAAACCGACCAAATCTGTTTGTAAATGAACTAAATCTCTATGTGGAATATCTGAAAAAAGATATAAGCAAACAGATTAAGGAAATGAATGATAAAAAAGCAAAGTATATCAGCAAGTTCAAGGAGCAATTACATAACGGTATTGAATACTACAGGCAGCTGGTCCCAAAAATCAGTAACCAGACTGAAGTTTACAGGAAAAAGATGTTAAGTGAGCTTCAGGAAATTGAAGAAACACTGAATAATTTAAATCCTGTTGTTGGTCAGGAAGTCTGAATTGACAGTACTTTATTTAATCCGGTTTTATAAAAATAAGACCGGATTATTTTTTTTAACAGACTCTCCAAAACATCACATAAACAACTGATTCACAGCAATAAATAACTAAAAATAGTTCAAAAATATGACTAAAGTCATAGTTCAAAAGTGATTTTGTAGGTAAATTGTATAGTATTAAAACCAACAAAATTATGAGAAAGATTTTATTAGCTTCATCAATGATCTGCATGGGTTTGTTCATGAGTTGTGGTAACAGCCCTCAGCAGACTACCGAATCACAGACTGAGACTGAAAGTGTAGGGCAATCAGGAGTTCAGGATGACCAGTCACAAAAAAATGTCGTACAAGTTGCCGTTGGAAGTAAAGACCATTCAACACTGGTAGCAGCTGTAAAAGCAGCTGAACTTGTAGATGCCTTGAGTAATGCGGGACCATTTACAGTTTTCGCTCCAACCAATGCTGCATTTGATAAATTACCTGCAGGAACTGTAGATAATTTATTAAAACCGGAAAGCAAGGATGATCTCGCAAACATCCTTCAGTATCATGTTTCTGTAGGGGTTTTTAAGCCGGAGAGCTTTACTGATGGCCAGGTGATCGGTCAGGTAAACGGAAACGACATTACTGTTAATGTTAAAGACGGTAAAGTTTCAATTAATGGAGGAGCAGCAAATATTGTAGCTTCAGTACCTGCCGCAAACGGAATTGTTCACGTTATAGATGGAGTGTTACTTCCGCCTAAATAAAGATAAATAAACCTGAATTTGAAAGAGAGGGATCTTCCGTAAACGGAAGGTCCTTTTTTTTATTAATTATACTTTTTAAG
>Ga0208492_1001527_pt1 | contig 13958 bp, 15 predicted proteins | sample Subbioar_CSW14AB_FD_184820 | JGI IMG/M metagenome (GOLD analysis project Ga0208492, IMG submission 184820) | Serpentinite rock and fluid subsurface biosphere microbial communities from McLaughlin Reserve, California, USA - CR12Mar_CSW14AB (SPAdes) | ecosystem: Environmental > Terrestrial > Deep... | reverse complement strand
CGACCTCGCCGGAGTCGACCTGGACGCGGTAGAGGGTCTGACCGATCACGGAGCCGGCGAAGAGCTGGTCGTCCTTGTTGAAGGCAAGGCCATGGACCCCATGGAACCAGGAGCCGGGAACCAGGAACTGCTGGCTGTATTCCTTCTGGGGCGCCTCCGGGGGCGATGCCTGCTGCGCATACACACCACCCGCAACGGCGAGCACCGCCGTCACCGCGGCAAAAAACCGGCCCAACCCCATCCGCTTCCTCCGACCCTCTCTCGCGGCGCGAACTCTAGACCGCGCGGCAGATTTTGTAACGCCCGACCCTTCAGCTACCATGGTGCCGTCGAGAAAACATGCACTTTGCGGGAGAAAACACATGGCGGGGCCGCTTTCAGGACTAACCATCGTCGAACTGGCCGGGATTGGGCCGGGACCGATGTGTTCGATGATGCTGGGCGACATGGGCGCCAACGTGATCCGCGTCGACCGCACCAAGAGCCACGTCATGGATCGCCTAGCCGATCCGAAGTTCGCCGTGCACAACCGCAGCCGGCGCTCGGTATCGGTCGACCTGCAGAAGAAGGAAGGGGTCGAGGTCGTGCTGCGGCTGATCGACAAGGCCGACGGCATGACCGAGCCCTTCCGGCCGGGTGTCGCCGAACGGCTTGGCGTCGGCCCGGATGTCTGTCTCGCGCGCAACCCGAAGCTGGTCTACGGCCGCATGACGGGCTGGGGCCAGGAGGGACCGCTCGCCAAGGCCGCCGGCCATGACATCAACTACATCGCGCTCACGGGTGCGCTGCACGCCATCGGCAGCAAGGACAAGCCGATGCCGCCGCTCAACCTCGTGGGCGACTTCGGCGGTGGCGGCATGCTGCTCGCCTTCGGGATGGTCTGCGGCCTGCTCGAGGCCCAGCGCTCGGGGAAGGGCCAGGTCGTCGACGCCGCCATGGTCGACGGAGCGGCGCTCCTGCTGGGCGGCATCTACGGCATGGCCGGTGCCGGTCTGTGGAAAGACGAGCGCGAGACCAACATGTTGGACGGCGGCGCCCACTTCTACGGGACCTACGAGACCAAGGACGGCAAGTTCATCTCCATCGGCTCGATCGAGCCTCAGTTCTACGATCTGCTGCTCGAGAAGACCGGCCTCAAGGGCGAAGATCTGCCGGCGCAGATGGACCGCAAGGCCTGGGCCCAGCTCAAGAGCCGGCTCACAGCCGTGTTCAAGGGCAAGACGCGTGACGAATGGTGCGCGATCATGGAGGGCACCGACATCTGCTTCGCACCAGTCCTTACGATGCAGGAGGCCTCGCAGCATCCTCACGCCAAGGCGCGCGGCGCCTATGTCGACATTTCCGGATTCCCGCAGCCGGCCGCCGCACCGCGCTTCTCGCGCACCAAGGAGAGCGTCCAGGGCCCGGCCGCAAAGCGCGGCCAGCACACCGACGAAATCCTGGGCGAAAGCGGCTTCTCGACCAAGGAGATCGGTGAACTGAAGGCGGCGGGGATCGTCGGGCCGCAGTGAAGGCCTGATCGGGATCCGAACCGATGATCCGCGCTTTCGAACTGGCCATCCGGCAGCTCGGCGACCCCAAGCTGCGGGCCATCATCTGGCAGTCCCTGCTGCTGTCGCTGGTGCTGCAGATCGCCATCGGCGTCCTCGCCTGGTGGACACTTCAGTCCTTTGCCACCTTCAAGTGGGGCTGGCTGAATGAGACCATCCGCTGGCTCGGCGGCGGCGCCGTCACGGTGCTGGCGCTGATGCTGTTTCCGGCAAGCTTCGGCATCGTGATCTCGGTCTTCCTTGAGAAGATCGCCGACATCGTCGAGGCCGAACACTATCCGCACCTCGGGCCAGCCCGCGGGATTCCCGTCTGGGTCGGCATTCGCTCGGGCATCGTATTCCTGCTCACGCTGGTCGCCATGAATCTGGTGCTGCTGCCCTTCTACATCGTGGCGCTGTTCATCGCCGGCCTGGGCGCGGTGTTGTTCTATGGCGCCAACGGCTGGCTCACCGGGCGGGAATACTACGAGCAGGTGGCGCTGCGCCGGCGCGATCCGGCCGAGGTAAAGGCCTGGCGCAAGGCCAACCTCGGCGTGCTCTGGGTGACCGGGATTGTGCTGGTATTCCTGGGGACCGTGCCGATCCTCAACCTGATCGTTCCGGTCCTGGGGGTGACGGCAATGGTGCATCTGGCCCAGGCGCTGCGACCGCCCCTTAATCCGCCGGCCGGGGCGCGCTAGGGTGACGCCATGAAGAAGACTTCGGCGGCCCTCGCAGCACTCCTTCTCGTCGGCGGCTGCGTCAGCGATTCAAGCCCGCAATACTCGCTCGGCGGCGGCGAAAAGGGCGTATTCAGCTCACGCAATCCCGGCACGCCGATCCCCCTCGATCGGATCAAGGGCATGGACGAGCAGCAGCTCGCGGCCACCTTCGGCGCCCCCGCCCTCGATCGCAAGGACGGGACGGCGCGCGTGCTGCGCTATCAGTCCGATGCCTGCACGCTCTTCGTCTCGCTTTACCGGCGAAACGGCACGGCCTGGACGGCCGAGTTCGCCGACGCCTACGACACGCATCTACGCCCGCTGCCACCCGACCAGTGTGCCGGCTCGGTGGCGGCACAAAAGAAGCGCGTCGCCTAGGAATCGCCGCCCACGAGCCGTCGCCACTGGCGCGCCACGGCGGTGCAGGCCTTGGGATCGGCGATCATGTCGAGGTGGCCGAAACCGGGCTCGACGACGACCCCGATCCGCGGATTGACCTCGGCGAACAGCGGCTTGAACCGGTCGGCTTGGAACAGTTCGTCGTTGGATCCGACCATGACCAGCGTCGGCCGGTCGATCCGGGCGAGCGCACCGCGCCAATCTCGAGCTGGCTGCATGCCGGCTGAAAGTCTGAAGGAATAGACCGGGGTGCGATTCTCGCTGGGCGTCGCCGTCGTCGCGAAGCGCACCACCGGCAATCCCTGGAACCACGGCAGGCCGAAGGCGTCTAGAATCGACAGGGCCACGACTCGCGGCATCGCCACGCTCACCCATCCGCCCGATGCCGGTCGTGTCGTGGGTGCGTCCTGACCGATGAATGGCGAGATAGCGAGGTAGTCGTCGAAAATCGCGCGGTTGGGGCCGCTCGCCGTGCGCAGCACGAAGCCGCCGCCCGAGGAGAAACCCACCAGCGTGCGACGTATTCCAGGATCGGCAAGTCCCGTGGCCCGAACGAAATCGACGAGATCGTCGTCGAGTTGGCGCTTGTAGGAACTGTCGCCATTCGCGGTGCCGCTGCCGCCATGTCCGCGAAGGCTGATCGAATAGACCGTGGCACCTTCGCCCTGCAGCGCCTGGGCGAGCTTGTGCATGGAGATGCTGGTGCCCGACGAGCCGTGGACCAGGACCACGGCGCGGTTCTTGTCGCCCGCATAGAAGCGATAGGCAAGCGGTGCGCCATCGCGGGCAGCGACGCGCCTGACTTCGGGGATCTCCGCCCGGTTCCACGTCTCGAAGCCCGGCAACGAATCGCCGGCGGGCAGGCGCGGCAGGGTCCCCGGCGTACTGAAGACGAGAACAGTGGCGAAGGTGCCGGCCATCGCGAGCAGCAGGCTACCAAGCCCCCACCGGACGACCGCGATCGCACGACGAAGGCCGGGAAGCCGCCCGCGCAGCCCCACGCCGGCCAGCCAGCCCAGGCCAACGCCCGCGACGATGCCGCCAGTGCTGCCCGACAGCAGGACCCAGGTCGGTTCGGTCTGGAGCGCCGGGGTGACACCGAACACAACGCCGAGAGCGTAGCGTCCGGCGAAGATCGAGAGGCCGAACACCAGCATGAACCAGCCCCCGGCGATCCTTAGACGGCCGTCGTCCAGGGGCTGCACGGCGCGCCGCCGGCCCAGAGCCTCGCCCAAGGGCAAGGCTGCCAGCAGCCCCACTAGCCATCCCGCCGCGGCCACTCGCGGCAAGGTGGCCTGGGTGATGGCGACAAGCGATAGCACCAGCCCGACTGCCGGCAGGATGCCCAACCGCCACAGCGGGAGGATGCGGGGTTTCAGCCCCAGGATGCCCAGCCCGACGACCAAGGCCATCAATGGCCATACCCAGAGCGGGGTATGGGCGAGGATCTGGAAAAATGACGGCATGATGAACTCCCGTGACGATGATCTGCGGCGACGATCGGCGGCCAGCACCATCGTCGACGGCCGCCGCCCGATCCATCGCGGCTGCGTGGAAGGGCTGGTGTTTTTCGCGAACTGCCGGCAATCATCCGTTCACGATGCGCGAATCGCCCTATGTCCGGTCGCTGCCCTATCACCTGCCGCCGGTGATCGGGATCGCCATCGTCCTGGCGGTGACGGGCCCGTTCGGCACTTACGAGCACTTGGACCTCGGCCGCCGGCTGGCCTACTTCGGCATCATCGGCATCCTGAGCTGGCTGCAGGTGATCCTGCTGGCGGCCTGGTTCGGGCGCATCGAGCCGATCGACCGCTGGCCGGTGGCCGGCCGTATGGCCCTGGTGGGCGTGCTGGCCGCCATACCCAGCACCTTCGAGATCATCGTCGTCCAGTCCTGGCTGGGACGCACCATTCCGCTCTCGATGGCGCCGCGCCTCTTCCCCGAGAACGTCTTCCTGACGGTCATCATTTCGGTCGTGATCGGCCTGTTCGTCGAACAGCGCTTGCACGCCAAGGCCGACGCCGAACGCGCCCGGGTCGCCGCCCTGCCCTCGTCCGATGGCCCCACCCCCGCCCCGCCCGACTTCTTCCGCCGCATCCCGCCGGCGCTCGGCCGCGATCTGCTGGCGCTCGAAATGGAAGACCACTACCTGCGCATTCACACAGCGCTTGGCAGCGATCTCGTCCTGATGCGCCTGCGCGATGCGCTGGCCGAACTGCCGCCGGGACGCGGCCGCCAGGTGCACAGGTCATGGTGGGTAGCTGAGGGCGCCATCGCATCGGTCGACCGCAACGGCGGCCGTCCTGTCCTGGTGCTGCGCAACGGACTGAGGGTTCCGGTGAGCAAGACCTATCGCGACCAGGTCAGGGAGGCGGGCTGGCTTGCCGGCTAGGCTTTACCTGCCGCCGCGATCCTCGCGCCACAGGTCGAGCTTCTCCTGGACTGGCCGGTCGGAGAAGGAGAACAGAACCGCCTCGCTTGTGGCCTTGTGCACAACCTTGGCCCAGCTCGGGACCACGAAATGATCGCGCTTCCGCCAGCGCAGGACTTGGTCGCCTACGGTGGTCTCGCCCTCGCCTTCGACCACTGAAAACACGGTGCCGTCGGTGCTGCGATAGGGTGCGCTCTCGAAGCCTTTGGGCAGGAGCTGCATGAAGGTACCCATGGTGGCGATCGGCGCCCCGCCACTCGCCGGATTGACGTAGCGCAGCTTGTATCCGTGACAGGCATCCGGCGGACCGGCCTTGACGAGCCGCTGCAGGGCCTCGCGCGTGCGCGCATAGGGATAGTTGAAGACCGGTGAGGTCTGCCTCGCCGGCTTCCAGTCGACCGGCAGCAGGCCGCTGGCGAACCGGGCGTCGGCCGTGCCCTCGGGCGTGGTGACGGCCTGTTCGTCGGTCTCGCCATTCTCGGCAAAGCCCGCGTTGAACATCGCCACCATCGGGATGTCGAGACCGTCCAGCCACACCATCGGCTTCGACGACTCGTTGCCGTGATCGTGCCAGGTCCAGGTCGGCGTGATGACGAAATCGCCCTCGCGCATGATCGTGCGTTCACCATCGACGGCGGTGTAGGCACCCTCGCCCTCGACGATGAAGCGAAGAGCGGACTGCGTGTGGCGATGGGCGGGCGCCACTTCGCCCGGCAGGATGAGCTGCAGGCCGGCGTAAAGCGTGGGCGTGATGCAGGCGCTGCCCGGCATCGCCGGGTTCTCGAGGATCAGGACCCGCCTGATCGCCTCCTTGGCGGTGATCAGGGCGCCGGATTCCATGAGGAACGGCCGCACCTTCTCGTAGTACCAACAGGCCGGCTGGTAGCGAGGCGCAGGTGCCGGGGGAACGAGCTGATGCAGCGTCTCCCATAGCGGCGCCATCGAGAGACCGCCAATACGCTCGTAGAAGTCGCGACGGGCGTTGTTGCCGGTGCTGGCAGGAGGCTTGCCGGCCATGGGAACGCCTGGCGCTCGCCTACTCGGCGGCGGCGCGCAGAGGTACGCCCATCCGTCTCAGTGCGCGGGCACGGCAGGCCTCGGCGAAGGCGTCGAACAGCTTCATGGAGATCGGATTCTCGACCGCCTTGTACTCAGGGTGCCACTGAAGCGCGAGCACGAAGCCAGGTGCATCAGGCATGCTGAAGGCCTCGATCTGCCCGTCCTCGGCAGTTGCCTCGAGGCGCAAGCGCGGAGCCAGCTGGTCGACACCCTGGGCATGGAGCGAATTCACCCGCACGCGCCGTTCGCCCAGCAGTCGATGCAGCAGGCCACCCTCGACGACGTCAATGTCGTGCGCCGGGGCGTAGTTCACATCCATGTCGGGCGACTTGGGCGAGCGATGATCGCGCCGCCCGTCGACCTCGTGTACGTGCTGGTGCAGCGATCCGCCCAGCGCCACGTTGACCTCCTGCAGGCCGCGGCAGATAGCGAACAGCGGCACGCCATGGTCGACAGCATGGCGGATCAGCGGCAGCGTCGTGGCGTCGCGGGCGGCGTCGTGCGCCGTACCGGGCCGGCTCTCTTTTCCATAGTGATGTGGCTCGACATTGGACGGGCTGCCAGTCAGCAGCACGCCGTCCAGCGAGTCGAGCAGGCGGTCGAGGGCCTCGGCCATGGCGGCGTCACTGCCCAGTTCCGGACCAAAGGCGGGGATCAGCACCGGCAGGGCGCCCACGGCACGGATCGCGGCCAGGACGTACTTCTCGCCCACCGTATGGTGCCAGCCACCGCGCCCGTTTTCCTTGAGACAGGCAGAAATGCCGACGAGAGGCCGCACAGTAGACCGATCCATATCCCAGCCGAATCCAGCAAATTGAAGGGGTTATCATCACCAAGAGCGATGGCCTTGGCAATCGTCCCACGGCCGGTCGAGGCCGCGCCTTGTGCAGTGCAGCCCTGCATGGTACCGCCCGCGCCGTCAACCTCCGCGCCCAACCGAGTGAAAGCCCGCCATGACGACCACGCCTCCCCCCGCCAAGCCGGCCAGCGACCAGCCCCAGGCGACCGCCCCACTCACCCTGCACGGGCAGTACATCAAGGATTTCAGCTTCGAAAACCCGCGGGCGCCGCAGAGCCTGATCGAGCAGACCCAGCCGCAGCTCACCCTCAACGTCCAGGTCACCAACCGCCAGTTCGACACCAAGACCTTCGAAGTATCGATCACCATCGAGGCATCGGCGCAGACCCCCGCCAAGGAGCCGCTGTTCATGCTTGAGCTGGTTTATGCCGGCACCGTCTCCCTGGGAGAAATGCCGCAAGAGGCTTACGGGCCGATGCTGTTCATAGAGACGCCGCGCCTGCTCTTCCCGTTCGCGCGCGCCGTCGTGGCCAATGCCACGCGCGAGGCCGGGTTCCCGCCGCTCAATATTGCGCCGGTGGACTTCGTCGCGCTGTATCGCCAGCAGCTCGAAGCCAACAACGGTCGGATCCCCGGCGTCGGCGACGGTCCGGTCGGACACGCCTGACCTGCCGGCGCTCCCCGCGTCAGGCCTTCAGCCAGAGCGGGTCGCTGAGCTTCTTGAGGAATTCCGCATGCGCGGCCAGTTCGGCTGGGCTGACGGCATGGGGCCGGGCCGGGCGCACCGGCCGATTGTTGGGCGCTGCCGTGCCGTCGGTCGCGGTACCGGACATCTCGGGCGCCAGCCCGAGGTCGCGTTGCCGGCCGCCACTCAGCTCGAGATAGACCTCCGCCAACAACTCCGAATCCAGCAGCGCGCCGTGCTTGGTGCGATGTGCGTTGTCGATGCCGAAGCGTTCGCACAGGGCATCGAGGCTGGCGCGCTGGCCGGGGAACTTGCGCCGCGCCATCGACACGGTATCGACATATGGGTTGGCGATCCGGGCCTTACCTGCGCGTTCCAGCTCGGCATTGAGGAAGCCCAGGTCGAACTGGGCATTGTGGATGACCAGCTGGGCATCGCCGAGGAAGGCCAGGAGCTCGTCGGCCTTGTCGCCGAACAGCGGCTTGTCCGACAGGAACTCCTCGCTCAGCCCGTGCACGTCCTGCGCCGCCGTCGGCATGTCGCGCTGGGGATTGAAATAGCAGTGAAAGGTGACCCCGGTGGACACCATGTTCACGAGCTCGAGACAGCCCACTTCGACGATGCGATGGCCCGCGAGCGGATCGAGGCCCGTGGTTTCGGTGTCGAGAACGATTTCGCGCATCCTGACCTTGTAGCCACTTGCCGCCCTATTTGCGACGGGCGCGCGCGAGCTGGGCTGTGAATCGCTCGCGCCACGGGTTGGGCGGCCAGAAGCGGCCGCGGCAATGGCGCAGCTGGGCGACGGCGGAGGCAAGGGCCTCCCGCGTCGGCGCCAGCCCCAGCCCGGTCGGAATGACCAGGCTCGCCTTGCGCCGCTTGAGCGCGTCCGGCACCTGCTGCCGCAGGATGCCGTCGAGCTTTTCCGCCGTCATGCCCGGACGGGCCATCACCCGGCGACGCTGCAGGAAAGCCGGCGCGCTCACCACCAGCGTGGCATCGACGCGGCGCTCGCCCAGCCCCTCGAACAGCAGGGGAATGTCGAGCACCACCAGCTTCTCGCCGGCCAGCGCCGCGCGGCGCAGGAAAGCCCGCTGCCGCCGCTGCACCAGCGGATGGACGATGCCTTCGAGCCGGCGCAACGCCGCCCTGTTGCCGAAGACGCACGCGCCCAGCGCCTGACGGTCGAGTACGCCCGCCTTCACGACGCCGGGAAAGGCAGCCTCGATGCCGGGCAGTGCCGCGCCGCCCGGCGCCTGCAACGCATGAACGGCGGCATCTGCGTCGTACACCGGCACGCCCATCTGCCGCAGCATCTTCGCCGCGGTCGACTTGCCCATGCCGATGGAGCCGGTCAGGCCGACAATGACCATCTGTACCAACCCATTCCGGCTCCCAGATTTGCCCGATCAGGGCACCAGGATGGTCTGGCCGGTCGTCTTGCGGCTCTCCAGGTCGATATGCGACTGCGCGGCCTCGGCAAGCGGATAGCGCTGGTCGATGGCGATCTTCACCTTGCCGCTCTTGACCATCTTGAACAGCGCCTTGGCCGAAGCCTCGAGTTCCGCGCGGTTGGCGGTATAGGCGCCCAGGCTCGGCCGCGTGAGATAGAGCGAGCCCTTGGCGTTGAGGATGCCCACCGGTTGCGGCGGCACGGCGCCCGAGGCGTTGCCGAACGAGACCAGCAGGCCCCGCGGCTGCAGGCAGTCGAGCGAGGCATTCCAGGTGTCCTTGCCGACACCGTCGAACACGACGGGCACCTTCTTGCCCTTGGTGATCTTCATCACCTCGTCGACGATGTTTTCCTTGCTGTAGTTGATCACCCACTTGTAGCCGTTCTTCTTGGCGAGGGCGGCCTTTTCGGGCGACGACACGGTGCCGATCACCTTGTAGCCACGCGCCTTGGCCCACTGCCCGAACAGCAGCCCGACACCGCCGGCAGCGGCGTGGAACAGGATGGTGTCGCCCTTCTTCAGCCAGGCCTTGGCGGTGCGATCGACAAGATACTCGGTGGTCATGCCCTTCAGCATGATGGCTGCGGCCTGTTCGTCGCTGACGCCGCTGGGGACATGGACGAGCTGGTCGACACCCATCAGGCGCTCCTGGCAATAGGCGCCCAGCACGCCGCAGTAGGCGACGCGGTCGCCCTTCTTGAAGCCCTTCACCTTCGGACCGACCTCGACGATCACGCCGGCCGCCTCGCGGCCCACCGCATTGGGAAGCGGCGTCGCATACAGGCCCGAGCGCGTGTAGACGTCGATGAAGTTCAGGCCGATCGCCGTATGACGAACCTTCACCTGGCCGGGACCGGGCGAGCCGACCACGACATCGTGAAGCTTCATCTTCTCCGGACCACCGTTCTCATGCATCAGAATGGACTTGGACATCTCTCTCTCCCTGGGAAACTCTTCGACTACTCGGCCACGCGCTTCGACTTGGCGGCCTGGTATTTCTCGATCTCGCTCGTCACGGCGGTCTGCGACTGCGCCGAGTAGGTGTCGCGGTTGGCAGTGGCGACATCATAGCTCAGCTGCCGCAGCGTGTTGGAGCGGCGCTGGAAGTGCGGGTGTACGAAGCGCGCCATCAGTTCGTAGGAGCGCTGCGTTGCCGGCCAGTCGGCCCAGTTGTGGGCCAGCAGCAGGACCGCGCCAAAGCCGCCCTCCGAGCCCTTCCAGAGGCGCTCGAAATGGCGGATGCAGTCGTCGGGCGTGCCGATGCAGGCGATGCCTTCCTTCGTGAGGTACTCGGCCGCATCGGTGATGCCAGGCGGCAGGATCGGAAACGTCGCCACGTCGGTGAAGTACTTGGCATAGCGATCGATGCCGAACTTCACTTCCTCGAAGGCCTGTTCGCGGGTCGGCGCTACGTGGGCGAAGGTGACGATGCGCCACTTGGAGCGGTCGGCGACCTTGCCGTTCTGGCGTGCGTGCTCCTGGTAGATTCCCCAGTTGGCGGCGTGCGCCTTGAGTGCGTCGTCGGACGTGCCGCCGATCGACAGCATGCCGATGCCGTGCCGGCCGGACGCCACCGCGCCCACCGGAGAGCGCGCACAGGCGACGGCCATTTCCATGCCGGGCTGGCTGTAGGGCTGGAGCTGCAACTGGGCCGCCGTCAGGTCGAACCAGTCCGTCTTCCGGGTGACCGACTTGCCGGCCATGAGTTCGACGATGACGTCGAGCGATTCATTCATGCGATTGCGCTGGTCGCCGGCCTTCACGCCGATCTTGGCGGCGTCATGCACCAGGGCGCCCGGGCCGACACCGAACATTGCGCGCCCGCGCGTCATGTGGTCGAGCTGGGTCATGCGCGACGCCAGCATGAACGGGTTGTGGTAGGGCAACGAGACCACGCCGGTGCCGAGGCGGATATGCTTGGTGCGTTCGGCGGCGGCGGCGATGAACATTTCGGGGCTGGCGATGATCTCGAAGCCGCCGGAATGGTGCTCGCCGATCCAGGCCTCGTGATAGTTCAACCGGTCGAGATGCTGGACCAGTTCCATGTCCCGTTCGATGGCGAGCGTCGGATTTTCATCGAGCGCATGGAACGGCGCGAGGAAAATGCCCGTGCGCAGAAAACGATCGGTCAACGAAGGTCCCCCAGGTTTCAGGCTTCAAGTATAGTGAGCCCTCCCCTGCGCGCCAGCCCGACCGGATTGGCGCCCGCTCGCTGAACCGAGGACCCATGCGCCGCCGCCGCTTCCTTGCTGCCGCTGCCACCGTCGGAATCGCCGCGCCCGCCATCGTGACGGCGCAGGAGGTGACGCGAAGCGCCAAGGCCTCGTATCGCCTGGCGACGCTCAGCCGCGACCTCGAGCAGCCCTGGAGCATTGCCTTCCTGCCGGACGGACGGCTGTTGATCACGGAACGGCCAGGCCGGCTGCGCGTCTTCGCCAACGGGCGGCTGGAACGTCAGCCCCTCGCCGGCGTTCCCAAGGTCCATGCCCGTAGCCAGGCGGGTCTGCTCGATGTCTGCCTGCACCCTGATTTCGCGCGGAACCGGGTGCTCTATCTCACCTTCATCGCGGAAGGCCCGGGAGGTGCCGTAACGACGGCAGCCCGCGCCGAACTGGGCGATGGCGGCCTGCGAAATGTGACGCCGATCTTTCAGGCGCTGCCGTTCGCCGGCGGCAACCTCAATCTCGGGTCGCGGATTGTCTTCGATCGTGCCGGCATGATGTACGTCACCACGGGCGACCGCTTCCAGATGGCGGAAGCCCAGAACCTCGCCAGCCTGTGGGGTAAGGTCGTGCGCCTGCGGGACGACGGCACCGTGCCCGCGGACAATCCCTTCGTCGGTCGGCCCGGCGCAAGACCCGAGATATTCACCTGGGGCAACCGCAATCCCCAGGGCATCGCTCTGCATCCGGGGACCGGGCGAATCTGGGAAGTCGAGCACGGCCCGCGCGGCGGCGACGAACTCAACATCCTGGCGGCTGGCAGCAACTACGGCTGGCCACTCGCCACCCACGGCATCAACTATGACGGCAGCAAGATCACCGACCACAAAAGCCTGCCGGGCATGGAAGACCCGGTCCGCGTCTGGGTGCCGTCGATCTCTCCCTGTGGGCTGTGCTTCTATACCGGCGACCGCTTCCCGGGCTGGACGGGCTCGGTCTTCACAGGCGCGCTGTCGGCCAATGCCTTGTTCCGCATCGAGCTCGATGGCGATCGCTATCGCGGCGAGGAGCGGTTGCTCGAGCGCCGCCTTCCCTATATTCGCGACGTGCGCCAGGGGCCGGACGGGCTGATCTATCTCGTCACCCACAGCGACGATGGCGGATTGTTCCGCCTCGAACCCGCCTAGCCGCCAATCATGTCCGCCACCCGCCTCATCCTCGCTTCCGCCAGCCCCTCGCGCCGACAGCTCCTCTCCGGCGCCGGCCTGGCTTTCGACGTCGAGCCGTCCGGCGTCGACGAGGACGAGGTCAAGCGGAGCCTGTCGGGCGAACGCGCGTCGCCGACGGCCATTGCCGAGGCGCTGGCGGAACTCAAGGCCCGCCGGGTCTCCGCGCGACACCCTGGAGCAATGGTGATCGGGGCCGACTCGACCTTGGCCTGCGAGGGCCGCCTGTTCGACAAGCCGCCGACGCTGGCGGCCGCGCGCACGCAGCTCTTAGCGCTGGCCGGACGGACACATGAACTTTGCTCCTCGGTCGTCGTGGCGCGGGACGGTACGCGCCTCTGGCATCACAGCGAACAGGCCCGGCTGACCATGCGTCCCTTCACGGGCAGCTTCGTCGATGCCTACCTGGCACGCGCCGGTGAAGCCGTGACGACGTCGGTGGGCGCCTACCAGCTCGAAGGCCTCGGCGCCCATCTCTTCAGCCGGATCGCCGGAGACTACTTCACCATTCTCGGCCTGCCGCTCCTGCCACTGCTATCGTTCCTGGCAGACCACGGCATTGGTCTGGAGACTGCCGCATGACCGCTGCTGCCACTCCCTATGACAGACTGGTTGCCGAGGCCGCGGGGCGGCCCTTTGCCGCTATCGTCGGCTGGCCGGTCGAACATTCGCGTTCGCCGGCGCTGCATGGCTTCTGGCTGAAACAGCAGCGAATCGACGGCTATTACGGACGCCTGCCGGTCGAACCGCGATCCGAGGCGCTGCGGGAGCTGGTGGCCTTCATACGCCGCACGCCGAATGCGCGCGGCTGCAACCTCACCTTACCGCACAAGATCGACATCCTGCCGCTGCTGGATCGCGTCGATTCCCGCGCCGCCCGGATCGGTGCGGTGAACACCGTGGTGAAGCTGCCCGATGGATCTCTGGAAGGCCGCAATACCGACGGCTACGGCTTCCTGCAGGCACTCAAGCATGGTGCGCCCCACTGGCGGCCCGACGCTGGTCCGGTCGTCGTGCTCGGAGCCGGCGGCGCGGCCCGCGCTATCGTGGCAGCCCTGATGGATGCCGGCGTGCCTGAACTGAGGCTGGTCAATCGCACGCAGAAGTCGGCGATCGATCTCGGCGTCGCCTTCACGCCGGACGACGGACGACGCATCGTGGTCGACCGCTGGGACGACCGCGCGAAGGCCCTCGATGGCGCCACCCTGCTGGTCAATACAACGTCGCTCGGCATGAAGGGCCAGCTGCCCCTCAATATCGACCTCTCGCACCTGCCGCGCAGCGCCGCGGTCGACGACATCGTCTATGTACCACTCGAAACCGGTTTGCTCGCCGCCGCCCGGGCGCGTGGCAATCGCTGCATCGACGGGCTCGGCATGCTGTTGCACCAGGGCCGGCCCGGCTTCGAGGCCTGGTTCGGGGCGAAGGTCGATGTCAGTGCCGAACAGCGGCGCGCGGTTGCGGCCGATCTGGGAGTATGACGATGGAATCCGAT
>Ga0208492_1001526_pt1 | contig 13965 bp, 17 predicted proteins | sample Subbioar_CSW14AB_FD_184820 | JGI IMG/M metagenome (GOLD analysis project Ga0208492, IMG submission 184820) | Serpentinite rock and fluid subsurface biosphere microbial communities from McLaughlin Reserve, California, USA - CR12Mar_CSW14AB (SPAdes) | ecosystem: Environmental > Terrestrial > Deep... | reverse complement strand
TGATCCTTACATCAATATTCGTTTCCTTCTGAGAACCAATCCTTCTTATTTTTCTTTCCTGGATAACCCTTAATAAGGACACCTGGATGTCATACGTAAGGTTGCCTATTTCATCTAAAAAAATAGTTCCTCCGTTGGCCAGTTCAAACTGACCGATCTTGGTTTGCATGGCGCCGGTGAAGGATCCTTTTTCATGTCCGAACAATTCACTACCGGCCAGCTCTTTGGTTAAAGAGCCGCAATCTACCGCAATGAAAGGTTTATCCTTGCGCGTGCTCTGCTTATGGATGCTATATGCCACGGATTCTTTACCCGTGCCGCTCTCCCCATAAATAATCACCGAATAATTTGTGGGCGCGACCAATTTGATCTGTGTGTGCAGTTTTTCAGCCTCTTTGCTTCTGCCTACTACCAGGTTCTTCGGATCTCCAACCACGTGCTTTTTATGCGGAACAGCCTCCACCTTACCTTCAGCCGTTGAGCTATCAGAGTCCGCTGAACTGAACTCCGATCGTTCTTCTTTCTGGCTTATGGCTTTATCCACGAGCATTAATACTTCTTCGGGCAAAAGTGGCTTCGTAATATAATCGAATGCCCCATTCTTTATAACATCTACCGCTACCTTAACATCAGAATACCCCGTAATAATAATTACCTGGGTCTTTTGATTGAGCTCTTTAATACTTAACAAAAGCTCCTTACCATCTGTATCAGGCAGCCTAAAGTCGCAGAAAGCAATATCAACCTCATTCTCCCTTAAATACGTTAAAGCTTTTTTACCGCTGGTAACATAACTAGTATCATGACCCTTTCTCTTAAGAAACCTGTCCAGTAACTGACAAATATCCGTATCGTCATCAATAATAAGAATCTTAGCCATAGTATATTTAGTTAATGGTTGGTTTTGGTTGCACTTTATTTATTATTTCCAATAATTGATTAATTACAAACGGTTTTTTCAAAAACCCGTTCGCTCCCAAATCCTTGTATCCGTCGGCCAATTTATCATTATCCGCGCTGATAAAAATGACAATGTTCTTTTCATTTTTGAACTTGCGCGCATAATAAATGCCGTTTCCATCGGGAAGATTTACATCCAAAATTATGATATCCGGTTCGCTCTCGTTATATAGATCTAATCCCTGTTTCAAATTTTCAGCCTCAATCACAGAATATTTATGTGAAGTCAGGGCTCTTTTTAAGAGAAACCGGATATCCGCTTCATCATCAATAATCAGGACCTTTTTATTCATCAGTATCAACATAAAACACTATAGCTAAATTAGGGTATTATATTCAATTAAGGAAACAAGCCGGCTCCTGGCATATTTCTTCCCGAAGCCGGCTTTTGTTAACCTAATAGTGTACTTCACAATCTCTTGTATACGATCCGCCAAGATCCGTACCCTGGGTTTCCTGAGAGTTACACCTGTCGATCGCTCTTGGCTTGGTATCTCTATAGGTATACTGACCATCAGGTTCAGTTTCAGTACTTCCGTTTGAATGTGTATATGTTTTAGTGCATTTACATAAATAGTCTTTTTTACAGGACATCGTAGCGCCACTCAGTACGAAGGCAGCTGCGAATATGATTAGTTTTTTCATTGATTTTTTTTTAGTTGATTGTTATTTAACCGGTGCTTGTTGCTTTTGATTTTATGTCCGTGAAGAAATTTCCGACTTTGCTGATGCCTCTTGAAATGGCATCGGCATGGTTATTTATAACATAGTCAGTTGCCTTTCTCACAAGCAGTGAGGAGATAAAACCTTTAAGAGTACCCCCTTTACCGAACAGCTTTGAAATAAGAAAGTCTTTTCCCAGATTAATTCCGATAGACTTCAGATCACTCCTGGATTCAGGGTTGTCAGTAAATTTATTCACGAGGCTCCTGAACAACATGGAGGGATGCATGGAATATACCAGCTCACTGATATTGCGTTTAATCACCAATTCCTGTTCTTCCTTCAGGTTATTAAGTTTCATAATGCGGTGGTGCAGATCCGTGTCGTTTTGTATAAGGGGCAGCTGACTCATTTTTACTGGTTTACATATTATTATTTTTAAAAAGTTCTTTGATGATCCTATTGCGTAATGGTTTTGCCACTGATCTTTTTCTGACCGAAATAAAAATTAATCCAATAATCAAATAAGCGCCACCTACAATAAAAAATCCATAAAAGTTACTATTCAGAGCATGATTAATGTAAAAAGCAAGGCCGAAGCTTAACATTAAAATTGTTAGGACAGTGATGAAAATAACCGGAATAAAAGACAGAGTGTTCGAAGCAATGTGCGCAAACTTATCTGAAGCTTTTAAAATTGCAAGCTCATACCGAGTATTAATATAATCCTTAATGCTGTCAACTGTTTCCTCTATTTTAGTCTGTTCCTCCATCATCATAAGAACCAGTTTAGAAATTAAGCTAAATCTGTTTTAACTTTATCAGTAGTAGCTTTATACTGGTGATCCATTTTACTTTTCGCCGCCTTTGCAAGCTCATCTACGCGGTCTTCTGCCATGTCCCTGAATTTATTGGCACTTTCTTTGACCTTTTCTTTAAGATCGTCGGCAAGATCTTTAGCTCCGTTGAATAATTTTTTGCGTGTTTCTGATCCTTTATCCGGTGCCAATAATATTCCACATGCAGCGCCAACCACTGCTCCAAGTACTAATGCACCAATTATTTTTCCTGCGTTTTCCATACTTTTAAGTTTTTAAAGGTTTATAATTGATATGCTCCATTAAAGACTAAGATTATGCCACATTAAAAAAATTACATATATAATTGCAAATCAATTATTTGAAAATGGAGGATATTACTCCACCTGATAAAAAGAGGAAAAAATTCCCCGAATTGAGTAATTTTTTAAAAATTGTGGTGACCAGGAAAAATCAGAGTGCTGAATTGCTCAGAATGAGCATAATTTTTCCATGTTTCTTTGTTCAGGGACATTAATCGCCGGTAGTACATTGGCATAACTTTTAATAGATCTTTACATACACTATTTGTTATGGAGGCCAGCGCTAAAGAAAAAACCGAAAAAATCCTTGCGCATCTTAATGATCTTGTTGAAATAAACAACGACCGGATACAAGGATACGAAACGGCTATCGCCGAAAACGAGGACGAGGAGCTTGATTACCTTTTTATCACCATGGCATCACACAGCAAAACAAATAAGGCGGATCTTGCGCGGGAAATTTCTCTGCTGGGTGGTACGCCCACCGAGGGAACAAAAACTTCCGGAAAAATATTCCGGATGTGGATGGACATAAAAGCAGCTCTCACGGGGAAGGACAAAGAAGAAATCCTGGCATCCTGCGAATTTGGTGAAAGCGCCGCCATTGAAACATATGACACCGTATTGAAAGACGAGGACCATGTTCTCAATGAGCAACTTCATACGCTTATCAATTCCCAGAAGAAGGAAATGGAAAGCGATCATGAAAGAATAAAATCGATGCTAAAATCAATGCAAAATTAATCACCAAAAATAAAAACAAATGAAACAAACGTGTAGTGTGCTTGCCCTTACCATGATGATGGTGGGAGGCTTTCTTGCAGGCTGTGAAAGCAGCTCTGAAAAAAAAATTGAGAACGCGGCGGATAATGTAATTGAAGCGCAGAAAGATCTGGATGCAGCCGAGAAGGCCTATGCCGAAGAATGGGAGAAATTCAGGCTTGAAACAGAGCAGCGCATCGCCAGCAATGAAAATGAGATCCTTACCTACCGCGAGCGTGAAAAAACCGACAAGGAATTCAGCAAAAAGTACAGGGAAACAATTGACAGGCTGGAAGCTAAAAACGAAGAGATGAAGGAAAAAATGCGAAATGCAAGAGAAAATACCAAAGACAACTGGGAGGAATTTAAGCGGGAATTTAATCACGACATGGACGAACTTGGTACTGCTTTAAAGGATCTTACAAGGGACAATAAAAATTAATCCGGCTTTCTTAATTATTCTTAAAACGACCCTCGAGGTCGTTTTTTTTTATTTTCTCTTCTTATTTTTGCTTCTGAAAGTTGTTTTTTATCTGGTAAATCAAAATATTTTTATTCTCCATATGTAGCCCCTTTTCTTACTGGCAAGGTTTTTTATTATAACATATTGTAATCAACAAATATGAAACTAAATAAAAACATCGACAGCGTTACTTCAATCAGCACCAAAGACTTTGAAGAGAACTACTTTAAACCTCAGAAGCCTTTGCTTATTAAAGGGTTTGCCAATCTTTACCCGGCAGGGAAAAAATGGAATATCAATTTTATTAAAGCATATTGCGGCGATGTGGAAGTTGACCTGTTCGACAATAGTAAAAAAGACAAATCCTCCTCAGCCTTTACAACGCCTGATCTCAAAATGAAATTCAGCGAGTATGTGGATACTATTATTAAAGACGAGCCATCCGACCTCCGCATGTTCCTTTTTAATATGTTCAGGAAAAAACCCGGTCTGCGAAAAGACTTTCCCTGCCCTTATTTTTTTAAAGGCATTCTTGGCAGGATAGGCTATATGTTCTTTGGAAGCAAGAATATCAAAGTACGCATCCACCAGGATATCGATATGTCGAGCGTAATACTCACCCAGTTTCATGGACGAAAGAGGGTAGTTCTCGTTTCTCCCGAATACTCCGATCTTTTATACAAGCTTCCCTATAATACCTACTCCCTGGTTGACCTCGACAATCCGGACTACACGAAATACCCGGGCCTGGAATACGTGCGGGCGAACGAATACATTCTGGAGCCAGGTGACGCGCTGTTTATTCCGAGCGGTTACTGGCATTATATAACATACCTGGACGGCGGATTTGGTGTAAGTTACCGGAAACTGGCGCCAACATTCAGCATGAAACTTCGTGGGCTTTTATGCCTGGCTTTTTATATGCCTTTCGATAAGCTGATGAATTTTCTGTCAGGTAAAAAATGGCTGGCTAAAAAAGAGCGGATCGCTGAGCAGCGTGCAAATAAAGCTATTGCAAAAAAAATACTGAAAAAAGACTATACTATGATAAGGGCGCAGCCCAGCTCTGTTTTTCAAACAGGCGTCCATATAAACCAACACTGATAATCTGGTAAACTAAAAAAGAGGCTGTCTCAAAAGTCAAAAATGTATGTCAACCTGAGCAGGACAAACATCCTGGGGATGTTTGGGCCAGAATGCAGGGCAGCCATTGTCAGGCAGAGGGTCAAAATGTCGAAGTCACTTGTATAGAGAGATCTGTTAAAGATAGTACGACTAAAAATTATCTTTAAATTATTCGTCAATTGACAGCGAATTTTAAAAGATGTAGGCAGATTGGTTTCAGACCTTATCTCCGGGTATATTTCTTTATGTTACTTTTTCTAGTCAAAAGTAACCAAAAGACAGGCCAAAAATATTTTCCACGCGCCTCGCAGAAAACTACGATTTTTACGCTTCCCTGACGCACAAGCTCCGTTCGCTAAAATCTTGTTTTCCAGCTTCACCCCTCCTCAGCTCCTTCCGATAGCCATCGGAATTGGCCGGGCCAACGCACGCAGGGATGGGCTAGCGGAGTATCTTGAAGCGTCATTCTTATTGATTTTCCGACCTGGAATTATCCCTCGAGATGACAATTTTCAAGAATTAGAGCTCTTGAGACAGCCTCATTAGAGCACCTACATTTCAGGAGGCTTTTTTCCTTTTGCCCAGGCTTGCTTTCAGCTGGCTCATCAAATCCTTTGACTTGCTATGTACCACTTTTAATTTAGGAGTCTTGACAGGTTTTCCTTTTGATTTTGCTTTGATCACCTTCATGAGCTCGGCACTATAGGTGTCTTTGTATTTGGAAATATTGAATTTTCCTGTGAGTTGGTCTATTAACGAGATCGCCATTTTTAGCTCACCTGATCTTATTTCAGCTTTAGCAGGCAGACTCAAATCGGCCGGATCCCGGATCTCCTCCTGGAACCGGATCCTGTTTAAGATGATCACTTTCTGATTCGCCCTTAAAATGGCCAGACTCTCTTTGCTTCGTAACACAAATGTGGCGATGCCAACCTTGCCGCTCTTTAATAAAGCTTCCCTTAATAATGCATAAGCCCGCGCGCCGGACTTCTCCGGTTCAAGATAATATGGCGTTTCATAATACAGGCTTTCTATTTCCTGCTCCTTTACAAAATCCGTGATCTCTATAATTTTTGTTTTCCTGGCGCTGGCTGCTTCAAAATCTTTATCTGATAACACAACGTAATCATCGTTCGGTAATTTATACCCTTTTACAATGTTGGACCACTGAACTTCCTTTCCTGTTTTTTCATTCACCCGCATAAAACGGATATTCGAATGGTCCTTTTTATCAAGCATATCCAGGTCCAGCGTACTCGATTCTGTAGCACTGTAAAGCTTTACCGGTATATTCACCAGCCCGAAGCCGATTGCTCCCGTCCATATTGGTCTCATGCTCTTATTTTTAGTTTTGTTTCACAATTAAAAACCCGACATCCTTTAGAAGTTTGCTGATTCGTAACATATAATGACAGGACAGGTTATTCAACATCATCCATTCCTCCTGTGTTATGTATTTATTATCTCCCCGCCATTGGGGTGAATTACCTGCCCGGTTATGTAAGAAGAATCATTACAGGCAAGAAAGAGATAACTGGTTGCTATTTCAGCGGGCTCACCTGCCCTTTTTAAAGGCACTTCACTTCCGAAGGTTGCAACCTTCTGAGGTTTAAAACCCGAAACGATCAAAGGTGTCCAGACAGGTCCCGGTGCTACCGCGTTTACCCGAATTCCTTTACCTGCAAGACTGGCAGACAAGCTCCTCGTGAACGAAACAATAGCGCCTTTTGTGGAAGCATAGTCTATTAACGCCGCGCTACCGCGATATGCCGTCACCGATGCGGTATTGATAATAGCCGCGCCCTCCTTCATGTAAGACAGCGCATGTTTAGTCATCCAAAAAAAAGAAAACACGTTCGTTTGAAACACTTTCTCCAGCTGACCGGAAGAAATATCTTCTATTCTTTTTCGTTCATATTGAATTGCCGCGTTATTTACAAGTATGTCTATTTTTTTAAAGGCCTTGAAGGTTTTTTTTACAGCAGAGAGGCATTTTTTTTCTTTGCTGATATCTCCCGGGATCAATATGCAACTGCGGCCATATTCTTCAATGATCTTCTTTGTAAACTCAGCGTCCTTGTTTTCGTTCAGGTAAACAATCGCCACGTTGGCGCCTTCTTTCGCAAACAGGATCGAAACAGCCCGGCCAATCCCACTGTCTCCGCCGGTTATAAGTGCTACTTTACCCGATAATTTACCGCTGCCTCTCGCTGTTTTATCATCAAAAACCGGTTCAGGCTGCATCTTATATTCATATCCGGGTCTGTTTTGGTGCTGACCCTTTCTTAGCCGCTTTTTTGGATTTGATTTCTGCATTGCAATTAATTATCAGTTGAGCCGGAAGATAACAAGAGCTTCTACGATTCTGCTGCGGGCGTTTACATCACTCCCGGCATTTCGGAGCCAGGCCCTTCTCCCGGATGTTGTTGTCATCCTACGAATTTGACTTAAATTTTTTCATACCGAAAAAAGAGATCGTATCTTTTCTACCAATCGTATGCCAGTTTAATATGCCCGAAATTCCGCATGAAACCTGCCTTCCAGGGGAATATGCGCAGAGAAAAAAAACACTAAGCGCAAAAATGTGGAAAAAATACCCCGCTTTAAAAAATCCAATGGCATGATAACTGCAATATATTAGTGCTAAATTTTGCTAACACAGCCGATCTGACCCAAAATTTACGTTCCTAAAACCGCTGCATGTACCTCAGACAAATCAAAATATCCAATAGAAATTATTTTTACATCATTGCGGGTTTTTCGATTGTTGTAATTCTGTCGGCAATATTACTGGCGCTTTACACGATTACCGATAATTACAAATCATTGTCCTATCTTGACAAGGCGTACGGCATCAACGCGCGCATTGACAAGATACATAATACATTAAAGGATGAAGAAAACCAGCAAAGAGGTTTCCTGATCACCTATCGCCCGGTTTTTTTAAGAACATTCGAGTATTCCAAAAAAACGGTTAACCGTGAGTACCAGGCCCTGTACAGCATTTTAAAAGAAGAACCCGAACAACAGGAGAACCTGGCCGCATTGGGAGTAGAAATTGCTATGAAATTAAAATTTCTTGAAACAGGTAAAAAGTACTTTGAATCAAAAAACCTGGAACACGACTCACTGAGAAAAATACTGGCTCAGGGAGACTACATAATGGACAAAATAAAAAAGACCATTATGAAGATGAAAAAAGTGGAATACAGACGCTTCGCGATTCTGAGAGAACGCACATTTACTAAATCGGAGCTTTCGATCTTTATCATCGCGCTGACTTCCGGGATCTCTATTCTGCTTCTGATAAGTATCCTCATGGCGTTAAAGCGCGAACACCAATCCAAAACGATCTTTGAAAACAGACTCGTTGCATCTGAAAAACAGTTGCAGCAACAGGTAATGATGCTTAACAACTCCAATAAAGAACTGGAGCAATTCGCCTATATAGCGTCACATGACCTTGAAGAGCCCCTGAGAAAAATAAGCTCTTTCAGTGACAAGATCCACTCGAAGCTGGTTAATTACCCCGACGAGGAAGTGACAGATTCCCTGAAACGTCTTAATACATCGGTAACGCGGATGCGAATACTGATCAAGGACCTGCTGAACTACTCCAGGATAACACGGATGCTTGATATCAGCGAGCAAGTCAACCTTAATTCTGTTTTTAAACTTATTCTTGAAGATCTCAGTCTTATACTTTCCGCTAAAAAAGCAATTGTCATCATTCAACCCATGGACGAAATAAGAGGAAACAACACACAGATCAGGCAGCTGTTCCAGAACCTTCTGAGCAATGCTTTTAAGTTCAGTGACAAGGAAATACCCGAAATACAAGTCAGTGCAAAGTATTATACCAGCGCGGAATTAAAAACAACAGGCTGGATAAACTCCTTTACACCTAAACACAAAAAATATTATTGTATTTTTGTTAGGGATAACGGTATAGGGTTTGAACTTCAGTATTTAAATCAGATCTTCATTATATTCCAGCGGCTTCATGGACGCTCGGAATATGAAGGAACTGGAATAGGTCTGGCAATATGTAAACGTATTGTTGAAAACCATGAAGGGTTTATTACGGCTGAAAGCGAAGTTGGCAAGGGAACTACTTTTATCGTGGGTTTACCTTCAATGAGTTGAGCATGAGTAACGAAAAACCAGGATCAGGATCCTGTATCTTAATTGCTGACGATGACCATGATGACCAGTATATGATCAGGCAGGCCTTTACCAGCGTGGGTCTTAATGAAAATGTGGTTACGGTAAACGATGGTGTGGAGCTGCTGGACTACCTTTTTAAAAAAGGAAAATACAAGAGCGGAGAAATCTTAATTCCTAAAGTGATTTTACTTGACCTCAATATGCCTAAAAAAGATGGAAGGGAATGTCTGAAGGAAATAAAAAGCAGCTCTGCTTTGAGAACAGTCCCGATCATTATATACAGCACCAGCAGTAATCCCGACGATATAAACTTTGCATACGAGCACGGAGCGAGCAGTTATATCATTAAACCTTATTCCTACCAGGAGTTAATTAAAATTATGGAAGCATTTAAACTATATTGGTTTACCATTGTTAAAACACCGGTCGCCTGAACATGAGCGCTACAAAATCGATACGGCTATTAATTGTGGAAGACGATGAAGATGATTACTTCCTCTTAGTAAGCAGTCTGAAAGGGACTTCCTTTGACAAGAGCATTCTCTGGGCGGATAGTTTTTCCAAAGCCAAAGAATTCCTGAAACAGCAGGCAATAGATATTGTAATTGTGGATTACCGCCTGGGGATCCACACAGGTATCGAACTTGTTTCCTACATCAACGAAAAATATCCTTTTACCCCTACCATCCTGATGACAGGCCTGCAGGCCCTTTCCATCGATGAAGAGGCGCTGAAACTAGGCGTGTCGGACTATCTTATAAAAGGACAGTATACTTCCGAGGACATTGACAGAAGTATTCGATACGCGATAGAGAAATCAAATGTTTTAAAATCACTCAAGGAAAGCGAGAACAAATTCAAAAACCTGTTTGAAAACGCGGTAGAGTATGTATTTATCGTTGATCTGGATCTTAATGTTATTGATGCCAATAAAGCGGCATTAAAACTTTTTGAGTATGATACCAAAGAGCAGATCCTCGGTGAAAACATCGCCGATTATTTTTATCCGCAGATCCCCGGCACAGACCGGAATTTAAATCCTTCCCTGGAAATAGAGTTTACCCTTCCCGAACAAAATAAAAAATGCTACTGCATCCTGAATCTTTCGGTTGTGGATGCTGAAAAGAAATTTTACCAGCTGGTGTTGCACGACATTACGGAAAGAAGGCTGAACGAACAGAAAGAACAGCTGCTTGAGAAGCAGACACTCACGGGCAAGGTTGCAAGAGTGATAGCGCATGAGATAAAAAATCCGCTTACCAATATCCACCTGTCTTTGGCTGAATTAAGATTGATCCTTAATGATAAAAATTCGGATGAGAGCCCCGACGAATTTCTCGACATCATCGACAGGAACAGCAAACGCATCAATATCCTGATCGAAGATCTTTTAAATGCGACCCGTTTTGACACCATCAACATCGCCGAACTTTACGTCCATGATCTGATAGATGACACCTTGCAACACATTGGCGACCGCGCGAAGCTTAAGGAAATAAAGATCGGGAAACAAGTCGAGGGAAATATCCTGATCAAAGGTGACAAGGAAAAACTGATCATAGCTTTGCTGAATATACTGGTAAACGCTATTGAAGCAACTTCATCTGAAAACGGAAAACTGACCATAACTGCCAAAGCTGAGGGAGAAAATGCACATATCGTCATTTCCGATAATGGCAAAGGTATAGCGACGCAGGACCTTAACAAATTATTTGAACCCTTTTTTACGTCGAAACATGGCGGTACCGGCCTGGGGCTTACGGCCACACATACTATCATTTCCAAACACGACGGCGCGATAAAAGTTACGAGCGAACTCAACAAAGGCACATCATTCCTGATCACACTTCCCTTAAAAAATTAGGAAATGGTTTTTTCCGTTTTTTTATCGAGAGTTGTGGTATGTTCATTGATCTGTGTGTTCAGTTTTTTTTCAACAGTATTCTTTTCCACCCATACCGCATATTTATTCGGATGAATTTTCCTGTTCTTAAAACGAACGTACACTTGAGTAAATTCAGCCCCAAAGTAAAGAATGATGGCGGAATAATATACCCACAGAAGGATCAGGATCAGTGAGCCTGCGGCACCATAGGCATTGATCCTCGCGTTGTTTTTTAGGTAAAATCCAATTAAAAATTTTCCCAGTAAAAACAACAAACAGGTCGTAAACGCTCCTACCCCCACATCGCGCCATTCAATTTTCGCGTCCGGCAAAACTTTTAAAATAGACGCGAAGAGTAATGTTGTAACAACAATAATGACGCCATAATCCAGGATAAACAAATAACTTATGACCCGCTCCGAAAAAAAATACTCCAGGCGGTGTACCAGCGCCTCAAGCAGGGCATTTAAGATAAGAGAAACCAAAAGTATAAATCCCAGAACAACCAGCATAGAAAAAGACATAAGGCGATTTATCAGAAGCCTCACCAGACCTTTTTTCGGTTTAGTCTGTAATCCCCAGATGGAATTAATGGAATCCTGGATCTCGCCAAACATGCCCGTTGCGGCTATAAGCAAGGTTACAAGCCCCACAATAGTGGTAAGCACATTATCGTGATGAAGTGTTGTATTTTTAAGAATTTCCTGCACCTGGATCGCGGCCTCCTTGCCGATGAACCCGCTGATCTCCGAAAATATTTCACCCTGTATCGCTTCTTTCCCGTAAAAAATACTTAACAAGCCAATAATAACAATAAGCATGGCAGGAAGCGAAAAGACCGTGTAATATGCCAGGGCCGCGCTCAGCTTTAATACCTTATCGTTATCGAACTCTTTGAAAGAATCCCTTGTAATTTTCCAGGAATCTTTAAGCCCTGACGTAAATTTCATGTTACTTCAAATAACAAACGATGTTCCAAAAACTGGCATGAAATTGATCGGTTTCTAAATTTTGTGTCTTACATATGGAAACCAGGCAGCAGGAAAATACAACCAACAGTACCCGAAAGACCGGCGGGAAAAAAAAATTCAGGATCATCCTGCCTTCCATTCTTGTTTTGCTGATCATTTTCAGACTCCTCCTACCATTTATAGTGTTGAAGTACGTAAATAAAAAATTAAGTTCCCTGGAAGAATATTCCGGGCACGTGGAGGACATTGATATTGCATTGATCCGCGGGGCATATGTGATCAAAAACATGGAGCTGGTGAAAATTGGAAATGACCTGGGGAAAAAGGACAGTATTCCCTTTTTCAGATGTCCGGTAATTGACCTCTCTGTGGAATGGAGAGCCTTATTTAAGGGTGCTCTTGTCGGTGAAATTTATGTCGAAGATCCGGTGATGAGCTTTGTAAAAGGCAAACACAAGAATGAAGATCCAAAAGCCGATACAGCAGACTTCCGGCAACTCATCAAGGACCTGATGCCCCTCACGGTGAATCACTTTGAAATTTCCAATGGAGCGATCCATTACATTGATCAGTTCTCTGTCCCAAAGGTGGACATTTCTATGAAAGAACTTGAGATCGTGGCCGACAACCTGTCCAATGTGAATGACAGCAGCAAACTGTTACCGGCACATGCTGAAATTACGGGGTCTGCATACGAGGGTGAGTTTAATATGAAAGTAGATTTTGACGCGCTTCAAAAAAAACCTACGTTTGACATGAGTGCGGAAATTACTAGTGTAAACCTGGTGCTCCTTAATGATTTCCTCAGAGCTTACGGAAACTTCGACACTAAAAAAGGAAATTTTGGTCTTTATACAGAATTTGCAGCTAAAGAAGGGAGATTCGGAGGTTATGTAAAACCAATTATTAAAGACCTGGACATTGTTCAGTGGAATAAAGAAGAAGGTGAAATAGCGCAGATCCTTTGGGAAACCCTTATAGGAAGCGCCGCTGAGGCACTTCAGAATCAGGATAAAGAACAGATCGCCACCAAAGTGGAGATCAAAGGTGAATTCGACCGCCCGGGCATCAACCTCTGGCGGGCTATCAGCTTTGTATTGCGCAACGCGTTTGTACGTGCCTTAAAACCCGCCATTGATCATACGATCAACATCACAAAACTCGATGATTCAACAAAAAAAACATTCCTTGAAAAGATTTTCGGGGGAAATAAAAAGGACAAGAGCCCCAAAAAGAACCCCAGGTAGAAAAATCACAACTACCCGTTTTGCAGCATTTTTTCCCCAAATACCTCTCATGTTTTACTAATTAACAGGCATGAAATTATAGTAACCTTAAGCATGATCATACTAAATTATATTGTAGCCATTGCTTTTACAATCCTGTGGGCGATTGGATTCCTCGCCCGGCACACCGGTCCGGTGATTCACATTTTCCTGGGCGCGGCATTTATGCTCATTCTCATTAATATATTGAATAACGATAATAACCCGAACAAAAAAATAAATCCTTAACAAATCAAATTATGGCTAATCTCCTTTATATTATCGCAGTAATTCTTGTCATTGCATGGGCAATCGGGTTTTTTGCTTACAGCGCAGGAAGCCTTATCCATATCTTACTTGTAATAGCAGTAATAGCGATTCTTTTAAGAATAATCCGTGGCGGAAATGTGTGACGTTAAATGCGACCGATAAAAACGAAGGTGCACGCCACCTGCTTTTTGTCTTGTAACCTAAATAAACGCGGGAAACTAGTGTTTTGACAATTTAAACATGAAACATTATATTTGTGTTACCAAACATAAATATATGAGAATCGACAAAATTAAATTAACCAACAAGGAAAA
>Ga0208492_1001525_pt1 | contig 13970 bp, 12 predicted proteins | sample Subbioar_CSW14AB_FD_184820 | JGI IMG/M metagenome (GOLD analysis project Ga0208492, IMG submission 184820) | Serpentinite rock and fluid subsurface biosphere microbial communities from McLaughlin Reserve, California, USA - CR12Mar_CSW14AB (SPAdes) | ecosystem: Environmental > Terrestrial > Deep... | reverse complement strand
GGGGGGGAAGGCGGGGGCCGCGCGCGACGCGTTGAAGAGGCGCGGGGCGGCGGCGGCGAGGATGAGACCGATGAGGAAGAGGAGGAGGAGGCGGATCATGGGGGATGGTAGATCGCCGCACCGGTCGGCCGGTCGCGAAGCAGCAGCGTGATGAAGTGGGTGCGAGCGGGGATCACGCGCAAAGCCGGCCATCGCAGCGCCCCGGTGGGGCTCCGGCACGTCCACCCATCGTTATCGCCTCAAACTCAGCGCCCGCAGCGGGTTGCGAGCGATGTTCGGATTCCAGACCCCCCTTCAACAATGATTTCTGAAGTGCCAACTACCATTTCCAAAGGGTCAGAAACGATTTCCAAAGGTTCAACTACGGCATCCAAAGGTTCAACTACGGCATCCAAAGGTTCAACTGCGATTTCCAAAGGTTCAACAACGACATCCCAAGGTTCAACAATCGTTTCTCAAGGGCCAACAACGGCATCTCAAGGCCCAGATGCGATCGTTGAAGGGCGAGAAACTCCGCATCGCGACTCAATTCGTGGCGATTGCACCCGCGTCCCATCGCCCATAACGCTTTACCCGACCTCTTCCCACTCGCCGGACTTGGTGGCGGTGGGGGCGGGCTTCATGACTTCGCGGAGGACGACGGTGGCGAAGGAGCCTTTGGGGAGTTCGAAGGCGCAGCGGACGTAGGGGCCGTGCTCGTCGACGCCGCCCTCGACCTCGGGGTCGATGACGGGGACGCGGAGGGGGCGGCGTTTGCCGTCGAGGGCGAAGGGGCTTTTGCTGTCGAAGAGCTCGAGCTGGGCGGGGGTGACGCCGAAGGTGGCGAGGATGCGTTCTTCGCGCTCGGCGGTGGGGCCGGTGGCACGCATCATGGAGGCGCCCCACATGGGGCCGCTGGGGCTGATCTCAAAGCGGGCGAGGCGCTCGGCGGTGGTGGGGTCGGCGGCCACGGCGTCGTCCACGGCGAACACGGCGAGGTTGTCGTGCTTGATCGCGAGGTCGCCCACGGCGAGGGTCGCGAGGGAGTTCTGAGCGATGCGGTCGTCGAGCACGGCGTTGAAGACCGCGGACTGGAAGGCGGAGAAGTAGTACCGCAGGATGGGCTCGTCGAGGGAGAGCATCGCCTGGCGGGCGCTCGCGCCCTGCGAGAGGCGGTAGAGGACGCGCTGCTCGGTACGGGCGGAGCGCGGGTAGAGGTCGACCGCTTCCTTGTACTTGCCCTCGTCGAAGAGCGTGCGGGCTTCGGTGTTGATCTCGGGGTGCGCGGCATTGGCGCCCAGCAGCTCGCGCACGGCGGCGTCGAAGTCGCCCACGACGAGGCTGCGGCCGACGAGGTGGTTGTTCTCGAGCATGCCAAAGCGCTGCTCGCCGACGCGGTTGGGGACGCCGACTTTGGCGAGGCGGCGGAGGACGCGGTCGGCGGTCAGGACGTCGGTGGGCTTGACGGAGCGGATGCGGATGGAGAAGCGGTTGCCGCGGAGGTGGCCGGGGCGGAGCTTGTTGGCGTGGTAGTCGGCGCCGACGATTTCGATTCGGTCGTTGCGGAGCTCGGGGAAGTGCTCGATCTTCTTGCCGGGGACGTGGACGGAGACCATCTGGCGGGTGATGGCGTGCTTGTCCTTGAGGCCGGCGTAGCCGATGGCGCTGCGCTTGACGCCGAAGTGGCGGGCGAGGATCTCGACCATTTCCATGGTGGAGAGGCCGCGCTTGGTGAGGGTGAGGTAGATGTGCTCGCCCTCGCCCGAGGGCGTGTACTGGGGGATTTCGTCGACGAGGAAGTCTTCGGGGCGCTGCTTGATGACCCCGCCGATGCCGGGGGACTCGGCGGTCATGAACTGGCGCGGGATGACGTGGGTGCCGGAATCGGCGGGTGGGGAAGGCTCAGACCTCGTCACGGGTCGCGGCCTCCAGCACGTGCTCGGCGACATAGATGGGCACGCCGCCGGCGATGCCCAGGGCGATGGCGTCGCTGGGGCGGGAGTCGATGTGGAGCTTCTGGCCGTCGGCGGCGGTGACGTCGAGGGTGGCGAAGAAGGTGTGGTCGGAGAGGTCGTTGATGGTGATGGATTCGAGGGTGGCGCCCAGCTTGTCGATGACGCTGGAGAGCAGGTCGTGGGTCTGGGGGCGCTTGATGGTGATGCCCTTGAGGCGGCGCTCGATGGACTGGGCCTCGGGGAGGCCGATCACGATGGGGAAGGAGCGGGAGTGGCCGCCCTCGTCGGACGCGTCATAGACGCTGGCGGAGGGGGCCTTGGCCTCGTTGCCCTCGCTCACCTCGCGCAGCTCGATGATCTGGTAGTCATTCAGCTCACGGATCAGGATGCGGGACAGTTCCATACGCACGGCCATGCAGATTCACTCCCGGCGGGGATGGTAGCACGCGGGGGTGAGGCGACCCTTATTTCAGTCGCGGCCGAAGGCACCCGGGCGCGGCGGGGCCTGGGGCGGCGCGGCCGCGGCGGAGCCGTCCTGGATCACGGGCTCGATCATGCGGCGGCCGAGCTGTTCCAGCAGGTCGCGGGGGGCGCCGATGTCGGCGACGATCACCTCGCCAAGGAAAGGCTGGGCTTCGAGCGCGAAGAAGCCTTCCTTGAGGCCGGCGAGCGTGACGGTGGCGGTGGCGCGAATGGCGGTGCGGCGGGGCATGCCGGTGTCGGCGTCGAGGCCGCTGGGGATATCCACCGCGAGGATCGGGATGCCATCAGCGCCGTAGCCGTTCACCTCGGTGACGATGGTCTCGAAAGTGGACTCCAGGTCGCGCGAGAGGCCGGTGCCGACGAGCGCGTCGATGATGAGGTCGGTCGTGCGGAAGCTGGCCATCGCGGCGGTGAGGGAGCGGGCGGGGTTGGCGGGGTCCATCACGAAGATCTGGAGGCCCATCCGGTGGGCGATGTCGAGGTTGGTGCGGGCGTCGCCGGTGTACTGCGCGGGGTTGGCGGCGAGGAAGATGGTGACGCGGACGCCGGCGTTGGAGAGGTGGCGGGCGGCGGCGAGGCCGTCGCCGCCGTTGTTGCCGGGGCCGGCGATGACGACGACGCGGGGTTTTTCAATTCCGCTGAGTCCGTCGAGGGCGACCTCGGCGACTTGGCGCGCGGCGTTCTCCATGAGGAGGATCGAGGGGATGCCGAACTCGATGCCGGCGAGGCGGTCGAGCTTGCGGATGGCGTCGCGTGTGAAGATGTAGAGGTGCTGGCGGGGGCGGACGCGCGGGCGGAGGCCGTGGGGGCCGTGCGGTTGGGAGGGGCCCTGGTGTGGCGTGCTGGGCACGGGTTCAGTCTAGCCGTGGCAGGTTGCGGCTGGGTGCTTGCGTGTGAGGGGTGCTTTGTGCCCGCTTCAGGATTTGATTCGGGCGAGGACGCCGGTGAATCAAGGCTTGCCGGCCTTGTACGTGTCCAGAGTCTTCTGGTACTCCGGGCGGCCATCCTCTTCGGTGGGCTTGAGGGCGGCGAGGGCTTTTTCCTGGGTGGAGATGGCGGAGGCGGCGTCGTCCTTGGCCCAGTGGGCGCTCGCGAGCGTGCTGAGGTACGCGGCGTTCTTCTCCTGGGTGATCTGGACGGCGCGGGTCGCGAGGTCGAGGGCGAGGTCGGTGTCGCGGTCTTTGATGAGCTCGCGGGAGAGGATCACGGCCGCGACGAAGTTGAGGGAGCGGGGCTCCTGCTTGAGGGGGCCTGACGTCATCTTGCGGACATAGGCGTACCACGCGGCTTCGCCCTCTTTTTCGAGCATGTCCTGGGCGCGGGTCTGGAAGTCGTAGCTGAACTCCTCGGGGGCGAGTTCGATGAGCTCGTCGATGAGCTTGTTGACGGTGGCGGTGTCGCCGGCCTGGTGCGCGGTGGTGAGACGGCCGACGGTGTTGCGGATCCTGCGTTCGCGTTCCTGGGCCTTAGTGAGTTCCTTGGCCTGCGGGTCGCCGGGGTCTTTGACGTTCAGCGTGCCTTCGAGCACCTTGGTGAGGGCCCGCTCGAGCGCGACGGGGTGTCCGATCCACTGCACCTTGCCGTCCTTGATGAGGAAGGCGCAGGGGATGCCGGCCTGCGCGGAGGCCATCATCCAGGTCGTGGACATCGGGGAGGGCGCGCCGGAGAACGCGACGGTGTAGTCCATCTGATCGGACATGTTGCTCACGAAGGTGGTGACGCGGTCGAGGTACGTGCCTTCCTTGACGGGGTGGCTGTCCTCCCAGATGTTGACGCCGATGACGCGGACCTGGTCCTTGTACTGCTTTTGAAGCGCAGTGAGGCGGGGGATGTTCTGGATGCACGGGGCGCACCAGGTGGCCCACATCTCGACGACGAAGATGCCCTTGTCGAGGCTCTCGACGGGTGAGCCCTTGAGCCACTTCTCGATCTGGAGCTTGGGGGCGGGGCTGCCGACCTTGACCTCGGGGGGCGGGTTTGGCGCGATGACGGGCTTGGGGGGCTCGGCGGGGGTGGGCTGGGCGAGGGAAGGGGCGGCGGGGGCCGAGAGGGCGAGGGTGAGGGCGAGGAAGCGCGAGGGGAGGGGCATCCAAAAGCTCCTGTCGTGGTCTGAGCCCGAGGGGGTTGGACGTACGTTAGACGTACGCGGCGGGGGCGGGTTGCGGGCGATGGACCCGGTGAAAAGCCCCATGATGGACCCGGGGGGAAGGGGGGCGAATCATTAGGGTGATGCGTTCCCGGTTGGTCGCCAGCCTCGGCCTGAGCCTTGCCCTCCATACTGGTGGGTTTGTGGCGCTGTCGGTGGTGGGGGCGGGCGTAGGGGGCGAGGCGGGGCCGGGTGGGCCGTCGGACGTGAGGATGGCGGCGGCGTTCGAGGTGCCGTCGTACAGCCAGATCGTTCTGCCGCCCCCGGATCCGGAGCCGAGCAAGAAGGTGGAAGAGCCGCCGCTGCCGGAGCTGCCGCCGCCGCCGGAAGAGTTCCCAGAGCCGGAGGACCCGCTGGGGATCGACGACGGGCACGACCTGGCGAAGGCGTGGAAGGGCGCGGCGGTCGCGACGGAGAACCTGGCGCCCAAGTCGAAGGTGGATCAGGCGGCGCTGGCGATTGAGCCGCGTGCCAGTGAGAAGGCGGTGGGTGAAGAGGCGAACAACGCGCCGCTGGGCGCGCAGCCGAGCAAGCCGGTGGAGGCGGAGCCTGCGGTGGCGCCGGCACCGGTGACGCCGCCCGCGGCGGAGCCGGTGGAGAAGGAACAGGCCGCGCCGGTGCAGCCCCTCGAGAAGCAGAATCAGCCGGAGCAGCCCGAGGCGCAGCAGAAGTTGGAAGAGCAGCCCGAGCCCCTGCAGCCTGAGGCTATCGAGCCGGGGGTGCCAGATCTCGCGCCCGCGGAAGTGGAGTTGCCCATGCCGCAGGACAAGCCTCAGCAGCTCGAGGAGCAGCAGACCCAGCCCCAGCAGTTGAAGGAGCAGCAGACGCAGGCGGTGCAGCCGCTGGAGAAGCAGCTGGAGCAGCCGCGGCCCGCGCCGCTGCCCACGTCGGAGCAGCCGCCCGAGACTGAGTCGATGGAGCCGCGGCCGCCGATGCCGCCCGTCCCCGCGACGAGCGTCGCTCCCGGCATGATGCGGCCCACGACATCGGAGTCGCGGCCCGGGCTCAAGGCCCAGGAGGAGTCCCCCGCCGCGTCGATCGAGGGGTCGATGACCTTCAAGCCGGGCGAGCCGCTGGCGGGCAAGGGGCTGCGGGTGTTTACGGTGACGCCCAAGTATTCGATCACAACGCGGATGACCGCGCGGCCCAAGAACGCGATCGTGCTGATCACCTTTGGGCGGGACGGCAAGGTGCTCAAGGCGGTGCTTAAGCAGTCCACGGGGTACGACGACGTGGATAAGCCGCTGGTGGAGGCGGTGTACCGGTGGACGGCGAAGGGCGAGAGCCTGAGCAAAATCCCGGCGAATGACCCCACGGCGGGGGTGACCTACGCGATCAAGTTCCTGATGGAAACGTACTGATCACATGGGCTTCGCTGGCGAGGTGGGGCGGGCGCGGGCCTATTGGTGATGTTCGATCAACCGGCGGCGGTTGTGTCGATGGAGGTGGCACGATGGTTTACCTGGGATTGACGTGGGGGGCACTGGGTCTTCTGCTCGCGGCGGGTGTGCAGCCCGAGACGGTCACGCGGGGCGGGCTGAACTGGACGCCCAGCGAGGCGACAGTGGGGGACATGAACCCGCTCGCGACGAGCTCGCGGGCGATGCCGGTGGACATGCGGCTGGGGAGTAACTTTGATCGGCTGTACAAGCTGGAGGGGCGGCCGCGGCTCTTTGGGGGGAACGCGGAGCAGGATTACTACATGCGGATGAACGGGGGGGTGACGGCGGTGTTCCCGCGGTCGGCGTACTCGCTGCGCAAGGGGGGCGTGCTGGCGGAGATCCCGGCGGGGACGGTGTACTCGATTGGCGGGAATCTGTCGCAGCTGGTGAACGTGGGGCCGATGAGCCAAACGGCCGGGCAGCCGGGGCCGCAGCAGCCGCGGCCGGGGTCGAACTTCATTGACCGCTCGGCGCGGCCGGTCGCGCCGGCACCGAACACTCAGCCGGAGCCCGCGCCGCGGTCGGACAACGCTGCGCCCAGCGATGGGACGGGCGGGATGGCAACGGTGGGGGAGTCGGCGCGGAGCGATGACCGGCCGGTGCAGTCCATCTGGTGGGATGAGGCGTTCCGGCAGCAGCGGGTTGGGGCGCTGCTGGATGAGGCTCTCGCAAAGAAGTAAGGGACGTCTTACGTGTTCGGGCGCGAGCTGCCGTCGCCGGCGATGCTGCCGCGCATGGAGGTGTCGGCCTGGAGGTTCTGGAGCTTGTAATAGTCCATGACGCCCAGGCGGCCGTTGCGGAAGGCCTCGGAGATGGCCTTGGGGATCTCGGCCTCGGCGAGGACGACCAGGGCCTTGTTTTCCTCGATGCGGGCCTTGTTTTCCTGCTCGAGGGCCATGGCGAGGGCGCGGCGCTTTTCGGCCTCGGCCTGGAACCGCTTCTTGTCGGCCTCGGCCTGCGCGGCCTGGAGCTGGGCGCCGATGTTGTCGCCCACGTCCACATCGGCGATGTCGATCGAGAGGATTTCGAAGGCGGTGCCGGCGTCCAGGCCGGTGCTCATCACCTTCTTGGAGATGTCGTCGGGGTTCTCGAGCACGGCCTTGTGGTCGTGCGCGGAGCCGATGGTGGACACAATGCCCTGACCGACGCGGGCGATGATGGTCTCTTCGGTGGCGCCGCCGACAAGCCGCGCGATGTTGGTGCGCACCGTCACGCGGGCCTTTACCTTCAGCTGAATGCCGTCCTTCGCCACGGCGTCGATGGTGGGGCGGGGGCCGTTGGACGCGGGGCAGTCGATCACCTTGGGGTTCACCGACGTGTGGACGGCCTCGAGGATGTCGCGGCCGGCGAGGTCAATGGCGGTGGCGATGTTCCAGGGCAGCTCGATGCGGGCCGCGCGGGCCGCGATCATCGCTGAGATGACGTTGCTGACGCGCCCGCCCGCGAGGTAGTGGGTCTCGATGAGGTTGGTGGGCACGTCCATGCCCGCCTTGACGGCGCGGATCCGGTTGATGACCACGGTGCGGATGTCCACCTTCCGCAGCTTCATTCCGATCATGTCGAACATGCCGACGTGGGCGTTGCTCGTCGCGGCCTGGATGTACAGGCTGAAGAACTGGAGCAGGAAGACGACCAGGAACAGGAAGATAAAGCCGACGACGGCCAGCACCGCGTACAGGGCGATTTCCTGGGTGGTGGCGGCGAGCGTAACGGTCAATCCGGGGACGTTGACAAGGCTGTGCATGGGTGCTCCCTCTTGGCGGGGGGGAGTATAGCGGAGGGTGGGGACGTATTGCTGGTCACGAACTGGTCATGATCCCGCTGCTGCCCTGGGGCGGCCGGGCACCCACACGCCGTCCTCGAACCGGGCTATCCCGCGAGGGTTGTCGTCGCGGAGCTCTTCGGGGAGGAGCGCTGGGGGCGCGTTCTGGAAGCAGACTGGGCGGCACCAGCGTTCGATGGCGAAGGGGCCCACGGCGGTGGTGTCGGGGCGGTTGCAGGCGGGGAAGGGGCCGGAGTGGACCATGGCGTGGGCGACACGGACGCCGGTGGGGGGGCCGTTGAAGATGATGCGGCCTGCGGCTCGCGCCAGACTTGACCGCGTGAACTCCCGCGCAAGCTTCAGGTCATCCGCGCTCGACTCGTCCAGCAGCAGGGTCAAGGTCAGGTGCCCGTGCAGCGTGATCTCCCCAACGTCCTTCCAAGACGGCACCAGCACCCAGATGACCGACGGGCCGAACGCCTCTTCCTGGAGCGAAGAGTTATCAAGGAAGTGCTCAAGGTCTGTTCCCCAGAGGTGGGTCTGTGCCGCACGCCCCGAGTCGTCATTCACGAGCGGCCCGGCGTCGCTGAACGCCTCGAGGGATGCATCTGTGTCCTCGATCTCGCCCGTTCGCTTCTGGAAAGACTCCTTCACCCAGGGTGCGAGCATCTTGCGCGACTGCGACGCCGCGAACCGCTCGTGCAATCGCCGCGTGAACTCCGGTGAGCGTGGCGACTTGGCGAAGAACACCAGGCCCGGCTTCGTACACTGCTGCCCGACGCGCGCCAGCACCGCGTCCGCGACCTTGTCCGCCAGGCCCGCGGGGTCACGTTCCATTGCGGCCGGCAGCACGAACACCGGATTCGTGCTCCCCATTTCCGCGAACACCGGGATTGGCCGCGGGCGAGCGTTAGCGAGTGCGACCAGCGCCATCCCGCCCTTGATGGAACCCGTGAACCCCACGGCCTGCACGGCCGGGTGCTGCACGAGTTCTTGGGCGATCGAGAAGTCCTTCGGGTCCTCGTTGAGCACGTACGACAGCACGCCCGGCGGCTCGCCCGCGCTCCCGATCGCCACCGCGGCGATTCCGTGCAGCAACCGCCCCAGTCTCGGGTGTGCTGGGTGCTCCTTCACGACCACGGGGCACCCGGCCGCCAGCGCGCTGGCCGTGTCGCCGCCGCAGACGCCGTAGGACAGCGGGAAGTTGCTCGCGCCGAACACGGCGACCGGCCCCAGCGGCACCAGCATTCGACGTACATCGTGGTTGGGCCCGATCGACTCCCCCGCCTCCCCTGCCCGCCGGTCCACCGCCGCGCGCACCCAGGACCCCTCGCGCACGACGCCCGCGAACATCCAGAACGTCCGCGTCATTCGTACAAACTCGGGGGCAAACTCCTCGGGGGTGAGCGCGGTCTCCGCGCAGGCGACGTCGATGATCTCATCGCGGCGCGACGTCAAGGCCTTGGCGATGGCGTCGAGCATCGCCGCGCGCCGCCCGCGGTCTTCGGTCAGCCACTCGCGGCCGCTCTCGATCCCTTCAACCGCCTCGCGCACCGTGGAACAACGCATGGAGCATTCCTCCCGTTTACCATATCCCATGCCGCCCTCCACGCTCCCGGACCTCCTCATCCGCCCCTTCGCCGCCCCCGACATCGCCCCCGCCAACGTCCTCACCAATCACTACATCCAGCACACCGCCATCCACTTCGCGACCCAGCCCGCGACCGACGCCGAGTTCGGCGACTCCTGGCTCCAGGCCCGCGACCGGTTTCCCTGGTTCGCCGCAACGGTCGATGACCGCTTCGCCGGCTACGCCAAGGCGGGGACTTGGCGCTCCCGGGCCGCGTACGACCAGACGGCCGAGGTGGGCCTCTACGTCCACCCCGATTTCCAGCGCCGGGGCATTGGCCGCGCGCTCTACGCGGCCCTCTTCGACGACGCCCGCCGGCGCGGCTTCCACACGCTGGTCGCGGGCATCGCCCTCCCCAACGACACCTCGGTCAAGCTCCACGAGGCGTGCGGCTTCACGCACGCCGGCACCTTCCGCGAGGTCGGGCGCAAGTTTGACCAGTGGCATGATGCGGGGTTCTGGCAGCGGATGCTCTAGCACGCCGTCCGGAACCTGTTATCCTCCCCAACCATGCTGTCCCGCATCCAGTCGTACCTCCTGCAAGGCATCGACGCCCTCCCCTGCGAGGTCGAGGTCAACAACGACTCCGAGGCCGTGAACGAGGACGGCGACTCCACGTTCATCACCGTCGGCCTGCCCGACGCGGGCGTGAAGGAATCGCACGAGCGCGTGCGGGCCGCGCTTAAGAACGCGGGCTACCGCTACCCCAGCGGCAAGACGCTCATCAACCTTGCCCCCGCCGACGTCCGCAAGGAGGGCCCCGTCTACGACCTGCCCATCGCGGTGGGCATGATGGTCGCGCTCGGCATCGTCCGCCCCCGCGGCGTCACGCCCGTTGTTCGTCAAGGCTTGAAGGGCCCGGCGACTTCCACGCTTGAGCCAGAGGGCCTCGACTATCGCAAGCTGCTTTTCGCTGGCGAGCTTGCCCTCGACGGGCGCCTGCGCCCGGTCAAGGGCGCCATCGCACTCGCCGCGCTCGCAAAGAGCAAGGGCGCGCAGGGCGTCGTCATTCCCGCGCACAACGCCGCCGAGGCGGCGGTGGTCCCGGGCATTGAGGTCTACGGCGTACACACGCTGACGGAGGTCGTCGGCCTGCTCAACGGCGACCTTGAGCCCACGCCCGTCCCCGCCCCCGACATCATCAGCCTCCTCACCAACGCCGCCGCGCCCATCGACTTCTCCGAGGTCCGCGGCCAGGAGGCCGTGAAGCGGGCCATCGTCATCGCCGCCGCGGGCGGGCACAACCTCCTCATGCTCGGCCCCCCCGGCAGCGGCAAGACCATGATGGCCAAGGCCCTGCCCGGCGTGCTGCCGCCGCTCAGCCCGGAAGAGGCCATTGAGATCACTCGCATCTACTCCGCCGCGGGCCAGCTGCAGCCGGGGCAAGGCCTCATCTCCACCCGCCCCGTCCGCTCTCCCCACCACACCGCCAGCTCCGCGGCCATCGTCGGCGGCGGGGCGGTCCCGCGCCCGGGCGAAATCTCTCTCTCCCACCGCGGCGTCCTTTTCCTTGATGAGCTCGCCGAGTTCCCCCGCGACGTTCTCGAAGGCCTGCGCCAGCCGATGGAGGACCACGTCGTCACCATCGCGCGCAGCCACTCGGCCGTGCGTTTCCCCGCCAACTTCATGCTCATCGCCGCGATGAACCCGACGCCGAAGGGCGACCTCACGCCCGGCGAGGCGGGCAAGCGCGAGATGGAGCGCTACATGGCCCGCCTCAGCGGCCCGCTGCTGGACCGCATCGACATCCACGTCGAGGCCCCCGCCGTGCCGTGGAAAGAGCTGACCGCGGGCACCGCCAATGCGAAGCCGTCCGCCACGTCGAAGCCCGGTACCACCACCGCGCAGATGAAGGAGCAGGTCGAGAAGGCCCGCGCCGCCCAGCACGCCCGCCAGGGTGCGACCACCAACAACGCGCGTCTCAGCGGCAAGCAGCTTGACGTCATGGCCACCATGGATCAGACCGCGCACGACATGCTCGGCCAGGCCCTCACTGAGTTGGGCCTCTCCGCCCGCGCCTACGACAAGATCCGCCGCGTCGCGCGCACGATCGCCGACCTCGAGGGCTCGCCGACGCTGCTGACCCACCACGTCAGCGAGGCCGTGTCCTACCGCCTGCTCGACCGCAAGGTCTAGGCTCGCGCAGTCGCCACGCCGCTTCACCGGATCGTGCGGCCGTCGGGGTGCGGCAGCTCCTCGAACGCCGCGTCCGCGCCCCCGCCCGGGCGCGCTTTCAGCCACTCCTGCAGCACGTATACATCGGCCGTGCCGCGCAGCCAAGGGTCCAGCACCCACGCCCCCGACCCGCCCTTCCCCGCCAAGTCGCCCAGCTTCACAGGCTCCGCAGTGGCCGCGGGGTACAACAAGACGGCATGGTGCTCCTTCGACGTGCCCTTGTTGACCTGAATCCCGCCGACCTTCCAGGGTGAGCTCTTCGCCTCCCGCGCCACCGCATTGAAGACCAGGTCCTGCCATTGATAACACAGCCCCGCCGACCCCTTCGGGAAGTAGTTGACCCACACGTTGCCCAACCATCCGCTCTGCCAGGACTGCTCACCGCTGTCGTTAGCTGCTTGCACCGCAGACACATACGCCGCGTCGATGCGTTGCCAGTCCGGGCCCGACGGGGGCATTTGCACAAGGCGCGTTTTTGCGCAGGCCCCCAAGCAGAGCCCAATCAACACCACAATAACCGAACACACACGCATCTATTGCGCCACTCCCAGGGATCGGCAGTAACACGCCAAGCCCCACGTACCCTTGACCTGACACAGGAACAATCTACAGTGGTCTGCCGCGTTTCTGCGCGCACCAACGGGGTATTCCCTTTCCAAACTCAAAACTAAAGTGCATCGCGACCGTTCGTAGTCGCTTCTCGCGCTGTCTCTTCGTATCCGTACCGCCGGCTGAGCGCCACGGACGGCCTTTCACCAAGGAGTTTCGATGATGTCTTACCGTACTGTTACCGCCGCCTCTCTTGCCGCCGCTGCCGTGCTGCTGATGGGCTGCAACGCCAGCCAGCAGCGTCGCACCGAACCCACCAAGACGCAGCCCGTCGCCAGCGAGTCCCCCGCGCCCGCGAAGTCGCGCGGCAGCGGCAACCGCTACCAGCCCGCCGTCCCGGCTGGCTACGGCGTCTCTGAGCTCGCCTTCCCCACCGGTGACATGGACTCCAGCGCGCTTCTGGTTCACCAGGTCATGCCGCTCCAGGTCCGCGCCGGCGCGCCGTACAGCTACGAGCTGCACGTCACCAACCTGACCGACGCCACGCTCCAGAACGTCATGGTCTCCTCCAGCGACAGCGCCAACACCGCCATGACCGGCGCCACCCCCTCGCCCACCAAGGCCGACGGCGGGCGCGCGAACTGGGCCCTGGGCGACCTCAGCCCCGGCCGCACGCAGGTCATCAAGGTCAACGCCCGGGCCGACAAGCCCGGCAGCTCGGGCAACTGCGTCACCGCTTCGTACAACAACTCGCTGTGCGCCGTGACCCAGGTTGTCGAGCCCGCCCTGTCGCTCGTCAAGACCGCCACTGCCGAGGCGATGGTCTGCGACACGATCGTCCTCCAGTACGTCGTCAAGAACACGGGCACCGGCCTGGCTGAGAACGTCAAGGTCAGCGACACGCTGCCCAACGGCCTCACCGTTGACGGACGCACCACCCTCGAGCTCGACGCCGGCACGCTCAAGTCCGGCGAGAGCAAGACCCTCACCGTCAACGCCAAGGCGGGCAAGACCGGCACCTTCGAGAGCCCGGCCAATGCCCTCGCCGCGGGCGGCCTCAAGGCCTCCGCGGCCGCGGCGTCCACCGTCATCCGTCAGCCCGTGCTGGCCCTCACCTGCAAGGGTTCGGACCGCGTGTTCATCGGCCGCGACGCGACCTTTGAGTTCGCCGTCAAGAACACCGGCAACGGCGTGTCGAACAACACCGTCGTCAGCCTCGCGCTGCCCCAGGGCGTGCAGCTCGTCCGCGCTTCTGACGGTGGCGCTGCCGCCGGCGGCCGCGTGAACTTCAACGTCGGCTCCCTGCCTGCCGGGCAGACCAAGAACCTCACGGCCATCTTCCGCGCCACTGAGGCCACCAGCATCAAGATCGCCGGCACCGCCCAGGGCGTCTGTGCGACCCCCGTCAGCAGCAACTGCGAGACGGCCGTCGTCGGCATCCCCGCCCTGCTGCTCGACGGCAACGACGAGCCCGACCCCATCCAGATCGGCGAGAACACCACCTACACGCTCACCGTCACCAACCAGGGCTCGGCCCCGCTGACCAACGTCAAGCTCGTCTGCACCATGGAGGGCGGCTCCATGCAGTACGTCTCGCAGACCGGCCCCACCCAGGGTCAGGTCGACGGCAACAACATCACCTTCGCCGCGATCCCCACCCTCGCCCCCAAGGCCAAGGCGACCTACAAGATCACCGTCAAGGCCACCAAGGAAGGTCAGGTCCAGTTCAAGGGTGAGGCGAGCTCCGCCGAGATCACCCGCGCTCTCGTGAAGACCGAGACGACGAACTTCTACAAGTAAGTCGACGCTCGGTAGAGACTCATGATTCAACCCAAGCGGCCGGCGCCCA
>Ga0208492_1001524_pt1 | contig 13971 bp, 8 predicted proteins | sample Subbioar_CSW14AB_FD_184820 | JGI IMG/M metagenome (GOLD analysis project Ga0208492, IMG submission 184820) | Serpentinite rock and fluid subsurface biosphere microbial communities from McLaughlin Reserve, California, USA - CR12Mar_CSW14AB (SPAdes) | ecosystem: Environmental > Terrestrial > Deep... | reverse complement strand
AGCCGACGAGTCCAAGGCTATCGCCGCGCCGCCCAATCATGTGATCATCGCTCAGAACTTGAAGGGGTGGTATTTTGCCCCAGCCGAATTGAAAACCGAATACGACAAGGCGGTCGTGCAACTGGAGACCCTGAAAAAAGACCTCGATGAGGGGAAAATCAAGGCTCAGGATGCCAAGGTTTCGCTCGACGCGCTCAGGCGCAAACTGGAAGGCTTGCGCAAGGAACTGGAAACGAAACAGGTCTTTGTCGCCGGCGCCAAGGTCTATGAACAGACCGAGACGATCGAGTTTCCCCTTTGCCCGGAAAAGAAACTGGCGATCGTCGCCAACCAGATTCGGGTGAAAGGCTGGGCGGGCCCGAATGTGAAATGCGAACTCAAGAAGATGGTGCTCTCGCCTGACGGCAAGCCGGTCGACGACCATTTGAAAGCCTTGCGCGTCGTACACAAGGTTGAACGGGGCGAATTCGCCGGCAAAACCGAAAAGGAATCGGCAGAGGACGAGAAGGTCTTTCTTGCCAAAGAAGGAGCGAATTTTTCGGAAAAAGACCTGCTTGGCCGCAAAAAACTCGTCGATGAAGTTCAGAATTACCGCTCGTTCTTCCGCGATTTCACCGGAAAGAAAATCGATCTCATTTCCGTCGAGGGCCTCGACTACCAGAGCAACCCGATTGTTCAGTACCGTGTCTCTTCCGAGGGGGGCCAGGGGGTCTCGGGTGGGCAGAGGCAGCGATATGGGGAGCTGACGGTTTACATTCCGGCTTGTGCGGATGTGTGCCTGATGGGAGCGCGGCGCGGCCTGGTAGTGGAAGACCTCGAAGCCAATCTCGTCGTTGACGGCGAGGGAGCCACCGATCAGGACCATTTGGCCTCTTTCGCGGTCACAAACTTGAAAGGCAATCTCAGTGCGCGCAACTTTCCCTTGAACCGGATTGCCGACATCAAGGGTCAAGTCCGCATGTTCGTCTGGCAAGACTTTGGGAAAGGCGGCGGCGGACTCACGTATCACGACGATTTACGAGATCTCTATTCTCCGCCTGCCATGGAGTTGTCGATCGCAAACGTCGCGGGGCCGGTCCAACTGCGGTTGGGCAAGTGTAAACTGGATCTTGCCGAACTGGATGGACCGATCGACATCGAGAATGATTTTGGCGATATCCACTGGGAAAACACCCGGCCCCTCGCCAGCGGTTCCCATCGGATCGTCACGCAAAGCGGCGCGCTCGACATTGCGTTGTCATCCCGCGCCTGGAGCTCGGCCAAACTGGTGGCGGCCACCGGATTCGGCTCGATCCGCACCAACGTCTCACGCGAAGAGTTTGACGAGTTCCATCAAACGATCGCGCTTGAAAACGGTCAGGGAGGCACGACCTGGCAGGGATTTGAAATGCGCGCTCCCGGCGCGCCAAAGCCGGGCTTCCGTTATCCACTCGTTGGCCAGGAGGTTGCGGCTACATGGAAGGGAGAAACCGCGGACAAGCGCCTGACCGTGATTAACCGTGCGGGGAAGACCGTCATCATGCGTAAATAAACAGGGGATGCGCCCATATTGCAAAAGCCGATGGAACGGTGAAAGGGAAAAGAGGAGAGCCAGGCTCAAGCCCGGCTCTCCTCTTTTTTCCACTGGATACTTAATGCCCCGTTATTGCAGCCCGAACATGCGGATGGGAAGCGCTCGCAGGGCCTCTTCGTCCTTGTATTTGGCCGGATAGGCGCCCTGGCGGTTGAGCTGGCCATTGACCTCGGGCACCCAGTAGTAGTACCTCGTCTTGTTTTCCTTCGGCTCCGGCTCGCGCAGCACGACTCCTTCAAGCAGACCGGGCAAGTAGGTCTTGATGAGAAAACCGGCGACTTCGCCGCCGGGAAGCAAACCAACCGATTGTTCCTTGGAATCGATTTTGGAGTCCTCGGTTTTATCGAGGCCGCTTGAGTTATTGGTCTTGGTCACCTTGACCTTACCCTCCTTGGTGCGTTCATAACCAGGACGAATGGCCTTGAGCCAAGCCAGGTTGGCTTGATCCACTTTGGGATCCTTGCCGCCATAGACAAAAAGAAGCTGGGTTCGCGTCGATCGCTTGGCGGTGATGTCGCGAAGCCAGTTGTTGATCGGCATATTGCGGCCGCCCAAGGTGGGAGACATCGAAATGAAGATTCCCGCGAGCAGGTCCCTACCTTCCGGTTCGCCGAAATTCGTAGGGACAGGAGGACGATTGACAAGCAAGGGGGAGCCTACCGCCGAGACATCCGCACGGCGGCGTTTCCATTCGCTGGCCATCCACAACGCCCCGATCGTCGCGCCGTCGCCGGCACCCAGCACAATTAAATTGGAGCTATTGAGCCGGTCCCTGTCGTTGCGGCCATCCAGGAAAACTCGTGCGGCGCTAATGTCATCGACCAGGTGAGGCAGGTAGGCCGGTTGCATATCCTTGGCGGCAAGCGAAGTCATGTCGCGCCGGGTTCGGACACCTTGGGTATTGTGAGGAAAATCGGCCTTTTGAAACATCTGCTGGGAAACGGCCGTACTTTCGCCATGGCCGCGGAAATCGAAGGTTAAAACCGTGTATTTCGCCTTGTGCAAATCGGCGGCGAGTTGCTGCCAGCCATCCATGGTCTGATCGCCGGGCTTCTTGTCCTTCCCGTTGGTCAGGGGGTGAAGCATGATGATCGTGGGTGCCTTGCTCCCGGCATCGCTCGTGTAAAGATTGCCGCGCAAGGTGACGCCGTCGACCGTTTCGAACCGGACCTTTTCCTGGCCGAATGCCGCCGGTGAACCGCCCAAGGCGAGGCCAATGAAACTCAATCCTCCAAGGACCGCCCTCCCCAGGAACGACCTCCTTGGGGTGAGGTTATGCATGGAGAACATCGGCCACCTCGATCAGGAAAGTTTGTGTGGAAGAAGGGATCGGCCGCATTGAAGGCTCAGGCGAGCGCTGCCTCGCCATTTCCATCCTAAAGCCGAAAAGGAACAGGTCAACGACCGGGGCGCAGGAATGACCCCGCGCCCCGTGAAATCTGCCCGCGAAACAGGCATATCAGCCAAATGTTCAGGAAACCCACAGCGCCTGACCGCGCAAGGCGGCAGAACCAGCCGGCGTACGACTCGAACCGACCCCGGGAGAATCTCGCCTTGAGCGGGCGAAGGTCCGGTTAGCTCAACTCGACATCCCAGTAGGCATTGCTCAGGAACATATGCCATGACTGGTATTTTCGATTGCTCAATTTGAGGTTGAGCAACGGGCTGCGCTTGGGCCGTTCCGGTTTGCGGATGAGTGCCATGTTCGCCTGCTTGGGCGTCCTGCCCCCCTTGCGCACATTGCAGGGAATGCAAGCACAGACAATATTTTCCCAGCTGCTGATTCCGCCCTGACTGCGCGGGATCACATGGTCGAGGCTCAGATCGGCCGTTGAGAACCGTTTGCCGCAAAACTGGCACAAATTACCATCACGTGCAAAGATATTGCGCCGGTTGAATTTGATCGACTGCCTCGGAATGCGATCATAACCAAGGAGGCGAATGACCCGGGGCACCTGGATTTCCGAAGTGACGGTCCGAATCCAATCGTCGTCGGTCTTACGGAAATTCCGGGCGCGGAATTCGCTCACCTCTCGCCAGGTCTTGAAATCGTAGGTGGCGTACTGGCCATCCTCGAGATTCACGACCTCGGCCTGTTCCCGCAACAGCAAGGAAAACGCCCGCTTTACAGGAATGATGTGAACCGCGAGGAATAAACGATTTAAAACCAGGACGCTGGCTTCTAAAGCGGATTGGACAGCAGCAGCGCAGCTGTCGTGCATTCCCAGATCATACGAAGCAGCCATGCCCGCCAGGGATTTGGGCCCCCGCTCCTAGATGGAAAAGGACAGGACCAAAAACAGCCGATTGCCTTGTCCATCTTACATAAAACCGTTCCCCGAAAGCCCAGGTTTTTTACTCTTCCACCTGAAAGTTTCACAAAAGATCGCAATTTAACCTGTGGCTGGCACGAATCGGTTCGAGGTTGATGATGAGCTCCCCCTCCGAAAAACCTGCGATGGACCCGTCCGATAAAACCGCTTCCCCATCGACGGAACTGGTTTCTTCGGAAGAGGTTCTGGCTGTTTTGATCAGTCAGGGTCTGATCGACAAGGAAGAAGCCAGCGCCCTGCGCGCCCTCGTGCCCGGACCAGGTGACCCAGGTGACATGCTCAAAACCGTGGCCAAAAACGGCGCCATTACCAAAAATCAGGCAAGGCGAGTCTATCGCGATCTAGCAGCACTGCGCGAACAAAAGATACCAGGTTATATCTTGATGGAAAAACTCGGTAAAGGCGCCGGAGGCACCGTCTACCGCGCCAAACAACTGAGCATGAATCGCGATGTGGCCGTCAAGCTCCTGCATGGCAAGCTCGCCCGCAATCCCGAGTACCTTCAGCGCTTCGTCAAGGAAGCGCATGTGGCGGCGAAATGCAGCCATAACAACATCGTTCAGGCGATCGACGTCGGCTCGGCGGGCGGCGCTCACTATTTCGTGATGGAACTGGTGCGCGGTCAGACCATCGCCGATCTGCTCAACGGTCCCAAACCGGTCTTCGAGGAAAAGGAAGCCACCGAGATCATTCTGCAGATCGCCCAGGCGCTGGAACATGCCTCAAGGCGCGGTCTGGTCCACCGCGATATCAAGCCTTCCAACATCATGTTGACCCAGGAAAATGTTGCCAAACTTGCCGATCTAGGCCTGGCCCGCGCCAACACCGACACCGAAACGATCGAAAAGGAACGCGGCCTGACGATCGGCACCCCGTTTTACATCGCCCCCGAACAGATCAAGGGGCGCGACGACATCGATACCCGGGCCGACATTTATTCTCTAGGGGCCACCTTCTACCACATGGTGACCGGCAAAACGCCGTTCCAGGGCGATTCGATCCATGAGCTCATCGAAAAACACTTCCACGAAACCCTCATTCCCCCCGATCACCTCAACCCCAAGCTTTCCTCGGGGGTGGGGGAAGTGATCGAAATCATGATGGCCAAAAATCGCAAAAGCCGTTACCAGCACCCCGAAGATCTGGTGATCGACCTGGAATGCCTGCTTCGCAATGAAGCTCCCAAATTGGCTCGTCAAAAAATCAAGGCTTCCGACTTGCAAAGCCTCGAAGAGGGGGAAACCTTCGAACGCGGCGATGGATCTCAGCTTCCAAGCTGGATCATGCCCACGCTCATCGGGTTGGCCGGAGCACTCGTTTTGAGCCTGATTGCCAATTTGATTTTGGCCGTCCGCGGCCGAGGATAGAAAAAAGATCCTAGAAGTCAGACCGCGGCCCGACTCCTGGGATCTTTTGAAACGGCTCAGCACCCCAGGCCTATCTCAACGGGTTGACGACCAATCCACTGAGAACCTTGGGATAAAAATAGGTCGACTTCGGCGGCATTTTCTCGTTGCCCGAAGCGATCACGGCGACATCGGACATCGAACAGGCGGGTACGAGCGCGGCCAGATCGCACCCTTCCGGTCCGTGCGTTCCCAACGCGGAAACCGCCTCGCTATCTTCGTGAACATAGCGGAATTTCAGGCCGCCTTGCGGAGCCAGGATCTCAAGCGCAAGCCGGTGGAGAATGCTGACGCCCAAGCTGCGCCATTCGGGCGTGTGTTCGGGCACACGCCTGGCAATTTCCGCCACTCCTTCGGGTTTGAGCCGCGCCAGGGTCCAGTTTCCATCGTGGCGCGTGCCCAGGCCCAAAATATCCTGCGAACCATCCTGCACGATCCGCTTCCAGGCCGATTGGCCAGCCTCCTTGCCTCCGCCCACTCTTTCGATGTGGAAGTAAGGAGACAAGGCATTGGCCAGTTGCACCGCGTCGAGATTTTTTAGCCCGTCGATCAGCCGGTGGGTCGGCATGATGGTCAAACCGGGATCGGCCATCGACACGAGCATCATCAGGATGAATCGCTGGGGGGCATCGGGCTCCAGGCCCACTCCCTTGGAATGACATTCTTCCATGTATTTGCAGCCGGTTTCGTAGCGATGATGGCCATCGGCGATGAATACCGGTTGATCGATCAGCCAGGAGTGAGCGGTCTGGATGAGCTGGGGATCGGTGATCTGCCAGATGCGGCTGGTGACGCCCAGGTGATCGGTCGCTTCCAGCGGCAAGTTCCTCATGGCGAAAAGATCGAGGGCCTCCATCACCGAGTTCTTGGGATCGGGATAGAGACCAAATACCGGGCTCAAATTGGATGCCGTCGCCTTATAGAGCTTGAGCCGGTCGGCCTTGGGGCCCGACATCGTTTCCTCGTGGGCGAAGATCTTTCCCTGCCCAAAAGGCTCGAGGCGCACCCGGGCCATGAACCCCTTGCGAGTGTGACTTTCTCCGTCGGCCGTATATTGCTGATGAACGAGGTAGATCGATGGCTTCGCGTCCGGCACCAAGACATCTTCGCTGGTCCAGTTTTTGAGTAATTGCGCGGCGCGGGTGTAGCGGTTGGCCTGATCGTCATCCTGCGGCTGTTCGGGCTGCAATTCCAGTCGAATGAAGTTGTATGGCGACATCGCCAAGAGCCGGTGCTGCAGCGTCTGATCGATGACGTCGTAAGGAGGGCAAACGACGTCGGTCAACGGCCCGACCTTGGCAAGGTTAAAACGGATGCCGCGAAAACCCTGAATATCAGCCATCTCTTCTGTTCCCTATGAGTGCGGGCAGGGTCGACTTTTCGCCGCATGCGTCGAAAAAACCGGGGAGAGTCCGCCGGGAAGTGACCCACTTGCGGCCCTGCCAATTCCCTCTCATCCGCCAGGGGTTTGGAACCCTCTTGGCGCTGTCTCATCCCCAGCACTAGGCGGGGATCGACCAAGAATGTAGTCTAGGGGATCGTGAAGCCCGGGCCATCCGGGCCTTACCAGCACGGAGATCGGGATCGAGAACGAGAACGATTCATGACATCAGCCGAGGAATTCAGAAGGCTCGTCCGCACCCGGCTTGGCGAAGTGTCGGTCCGAATTGCCGTCGCGGCGAAGAAGTCCGGCCGCACCGGCGGCGATGTCACGCTGATCGCGGTGACCAAATCCCTACCTTTTGAAAGGATTGGTGAGCTGAGAGGCCTGGAAATCTCTCATTTTGGCGAAAATCGCCCCCAGGACCTGGCCCGGCGCCAACCGCTCCTTCCCGATGCTTCCTGGCACATGATCGGCCATCTTCAGCGGAACAAGGTGGCTCAAACACTGGCTCATGCCAGCCTGATCCATTCGGTCGATAGCCTTCGCCTTTTGGAAGAGATGGAAAAGGAATCAGCCAAAAGATCGGCCAAAAACGAAACGGCTTCGACCACGAAGGTTCTCCTCCAGATCAACGGATCGCGCGAACCTCAAAAAGGGGGCTTTGAACCCGAAGAACTCTCCCTGCTTAGGGCGACGATTCCCTCCTTGAAGCACGTCCAGGTCCAGGGGCTCATGACCATGGCCGCCTTCAGCGACGATCCCGAAACGGCCCGGCCCGCCTTCGCCCTGGTGCGATCACTCCGTGATCGACTGGCCCAGCAAGTGGGGTCCGCCTTTCATCCGCTCGATCAACTTTCGATGGGAATGAGTCAGGACTACGAGGTCGCCATCGAGGAAGGCGCCACGATGGTGCGGGTGGGCACGGCACTTTTCGAGGGATTTGGGTCATGAAGGCCGACCGCTCATCCCCCCAAAAGGAAGGGTTCGGACCGGCCGAGCCGGCCTGTTTCACTCCTCATGCCGAGGGGGTCGTCTTCGCGGTGCGGGCGCAGCCTGGAGCCAGAAAAACCGGATTTCAAGGGATGCTCGCGGATGCCGCCAAGCTGGGAGTGGGCGCTCCCCCGGAGGACGGCAAGGCGAACGAGGCCCTCATAACATTGATCGCAGAGCTCCTTGGAATACGCAAAAGTCAAATCGAGTTGATTCAGGGAAAGTCGTCGCGGCACAAGCGCTTTTTGATCCGGGGCCTCAGTTGCGCTCAGGCACGCGCAACGTGGTTAAAGACTCTTGCTCCCAAGGATTGAATTTGTTTTCGACGCCGCGGCCGACTTGAGAATCCCAGTGGCCAGCGAGGCGAGAATTCCGATTTGCCGGCTTGCCGCCGATTTCTCAAGGCCCTTGAAAGAAGCGAATGAGCACGCCGGTCGTGTTGTCCGGCGAACCTTGCTGGATGGCCAACTGGGTCAGCTGGCGGGCGGTCGTTTCCAGATCGGCTCCGCGATCGAGAATTTCGACCACCTGTTCCTTGCGGATATGGTCGACGAGGCCGTCACTGCCAAGCAATAGGCAATCACCCGCGACCGGCTGGAACGGTTTAACATCCTCGTTCAGGTCGGCCACGGTGTTGAGGTCCGAAGTACCGAGGTACCGGTAGAGACGGTGCCTGAGCGGTGAATGAGCCGCGTCCTTGGGGGACATCGCCTTCTGGCGGACCAGTTCCGAGGCCATGGTGTGAACTCTCAGAAGTGGCTGAACCTTGCCGCGGCGGATCAGCCAGATCTCGCTATCCCCCAGGTTGGCCACGAACCATCGCTGGCCCATTCTTCCCAAAAGAACCACCGTCGTTCCCATCTTGGCCTGACCGTCGATTGCGGCGGCTTCGCGGATCGCGGTGTTGGTTGCAAACAGCGTCCTGGCGATCTCTCCCCGGTCCTTCTCGGGGTTGGCGGGTACCGGCAGGTCCGAAAGATGGGTCCAGGCCCGTTGGATTTCCTTGGCCGCCATGGCGCTGGCCACTTCTCCGGCCTGATGCCCGCCCATGCCGTCGGCCAATAAGAACAGGCCGTTGACCGGGTCCAGAAGGAAAAAGTCCTCGTTGTTGTGGCGCAGCCCCTGCTGGGAATCGGCCGCGGCAATCCAGCGTAGTGCGCCCAAATCTCAAGTTCCTTTGTCTGAGAATCAAGCAAAAGCGGAAGGACGGAGAAGGCTTTTGCCGGGTATTTGGAAGTTGTGGGAAAATCGGACCCAGGTTCGGCGTAGCGGCATGGGGCGGCCGCATGGCTTACGCAATGCATTTTATGCTTACAGCCGGACGCCCCCATCCTCCAAAGAAAAATCTCGCGCCAACGAATCCCCCCATGGTTGGGTTTCAATGATGACAGTGCCGGGTTTCCAACTGAACCGAGTTTGGATTCTTTCACCGGAAAACCGGTTGAATCGTGGCGTCCCGGGCCGCATCATGATTAATAACGCGGTATTCTGTCAAGAACCGGATTTTTTCGACTTGCAACGTTCTTGCAAGATTTAAGGGAGGTCAGGCGCATGGCGAGCAGCGGACCTGGCGTTTGGGGAATCGACCTTGGCCAAGCTGGGCTCAAGGCCATCAGACTTCAAAAAGAAGGCGACAATGTCGTCGCGACCGCCTTCGACTATGTGGAACACACCAAGCTATTGAGCCAGCCCGATGCGGACCGGGAAGCGCTTATACGCGAGGCGCTCGAAAAGTTCCTTTCACGCAATTCGCTCAAGGGCGACACCGTTTGCATTTCGGTTCCCGGCCAGTCGGGCCTGGTACGATTTGTGAAGCTTCCGCCGGTCGCGGAAAACAAGATCGCCGATATCGTTAAATTCGAAGCCAAGCAGCAGATCCCGTTCGCCCTCGATGAAGTGGTCTGGGACTACCAAAAGATCGGCGCGGGCATGGTCGTCGACGGCATGGCGATCGATACCGAAATCGGTTTGTTCGCCATGAAGCGCGACATCATCAATCGGGAAATGGCCTATTACCAGGATGTCGGCATCGACATTCATCAGATTCAGATGAATTCGCTGGCGCTTTGCAATTATGCGGTTTTTGACCAGTTGGGAATCGTGCCCCCCAAGCCGGGCGAAGAGGCTCCCGACCTGGTGTCGGGCAAATGCGTCGCGGTGCTCGAAATCGGCACCGAATTGACCAACCTGGTCATCACCGACGGCAACAAGATCATCCTGCAAAGAACGATCAACGTCGCGGGGAACAACTTCACCAAGGCGTTGACCAAAGATCTGAAGATGACCTTTGCCAAGGCCGAGCACCTCAAGCGCAACGCGACCAAGCCTTTGCCCAAGGAAGGCCCCGACCTCAAGACGATCCTCACCTCGCTGCGGCCAGTGTTCAACGACCTGCAAAACGAAGTGCAGCGTTCGCTGACCTATTTCGCCAATGCCAATCGCAACGCCGAAATCAAAAAGGTCGTCGGTCTGGGCAATGCGTTCCATCTGCCCGGTTTGCAACGGTTCCTGGCCGAAAAGTTGCAACTGGAAGTGCTCATTCCCAAGGCGTTCGAAAAAGTCGGAGGCGATTCAGTCGTCAACGAACCGGCATTCAAAGAGAACATCCTGAGCTTCGCGGTGGCTTACGGCCTCGCCTTGCAGGGTTTGAAGTTGTCGAAGATTCAAACGAACCTTTTGCCTCCGGAAATTCGCGTCGAACGGCTCATCAAGGCCAAGAAGCCCTGGGTGGCGGTCACGGCCGCGAGCCTGCTTTTGGGTCTGAGCACCTGCGGTTTCAATACCTACATGCAGGCGCGGCCATTCATGGATTCCAAGGTCCAGGACCAGGTCAAGGCCGCGGCGGCCGTCAAGTCGACGGTCGAGGCAGGCAAGAAGGCGTTCGCGGACATGGTCACCAAGACCGCCGAGGAAAAGCGCTCGGTTGAGACGATCATCGCGGGCCAGCAAGAGCGGGCGAACTGGCTCGAATTGATGGCCTATTTGCAAGATGCGATCCCGCGTCCCGATGGCTCCAATATCTACGCGGAATCGGCGAAGGAATATTACAAAGGTCGATTGCATCCGCAGACGAAGCAGTATGTCGGATTGCCCGACGAATTTCGCAAGCCGCGCAATTTGACCGGGGAAAAGGCATTTGACATCTACACCAAGCAATTGGCGCAAGGTGTCGAGCAAGGCCAAATCGACGCGAACCAGGCCAGCGGGATCGATGACATGGTGCAAGTGAGCATCCAGTCAATCGATGCCCGCTACTACGACAACTTAAGCACGGGCTTTTGGGCTCCGGTCAAGAAAAAGTTGGTTGACAACCTGGAAAATGCCAGCTTCGTTCGGCCCCAGAAGCATTGGACGACTCCTCCAGACGGCAAGGGCTGGGTGGTCGAGCTTCGTGGATACACCTTCCACTGGGCCAGTTCCAAGTTCCTCACCGATGTCGTGTTGGAAAATATGGCATACGTGGGAATTCGCAATGCCCAGTCCAAGGCGGCGGCGATCAAGGCAGCCAGCGATCCGAATGGCGATTCGAGCGCTACCGACGGCAGCGCAACCCCTGGCGCGGCAGGCGGCACTCCGCCCGATATGGGACCGGTGATCAATCGGGTGAGCCATTTCGTGCTCTACCGGTACGACCGCAGCACCAATATGTCGCGCAATGGTTTCAGGATCGTCGACCAGGCAATTCTGGGCGATCTGGCAAAAGGCGGAGCTTCGGGCGGTGGCGGTCCTGGCGGCGCCGGCGGCGCCGGAATGAAGCCCGGCATGTCCATGGGAACAGGCGGCTTGCCGTCTGGAGACGGCGGCGGTGGCGGCGGGGCCGCACCCGCGGCGAATCCTGGTGCGGGCGCGGGCCGAGCTAGTTGGAACAGTTTGCTGGCCTCAAAAGCGTACGGAGGAAGCGGTCCCAGCGGCGAAGGCGGAAATATGTACATGCCGGGGGGCATGGGATTGCCCGGTATGGGTGCAAGCGAAGGAGCCGATCCGGGAGCCGCGGCCGCGCCTGCCACGGACACGCCGCCGGCAGACGGAGCAGCCGCGGAACCGGTTGCCGATGAAGGAAATGCCGTTTCCACGGGTGAACAGATCGCCACCGGGGCTCGCAAGCGCACCGAGTTCGTGATTCTTTTTGTCTGGAAGGAACCGACCCCATCCGACACCTTGCGGGGAACCATGGCGGCAGCGGCCGGCGCGGACGCCGCCGCGGCTCCCACGCCACCCGCCGACGGCGGAATGGATCCCTCGGCCAGCACCACCAGCTTGTTCAGCAAGCAAGCAAGCCCGGCCAAACCCCGCACAATGGAAAGAGCACTCAAGGAAAGGGCCAAGGGCTTGCCCGTGGGCCCGCCCCCCGCACCCGAACTCGATTTGCCTCCGCCGCCCAAAGCGCCCAAGCCGGAAGCCAAGGAAGGGGAGGCTGCCGCCGGCGCGGAACCGAAGGATGGCGACGCGGGAGTGCCCAAGGCACCCGCAGGGAATGCCGAGACCGGCAATGCTCCCATGCCGCCCACCGCTCCAGGCAAGCCGCCGATGACTCCACCAGCCGGGGGGAATGCCGCGGCTCCGGGGGCACCCAAGGTTCCTGGATCGTCCGCACCGCCGATGCCCCCCATGGGGAAGGCACCGCCCATGCCGGGCGGTACTCAGCCGGGGGTGTCCCCCAAGGATGGGGATATTAAGGCGGCTCCAGGCAAAGAAGACAAGGGTCCCAGGGCTCCAGGAGCCACGGGAGCGCCCAAGGGCGCTGATGGAAAGAAATCGGCGGACAAACCTGCGGACGGTTCTGGAACCGCTCCGGCGGCGCCCATGACTCCCGGCGATCAATCACCGGCGGGCAATGGCAACAACCAACCCAAGAACAAGTAAGAGGAGCGAATCATGGCTGTGAAATTCGATAAAGAATTGCTCCTCAAACACTATTTCTGGATCGTATCCGGGGTGTTTCTCCTTTTGATTTTGATTCTCGTGGTGATGGAGGCGATCAATACTCCAGGAACCACGGAAAAAACGGCATTTGAATCGGGCCTGAAATCCGTGCAGGGCTTGACTTCGGGTTTCAAGAACGATTCGTTCTTGCCTCCCTGGGAGGCTCGATTCAAGGAATATGAGGAAGACAAGAATACCGTTTGGGCGCAAGCTTGGGCTCCGCAAAGCACCATTTACGACTGGCCCGATGCGATCCGCGAGCGGGAAACAATCAAAGACCCCACCACGCACCAGCCGAACTTTCCCGTTTACCCCAACTATTTCCCCTACGCGATTCGCGATAAAAGCAAGGGAGTTTACCTGTTTCCGCTGGTGATCTACCCCAACATGAACTTCACCGACGATGAGCGCCGCGAATACAAGGATTCCTGGTATTCCCACCAGTTCGACACCGCCTGGACCTTCATGAACACGACCTGGAAGAACCCGATCAACGATCAGGACACGATGAAATCGACTTTCCTACTCGATCAGCAGGGAGATGTACTCCAGCCTGGATTGCCTTTCCGCCTGGCGGTTTCCGGCACCGGGGCGCCGATGGGTGGCATGGGTGATGGCCCCGGCGGCGGGGGCAAGATGGGTGGGCCTGGCATGTCGATGCCGGGAGGCGGCGGCGGTGGTTCGGCCCCCATCAGCGGCGCGATGCCCGGAATGGCGGGAATGAGCATGCCGGGGATGGGCGGTCCGGGCGGGGCCAATGCGGCGGCGTCGCCGGCGGACGCCAAGAGCGCGTTCATGGCCGCGATGCGCAAGTTCACCGCCTGGCAAAAAACGCCTTCCAAGGAAGAAATTTGGATCCTGCAAGAAGACTACTGGATTCGCCGCGAATTGCTCAGTCTGCTGCGCGAATCGGTGGCGAGCATTGCCACGTTTCACCCGGTGCCGGGTGAACATCCGGTGCCCGCGGGGGCCAGCGGGCGCTACAAGGCGGCCAATGCCTTCTGGGAACTGGACCTGATATTTGAAAACGGCGGCCGCAGCATCAGCAAGAAGAGCACGATTCGCAATGTTCATATCCAACAACGGCCGCAACCGATTGCCGATCCCCGAACCGGCATTCAGACGGAATTCGCCTTTTACCAAAACCAGTTCCGGAAGGTCACCAAGATCAAGATGGACGGCGAAGTGCTGCCGTTCGGCAAGGGTCAGCCGTTTCCCAAAGAATACCCGAACGAAGGCGCGGTCGACTTCAACAAACCGTTTGATCTGGTGCAAATCTTCTATCCCGGCACCAGCCCGATCCGCGTACTCGACTCCCTTGAGTTGCCTTTCAACTCTCACCGGACGACGACTTCCAAGCTA
>Ga0208492_1001523_pt1 | contig 13978 bp, 10 predicted proteins | sample Subbioar_CSW14AB_FD_184820 | JGI IMG/M metagenome (GOLD analysis project Ga0208492, IMG submission 184820) | Serpentinite rock and fluid subsurface biosphere microbial communities from McLaughlin Reserve, California, USA - CR12Mar_CSW14AB (SPAdes) | ecosystem: Environmental > Terrestrial > Deep... | reverse complement strand
GCTCCGCCGACGGTGACGTGCCGCGCGACGCCGCCGAGCGTGCGCCACGCCTCGCGCACGCCGTAAATCGAGCCGGCGAGCACCAGGAGCGTGCCGATGAACCAGCCGACGTTCTCGTAGAGGAGCGGCCGGACCTCGGTCTCCCACTTGCCGGGCTGTCGAATGGACGGAGGCTTGTCGGCGTCGAGCGCGACGAGCGCGCCGAGTCCGGCGCCCAACATTCCTTCGCCCTGGGGGAGCTCTTCGTGCGGGGTCTCCTCGCGCGCCTGCTTCGGCTGCTCGTGGGCGTCGGCCTCTGCGCGCAACAGCGCAGCCTGACGCGCGAGCTCGGCCTGGATCATCGCGCTCTGCACTCGCTGCTCGGCGCGGACGCGGACCTCGTTCGCCTCGTATTCCGCGCGGGCGCGCGCCGAACGCTCGGCGAACGCGGCCTCGGCCCGCGCCTGCTCTTCGGCGCGTTGCTCGTCTGCGCTCGGACCCTCCTCGTGCGAAAGTCGTTCGAGGATCCGATCGTGGCTGGTCCGGTCGATGACGCCTTCGTTCGACCACTGCGCCACCAGCTCGCGAATGCGGGCGAGCGCGAGCGCCTCGGCCGCGAGCTTCACGTTGTCGTTCGACTCGCGCCGGAGCGCTTCTCCGCAGCGCGAGCAAGGTTTGGTGTGCCCCTTGCGGCCGCCCTCGACGTTGCCGCAAGCGACGCAGATCATCGTGCCCTACACGTCCAGACGAGCGAGTCGCTGTGCCTGTCGGCAGGCTCTCCGCGGAATCCGCCCTCGAGCTTGTCGACGACGAACCCGTTGTAGTGGAGCAGCGCCTCGAGCTCGCGGGGGAAGAACTGCCGATGGGCGAGCGGGGTGACGAACGCGTCCGCGCCATTCTTCGGCGTGAACTCCATCATCACGAACAACACCTGGCGCATCGGATCGTAGTCGAATCGCTCGCGGTAGTCGTGACGCACGCCAGAGACCTTCACGGCGGGCAGCTTGTAGGCACGCGACGGCTCTCGCGCGAGGTCGGCCGGCATCGGGGTGCTCACGTCGAAGACGAACAGCCCCTTGGGCGCGAGGTGCGCGCGCACCCGGGCGAGGAACTGCTCGACATCCTCGCGGTCGTAGAGGTGGAGGAACGTGTTGAAGGTGCAGAGCACCAACGGGAACTTGCGCCCGAGCTTCAGCGTGCGGATGTCGCCGCGCCTGGTCTTGATGCGCTGCTTCACCTCGCGCGGCTCGGCCTCGAGCTTCTCGGCGAGCGCGTCGAGCATCGGTTGCGATTGGTCGACGCCGACGACGTCGACCCCGGCCTTGGCCAGGGGAAGCGCGATGCGCCCCTCGCCGCAGCCGTATTCGAGCACCGGGCCGCCGATGCGCTCGGCGAGCGCCGCGTAATACGCCACGTCGTCGACACGATCGCGATAGGTGTCCGCGTAGTACCGCGGATCCTCGTAATGCGCCGACGAGCCGACGCGCAGCTCGTGATCGATCCCGGCCCCGCCCCGTTTTTTCACGTCACGACCTCAGACTTCGAACACCTGCTTTGTGGACCTTGCCCGGAAGTGGGCGGCCCACCACGGATTCTGCGACGCGGCCCGCCTCCCACAGTCGATCGAGGTCGATGCCCGTTTGGACGCCCATCCCGTGGAGCGTGAACACCAGGTCCTCGGTGGCGAGGTTGCCCGCTGCGCCGGGCGCGTAGGGGCAGCCGCCGAGCCCGCCGATCGAGGCGTCGAAATCGCGGACGCCACACTCCAGGCCGACGACGACGTTGGCGAGCGCGGTGCCGCGCGTGTCGTGCATGTGGAGCGCGATCTGCTCGGGGCGCATCACGGACAGAAACAGCTTCACGATGTCGCGGGTCTGCAGCGGCGTGCCGACGCCGATCGTGTCACCGAGCGAGACCTGGTAGCAGCCGAGGTCGATCAGCTTCTGGGCGATGGCGAGGCCCTTCTTCGGATCGATGTGGCCCTCGAACGGGCAGCCCCACAAGGTGGACACGTACCCGCGCACGCGGATGTTCGCCTGCTTGGCGGCGGCGCAGACCTCGACGAACGTGGCCATCGTCTCGTCGATGGTCTTGTTCACGTTCTTCTTGTTGTGGGTCTCGCTCGCCGAGATGAAGATGCCGACCTCGGGCACCCCGGTCGCGACGGCGCGGTCGAGCCCTTTGGCGTTCGGGCAGAGCGCGCTGTAGGTGACGTTCGCGTGCTTCACGTCGACGAGCTCGCACAGCTCCTCGGCGTCTGCGAGCTGCGGGACCCACTTGGGGGAGACGAACGACGTCAGCTCGATGCGCGACAGACCCGACGCTGCCAGGGCCTCGACGAGGCGGAGCTTCTTGGTGGTGGGGACGATGACGGTCTCGTTCTGCAGACCGTCTCGCATCGCCACCTCGTAGACCGAGACGCGATCGGGGAGCTTGTCGAACATGGGCGGACGGAGCCTATCCCGCGCCGTTGCGGGCATCGAGGCCGCCGGAGAGCGCGGCGCGGACCAGCTGGAAGCCGAACGAGGCTCCCACCGCGAGCTTGCGCATGGTGCCGAGCGGTCGGCCCACGTACCAATCGGCCCCTGCGGAGACGGCCTCGGACGATCGCGCCAGCGCGTCGGCCCAGATGGAACCTCGCGGTCCGTACACATGGGGCGCGAGCGCGGCGCTCTGCACGAGATGGCGGTGCAAGCGCAGTCTGGACAGGGCAGCTCGATGCCGCGCCGGGTCGACCCGGCCGCCGTCGTCCAAGGCAAGGACGAGCTCGTCGGACCCCAGCTTCCCCGAGACCACCGCCTGGGCGATGCCCTCGCCGGTGACCGGGTCGACCAGCCCGGCTGCCTCGCCGACCAGGAGCACCGACCGCGTCGCCACTCGGGCGTCACCGTCGATGAAGACGCGCTCGCTGTACGGCTTGATCTTCGCGTGGCTGTAGTCGACGCCGCGTGCGTCGAGTTGTTCGAACAGCACGGCGCGCAGATCGCTCGCGTCGCCCTGCCTCCGTCCGCGCCAGTCGAAGATGCCGCGCGACACCTTGCGCTTGCCTCCGAAAGTCGTGGCGAAGTGCCAGACGTACCCGTCGATGCCGCGATCGACGCAGGTGAGGTCGAACTCGAGCACGCCGCCTCGAGCACCCCGATCGACGTCCTCGCCCGGGGCCAGCTCGGTCTCGAGCACCACCAGGCGCGCGCGCGGACCAACCTCGTCGAACCCAGCGAGGCGACGCGTGGCGCTGCCGGTGCCGTCGGCGCCGACCACGATGCGTGCGGTGACTTCCACGCGCTCCCCGCGCACATCGAACGCGAGCCGCTGGTGATTGCCCTCGTCTCGGAGCTCGACGAGGCGATGGCCCTCGTACAGCGAGGCCCCTCGTTTTTGTGCCTCGCGCGCGAGCGCCGCGTCGAAAACCGCGCGCTCGACGACTACGCCGAGCGGCTCGGGCTCGACGTGCTCGTTCACCCCTTGGCCATGTCGGACGCGCACGGCGCTGGCCGGCACGTGATCGACGCCGAGCGCAGCGGGGGTCGCGCCGATCGCATCGAGCGTGCGTAGGCCCCACCGGCTGATCGCGCCGCCGCAGGGCTTCTCGCGGGGCAGCCGCGCGCGATCGAAGATCGCGATGCGCGTGTGCGGACGCGTGGCGAGGAGATGGAGCGCGGTCGACGCACCCGAGGGACCCGCGCCGATGATGGCGACGTCGAAGGTGGCCGCGCTCATGTCATTTGACGACGGGTTTGAGGATGGTGCGACCGTCCTTGGTCGCGACCTCGAAATCGATCGCCTTGCCGGCGGTCTTCGTCTTGAGCTTCTCCGTCGTGTCGCGAAGGCTCTTGGCGAGGGCGTCGTAGGTGAGGCCCGCGGTCGACTCGCCGTTCTTCCGCCGCGCTTCGACGTACGCCGCGTACACGCGTCGGTACTCCTCGGAGCCGGGGTTCGGAGTGTGTGCGGCGGGCTGGGGTCGCGCCGGAGCAGGCGCAGCCGCAGCCGCAGGACGGGCTGCGGGTTGAGGCGCAGGACGGGCCGCGGGTTGAGGCGCAGGACGGGCGGGCGGCGGCGTTGGTTGCACCAGCGGCTCGGGCGCGCTCGGTCTCGTCGGACTGCGCGCGGCGGGGCCGAGCGCCATGTCGAGCATGTCGTCGAGATCGTCGTCAGCCCCGACCTTCGCGGCGAGGATTTGGTTGACCGATTGGGCCGCACCGGGCTCGAGCTTGCGCGCGGGGGCAGCCGTGAGCGGTCGTGCGGCAGGGACCGACGACGCCGGCTTCGCGACGGGCAACGAGCCGGGCTTCACCGGGGGCGGCGTCGCCGCTGCGCGCGGCGGAAGAGGCGGAGCCTTCGGCTTGGCCGGGCCGAGCTCGCCCAGATCGTCGTCGTCGAACGTGGTCTCGTCCTCGTGGAGGTCGTCGAGATCGAGCTCGTGGCTCGGCGGCGGCAGGGAATCCGGCGGCTCGGGCTGCACCACGCTGGCGTTCGGGTGCACGACGTCGACGCCGAACTTCTTCTTCGCGCGGAGAACGTGGCGCTTGTACGTGCCGTTCTCGATCTCGCGCATGATGCGCATCCAGTACGAGCCGATCGTGTTGTAGCGCTGGATGATCTGCTGGAACTTGAACCGCGTGCCGGTGTTGCGGATCTTCTCGCGGCGCAGCACCCAGATTCGCCGTTCGACGTCCTTCTGGACGATGTTCGGGGGGATCTTCTCGATTCCCTGGAAGTACTGCTCGTACAAGACACGGAGGCGTTCGAGCCTCAGATCGAGCTCGTCGACGGCTTGCGACAACTCCTCGGCGTTCACGGGCAGGGGCCAGTCTACCTCACCCGCCGTCCGTCTGGGCCGCCAAGGCTCGCGCCGGGTCCCGGGCTGGGCGATGCTCGGGTACCCCCATGAGCCGACGCCACTGGATTGCCGCCCCCATCCTCGCCGTCATCTCGATTGGCCTGGCCGGTTGCACCCCGCCGAGGACGGCCGCTCCGCCGCCGCCGCCCCCTCACCTCGGGCCGATCGAAGCGCCCGAGGACCTGGTCGGCGAGATGCTGGTGCGCGATCCCCTCGCCCTCTTCGAGACGGTCGCCCACGCCGCAGCGATGAAGGACCTCGATCCACTCGCGCTCCTCGATGACCCGAGCTTCGCGGCGGTATCCAAGTTGATCGACCTCCACGGCAGCGTGGCCGTGGCGGTGCTCGGCGATCCGCGCCACACCGATTCGTTGCACGTGACCGGCGCGATGCGCCTGAAGAACCCGAAAGAGGCTCGCGCGCAGCTCGCCGACGCCACCGCCAAGGGCAAATTCAAGGCGACGGAGAGTCCAGCGATTCGCTCCAAGATCTACGTCGCGGGCAAGAGCAACCTCGCGCTCATCGGCGAGACCCTGGTCTTCGCCGACGCCGTGGCCACGCTCGAGAGCGCAGGGCGGTGGATCGGCAAGGAGACCGAGGGCACTCCGCCGCACGAGGTCTCGGTTCGCGTGCCGCTGTCGCGTTGGTCGGGCCAACTGAAGGCCGAGGCCAAGAGCTTCGTGGACGCCGAGCTGCAGAAGGATCCCAGCTCCGCCTCGTTCGAGCCGGTGATGCGCACGATCGTCGACCTCGTCGGAGACCTCGGCGACGTGCAGCTCTCCCTCGATCTCGAGAAGGAGGACGCCGTCGTCGACTTCCGCCTCGGTGCGACCGGCGGGTTCTCCTCCTGGCTCGGGAAGTTCCCGGCTGGCACGCCGCGCTCCATTCTCACGCTGCCGCGTGGCAGCGGCGCGCTCGTCGTGCGGCTTCCCGACGCGGTGTCCGACACGGTGAAGGCGCTGTTCGATGCCGATGCGAAGAAGGGCCCCGCGAAGAAGGAATTCGAAGACGCGCGCACGTTCGCCCGGGCGATCGGCCACGAGATCGCCTTGGTCTACGCCCAGAAACCCAGGCCCGGCGAATCGCCGAAGACCACCGAGGTCATGACGCGCATCGAGCTCGTCGATCCGAATGGGGCCAAGAGCGCGATCAAGTCCCTCCTCGCGGACTGGGTCGGCAAGCCCGACCGCAAGGTCGTCCGCGGCCCCTGGGCGAAGAACGGCGCCGACGGCGAGTCGCTGCAGATCACCGATGGCAACGAGAAGTACGACGTGCGCTGGGCGATCAAGGGCAACAGCCTGTTCATCGACGCTGCGTGGGAGGGCAAGGTCACCCTCATCGACGCAGCCGTCGATCCGAACGCGAAGTCTCTGCTCGGCAACGACGTGCGCGCGAAGTCTTTCGCCGAGAAGCTCCCCAAAGAGGGATTGGCGCTCGCGTACTACGCGCAGACGCCGGTGGCGCCCAAGGTCGAAGAGCTCGGTGCAGTGCCCGCGCTGGAGGGGATTCGTTGGGGTTGGGTGAGCGCGGCCAAGACCGGCGTCGCGAGCCAGTGGAACCTGCCGATCGCCGACCTCGCGACGTACTTCAAACCGCATGGCGAGAAGGCCGCCCCTTGATGATCCGCGGCGCGCTCGACGCGTCCACGGGCTCTACTCGCGTCGTTTTTCTCGGGGACAGCACGACCGCTGACGCGTGACGACAAGACGTCCGCGCGAGCGTGCGCGGACCGGCACGGCACCTGCTGACGAGCGTCGGGTTCGACCTCTCATTCAGGAGTCCCATGGCCCTGCCGGACCTCGTCGTCTTGTCTCATCTCCGCTGGGGTTTCGTCTTCCAGCGCCCCCAGCACCTGATGAGCCGCTTCGCGCGCGAGCGTCGGGTGTTCTTCTTCGAAGAGCCCGTGTTCGACGACGGACCGGCGCGTTTGGACGTCGCGGAGTCGCAAGGCGTGTTCGTCGCGACGCCGCACCTCCGCCGCGGCTCGAGTGCTTCGCGGGTGCTCGAGACGCAACGAGCGCTCCTCGATGACCTGGTCGAGACGCGGCGGATCGAGGCGCCGGTGCTGTGGTTCTACACACCCATGGCGCTGCCGTTCGCGGGGCATCTGCACGCGCGCGCCGTGATCTACGACTGCATGGACGAGTTGTCCGCGTTCCTCGGCGCGCCGCCCGAGCTGCTCGAGCTCGAACGAAAGCTCCTGTCGCGTGCCGATCTCGTGTTCACGGGCGGCCAGAGCCTCTACGAGTCCAAGCGCCCTCTGCACCCCGCCGTGCACGCGTTCCCGAGCAGCGTCGACGCCGCGCACTTCGTGCAGGCACGCGAGGGACTCCGCGACCCCTACGATCAACGCGCGCTGCCGCACCCCCGGATCGGGTTCTACGGCGTCATCGACGAACGGCTCGACGTCGAGCTCGTCGAGCACGTCGCTGCCTCTCGGCCCGAGTGGCAGCTCGTGCTCGTTGGACCGATCGCCAAGATCGATCGGAAGAAGCTGCCCCGAAGGGCCAACATTCACTGGATCGGGCAACGCCGGTACGAAGAGCTGCCCGCGTACCTGGCCGGCTGGAACGTCGCGATGATGCCTTTCGCGCTCAACGAAGCGACGAGGTTCATCAGCCCGACCAAGACGCTCGAGTTCCTCGCTGCGGGGAAGCCGGTCGTCTCCACCGCCATCCGAGACGTGGTGCGCCCGTATGGCGAGAAGGAGATCGTCCGTATCGCCGGTACCCACGCCGAGTTCGTCTCTGCCATCGAGGCTGCGCTCGAAGAGCCGCCCGAAGCCAGGCGCGCACGCGCCGACGCGCTCGTGGCGCAGACCTCGTGGGAGCGCACCCAGAGCCGCATGGCTGCGCTGATCGTGGGACATGGCCAAGGTCGCGCTCAGGCCGCGTCGGCGCAGGAGGACTCGTGTACGACCATCTGATCGTCGGCGCCGGGTTCGCCGGCAGCGTGCTCGCCGAACGACTCGCGTCGCAGCTCGGCCAGAAGGTGCTCGTCGTCGACAAACGCCCGCACGTCGGCGGGAACGCGTATGACCACCTCGACGACGCAGGGGTCCTCGTCCACAAGTACGGTCCGCACATCTTCCACACCGGCAGCAGGAGGATCTTCGAGTACCTCTCGCAGTTCACCCGTTGGCGGCCCTACGAGCACCGCGTGCTCGCTCGCGTCGACGACAAGCTCGTGCCGTTTCCCATCAACGTCGACACGGTGAATCAGCTCTACGGCACCAGCTACGGGCCGGAGGAGGTCGAGGCGCTCTACCGCGAGCGCAGCGAGAGCTTCCCCCACCCGAAGACCTCGGAAGAGGCCGTCGTCGGCAAGATCGGGCGCGAGCTCTACGAGAAGTTCTTCCGCGGATACACGCGCAAGCAGTGGGGGCTCGACCCCTCGGAGCTCGACGCCGCCGTCGCCGCGCGGGTGCCGGCGCGCACCAACTACGACGATCGCTACTTCACCGACGAGTTCCAGGCGATGCCCGCCGACGGATTCACCGCGATGTTCGAGCGCATGCTCGCCCACCCGAACATCACCGTTCGGCTCGGGGTCGATCATCGCGAGGTCGATCCCAGATCGTTTCGGCAGATGGTCTACACGGGGCCCGTCGACGCGTTCTTCGAATACCGCTTCGGCAAGCTGCCGTATCGCTCGATCGACTTCCGGTTCGAGACGCACGACTGCGAGCGGTTCCAGCCGGGCGCAGTGATCAATCATCCCAACGAGCACGAATACACGCGCGTCACCGAGTTCAAATGGCTGACGGGTCAGGTGCACGACAAGACGACGATCGTCTACGAGTATCCGACCGCAGACGGTGATCCGTATTACCCGGTTCCGCGTCCCGAGAACGCCGATCTCTATCGCAAATACAAAGAGCTCGCCGACGCGACACCCAACGTGCGTTTCGTCGGCCGGCTCGCGACGTATCGTTACTACAACATGGACCAGGTGGTCGCGCAGGCCCTTGCGACCTTCGACCAGCTCGCGAGCCACGAGCCCGATCCGGACCTCGTCGAGACCAACCGCGAGCCGCGTCACTCCGACGTCGACCTCGGGCCGTCCGACGTCATCCCACGCAAGCCCGGCAAGCGCACCAGCTTCGCCGCCTGACGCGAGAGGGCTCGTCCATGACCCGCAAGCACCTGTCGCAGTTGGGGCGTTCCACGGGCGTCCCCCCTCCCCCGCGCGCCGAGGGTGGTGCAGGGCGCGGCTATCCACGGCCGATGTTCGAGCGCGATGGCTTCACCTCGCTCAACGGGCCGTGGGACTTCGCTCTCGATGTCGAAGCACGGTGGAGCGTCCCCGAGCAGGTGCAGTGGACCTCTCGCATCGAGGTTCCGTTCGCGCCCGAGACCGCGCGGAGCGGCATCGGCGAGACCGGCTTGTACGCCGCATGTTGGTACCGGCGGACCTTCCGAGCACCGCCGCTCGCAGAGGGCGAAAGGTTGCTCCTCCACTTCGGCGCCGTCGATTACCGCGCCACGGTGTGGATCAACGGCGCGCTCGCGGCCCAGCACGAGGGTGGGTACACGCCGTTCCACGTCGACGTCACCGACCTGCTCGACGCGACAGAGAGCCACGAGATTGTGGTGCACGCGGAGGACGACCCGGCCGATCTCGCGAAGCCACGTGGCAAGCAGGATTGGCAATCCCAGCCGCACTCCATCTGGTATCCGCGCACGACGGGCATCTGGCAGACTGTGTGGCTCGAGAAGGCCCCACAGGTTCGCATCGAGCGACTCGCGTGGTCGGCCAACCTCGATCGCTGGGAGATCGGGGTGAACGCCCGCGTGTCGCGGGCAGGCGAAGCCGACCTTCGGCTCCGCGTGACGCTGCAGGTCGACGACATGATCGTGGCCGACGACACGTACACGCTGGTGGCCGGCGAGGTCCATCGCGCGATCGCCCTTTCGGACCCGGGAATCGACGACTTCCGCAACGAGCTCCTCTGGCGACCCGAGGCGCCCAAGCTGATCGACGCGTTCGTCGAGCTGCTCGACCCCAAAGGCACCGTGCTCGATCGGGTTCGCAGCTACTGCGCCTTGCGCTCGTTCTCGGCGCAGGGCGACCGACTGCTGCTCAACGGGCGTCCATACCCGCTGCGGATGGTGCTCGATCAGGGGTACTGGCCCGAGACCGGCATGACCGCGCCCGACGACGACGCGCTTCGTCGCGACGTCGAGCTGACCAAGGCCATGGGGTTCAACGCCGCACGCAAACACCAGAAGATCGAGGACCCGCGCTATCTGTACTGGGCCGATCGGCTCGGCCTCCTGGTCTGGGAAGAGATGCCGAGCGCATATCGCTTCACCGGCGACTCGGTCGCGCGCCTGACGCGTCAGTGGCTCGAGGTCCTCGAACGCGACGTCAGCCACCCCTGCATCGTTGCTTGGGTGCCCTTCAACGAGTCGTGGGGGGTGCCGAACCTGCCGCAGAACCCCGCCGAGCGACACTACGTTCAAGCGCTCTATCACCTGACCAAGACCCTCGACCCCTCGCGGCCGGTGGTCGGGAACGACGGCTGGGAGAGCGTCGCCACCGACTTGATCGGCATCCACGACTACGACGCCGATCCGGAGCGCATCCGGCGTCGCTATCACACGCACGACGTCCGTCCGAAGCTGCTCGCCCGCGAGCGCCCCGGCGGGCGGGCGCTGGTCCTCGATTCGCACGAAGCCGAGCATCCCGTCATCCTCTCGGAGTTCGGCGGCATCGCCGTGAACGAGCCCGGCGTGTGGGGCTACTCCGGAACGCGGGACGCAGAGGAGCTCGCACGCCGCTACGAGGCGCTCCTCGCCGCGGTCCACCAGGTCGAGCTGCTCGCCGGCTTCTGCTACACGCAATTCGCCGATACCTATCAAGAGGCGAATGGGCTGTTGCGCGCCGACCGCACACCCAAGTTCCCGCTCCAGCGCATCGCGGCGGCCACGCGGGGCGAGGTGCCGGGGGCGCCGCCATGACCGTGCACGTTCGTCGCCTGGTCAAACCCGATGGCCGCCTGTTGAGCCTCTATGGAAGGACCCCGATCGATACGGCGATCGAGGCCGTCGGTCCGAACGACAGCGGTGGGCCGCCCAATCCCCATCTGCGCTGGCACCCGCTGCGCGGGGAGTGGGTGGCGTACGCGGGGCACCGGCAGAACCGCACGTTCCTGCCCACCGACGACCCGCTCGCGCGCACCGTCGACCCGAACCATCCGACCGAGCTGCCTGCCGGCGAATACGACGTCGCGGTCTTCGAGAATCGGTTCCCTACCTTCCACGGTGCCTCGCACGATCCGCCGACCACCCTGGTTCCGACGCGACCTGCGGGAGGCACCGCCGAGGTGGTGGTGTTCACACACGACGCGACCGGATCGCTCGGCGCCCTGCCGCTGTGGAACCTCGCGATGCTCGTCGACGTCTGGGCCGACCGCACGCGGGAGCTCGGCGAGCGGGCGGACGTCCAATACGTGTTTCCCTTCGAGAATCGCGGCGTGGAGGTCGGCGTGACGCTGCACCACCCGCACGGCCAGATCTACGCGTATCCGTTCGTGCCGCCGCTCGCCGCGCAGGAGCTCATCGCACAGCGCGAGTACCTCGCGGCGCACGGTCGCGGGCTGCTCGAAGATCACCTGAGACGCGAGATCGCGGAGGGCGATCGCATCGTGCACCTCGAGGAGCACGCGGTCGCCCTCGTTCCGGCGTTCGCCCGCTACGCCTACGAGGTCTGGATCGCTCCACGGCGCGCGGTGCCGAGCTTCGTCGAGCTCGACGCGGTCGAACGGCTCGCCTTCGCGCGCGCGCTCGGAGTGGTGCTCCGCAAGCTCGACGCGCTCTGGGCGCGCCCGTTCCCCTACGTGATGGCGTTCCACCAGGCGCCTACCGACGGCGCGCCCCACCCCGAGGCGCATCTGCATGCAGAGATCTACCCGGCGTATCGCATGCCCGGGCGCCTGAAATATCTGGCCGGGAGCGAGCTCGGAGCGGGAGTGTTCACCGCGGACACGACGCCGGAGCAAAAAGCCGCCGAGCTCCGTGAGGTCATCATCACCGCTCTGGAGGACTCCGCCGATGGGTGAGCGTCGCGAGGCTTTCATCGCCACGTTCGGGGAGGCACCCGAGCTCGAGGCGGACGCGCCGGGCCGGGTGAACCTCCTCGGCGAGCACACCGACTACAACGAGGGCTTCGTGTTGCCGACGGCCATCCCCCAACGCACGCACGTCACGTTGGCGCGCCGCGAAGGGCCGCTCGTCCGCGTCCACAGCGAGAACCTGCAGCCCGGCGGGACCTTCACCCTCGGCGAAGAGCGCAAGACCCAGAGCTGGTTCGACTTCGCCCAAGGTGTGACGCGGATTCTCCGCCTCGAAGGGCACGTGCTCTCGGGGTTCGACGCGTACATCGACAGCACCGTGCCCATCGGCGGTGGGTTGTCCTCGAGCGCCGCGCTCTCGGTGTCGTTGCTGCGGGCGTTGCGCCGTGCGTTCTCGCTCTCGCTCGACGACCGGACCCTCGCGCGCATCGCACATCGCGCCGAGACCGAGTTCGTCGGTGCGCCGGTCGGCGTGATGGACCCGATGGCGTGCAGCCTCGCCGATGAGCGGCACGCGCTGTTCCTCGACACGCGCACCCTGGAGTTCGATCGGGTGCTCCTCCCCGAGCCGGCGGAGCTCCTGGTGATCGACTCGGGGGTCTCCCACCAGCACACCACCGGCGGCTACCGCGCTCGGCGCGCGGAGTGCGAAGAGGCCGCCCGGTTGCTCGGCGTGCGCATGTTGCGCGACGTCGAACCCACTCGTTCGCTCGACGACCTCCCGACGACGCTGCAGGCGCGGGTGCGGCACGTGCTCACCGAAAATGAACGCGTGCTCGAGGGAGTCGCCGCGATGCGGCGGGGCGACGTGCTCCGCCTCGGCCAGCTGTTCTGGGAGTCGCACGCCTCGATGCGCGACGACTACGCCGTCTCCACGCCGGAGATCGACCGCCTCGTCGAGCTCGCGCGCGCCGAAGCGGGTGTGTTCGGTGCGCGCCTCACCGGCGGCGGCTTCGGCGGGTCGGTCCTCGCGCTGGTGCGCGTCGGGCAGGGACGCGCCATCGGCGAGCGAGTCGTGGGTCGTTATCGCGAATCGACCGGCCATGCCGGCCGCCTGCTGGTACCGAGCGCATGAGCGGGATTTCGATCTGGGGCGGCATCGAGTGCACCTTCAACCGCGTGGGAGAGGTGTACTTCGACCAGATGGAGCTCTCGGGACACCATCGTCGCGAGAGCGATCTCGATCGTGTCGCCGAGCTGGGAATTCGCGCGCTCCGATACCCCGTCCTGTGGGAGCGCACGACCGACTTCGCGTTCAGCGACGAGCGGCTGAATCGGCTGCGCGCGCTCGGTGTCGAGCCGATCGTGGGCCTCGTGCACCATGGAAGCGGGCCGCCTCACACGAGCCTCGTCGACGAGGGCTTCGTCGAGGGGCTCGCCGCGTTCGCGCGCAAGGTCGCGGAGCGGTACCCGTGGGTGCGCAAGTGGACGCCGGTGAACGAGCCGCTCACCACGGCTCGATTCGCCTGTCTCTATGGCCACTGGTACCCGCACCGTAGCGACGAAGGCTCGTTCCTCCGCGCGGTCTCCATCCAGTGCCGGGCCATCGCCCGCGCGATGGAGGAGATCCGGAAGGTCATCCCGGGCGCCGAGCTCGTGCAGACCGAGGACGTCGCGCACGTGTTCTCGACGGAGCCGCTCGCGTATCAAGTCGAATACGAGAACGACCGGCGCTGGTTGACCTTCGATCTGCTCGCCGGTCGGGTCGATCGGCGCCATCCGTTCTTCGAGCGCTTCCTTCACGCGGGCGTGCCCGAGCGCGACCTGGATCTTCCCTGCCCACCGGATCTGGTCGGACTCAATTACTACCTGACGAGCGATCGATTCCTCGACCACCGGCTCGAGCGATATCCCGCCCATTTCCACGGAGGCAACGGGCGTGACCGATACGCCGACCTCGAGGCCGTTCGGGTCCTGCCCGACGGTGTCGTGGGGCACCGCGCTGCCTTGCGCGAGGCTTGGGAGCGATATCGCCTTCCGGTTGCGATCACCGAGCTCCACCTCGGCTGCACGCGCGAGGAGCAGCTGCGCTGGATTCGCGAGGCCTGGATCGGCGCCCACGAGGCAGAGGCCGAGGGCGATAT
>Ga0208492_1001522_pt1 | contig 13979 bp, 10 predicted proteins | sample Subbioar_CSW14AB_FD_184820 | JGI IMG/M metagenome (GOLD analysis project Ga0208492, IMG submission 184820) | Serpentinite rock and fluid subsurface biosphere microbial communities from McLaughlin Reserve, California, USA - CR12Mar_CSW14AB (SPAdes) | ecosystem: Environmental > Terrestrial > Deep... | reverse complement strand
TTGGCGTTTCCGGTAATCAGAATTCGCGGACTAACTTATCACCATTCTGATAGATGAAAGCTGAAAGTTCTTCAATCGGATGTTTAAGGATTTTTCCTGTCCTGATATTTCTTGCATCGCAACACCTTTTCAGTATATCTGAAAAATGGTAGGCGATTGATCCAACAAAGTGGCAGGTATGCTTGCTTGCATCAGGATATGATGCCAGAATTGAGTCTATAAACTCGTTAAAACCTGTTTTAAGGAGGTCATGAATATACGGGTGCTCTCTATGCTCAGTCATAAAAGGTGAAAAACTGGCAAGGTAAAAATTAGGAAAAGATTCCTGATATATTTTTTTGATAATCAACTCTTTATTGATGTTGAATTTTTTGTTAAAAGATTCCATCAAATCCTTTGGCATGGTTTGATACAGAAAACCAGTTACCAGTTTCTTCCCGAAGTAAGTACCTGAGCCTTCATCTCCTAATGCATAACCTAATCCATGCCTGCTTTCCTGAATCTTTTTCCCATCGAAATAAGTAACATTTGAACCAGTACCCAGTATACAGCAGATACCCGGAGATGTTCCTACCGTAGCATAGATAGATGCAATCACATCGATGTCTACACTTACAAAAGCATTCTTAAATATTTTGGATAAGGCATTAGAAATGATTTCCCTTTTATCGGGACTTGAACAACCGGCACCGAAAAAATATACCTCTTTAACCTGATCTGTATATGGTTGTATCTCAGGTGTATTCTGAAATGCTTTGATAATATCTTTCTCGGAAACAAAGAATGGATTGAAACCATTGGTTCTGAAAGGTATGGTTTGTTTATCTGAGAGTGTTAATATCCAATCGGCTTTTGTTGAACCGCTGTCTGCAACTAATAACATAATAAAATTTAAATTTCTTCCAGTATCTGATTGGTCAGTGGTTTACCAATAAACTTCGAAACCAGGTGATTTTCATTGGCTTTCCGGATATCTTTAGGATCGAGTGAAGAGGTAAGTACATAAATTTTGATCTGCCCGGGTTTTAGTTCCGGTAGTTCTACTAATGCCTTCAAAAATTCAAAGCCATTCATGACCGGCATTCTCAGATCGAGAAATATAACTTCAGGTAACTCTTTTCCGTTTTTTAATAAATCCTTTATCAGCTTATATCCCTCCATTGGCGATTCCATAACAGTTATAGATTCAGCATAGTTGCTGTTATCAAGGATTTTCCGATTAATCAGATTATCTATATAACTATCATCGATAAGAAGAACATTTTTATATTTGAAAGAATTCATTCTACCAAAATTACTAATTCTTTGCATTTAAGCAAATGCAAAGAATTGCAGTGTTATTTCAGTGTTAATTTTCCTGAAATCTGTAAAAGGGCTGTTTCTGCCAGTTTCGCTTCATATTGAGCATTGGTATATCGGGCACTGGCATCGATATAATTCCTTTGTGCCTCTCTGAATTCAAGAGGGGCAACACTTCCGAGCCTGAATTTTTCAAGAGTAATATCCATGTTCTGGCGTGCAACCTCCAGGTTTTCCTGCTCAAGTTTTACCAATTGCAAATTGGTGCGGAAAGTTTGATAAAGGGACGCCAGCTGAGATGAAATATTCTGATTTACTTTTTCAAACTGTAAGCGGCTGCTTTCAATTTCAAGTTTTGCATTGGTTTCATTTCTTTTCTGCTGATAGCCGTTAAATATATTGATGGATGCACTAAGTCCATAATTTAATCCCCGGCCTACAGAATTCCTTGCAAATCCAAGTTCTGATGTAGATTTATTAAAATTGTAACCGGTGGTCAGATTGATGAGTGGATAACGGTTTCCCTTAACTTCTTTCAGGTTGATTTCAGCAATTCTGCGGTTAATCAATGCTGATTGAAGGCTGGGATTGAGTTTGGCTGCAGAGTTCTGAAGATCTTCTAAAAGTATTCCCTGCAGGATAGTAATTGTATCTGAAACACTGAACTCTGTACTAATTTCTCTTGCAAGCAGTTCATTAAGTCTGATCTTGGTGCTTTTATAACTGTCAATCTGCCTGAGCAGGTTGGTGGTATCTGTGTTCAGATCAACAGAAGCGGCAAGCACTTCAAGTTTTGCAGCCTTTCCTATTGAATACCTGCTTTGAGAATTCTTTAATCTTAACCTGGAAATATTAAGGGCTTCGTTTAATGCCTTGATCTGTTGTTGCTGTTGTACCAGATCATAATAATTACTGATTACTTCAGCCAGTGTGTTTTGTACGGCAAGCCGGAAATTTGCTTCTCCGAGCTGTTCCATCTCTTTCAATTTATCGTATCTGGCAAACATCTGGAAACCGTCAAATACCTGCCAGTTCAAAACCGGACCATACACCAGATTGGTATTTTTTGCACCGTTTCTTTCCTGTGTAACACCACTTGATAAAGTCTGTTTGGTATTTGATATGGTGTTGTTGGTGTTAAAATTGCCGGTAACTGTAGGCAGCATCCCCGCAATGGCACCGTTTACATTATTCTTGGCAATTTCAACGTCGTTTTTATTCAGCTTGATATCATAATTATTCTCAAGAGCTAATTGTACAGCCTGTTCAAGACTCAATTTCTCCTGTGCCTGAATCGTACCACCGGTAAGCAGTACGATCAGAAATAAAATTTTTTTCAATGTTCTTCTGTTCATAAACAATTTATACAGCTTTGTTCTGAAAAGCTTCAGATTAAGCGTTTGTTAATTCCAATTCTTCCTGCTTCCCCTTCATTTCTGGATGCGGTTTATGTTCTCTCGACCACATAGAGTAGATAGCGGGAATAACATATAGGGTAAGTATCAGTGAGAATAACGTACCGCCAATAATCACAATACCCATACTCATTCTGCTCTTTGCTGCAGCACCAAGGGCCATCGCAATAGGTAATGCGCCTAATGCAATCGCAAGACTTGTCATTAAAATCGGTCTTAAGCGAGCTACAGATGCCTCAATAATAGCTTCTCTGAGTGGTTTGCCCTGTTCTTTAAGCTGATTGGCAAACTCCACAATTAAAATACCATTTTTGGTAACGAGCCCGATCAGCATGATGGTACCAATCTGGCTGAAAATATTCCAGGTTTGACCGAAAAGCCATAAGGATAGAAACGCACCGGCCACCGCCATCGGAACGGTTAGGATGATGATGAAAGGATCTATAAAACTTTCAAACTGTGCTGCCAGAATCAGATAAACCAGTAAGAGTGCCAGGGCAAATGCAAATAATGTATTGGATGAACTTTCTCTGAAATCGCGCGACTCCCCACCCAGATCAGTAGTGAAAGTGTCGTCTAGTATTTTGGCTGCAGCCCTGTCCATCGCATCAATTCCATCACCCAGACTTTTCCCCGGGGCAAGTCCTGCAGAAACTGTAGCCGACATGAAACGATTGTTATGATATAATTGTGGCGGGGTACTGGTTTCTGCTATTTGTACCAAATTGTCGAGCTGAATTAATTCGCCCTTATTGTTGCGCACAAAAATAGAGGTCAGATCGAGTGGATCATTACGGTCTGCACGCTCGTACTGGCCAATAACTTGATATTGTCTTCCATTCATTTGAAAATAAGCGAAACGTTGTCCGCTCAGTGCAAACTGCAGGGTTTGTGCAACATCCAGAATCGATACACCCAGATTCTTTGATTTTTCCCGGTCAATAGAAATATTGATTTCAGGCTTGTTAAATTTCAAGTTCGCATCAGTTACCGTAAACGTCGGATCCTGGCTGACTTCTTCCATAAACAGAGGTAATTTCTCACGCAGTTTTTCAAAATTAGGTGCCTGGATAATGTAATTTACCGGTAATCCACCTCTTCGGGTAACTGAAATTGTTGGCTGCTGAATCACAAATACACGTCCTTCAGTATAGGATTTAGTCACTTTGGTCAGCTTGTCAGCAACCTGAGCCTGAGTAGCTTCTCTTTCTGAAGGATCACTTAAGCGAATTCTGAGAAACCCTGTATTTGCTGCACCCGATCCACTGAATCCCGGGGAGGTTACAGTCAGATTAAACTCCTTTTCGGGGATTGAATCATCAACCATTTTAGATAGTTTCAGAATGAAATCGTCGGTATAGTCATAAGATGAACCCTCAGGGGTCGTAACCTGCATACTTATAGCCGCACGGTCATCATAAGGAGCTGTTTCTTTTTGTAAAACGGCCCAGAATAGAACTATCAGACCGATACAGGCAATAATTATCGGAAAAGCTATCCAGCGCTTCTTCATAAAGTTGAGCAGCGAATCAGAATAACCCGAAGTCATTTTTTCAAAGTAAGGTTCAGACCAGTTATAGAATCTGGTCTTCTTCTTATTAGCCTTCATCATATAGGCGTTCAGCATCGGTGTTAGCGATAATGACACGAATGCGGATATCAATACGGCGGAGCCAATGACCACTCCGAATTCCCTGAAGAGCCGGCCGACAAATCCTTCAAGGAAGATTACCGGCAGGAATACTGCTGCAAGAGTAACGGAAATAGAAATTACCGCAAAGAAGATTTCGTTTGACCCTTTAATAGCAGCTTCTATAGGGCTATATCCTTCTTCAAGTTTTTTGAAAATATTTTCTGTTACAACAATCCCGTCATCCACAACAAGTCCGGTTGCAAGTACAATGGCCAAAAGCGTCAGTACGTTAACGGAAAAACCAAACAAATACATGATAAAGAAAGTAGAGACCAGTGATACCGGGATATCAATCAGTGGCCTGAAAGCAATACTCCAGTCTCTGAAGAAAATATAGATAATCAGAATTACCAGAATCAGTGAAATCAGAATTGTTTCTGCTACCTCCGTTACGGAACGTTTGATGAACACGGTAGTATCCAGCGCAATATCAACTTTGAAATCTTCAGGTAATTCCTTTTTTAGCTGCTCATAGCGTTTGTAGAACTCATTGGATATCTCAAGGTAGTTGGCGCCGGGTTGAGGGATCAGGCCCATTCCGATCATTGGTGTACCTGATGAGCGAAGCATAGTTTCCTCATTCTCAGGCCCCAGAACAGCTGTTCCTATATCTCTGAGTCTGACAATATTATCGCCGGAGCTTTGTATGATGAGATTGTTAAACTGCTCTTCATTGGATAGATTACCGAGTGTTTTAACGGAGAGTTCAGTGGAGTTTCCGGTAATTTTTCCTGATGGAAGCTCGACATTCTCTCTGTCAAGTGCATTTTTAACATCGAGCGCAGTAAGCCGGTACGCTGCCAGTTTTGCCGGATCAATCCAGATACGCATGGCAAAACGTTTTTGGCCCCAGATCTGAACACCACTTACTCCTGGTATGGTTTGGAGACGTTGAGAAATGACATTTTCGGCATAATCACTCAGTTCCAGCTGATTTCTGCGATCGCTTTGAATGGTCATTGATAAAATAGCTTCCGAGTTTGCGTCGGCTTTGGAAACTACCGGCAGACCGTCAATATCCTTAGGTAAGTTTCTTACGGCCTGCGAAACTTTATCACGAACATCATTCGCTGCTTCTTCCAGTTCCTTATCGAGATTAAATTCAATATTGATATTGCTGGTTCCCTGATTACTTGATGAGGAAATATTTTTGATACCTTCAATACTGTTTATCGCTTTTTCAAGAGGCTCGGTAATCTGTGATTCAATAATATCTGAGTTCGCACCCGGATAACTGGTACGCACTGAAACAACCGGAGGGTCAATGGATGGAAATTCCCTGACTCCCAGGAATTTGAATCCAATGACACCGAAAAGAACCAGTAAAAGATTCATAACGATTGCCAGAACGGGTCTTTTTATACTGGTGGTTGATAAGCTCATTTTATTATTTTATGTTTAAAAACTAATGTAGAACTAACTCAGACTTGGATTAATTGCCAACTATTACTTTTATCGGCATCCCATCTTTCATTGACATGATTCCGGTTGTTATCACCGTATCTCCGACATTTAATCCTGTTGTGATTAAAATTTGTTTGTCTGTTCTGGTTCCGGTTTCTACCATTACTTCTTTGGCCTTCCCATTTGAGCTGATGTAAACTTTCTTACCCTGAAGTACCGGAATTACAGATTCTGTTGGAATGAGTATAGCATCGTTTGTACTGGATAATGGAAGATCAATCTTAGCAAATGATCCCGGAAGTAATTCTCCTTTTGAGTTGGCTGCTTTGGCTTTAAGCTGAAGCGTACGCGTGGCAAGATCGATTCCCGGTTCAATAGCATAAATACGCGCACTGTAATTTGTTTTGGATCCGGCTATGGTGAAAGAGATGTCCGTATTCAGTTTCACGGATCCTGCATATTTTTCAGGAATAGAAAAAAGAATTTTCACCGGATCAGTACTTACTAAACGGGCAATGGTGCTCGAAGGTGTGATGTACTCACCGGAAGAGATCGACCTTAATCCGATCTTGCCACTGAATGGAGCCAGGATCTGTGTTTTTGCCAGCTGAGCTTTAATCAGTTGGGTTTGTGATTGTAGGGAACGAAGCTCTGCGAGTGCTACATCGTACTCTTCAGTACTGATGGCTTCCTTTGCCAGCAATTGCTTTGCACGTGATTCTGTTTCCTGCGCAAGTTTTTGTTTAGTCAATGCCTGTGCAAGCTGTGCCTGAAGTTCCTGATCATTTATTTTAATCAGCAGCTTGCCTTTACTGACAGAACTGCCCTCACTGAAATATATTCCTGTTACCAATCCCGATATTTCACTTCGTATATCTACCTGTTCATTGGCTTCAATCGAACCCGCAACAGAAAGAGAGTTCGAAAAGTCTTCAGTTTTGGTTATTATTCCGCTGACTTTCATCGGGGCTCCGGCACCTGCACCTGCCGGTCCGCGCCCACCTGCCTGAGATTGGGCAGCTTTATTCTTATTAAGACGGTAGTAAACCATTGCTCCTAATAGAAGCGCAATAAAAAAATATACGATATATTTGATTTTCATATAATTGAATGAGATTTTGTGTTAATGGAATCTGATTTTTTGGAATTTCCTGAAACAATTTTAGCCAGATTGTCTTCTATGGTATTCAGTATCTGGCAAAATAATTTTTTCTGTTCATTATCAAGATTTTCAAGAGAGGCATCGTTCAGTATGGCAATCGCATTCCTGATAACGGGAATATCACCTTTTGCCTTTGCTGTAAGTTTAATCAGTTGTTCTCTGCGATCCTGAGGATTTTTTTCTCTGTGGATATAGTCCCTTTTTTCCAGATAATCGAGTATTGTAACCATGTAAGATTTATCAATATTCAAGATCTCAGCGAGTGCTTTCTGCGTTAATAACTGCTCATGCGAATCTATCAGAACCAGCACATAGTGGTATCTGTCTATGGATAACTGATGCACCATTCTTGACAGCACATTCAGATATTTTTTAGAGACTGCCAGTAAAGGATTTGCTAAGGGTTCCCTCATAGTTAGTATTACAAATCTATTTTTAAACTTAATAAATAGTTGAATGTAGCAACTATTTTACAGCTTCTTTCAGGAAGCGTTTATAATCAATAAATTAAAAGCTATTTTTGGCCACCAATTATTTATTATGAAATATATCTTCTCCTTTATCATTATTGTATTTATGGCTACTAAGCTGAATGCCCAAAACAAGATTGCTTTCGAAGTTTCATTTTCAGAACCTCAGGCACATTATGCTGATGTTGAAATGGAGGTTTCAGGAATAAAATCAGCTTATATAGATTTGAAAATGCCGGTTTGGACACCCGGATCTTATCTGATCAGAGAGTTTGCAAAAAATGTCGAGTCATTTAAAGCTTATAACGCTTCGGGAGCTGAACTGCCGGTAGAAAAAATTAATAAGAATACCTGGAGGATTGGTTCAAAAAATACAGAAAAAATCAGGGTAAGCTATAGGGTGTATTCCTTCGAAATATCTGTAAGAACCAGTTTTGTCGATGAATCGCATGCATTCTTATCGCCTACAGGTATTTTTATGTATCCTGACGGACAAATTAAAGCTCCTTCTGAAATTACTATTAAACCTTATAAGTCATGGACAAAAATTTCGACAGGCTTAGAGAAATTGACGTCTAAGCCCAATACTTTCATTGCAACTGATTTTGATATTCTTTATGATTCTCCAATAGAAGTAGGTAATCAGGATATTTTCGAATTTGAGGCTGCAGGTGTCAGGCATGAGGTTGCAATGTACGGTGAGGGTAATTATGATAAAGATGTCCTGAAGCGTGATATGGCAAAGATTGTTGTGGAGCAAACTAAAACATTTGGAGTAAATCCGAATAAGCGATATGTATTTATAGTTCATAATTTTAATTCAGGAGGAGGTGGACTGGAACACCTGAATTCCACTGTACTGGGTGCGAGTCGCAATTCATATAATACCGAGGCTGGTTTGTTAAGGTTCCTTGGACTTGTATCCCATGAATATTTTCATCTCTGGAATGTAAAGCGCCTGCGTCCGATAGCTTTAGGTCCTTTTGATTATGATCAGGAGAATTATACCACTAATTTATGGATTGCTGAAGGGTTTACTGCTTACTATCAGGATGTCTATACTCAAAGAGCAGGTTTGCAAAGTACAGAACGCTACCTGATGAATCTGGCCGGTACAATCAGCTCAGTTGAAAATCAGCCCGGAAATCGTATTGATCCGGTAAGTCAGTCGAGTTTTGATGCCTGGATTAAACAATATCGTCCGAATGAAAATTCAGCAAATTCTACCATCTCATATTACAGCAAAGGAGCTCTGATTGGACTGATAATGGATCTGGAGATAATTCATTCTACCGGTGCAAAAGCCGGACTCGATGAGGTAATGAAAGCGATGTATGATGAATATTATACCAAAAAGGGTCGTGGTTATACCGATGCCGAGTTCAGATCAATGCTTGAAAAAGTATCCGGAAAATCTTTCGAAGATATTTACAGTGATTATGTTAATGGAGTAAAAACCATTGATTATCATAAGTATCTTGGGTATGCAGGATTGACGTTAGTTGATGATGCAGCTACAGGCAAAGAAGCCTATTTAGGCGCTGTTACTGTGTTAAAGGATGGTAAAATCATGGTGACTAATATCAGTCGCCAGAGTCCCGCATGGATTGCCGGTCTGAATGTAAATGATGAAATTCTTGCAATAGACAATTACCGGATTAATAATGTTGCTGATCCAAGATTATCGGAGGTCGATAAATTTATTTCAGGCAGGAAGGCAGGTGATAAGATAAAGATTACTCTTAGTCGTGATGGTATGATCAGAGAAGTTGAAGTACTTCTTTCAAGGAATCCGAATCGTAAATTTAGAATTGCCTCCCTGCCACAGCCTACTGCAGAACAGCTGGCTGTGAGGAAGAGGTGGTTAAGGTTATAAATCTGATGAGAAATCTATGGTGTAATTTTGATAAATGATCAGTTTAGACTGAATATCAATTTTTCAGGGATTATTGAAATATCAGTTTAAAATGAGACAAAGATCAGACTTGGGGGTACGAACAAAACCTAATTTTCAGTCTGATTTTAAATCTGGTTCAAAAAACGCGTTTTAGTGTCTTTGGCGGAAAATCTTGCAGCAGATTTTTCTCTTATAAACTCTTGTATGAAATAAAACCTGTCAGAGTTCTGAATCGCCTGCTAATTTTTATCTGATACAGTTATCGTAAGTTCAGCTAAACTTCGGTCGGAACCACTTATATATTATTCATTCTCCGGCTTCTTTTCTGGTTATTTTTACTGCTGAAAGATAATTTAAAGTTGGTCGGTTCAGTTTCGACTCCAGAGATTCAGGGAGTTTCAATGGATTTAAAAATCAGCAGTTCAATGGAATCCTGACTGAGGTTTTTGAGCAAAAGAAGATTGTTATTTATTGCTTTATCTATTCATAAAAGCAAAAAAAAGTGCCCAAAATCTTTGGGCACCTTGCTGTTAACTTAATAAGTTCTGTCAGAATGTAAATCTTAATGCCAATCCTACATCTCCTGAACCGAAACCGGTATTTGGTGTTAATTCAAGTCGCGGTCTCCAGTCGATAGCCAGATTGATCGGGGCATCTGTGAATTTATAATCCAACCCGATAACTCCATCAGCACTCAGGAACATTTCACCTTCAAAATCCTTCACTTTATAAGAGCCGATACTACCACCGCCTCCATAATACCAGGTTAATCCTGGTGCATTATTAATTGGATTATGAACCTCATAAAGACCGGTGAAGATAAAGCGGTTCAGATTATCGCTGTTTCTGAAGGAAAGGTTAAAATCCAGAGCCTTGTTGGAATGAAGAAATGTTTTGAAATTAAGTCCGTTATAAGATCCAAGTCTTACCCCGATGGCATTGTCGTAAGATTGTGCGTTTGCATTTGAGCCGGCAAATAAAATTAATCCGGCTGTTAAACAAAGTAAAAATAACTTTTTCATGTGTATAGTTTTTTAATTACAAGTTATATCCAAAAACGATGCCAATACGTTCAGATAGATAATGCTTAATTATTTATGGATTATTCAGCGTTAATTTTAGCGAATTTGTTAAATTACACATGATAATGAATTGATGATATGGGAGATATAACACGGGTTTTTGATCTTCTTACGCATTCTTTGGAGAATCACCGTAAGGATGATATGGTAGCAGCCAAACGTGATGGAAGCTGGATAAAATATTCTACTGAAAGTTTTATTGAGCAGGTTAACTCATTGAGTATTGGTTTAATAGCAAAAGGAATCAGAAAAGATCACAAGGTGGCGATCATGTCGCCAAATCGTCCGGAGTGGAATATCTGCGACTTCGGGATTATGCAGATTGGTGCTGCTCAGGTGCCCATGTATCCTACCCTGGCCGAGACAGATATTAAATTCATTATCCGTGATGCAGATGTCAAAATCGTATTCGTTTCAGACCTTGCACTGTATAATAAACTGAACAAAGTCCGAACAGAAGAGGACAGCATATTTGAAATATTCAGTTTTGATAAAATAGAGGGGATCCCTCACTGGGTGGAAATTCTGGAGTCAGGATCCGGTGTCCAATCTGTTGACCTGGATGCATACCGGAAGGCAATTAGTCCGGATGACCTGCTGACCTTAATTTATACGTCCGGAACTACCGGGACTCCAAAAGGAGTTATGCTCACTCATGATAACCTGGTTAGCAATTTCAAAGCATCCTCTGTATTGTATCCCAAAGAGTTTAAGAAGGCATTAAGTTTTCTGCCTCTCTCTCATATTTTCGAGCGGATGGTACTCTACATGTATTTTTATCTTGGGATATCGGTTTACTATGCGCAAAGTATGGATACCATTGTTGCCGATCTGTCAGAAGTCAGGCCGCATGGCTTTACAACTGTTCCCCGTCTGTTGGAGAAGGTGTATGACCGTATAGTCGCCAAAGGGGCTGAGCTGACGGGAATAAAGAAACAATTATTCTTTTGGGCGCTTAATCTCGGGCTCAGATATGAGCTGAATGGTGCTAATGGATTCTGGTATGAATTCCAGCTAAAAATTGCCAATATCCTGATCTTTAAAAAGTGGAGAGATGCTTTGGGAGGAAATATTGTTGCGCTGGTATCGGGTGGCGCGGCACTTCAGCCAAGACTTGCGAGGGTATTCAGAGCTGCCGGTATGCCCGTTCTTGAGGGCTACGGATTAACTGAAACATCTCCTGTGATTGCTGTAAATGGACTGGGTCCTGATGATTCCAGATTTTCTACGGTAGGTAAACCAATCAGCGGAGTGGAAATCAAAATTGCGGAAGACGGAGAGATACTTTGTAAAGGGCCTAATATCATGAAAGGGTATTATAATCGTCCGGATCTTAGTGCAGAGGTTATTGATAAGGATGGATTTTTTCATACCGGTGATATCGGTGAAATGGTGGATGGGAAATTTCTGAGAATAACCGACCGAAAGAAGGAGATATTTAAGACTGCCGGAGGTAAATATATTGCTCCGCAAATTCTGGAGAATAAATTTAAAGAGTCTCCCTATATTGAGCAGGTTATAGTAATAGGAGAAAATGAACGGTTCCCTGCAGCTTTAGTACTTCCTAATTTCCCTGCGCTTCAGGGATGGTGTGAGCGCAACAATATTGCATATTCAACCAACAGGGAGATGATTAAAGATCAGCGGGTAATAGATAAAATACAATCTGTGATTGATCAGTTTAATCAGAATTTCGGGCACTGGGAGCAGGTTAAAAAGATTGAGCTTCTCAGTGAAGACTGGAGCATTGACGGAGGAGAACTCACTCCAAAGCTGAGTTTAAAAAGGAAAGTTATATTAGAAAAGTATAAAGCACAGGTCGAAAATATTTACAGGAATGTATAGTCTAAAAGAGGGAAGAAATTTAAGGTTAGTTACCTTCATAGTTGGTATAAGTATTTTGTTATCTGCCTGTGTGGGTGGACAAATTGCTCAGAATAATAGCGGACAATACAAAAATGGTCTGGTGGTTTCTGCTCACCCCTCAGCCTCAAAAGTGGGCCTTGAGATACTGAAAAAAGGAGGGAATGCGGTTGATGCAGCGGTTGCTGTGCAGTTTGCACTTGCTGTAGTTTATCCTACAGCCGGTAATCTGGGTGGAGGAGGATTCCTGGTTTATCGTTCTGCCACCGGGGAACTTGCAACTCTTGATTTTCGGGAAAAAGCCCCGGAGAAAGCAAGCAGAGATATGTATCTGGATGCATCAGGAAATGCCATACCTGAAAAAAGTTTATTCGGGCATCTGGCCGCAGGTGTTCCGGGGAGTGTAGACGGGATGGTGAAAGCACATGAAAAATTTGGTAAACTTAAATGGACTGATCTGCTACAGCCGGCGATTAATCTGGCAAATAATGGCTTCCCTGTTACTGAAAAACAGGCTGAAGAGTTGAATGAGATGCAGGAGCCTTTCATGAAATTCAATCCCGGAAAGAGCTATTTTATTAAGAAGAATTTTAAAGGTGGTGATATCTGGATTCAGGAAGATCTGGCTAAAACACTTGAATTGATCAGAGACAATGGACGGGAAGGGTTTTATTCAGGACCGGTAGCCGACCATATTGTTGCTGAAATGACTGCAGGCGGCGGTTTGATCAGTAAGGAAGATCTTAAAAATTACCAGGCACAATGGCGGGAACCTCTGGTCGGTAAATACAAGGATTATAAGATTATTACAATGCCACCGGTGTCAAGTGGAGGAATTGCATTATTGCAGTTACTTAATTCTGTCGAGTCCTTTCCTCTGAAACGTTTTGGCCATAATTCTGATTCTACCATGCAGGTGATGATTGAGGCGGAACGCAGGGTCTATGCTGACCGGGCGACCCACCTTGGTGATCCGGATTTTTATAAGGTTCCGCAAAAACAGTTGATTGATCCTTCTTATTCAAAAATGAGGATGAGTACTTTTAACTGGGATAAAGCTACCTTGAGTACAGATATTAAGGCTGGTGAATTTCCGAAAGAAAGTGAGGAGACTACTCATTTTTCTATTGTAGACCGTGAAGGTAATGCGGTTTCTTTAACTACTACATTGAATGGGGGTTATGGGTCTATGGTTTTCGTAAAGGGAGCCGGATTTTTGCTGAATAATGAAATGGACGATTTTTCAGTAAAACCCGGAGCTCCGAATATGTATGGATTGTTGGGTGGCGAAGCCAATTCAATTGTTCCCGGAAAAAGAATGTTAAGCTCTATGACTCCTACCATACTTGAAAAAAATGGTGATCTTTTTATGGTAGTTGGTACACCCGGAGGCTCTACAATTATTACCTCTGTTTTTCAGACTATTCTGAATGTGCTAGAGTTTGATATGAATATGCAGGCTGCGGTGAATGCCAAGCGTTTTCATCATCAATGGATGCCGGATGAAGTAGTGGTTGAGAAAGGAAGCCCGGATAGTTTGACCAGAAAAAAGCTTGAAAGTAAAGCCTATAAATTCAGGGAAAGAAAAGCGATTGGCAGGGTAGATGCGATATTGAAAACGCCGTGGGGTTATTATGAAGGTGGAGCTGATCCCAGAGGGGATGATACGCGGATGGGATGGTAGTATATAGCGC
>Ga0208492_1001521_pt1 | contig 13979 bp, 13 predicted proteins | sample Subbioar_CSW14AB_FD_184820 | JGI IMG/M metagenome (GOLD analysis project Ga0208492, IMG submission 184820) | Serpentinite rock and fluid subsurface biosphere microbial communities from McLaughlin Reserve, California, USA - CR12Mar_CSW14AB (SPAdes) | ecosystem: Environmental > Terrestrial > Deep... | reverse complement strand
GCTTCACCCGCACCGCGTATCGGTCGTATAGTCGAGCGGCAATCACCAACAGCGAGGGGAGACACCATGGCCAGCCCACAAGCCGCCGCCATAGATAATTTGTTCGATGGTTTCGTTGCCGCGCTCGGCGCCAATCCACAGATGGGCATCGATGAATTGCGCGACCTGCTGGAGAAATGCGGTGATCTCGCCGCCGACCCGGGTGGCGTCGATTACCTCGAGGCCGATGCCAAGGGCACGCCCTGTCTGTGGGCGGTGCCCAAGGGTGCGGCCCAGGACCGCGTGCTCTTGTGCCTGCACGGCGGCGGCTGCGTGACCGGCTCGCGCTTCTCCCATCGCAAGATGTTCGCGCACATCGCCAAGGCGGTCGGCTGTCGCGCGCTGATCGTCGATTACGGCCGTGCCCCCGAACACCAGCATCCTTCCCAGGTGAACGAGTCCGTGAAGGTATACGAGTGGCTGTTGGCGCAAGGCATCAAACCCGGCCACATCGCGACCGTCGGCGATTCGGCGGGCGGCAATCTGTGCACGACGGTGGTGTTGGGCGCCAAGGCGCGCGGCCTGCCCCTGCCGGCGGCGGTCATGCCGCTCTCGCCCTGGTATGACATGGAGGCGACCGCGCCATCCTTTGAAACCAACGCCAAGGTCGAGCGGCTGATCTCCAAGGAGATGTCGCTCAACATGTCGCAGCTCTACATCGGCGCGACATCGCCGCGCGATCCGCTGGTCAATCCGCTGCATGCCGATTTCAGCGGTTATCCGCCGACCTACATCCAGGTCGGGGGCTTTGAAGCCATCATGGACGATGCCCTGCGCGTCGCCGAGCGCGCCAAGGCGGCCGGCGTCGAGGTGCGCTGCGATGTGTTTCCGGAAATGCAGCACGTCTTCCAGTTCATGGCCGGCCGCGCCCCGGAAGCCGACGATGCGATAGCCCGACTCGCCACCTGGGTGAAGCCCAAACTCGGTCTCGCCTGATCGCGCTCGCGGGCGGGCCGACCATGGCCCGCCCACCGTCTTGGCCGCCCCGCTGTGCGGCTGCCTGCTCGTCGCCGCTCAGCCTGGCCATGGGGTCCGGGCATTGATTTGCTCGTCTAAGGAATTCCCGACTACATCGTTTTAATCGGTTAAAGACCAGAGCCTCCTTGCCGATAGGGGAGTGAGCGGGACGAGGTCCCCACTTCTGATTCGATTAAAACGATTTTGTAACAGGGAGTTCGCTTGCACACCACCTCACCGGTTCGAGGTGTGCGGCGACCCGAAGACGAGAAAACTATGACCCAAGCAAGCAGGGCTCCGACCTGGTTCTCGACCGGTCTGGCCAGCGTTGCGGCGGGGGCCCTGGCGGCCCTCGGCCCACTCGATATCCCCCATGGCGTGGTTGGCATCGCTCTGGTCGTGGCCGGCGTGCTGCTCGACCGCCATAACCATCGCAGCCGTTGCCAGGAACTGGCGGCGATCACCGCAGCCGATGGCGCGGCCAGCGCGGCGGCCCTGGCCGGCCAGGATGCCGCCCACGATTCGAATCTGGAGGCCCTTGGCAATCAGGTTCTGCCGGCCTGGATGACGCTGCTGGATAGCGCGCGCGAACAGGTTGAAACCGCGGTGGTCGCCCTGACGCGCGATTTCGCCCACATCGTCGAGCGCCTCGATGAAGCGGTCGCCGCCTCCTACCGCAGCGCCGGGCTCGAGCACAGCCACCAAGGCCGGCCCGACGAGGGTCTGCGCCAGATGGTCGCCGCCAGCGAAGCGCGACTGGCCTCGGTCGGCGAGATCCTGACCAATACCCTCAACGACAAGGACCGTCTGCTGGCCGAGAGCCAGCGCCTGGTGCAATTCACTTCCGAGCTGCAGCAGATGGCGACCGATGTCGCGAGCATCGCCGACCAGACCAATCTGCTCGCGCTCAATGCCGCCATCGAAGCGGCGCGCGCCGGAGACGCCGGGCGCGGCTTTGCGGTGGTGGCCGATGAGGTGCGCACCTTGTCGACCCGTTCCGGCGCGATCGGCAAGAACATCAGCCAGAAGATCGACTTCATCAATCGCGGCATCCGCGAATCCTCGGCGATGGTCGAGAGCGCGGCCGAGCGCGACGCCCACGCGCGCCTCGAATGCGAAACCCAGATTTCGAGCGTGGTAGCCGACTTCAAGGTGGCGATGGACGGCTTGAACACCTCCGGGCAGCAGTTGCGTGCCGAATCGCTGCAGATCAAGGACGCGGTCTCCGCCGCGCTCGAACAACTGCAGTTCCAGGACCGCATCAACCAGCTGTTGATGCATGTCAGTGACAACGTGGCGACGCTGCGCAACCAGTTGCTGGACAACCATGCGCTGACGCCCGCCGATCTGTCGCGCCTGCTCGCGAGTCTCGAGCGTTCCTACACGATGGACGAGGAACGCAGCGGTCACCACGGCCAGCGCGCCGCTGCCGCCAGCACTGAAATCACTTTCTTCTGAGGTCTGCCATGGCTAAAACAATCATGATTGTCGATGACTCCGCGTCCCTGCGTCAGGTGGTGGCGATTGCCCTGAAAAGCGGCGGCTACGACGTATTGGAAGCCTGCGACGGCAAGGACGCGCTGGCCAAGATGACCGGACAGAAGATCAATCTGATCATCAGCGACGTCAACATGCCGAACATGGATGGCATCACCTTCGTCAAGCAGGTGAAGCTGCTGCCCAACTACAAGTTCACGCCCATCATCATGCTCACCACCGAGTCGCAGGAAGGCAAGAAACAGGAAGGTCAGGCGGCGGGCGCCAAGGCCTGGGTGGTCAAACCCTTCAAGCCCGAGCAGATGTTGAACGCGGTCTCCAAGCTGGTGCTGCCGTGAGCAGCGGCAGCGGCGCGATGTTGGCCGATCTGCTGACCGAGCCCGGCCACGGCGCGCGGCTCGCGTTCAGCGATGAACTGACCATCTACGGCGCGGCGACACTGCAGCCGCGCCTGCAGGAAGTGTTGAGCGGCGGCCAGGACATCGAACTCGATCTCAGCGCGGTGAGTGAGATCGATTGCGCTGGCGTGCAGCTGCTGCTGCTGCTGGAACGCGAGTGCCAGGCGCTCAATCGTGGCATGCGCATCACCGCCCACAGCGCTGCGACCGAGGAAGTATTCACGCTGCTCAATCTGCCGCGCTTCCTCGCAACGACCACCGCCCATTGAGCGTCACGCGAGGCTGACCATGGATCTCTATCCCGCCCTACAGATCTTCATCGCCGAAGGCCGCGAGCTGCTCGAACAGATGGAGCAATCGCTGCTGGCACTCGAAACGACGCCCGGCGATCGCGAATTGCTGGACGCGGTATTCCGCGCCGCCCACACCATCAAAGGCTCGGCCGGGGTGTTCGGTTTTGACAGCATCGTGCGCTTCACCCACCACGTCGAAACCGTGCTCGACAAGGTGCGCGGCGGACAGCTCGACCTGGATGCGGACCTGAGCGCGCTGCTGCTGGTGTGCGGCGATCACATCGCCACACTGATTGAACCTGCGACCCGCGACGCCGTATTGCCGCAGGCGGTCCAGGACAAGGACGCCGAGCTGGTGGTCGCGCTGTCGCATTACACCGGCAACGCGCAGGCAGTGCCGATCAGCATCGCGGCGAGCGGGGCCGAACCCGTCGCGTCGGGCGCGCCCATGCATTGGCATATCGCGCTCAAATTCGGACCCGAAGTCCTGCGTAACGGCATGGACCCGATGTCCTTCCTGCGTTATCTCGCCACCCTCGGCCAGATCACCGAGGTCGAAACCCGCACCGATCGCCTGCCGGCGCTTGCCGATATCGATCCCGAGGCCTGCTATCTCGATTTCGACATCGATCTGCTGAGTACCGCCGACGCTGCCGCCATCGATGGTGTGTTCGATTTCGTGCGCGACGACTGTGAGGTGATCATCACGCAGCCGACCGAGCGGATTCTGGAATCGATCGCCGCCTTCCCCGATCAGAACATCCTGCTCGGTGGCATCCTTTTGGCCAGCGCCGCCCTCACCGACGATGAACTGCGCAGCAGTCTGGCCCGGCAGGAAGCGGAAAGCGCAGGCGATGCGGCGCGCCCGCTGGGCGAGATCCTGATCGCCGAGGGCATCGTCGCGCCGGTGGTGGTCGACGCCGCGCTCGAACGTCAGGCCCAGATCAAACAGCAGAAAGCCCAGGAAAGTCGCCTCATTCGCGTCGACGCCGACAAGCTCGATGAGCTCATCGCGCTGGTCGGCGAACTGGTGATCGCGGGTTCCGGCATCCATGCCCGGGCTCATCATTCAGGCCTCAGCGACATTGTCGAGTCGGCCACCACCCTGGCGCGACTGGTCGAGGAAGTGCGCGACAGCGCACTCGGTCTGCGTATGGTGCAGATCGGACCGACCTTCCAGCGCTTTCAGCGCGTGGTGCGCGATGTCAGCCGTGAGATCGGCAAGGACATCGAACTCGACATCGGCGGCGGCGACACCGAACTCGACAAATCGGTGGTCGAGCGTATCGGCGACCCGCTCATGCATCTGGTGCGCAACGCCATGGACCACGGCATCGAGAGCGCCGCGGCGCGCCTCGCCGCCGGCAAGCCGGCGCGCGCGCGGGTCGGCCTGAACGCCTATCACGATTCCGGCAGCATCGTCATCGAAGTCAGCGACGATGGCGCGGGACTCAATGCCGAGAAGATTCGCGCCAAGGCCGTCGAACGCAGACTGATACAGGCCAGCAGCGCGCTCGGCATGGCTGAAATCCATCAACTGATCTTTGAAGCCGGTTTCTCCACCGCCGACGCGGTGTCCAATCTTTCCGGCCGCGGTGTCGGCATGGACGTGGTCCGGCGCAATATCGAATCCTTGCGCGGCACCATCGAGATCGACAGCAGACCCGGCTTCGGCACCACCATGCGTGTGCGCCTGCCGCTGACGCTCGCCATCATCGATGGCTTCGTGGTCGGACTCGGTCAGGCGCGTTATGTGCTGCCGCTCGACGTGGTGGTGGAGTGTCTGGAGCTGTCCGATCACGATCGCCACGCCATCGGCAAGCAGGGCTTTGTCAACATTCGCGGCGAAGCGCTACCCGTGCTGCGTCTGCGCGATGCCTTTCATATCGGCGATGCCGACTGGCGGCGCGAGAACATCGTGGTGGTGCGCTTCGGCAATCTCAAGGCCGGCATCGTCGTCGACGAGCTGCTGGGCGAATTGCAGACGGTCATCAAGCCGCTCGGCAAGCTGTTTTCATTCCTGCAGGGGATAGGTGGTTCAACCATCCTCGGCACCGGTGAAGTCGCGTTGATACTCGACGTGCCGGGCTTGATCAAGCATGCACAAGCCAGCCGGGTGCAAGCCTTGGCCGCGGCGTGAACCCAATCGCTTTCAAGCTTTCGAGCGTCGGCAATCATGAGCTCTTCAATAACGGTTCACGGCAAGTCGCACAGATGCTGACGGCGGTCAGCCGGATGCAGGAGCAGCATACCGCCGGCGCCATCGACGACACGATTCCGCCTGGCGCGTTGAACGGGCCGGAGCATGAACTTGCCGACGCATCCAATCGTCTCGTGCAGTCGCACGTCGAGGTCAAGATGAAGCGCCGCGACGCGCGGTGCGCGCCAGTGGCCACAGTCGCGTCGCCGCGTCGGCGTCCGATGCCGGATTCGTGCAGTTCCGAGGAGCATCGCCATGCAAACCAATGACAGAAGCCACAGCGCCGGCATCGGCGTGGGTGGCGAGCATCAGCAGTATCTGACCTTCCGGCTGGGCGACGAAACCTTCGCCCAGCCTATCCTGGTGACGAAGGAGATACTCGAATATCCGCACCTCACCAATGTGCCTTTGATGGCGCCCTGTGTGCGCGGCGTGTTGAATCTGCGCGGCGCGGTGGTGCCGGTGGTCGATCTCGCGGTGCGCTTCGGGCACCCCGCCAGTGTCCCGACCCGCCGGACTTGTGTGGTGATCCTGGAGATACAGTCCGGCGATGAATGGCTGGACATCGGCGTGGTGGTGGACGGCGTCAACCAGGTCATCGAGATCCCGAGCGATCAAATCGAGCCGCCGCCGAATTTCGGCAGCAAGCTGCGCGCCGATTTCATCAAGGGCATGGGCAGGATCGATGGCGGTTTCGTGGTCGTGCTCGACAGCGACCACGTGCTGTCGATCGATGAGATTGCGGCGCTGGATCAACACACGATGCAGGCCGCCTGAGGCGGGTGCGATGGCGTCGGAGCCGGCTGCACCGCGCCGCGTCCGATGTCCCCGAAGAACAATACGTGAGGAATGCCATGAGCATGCCGAGCTTGAGTGATAAGGAATTCGGCCTGCTGCGCGACTGGGTCCATGCCAAGGCCGGCATCGCCATGACCGATGCCAAGAAGCAACTGGTGGTGGGACGTCTGCAGAAACGCGTGCTGCACCATGGGCTCCAGAGTTACACCGACTATCACCGCATGATCAGCAGCGGTCAAGCGTGCGATGAGACCCAGATTGCGCTCGATCTCTTGACCACCAACGAAACCTATTTCTTCCGCGAGCCCAAGCATTTCGATTTCCTGCGCAGCCGCGTGCTGTCGGAACGGCGCGCAGGTACGCCGTTTCGCGTGTGGAGCGCGGCCTGTTCCAGCGGCGAGGAGCCGTGGAGCATCGCCATGAGTCTGGCCGAGAAGCTGCAGGACGGCAGCTGGGAGATCCTGGCCTCCGATCTCAGCACCCGCGTGCTGGCCGCGGCGCAAGGGGGCCATTACGCGATGGAACGGGCCGAGCACATCCCGCGCCCGTTGCTGACCAAATACTGTCTGCGCGGCATTGGCACACAGGACGGCACGTTTCGCATCGGCCCGGCATTGCGTGGCCGTGTGCGCTTCTGCCAGGTCAATCTGATCGAGGCGCTGCCCGAGGTCGGCATGTTCGATCTGATCTTCCTGCGCAATGTGCTGATCTATTTCGACGCCGGCACCAAGGCCGAAGTCGTGCGCCGCCTGTGTGCGAATATCCGCCCCGGCGGCTATTTCTTCTGCGGTCATTCGGAGAGCCTGCAAGGCTTGGACCTGCCTTTGGAACCGATCCATCCCGCCATCTACCGGAAACGTTGACCGTGAAGCGCGAACGTCGCCCCAGTGATTACATGGAAATCTTCCTGGAGCCGGGCGAATTCCAGTTCACGACCGATGCGGATATCCGCTTGCGCACTCTGCTCGGATCCTGCGTCGCCCTGACCATGTGGCATCCCCAACGCCGCTACGGCGCGATGTGCCATTTCCTGCTGCCGAGCCGTGGCCAGGCACGCAAGACCGAATTGGATGGTCGCTATGGCGACGAGGCGTATCTCATGTTTCTCAACGAATGCGCCCGTCATTACACCAACCCCGCGCATTACGAAATCAAACTGTTCGGTGGCGGCGACATGTTTCCGGCCATCGACAAGGCGCAGGGTATGAGCATCGGACAAAGGAACATCACGGCCGGGCTGGAGTTGCTCCAGCACTTCGGGCTGCCGCTCAAGGCTCGGCATGTGGGTGGCATCGGACATCGCGTCATCATGCTGGACGTGTGGGACGGCGCGGTATGGGTCAAGCATCAGACGGTAATCTCGCCGCCGGTCACGCCGCGCTCCAAGACAAACAAGGTGGTCAACGCATGAAACCCGTCAATGTATTTGTCATCGACGATTCGGCCGTGGTGCGTCAGGTGGTGTCCGATCTCATCAACGATGCGCCTGGCCTGAACCTGCTGGGCGTGGCGCCGGATCCCCTGTACGCCCTGGACAAGATGCAGAAGGCCTGGCCCGACGTCATCGTGCTCGATGTCGAAATGCCGCGCATGGACGGCATCACCTTCCTCAAGAAGATCATGGCCGAGCATCCGACGCCGGTGGTCATCTGCTCGACGCTCACCGAGAAGGGCACCGCCACCAGTGTGCAGGCGCTGGCCGCCGGCGCGGTGGATATCGTGACCAAGCCCAAGGTTGGCTTGAAGCGCCATCTCGAGGACAACGGTCACGACTTGATCAACGCCATCAAAGGGGCGTCCCATGCGCGGGTCAGCGCGCGGCGCGAGGCGCCGGTAGCGCCCATGCAGGCCAGTCCGAAGTTGAGCGCCGATGCGGTGTTGTCCGCACCCACGGCCCATGCCATGGCCGAAACCACCGAGCGGGTGGTGGTGATAGGCACCTCGACCGGCGGCACCCAGGCGCTCGAAGCGGTGCTGACCGCGCTGCCGCGCACTGCGCCCGGCATCGTCATCGTGCAGCACATGCCGGAGAAGTTCACCGCCGCGTTTGCCGCACGCCTCAACGCCCAGTGCACCATTGAAGTACTCGAAGCGCAGGGCAATGAACGGGTGATCCCCGGTCGCGCCCTGATCGCACCGGGCGGCCGCCACCTGCTGCTCAAGCGCAGCGGCGCCTATTACCATGTCGACGTGGTCGATGGGCCGCTGGTCAGCCGCCATCGGCCCTCGGTCGACGTGCTGTTCCGCTCGGCGGCCAAGGTCGCGGGGCGCAATGCGCTGGGCGTGATCATGACCGGCATGGGCGACGATGGCGCGGCCGGTTTGAAGGAAATGCGCGACGCCGGCGCCCACACCCTCGCCCAGGACGAAGCGAGCTGCGTGGTCTATGGCATGCCCAAGGAAGCAGTCAAACGCGGCGCGGTGGAACGCAGCGTGCCGCTGAAACAGATCGCCGACGAAATCTGTCGACGCCATTGAGCGCCGGCGGCACTGCCGCCGCGTCTCAAGCGCCGCGCGGCAAGGTATCGAGACCGGCCACCAGTTCATAGCAGAACGCAATGGTCGGCGCCGGCACGCCGAGGCGCGCCGCTTCGCGCGCCGCATAGCCGAGGGTCTCGTGCACTTCGAGGCGACGTCCGGCCTCGAAATCCTGCAGCGCCGACATGCGATGGGTGGGGGCCTGGGCAATGAGATTGCGGCCGATGTCGCGCAGAATCTCGACCGCCGCCGGCAGTTCCGCCTGCGCCACGCTCACCACCGGAATCGGCGACTGGTCGACCAGCGTGATGCCGCGCGCCGTGGCCAGCGCCACGGCCTCTTTCGCCAGCTTCACACCGACCGCCGCCAGCCCCGCATTCTCGAGATACACGCCGGTGGTGGTGCGCGCGATCACCGCCAGGGAGAACATCGCCAGCCAACCGGCGAACTTCGACCATTCCGCGCTCTCGATGTCGTCGACCGCCGGCGTGACGACGCCGGCGGCATCGATGGCGGCGGCGATGTCCGCTGCCGCCGGTCCGCGATAGCCGGGCAAGGGCCCGAGCGGCATGCGTACATTGCGCGTGAACTCCACCACGCCATCGGTGCGCAATTCGCCGCTGACGTTGGCCATGCAGCCCAGCACGCGCCCGGCGCCATGCACGGCCATCAACTGTTCGTTCTTCATCACGCCATTGGCGACCGAGAACACCGCGTCCGGCCTGAGCGTGGCCAGGGCGTTGAGCGCCTCGTCCATCTGATAGGTCTTGACGGTGTAGATGAGGATGCCCGGCGCGGGAATGGCGGCGCCCGGCTCGACCACCGTGCAGGGCAGATCGAAATCACGCAGACCGCGCAGCCGCAAGCCCTGCGTGCGAAGCTGCGCGGCGCGCGCGCCGCGCGCGACCAGGGTGACGGCCTGCCCCGATGCGATGAGATGCGCGCCGAGGATGGTTCCCAGCGCGCCGGCGCCGACGATGGTGAACTGCATGATGCTGACTCTGTGCTGTGGCCGGACGACAGTATACGAAGGGTGGCCTGCGCGCGGCGCGCCTGGCTCAAGGACGCTGTCATGTTGCCGCCATCATCCCGTGCCGCGTGGTCATGCATGTCATGCACCATTAAGTGGCCCGCACAGCGTGGCGCTGCTGCGCTTTCAAATCATTGAAGCGGTGCGTGGTCTTGCGTCGCGCAGGCAAAGGGCGGCATCGGCTGTCCTATGCAGTCCTCGGCGATGCGACTGAATGTGGACTTTCGAAAGAGAAGCTCTTTATGCTTCCAACCAATCGAAGCTTCTCCTGACACGGTGCGCGCCGGCACACAGGCCGGATGCGCGTCACCGCGTCGTGCTGCGATTCACCGTTTCCGAAGCCTCAGCAAATACAGGTCAATACATGAAAAAAAACACGACACCTGAATTGAGCGCCAAGTGGTGGCGCAGCACCGCCCCCGACGGACTGGACGGCAAGGAACTCGAAAAAGCGCTCGGCGATTTCGAGACGGCACAGGCCAAACTGCAGAAGGATGGGCCGGAGAACAACCTCAGCACCTGCCTCAAGACGCTGACGCAGATCGAAGCAGCGGCGAAGAAGCTCGAGTCTGAGGCGCAGAAGTTCGCGAAGTCTCCACCCAAGAAATCGAACGCCACGGCCGACGATTTCACCAACACCGCCGACGCGCTCAAGAAGTACTCGAAGGTCAGTGATGCCGCGCGCAAGGAACTCGGCGTGCAGGCCAAGAATGCCGCAGAGGAAGATGATGACGACGGTGACGGCGAGGGCTTGCTGAACAACGCCGAGGATTATAAGAACTACCTCAAGACGACCCTGAGTCGCATGATGAAGCGGCAGATGAACTTCGGCGTCGGACTGGGCAAGCAAGCCCATGACCATCGGTTTCTATTTCACAAGACCAAGCCCGGACGCGCCCTGAGCGCCGCGATCAAGAAGGAAACCAGTCTGGTCAAGTTGAGCTGGGGTATTGCCGGCGCGCATGCGGAGCAGCCCATGACGCTGGTGCTGGCTCTCGAAGGCATGCAGTTGCCTGGACTGAAGAAGAAAGCCGAGCGACTGCTCAAACTGAACAAGCCGCTGCCCTTCAATCGCGTGCTGCTGATGGTCGATGGCGAGGAAGCTGCGGACGTCGTCGATCCGGAGGACACCGATACGGACGTCGATCTCGATGAAGACAACGAGGCGGCCAGCACGGCGACGCCCAGTCCGGACCCGGAGGCGGCATTCAAGGCGCGGCTCGCGGCGCTGCTGCCGCGCATCAAGGAGTCCGGCTCCAATGACGCACGCCTCAAGGCCAGCGAGGCCGGTGTATTCGCGCGCAAGCGCGACTTCGATGCGGCCAATCGCATTCTGGACGAACTCGAAAGGCTGCTCGGCGGAGGCGCCCGACCGGCCACCTCCGACGCGCCGGCCACGCCAGCCACGCCAGCCACGTCGGAGACGCCGGACGCGACCGATGCTATGACGCTGTGGCAGTCGGAGAGAGCGACGGCGATGGATTCGCTCAAATCACTGGCGCGCACTCTGGCAGGCGCCAAACATGCGGGTTCGGCCAAGGCCATCATCGAGGTCAATGCCGTCATGAAGAATCTTACGGCTGCGCCGGCGAGCGCCGCCCAGGTGCGTGAACTGGAGCGCTATCTCGGCCAGGACGACGTGGTGCAAGACATCTGTGAACTCGACCGGGACATTCGCACACCGCTGCTGAAGGCCCTGGTCCAGCTTCGCATCCAACTCGCCGCCTGAACCGCCCATTCGTAAGGAAAATCTGCCCATGTCAGTCCAACCCCAGAGCAAAATCCGCGAAGTGCTCGAATCCCTCGGCCGCGCGCCGAATGCCTCCATGAGCGAAACCGATGTCGCGGCGTTACTGGATTTGCACTTGCTCCGCGTGCAGGCGTGTCAGCATACCGATGAACTCGCTGACCTGACCGATGTGCGCGACGGCGCGCGGCAGGCGCTTGCGACCGCCGCCCGACTCGCGCCCGACAGCATGGTGGCGCGCTCCCATGCAGAGCAGCTTGATAAGTCCTTGCCGCCGCTCGAGCGGCTGATAGCACGCATGGACCCACCGAAAGGCGGGACCGTCCGCTCAGGCACCGTTCCGACACCACCACCCATGCCCGGTCAGACTGGTACCGTTCCGCCACCACCGCCCATGCGTGGTCAGACCGGCACCGTTCCGTCGGCACCGCCGATGCCTGGTCAGACCGGCACCGTTCCGCCACCACCGCCCATGCGTGGTCAAACCGGCACCGTCCCGTCGGCACCGCCGATGCCCGGTCAGACCGGCACCGTTTCCACTGCACCCTCGACGACACCCGTCAAGAAGCGCCCGTCCGGGTTGCGCAGCATCGAGCAGATCAAGCCGAATACGCCCGAGGGGCTGGCACTGGCGCAGCACAAGAACGAACGCGACACCTTGCTCAAGCAGCCACCTGCCAACCCCGGCAGCGCATGGCTGCTGAAGGAACGTGCCAAGCGACCGCAGGGCGTGAACGACGCCATGCTCATGAAGGGCGCCGAGAACAACATCCAGAACAACTGCAGCCTGTGCACCGTCGGCGTGCTGACGGGACGCACCGCCAGCCAGATGACCGAAGCGCTCGGCGTGCCCGAAGACGGCAAGGACCGGCAATTCGCGACGGTGTGGGCCAATCCGACCCGCGACCCGAGTCTGGAGGACGCCGCGTCCGAAGATTTCCCCGGACAATTGAGCGGCATGGCCACCCACCTCAAGGACTACGCCGACAAATCCGGTGGCGAAATAGAGTTCATCGATGCCAATCGTCTCGGCCCGGATCAGAAGCCCGAGCCGCTCGGCGAAAAGGAACTGTTGGGGGAAATGGCCAAGATGCCCGATGGCACGCAGTTCGCGGTGTTCATCTTCCCGGACAAATCGGGCGGTGGCGCTAATGTCGACGACGGCCACTGGGTCACCGCCATGCGCATCAACGGCAAGACGGTGTTCGAGGACTACCAGCTCGCCCTGAATCAACCGGTCTATGACCGGGGCAAGCCGACCGACAAGACCTATGCGGACGAAGAACGCCCGACCGTCGACGCGCTGCCCCTCGGCCCGGTGGATGGCAAGCCGATCTACAAGCACGGCATGTTCTTCGCGATGAAGCCGACCGACAAGGTCATCAACCCACCCAAGCCCAAGGTCGCGGTGCCGCGTAACGATCAGCCGCAGTCGCAGCGTGTGGCGGAGACCGTGGCGACGCTCAATCCGCTCGACTGGAAGGATTCGGCGACGCGCATGGATCGCGCCCAGATGCGTACCGACTTGACCTCCACCCACGCCGCGCTCCTGACCGGCGCGACCTATACGCCGCCCCCCGCGATCGCCTTTGACATCGGTGACCCTCTCGCGATCGGCGCCAAGTACGTGGAGAAAAGCGTGTGGCCGAACAGCGGCGAGACGCGCGCCTACAGTCCGTTTTCGGTCGCTGAATTGAAGAGCCCGGCGGTCAAGGACAAGGTCGACGCGCTGAAGAACCGTGAGCAGTCGCTGTCGGAATTGATCTACTCGGCCTACCTGCCCGGCACCACTCGCTTCAAGCCCGCCAAGGACCTCACCGAGTTCTGGGACGCGGCCGAAAAGCTGTGGTTGAATGCGGCGCCCACCGAACCGCCGACACCGTCAGTGGGTGGTGCCGAATTCAAGAAAGCGCTCAAGCTGCGTGACCCGCTGGATTTCGAAAAGGAATTCAAGAAGGCGCAATTACCGAAAATCAAATCGGCGCTCGGCATTACGCCTGACTTCGAATTACGCCTGCAGGACACGGACATGGCACTGGGTATGACGCCGGTGGCCGTGTGCCTGACCGATGACGCCCGCTCGATCCTGTTCAATGAGGCCTATTTCTCCACCGAGGCCGGCGAGCCGGACTACGACAAGGCCAATGCCGTGCTGCTGCACGAGTCGCACCATGCCATGTCCAAGGGCTTCGTCAACGAAGAGTTCTTTGACGACCACGATATGTCCTGGGATTTTGACGAAATCGTCACCGAGCACTTCACCAAGAAGGTGTGGGACAGCAAATACCCGGACAAGGCCGACGATTACTTCAAGTACACCAGCTACTTCAAAGGCCAGAAACTCGACCCGAGTGGCGCCGGGTGGTACGGCCATCTCGGCCCGGATTTGATCGTGGCCTGCGGCGGCGAAGGGGTATTGGCCAAGGCCTATTTCGCGGCGGATCCGACCAGTCTCGCGGCGTTGAAGGTGCCCGGGACCAAGCAGAAGATCCAGACCGTGGTGGCGAAGGCCCGCTGACGCGGTCGTCTGCGACCCAACCCC
>Ga0208492_1001520_pt1 | contig 13995 bp, 2 predicted proteins | sample Subbioar_CSW14AB_FD_184820 | JGI IMG/M metagenome (GOLD analysis project Ga0208492, IMG submission 184820) | Serpentinite rock and fluid subsurface biosphere microbial communities from McLaughlin Reserve, California, USA - CR12Mar_CSW14AB (SPAdes) | ecosystem: Environmental > Terrestrial > Deep... | reverse complement strand
TACAAGGAAGGCACGCTGACGATCAGTCCGGCGGTCTTGACCGTGACGCTGGAAAACAAAACCAAGGTTTATGGCGCCGCGCTGCCCGCCCTTACCGTCAAGATCAGCGGCTTTGTCAATGACGAAAAGGCATCCCTCGTGACCGGTTTGAAGGTGTCGACCCTGGCAACCGCCAGCAGTGGCGCCGGCAAGTTCGCGATTGTGGGCTCAGGAGCCCAGGCTGCCAATTACACCATCCAGTATGTGCCTGGCACCCTGACCGTCACCAAGGCATGGCTCACCATCACGGCGGAAAACAAAACCAAGATCTATGGCGCCAAACTGCCCGACTACACGGTCCAATATGCGGGGCTGGTGAATGGGGACACGGGGTCGGTCGTTTCCGGTCTGAGCTTCCAGGCCACGGCGAGCACCGCCAGCCCCGTGGGCCAGTATGCGATCGTGCCGATCGGCGCGTTGGCCGCCAACTATTCGTTCCAGTTCGCCGAAGCCACCTTGACCGTCACCCGGGCGCCTTTGACGATCGTGGCCGACGATAAGGTTCGCCTTGCCGGCGAAGCCAACCCGATTTTCAGCGCTCAGTACAAGGGCCTTGTCAACAACGACATCACCGCCGTGGTGACCGGCCTCGTCTTTCAAACCACCGCCACCAAGGCCAGTCCGGCCGGAAAATACCCGATCGTTCCCTCAAACGGCATTGCCGCCAATTACAGCATCACCTTTGTCAATGGCACGCTGTCGATCAACGAGCCGCCGAAATTCACCAGCGCAACATCGGGCGCCTTTGTGTATGGCAAATCGGCATCGTTTTCGTTCACGGCAAGCGGCCAGCCGGTTCCCACCTTCAGCATCGCCAAGAATGAACTTCCCGCCGGGGTCGAGTTCAATGCAACAACGGGCGCATTGAGCACCAAGGGATCGATCGTCCCCGGCACCTACAAATTGAACGTAAGCGCATCGAACGGCCTTTCCGCGCCCATCACTCAGGCCTTCACCCTGGTGGTGAACAAGGCGGCGCTTCAAATCAAAGTGGACGACAAATCAAGAATTTACGCAGCGGCCAACCCGGCGTTGACCGTCACTTACACCGGTTTCGCCGCAGGTGATGGCCCGGTATCGGTCACCGGCCTGGTACTTAATGTTGCGGCCACGAACGCCAGCTTTCCGGGAGACTACCCGATCACCGCCTCGGGTGCGACCTCGCCCTTTTACAACATCGAATATGTCCAGGGAAAACTGAGCGTCACCAAGAAGAAGCTCGAAGTCAACCTGGCGAACCTCACCAAGACTTACGGATCGACCTTCAATTTCAATCCCCAGGTCAATGCGCCCGCCAACCAGGCCGGCAGCGCCTATTTTGCTCAGGCCATCGACATCACGAAATTCTCGACCTCATTCACCTTCAAAACCTTTGCCCTGTCCTCCACCCCGGGGGATGGATTCACCTTCATCGTTCAGGGCAATGGGACGGCCGCGCTCGGGACCAACGGCGAGGGACTCGGGTTCCAGGGAATCGGCAAAAGCGTCGCGATCAAATTCGACTTCTTCAACAATGGCGGCGAAGGGGACATTTCAACGGGCATCTACCTGAACGGCGCGCGCCCGACGATTCCTTCGGTATCGCTTGTCGGCTCGCCGATCGATTTGCGTTCCGACCGCACCTTCCTGGCCGAATTGACCTATGACGGATCGGTATTGAAGGTGAAGGTTACCGACACCGTCTCCGGGTTATCTGCCCTGCAATCGTACCCGGTCGATATCGCCACTCAGGTCGGCGGCAGCAACGCCTTTGTGGGATTCACCGCCGCCACGGGGGCGCTGGTTTCGCGGCAGTCGATTCTGAGCTGGCATTGGACCAACCGCGATGGCGCGAAACGGTTCTCCTTTACAACGATGGAAGGCGCGAAAGAGCTCATCGTCAATGGTTCGGCCATCCTCAACGGGCCAGCCCTCGTAATGACCGGCTTTGGCACCGCGGGCAAGGTCGCCACCGGGGTCGGCGACGAAAGCTTGAGCTATGCCCTTTATGGCAATGGCGGCGATGGCCAAAGCCATGCGGGAGACTACCCCCTCCAGGGATATTTGGTGGGCGCCAACGCGGCCTTTTATGAACTCGACTTGAAGGGTCTAAAACTGGTCGTCAAGAAGGCCGCCTTGCTCGTCAAACCGAAGGATGCATTCAAGGTTTATGGCGACACCCCGACCTTGAGCGACAAGGAGTTTTCCGTCGACGGCATGCTGTTCAACGGCGACAGGGTTTCGTCGGTCGTGGTGACAAGCGAGGCCACCAAGGCCAACGCCAATGCGGGGACGCATCCGATCGTGGCCGTAGAGGCCAAGGGGAAGGGACTTGAGAACTACGAGATCGTGATGAGCAGCGGCAGCTTCCTGGTGAACAAGGCGCAACTGACGATCACGGCCGATTACAAGACGAAGATTTATGGCGCTCCCCTGCCGGCCTTGACTGCCTCTTATCTGGGATTTCTCGCAGGCGATGGACCTTCGGCCGTGAGCGGACTGGTGCTCACGACCACCGCAACCGCGACGAGTGAAATTGGCGATTACAAGATCTCCGCGAAGGGTGCCACGGCCACCAACTACATCATCACTTTGGGTGGCGACGGCACCCTGACGGTCAACCGGGCCACCTTGACGATTACGGCCGACAGCAAAACCAAGGTCTACGGCAGGGCGATCCCTACCCTGACCTCGACGATGATCGGCCTGGTCGCGGGCGATTCTCCGAGCCTGATCAAGGGGCTGGCGCTCTCGACGGTGGCGCAGGCCAACAGCGGCGTGGGCACCTTCAAAATCACCCCGTCCTCCGCGGTGGGCCCCAAGAATTATTCGATTGTGTTCGTGGAAGGCACGCTGACGATCACCAGGGCGGCGTTGACGGTGAGCGCCGATCCCAAGACCAAGATCTACGGCACGGCGCTACCGGCCTTGACCGCGACCTTCCAGGGATTGGTCAATGGCGACATCGCAACCGCATTGACGGGTTTGACTCTGACAACCGTGGCCACGCAGAGCTCTCCCATCGGCGATTACGCGATCCATGGCAAGGGGCTCAACGCTCCCAACTACGACGTGACCTATGTGCCGGGAAACCTCAAGGTGGCCAAGGCAACTCTGAAAATCACGCCCAATAATACAAGCAAGATTTACGGCCAGAGTGTTGCATTTGCCGGCACCGAGTTCACGGCCTCGGGGCTGGTCGCGGGGGACCGGCTCGACAAGGTGAAGCTGACGACCGCAGCTTCCGCGGCTTCCGCGCTGGTGGGGACCTACAACATTCAGCCGTCGCAGGAACAGGGCGTTGGGCTGGGCAATTACGACATCGTCTACAACGCGGGCGTGTTGACGGTGAACCGGGCCGCGCTCACGATCACGGCCGATAACAGCAAAAAAGTCTATGGTCAGGCGAACCCCGCGTTCACGGCGCGTTATGCGGGCTTTGTCAATGGCGATGGCCCGGCGTCGGTGTTCAATCTGAAGGTGACGAGCAGCGCGGGGAATTCAAGCCCCGCGGGCACTTACCCGATTGCGCCCAGCGGGGCCGAAAGCACCAACTATGTCATTTCCTTTGTGAACGGCCAGTTGACGGTGGATAAGGCGGCGCTGACGATCGTTGCCGACAACAAGTCACGCGCTTACGGAGCGGCCAACCCGGCCTTCACGGCGACTTACCAGGGGTTGATTCTGGGGGATACGGCCGCGACCGTCAGCGGCCTGAGCCTGACGAGCGTGGCGACTTCCGCAAGCGCGGTCGGTTCGTATGAAATCGTCGCTTCCAAGGCGGTTTCAGCCAACTACACAATCGCCTATATCAACGGATCGCTTGCGGTGACGAAGGCCAAGTTGACCGTTAGCGCCGACAACAAAACGAAAACCTATGGCGCCGCCCTGCCCGCTTGGACGCCTTCATTTTCGGGGCTGGTCAATGGCGATACCGCGGCCGTGGTCTCGGGCTTGAGCTTGAGTTCGACGGCGACCGCTTCCAGTCCCGTGGGCATTTACTCGATCGCGCTCACCGGGGGCGCGGCAGACAATTACGACATTCAATTGAAACCGGGATCGCTTACGGTGACGCCCGCGACCTTGACGATCGCGGCCAACAACAAGACTCGCTATTACGGGGGCAGCAATCCGGCGCTGACCGCTTCGTTTGCCGGGTTGGTGCTCGGCGATTCGCCCTCGGTGGTGAGCGGATTGCAGTTAACCACCCCGGCCACCATTGCCAGCAAGGTGGGTTCCTATGCGATCCTGGCAAGCGGGGGGACCGCGGCCAACTACACGATCAAGCTGGCGAATGCCTCGCTCACGGTAACACCTGCTCCGCTGACGATCACGGCCGATGCCAAGACCAAGACTTATGGGGCCGCCATGCCGCCCCTGACCGTTACTTACAGCGGCCTGGTCAATGGCGAAACGTCCTCGCTGATCGCAGGGCTCAAGGTGAGTACGACGGCCACGAAAACGAGCAAGGTGGGGGATTACGCGATCACCCTTACGGGCGGCGCCTCCGCCAACTACGCGATCCGGTTGGAACAAGGGAAACTCGCGGTCACCAAGGCCCTGCTCACGATCACCGCCGACAACAAGTCAAGGAAGGCCGGTACCGACAATCCGGCGTTCACGGCGACGATCGCCGGGCTGGTGAATGGCGACACCAAGGCGGTGGTGACTGGGCTGGGCTTTGTGACCGAGGCGACCAAAAACAGTGTGACGGGGGTGTATGCGATCACTCCCAAGGCCAACGTGAATCCCAACTACGAGATTGCACTACGCGCCGGATCGCTGACCGTGTTCAAGGCCCCCACATTCAGCGGTCCCGCCAGCGTGCAACTCGCCGCGAAATCGACGCTGACCTATGCGTTCGCGGTGACGGGCTTCCCCGATCCCCAGTTCTCCATCAGCAAGGGTTCGTTGCCTACGGGCGTGACACTCAATCCTGTCACGGGAGTGCTCAACCTGAGCCCGGCGACGCGCGCGGGGATTTACCGCTTCACGATCAAGGCGGCGAATCTGGGGGGCTCGGTCACTCAGGACTTTGTCCTGACACTCGTTTCATGAATGTCCGGGCAGGATGCTCTCATTTTTGGGGCCAAGGGACCGCGAGCGCCTTCGGGAAGGAATTCCTTCCCTTCACCGGAAAACGGCGGATTTGGCTTTCTCGGGCTCTAAAGTCCCTTCATGAGAAGGCAATCTTTCACAAATCCGAAGATTTCTCAGCTGAAACACGAGGTTCCGATTTCTTTCGCGAAAACCAGGAATTTTTTGAAGCAACGAAAAAAATCTAAAGTTCGATACCGGAGGCTTGATTAAGGTTTCGAGAAGTGGGCACGGCACCAGCGAAGGCGCGCCGAGAATCGTCCTGAAGGAAAAACCTAGCCGTTATGCCACAGGGATGACGGAAAACACGCAAATCGCTCGACAAAAGCCCCAGAACCCGCAATTAACGCAGGCCAACGATGCCATCCATTCAACCCATATCACCCAAATCAACAACCTCTCACGAACAGATTAAGCGCTGGATCGCCAAATTTATCCTGGCGGCTGTTGCATTCGAATTCCCCATCTGGGGAACGAGAAAGTCAAACGACCCAACCTGCCAAATCGATGGAAGCGCTCTCACAAATGAAAAATATTTGACTTCCGACGGGAAGCTCCCCTAGTTAAGCTTTCCCTTACGCCGCTATAGCCCGCAAAGCCCATTTTTTGGGCACTCTCCGCACGATCCGCTCGGAAGGAATGGCCAAATGCTTTTCCGGAATTTTTTCCGCCACCTTTTTGTGCACGCTGTCAATTCCCCTCACTCTTATCGCGACCTCGCCCGACCCATGGGCGCCCTGCACCGCCCCGCCAGGAAAAACAAAAACCGGGTGCGTCGCTCGCTCGGCCTCGAATCGCTGGAAGATCGCTGCAATCCCGCTCCGTTCGGCGCGCTTCCTGTTCCGCAAAGTTCGGTTTTCGATTCGTCGCCCAAAAGCATCCTCTTCGTCGACCGCAATCTTGCCCCTTCTCTACCCGCCGCGGAAACGTCCGGCTCGCTGATGGTCTTGCTTGACCCAGAGCGTGATTTCTTTGGACAGATCGGCCAGGGCCTGGCGGGTCTTTCCGACCTCAACGCCGTCCGCCTCATTACGCACGGACAGGCCGGAGGGGTCCTCCTTGGCACACAAGTCATCGATGACGCTGCTTTGAACGCGCATGCGTCGCTCGTGCGATCCTGGGGATCTGCCCTGGCGCCTGGCGCCGACTTCCTCGTCTACGGCTGCTCGGTGGCGGCAACTTCGGCGGGTACCACCTTCCTGAGAGATTTGAGCAGGCTAACGGGAGCCGATGTCGCCGGCAGCACCGACCTCACGGGAGCCAAGGGGGATACCGCCCTCGAATTCTCCACGGGCAAGGTAACGCAAACGATCCTGGCGGCGCAAAGGGACTGGGCCGGTTCCGGTTTGACGCTTGGCGACACCACCACAACCACCGTCACCTACGATGGCGCCACCACCTCATCCATGGTCTACGGCCAGACGTTGAGCTATTTGGCGACGGTTGCGAACACGACGCCCAATTTCGGTACCGAACCGACCGGCTCGGTCGAATTCAAAGATGAGTTCAACAATTCCCTTGGGACCGTGGCGGTGGTCGCGGGTCTTGGCGGCACCTACACGAGCACCGCCACGTTAACCCTGGCCAGCCCTGTGCCGTTCAACGTCGGCAGCCACCAGATCGTGGCCTATTACACAAGCGACACCCCCGCATCTTTTGACGATTCAAGCGACACCGCCGGCGTTGCCCAGGACATCACCCCCGCTGCCCTCACGGTGACGGCCGACCCAAACACCAAGACTTACGGCTCCGCCGATCCGACGCTGACTTACAATTACAGCGGCCTGGCCAATGGCGACACCGTGTCCATCTTCACCGGCGCGCTCGGTCGCAACACGGGAGAAACGGTAAGCGGCAGCCCCTATGCCATTACTCAGGGTTCGCTCGATGCCGGTTCCAACTACACGATCAACTTCACTAGCGCCAGTTTCTCGATCACGACGGCAACCGTCATCGTTACGGCCGATCCCATTTCGAAGGTCTATGGCTCCGCCGATCCGACCCTGACCTACTCCTACAGCGGTCTGACCAACGGAGACACCCCCAGCGTCTTCACCGGCTCGCTGATTCGCACCGTCGGCGAAACCGTCCTCGGCAGCCCGTACGCCATCAGCCAGGGCTCGCTCGATGCCGGCTCCAACTACACGATCAACTTCACCGGCGCCAATTTCTCGATCACGACGGCAACTCTGAGCGTCACCGCCGACGTCAAAACCAAGGTCTATGGCTCCGCCGATCCTACCCTGACCTACACCTATAGCGGCTTGACCAATGGCGACACGGCTTCGGTCATCTCCGGCTCGCTCTCCCGCGCCGCCGGCGAAACGGTTACCGGCAGCCCCTACTTCATCCAACAAAACACCCTGGATGCCGGTTCCAACTACACGATCAGTTTCATCGGCAACACTTTCACCATCACCACCGCCACCCTGATCGTCACCGCCGACGCCAAAACCAAGGTCTACGGTTCCGCCGACCCGGCGCTGACCTTCACCTACAGCGGCCTGACCAATGGCGACACGGCGGCGGTGTTCACCGGCTCACTCATTCGGGCCGCGGGCGAAAGTGTGGCAGGCAGCCCTTATGCCATCACCCAAAACACCCTGGGCGCCGGAAACAACTACACCATTAGTTACACCGGCGCCGACTTCACCATCACCAAGAAAGCCCTGACGATCACCGCCTCCAATGTCAGCGGCACCTATGCGTCGATCTCTCTTGATGGCTCCACGGGCTTCACCTCGAGCGGTCTCAATGGCGCCGAAACAATCGGCTCGGTCACACTGACCTCCAACGCCACGTTGTCCACCAGCGGCAACTTCAACTACAGCGCCACCCCCTGGACCTTGACTCCCTCCGCGGCCACCGGCGGCACGTTCGATCCGAACGATTACTCGATCTCCTATGTCAGCGGTTCCTTGACCGTTACGAAGAAGGCGCTCACGATCTCGGCCACCGGGGTCAACAAAATCTACGACGGCACGACGAACGCCACGGTCACCTTGTCCGACGACCGGGTCACAAGCGATCTGTTCACCGACAGCTACGCCAGCGCCATCTACACCACCGACAAGCATGTGGGCACGAGCAAGCCGATCAGCGTGACCGGCATTTCGATCGCAGGCACCGACGCGAACAATTACACCTACAACACCACCGCGGCGACCACGGCCGACATCACGAAAAAGGCCGTAACCTTCACGATCGGCAACGCCACCCAGACCTATGGCAGCCCGGTCGACCTCAACCCGACCTGGACTCCAAGCCCCTACAACCAGGCGGGCAGCGCGTTTTACTCCACGCCAGTGGATATCACGAATTTCACGACCCGATTCTCCTTCCAGACCGACGCCTACACCTCGACTCCGGCCGACGGCATCACCTTCGTCATTCAAAATGCCGGCCTGACGGCGCTCGGCGCCAATGGCGAGGGATTGGGCTACCAGGGAATCGGTAATAGCGTTGCGATCAAGGTCGACCTGATCGACAACTATGGCGAAGGCACCAATTCGACGGGCATCTATTACAACGGGGTCAATCCTTCGAACCCGGCGTATCCCTCCCAACCGCTGACGCCCAAGGGATTGAATTTCCAGTCGAACCATGTCTTCACGGTCGACATGACCTACAACGGCACGACCCTGCTCGTGATCATGACCGACACCGTTTCGCGGTTATCTTCCTACCAGTCGTACGCGGTGAACATCGCAAGCAAAGTGGGCGCCGGCACGGCTTTTGTCGGTTTCACCGGCGGCACCGGCGTCCTGGCTTCCAAGCAGAATATTCTGAGCTGGGATTTCAAAAACGGCCCAACGACCGTCATCGACTACAGCGGCGGTTTCGTCAGCACCGATTCGGCGACGCTCGCCCTCAACGGGAATGCCGTGCTGCGTGGCGGCATCGTGCTCACTGGCCCCAAGCAGGCGGCTCAACCGGCCACCGGCATTTTCACCGAAGACCTGATCCTCCTTTACAACAGCCAGGGCAACCTCGCCGATTCCGACGTGAACACCTATCCGATCAGCGCGACGGTGTGGGACGGCTCGGGCTGGGTTTCCGATTACAATGTCACCCTCGTGCCCGGCACGCTGACGGTCAGCAAGAAATCGGTCTCTTACACGATCTCCAATAGCACGCAAACCTACGGCGCCCCCGTGCCGCTCAATCCGACGATCGCGGCCGATCCCTACAACCAGGCAGGCAGCGCCTTCTACCTGACCCCGGTCGATATCACGAGCTTCACCACGAAATTCACTTTCCAAACGGTTGGCGTGACCGACACGCTGGCCGACGGCATCACCTTCACGATTCAGCGCAAGGGGGCGGGAGCCTTGGGCTCAAGCGGCGAAGGCCTCGGCTACCAGGGGATCACCAAGAGCGTCGCGATCAAGTTCGACAACTTCGACAATGCCGGCGAAGGTTCCAGCTCCACGGGCGTTTACACCGGCGGCGCGAATCCCTCGACCGTATCTTCGTCGGTCGACCTGATTCCCAGTGAAATCGACTTCACGACCAATCACATTTTCCAGGTCCAGATGACCTACGGTTCCTCGAACCTGCAAGTGATCATCACCGATACGAATACCGGAAAATCGCAGACGAAGAACTACACGATCGACATCCCTTCCACCACGCTTGGAACCACCGGCTATGTCGGCTTTACCGGCGGCACCGGATCGCTCGCCGCCAAACAATCGATCTTAAGCTGGACCTATACTCCCGGTTCCGGCACGCCGATCGATTACAGCACCGGCTTCAGCGGGGCCTCAAGCCTGTTCCAAAATGGGGACGCTGGCGTCGTCGGTTCGGATCTCGTTCTCACCTGCCCGGATCGCGCCGAACAGGTGATTGCCGGCGCCAATGGGGAATACCTGAATGTCGACCTGGCCAGTTCGGGTCATACGGTCAATTCGCCGGTGGGCACCTACCCGATTACGGGTACCGCGACCGACGGCACCGGCCTGGTGGGCAATTACAACACGACGATCACCAACGGAATCTTGACGGTCACCAAGGCCGATCTGGTGATCACCGCCGCCTACTTGAGCAATCCTTACGGAGTTGCAACGACTTTCACCGGCTCGGAGTATACGCAGACCGGCCTGGCAGGAACCGACACGATCACCGGCGTATTATTGTCGAGCCCTGGTTCATCCGCTGGTTCCAATGCGGGGACTTACGCGATCACTCCCTCCGCGATTAGCGGAACCGGCTTGAGCAATTACAACATCACCTATGTCAACGGCACGCTTACGATTCTCAAGGCCAACCTGATCATTTCGGCCGACAATAAAACCAAGGTCTATGGCGACTCCGTCCCCACCCTGACGGCCTCCTACTTGGGCCTCGTCAATGGCGACCTTCCCAGCGTGGTTTCGGGACTGTACCTGCAAACCGACGCGACCGCTTTTAGCGATGTCGGTTTCTTCCCCATTACCTTGAGCTCCCAACCGTTCGCAACCAATTACAACATCACGACCTCGATGGGATTCCTCGAGGTCACGAAAAAGGCGATCTCCTACACTGTTGCCGATCAAACGCAAACTCAAGGAAGCGCCACCAATCTGAATACGGTCACGCCCAATCCGTACAACCAGGCGGGCAGCGCCTTCTATTCGACCCCGGTGAATATCGCGAGCTTCACCTCGCACTTCACCTTCCAGACCGCAGTGGTGGAGCGCACCCTGGCCGACGGCTTGACCTTTACCATTCAGGCGAACAGCCCTCAGGCCCTGGGACTTGCCGCGGAAGGTCTGGGTTACCAGGGAATGGGCCATAGCGTCGCGGTGAAGTTCGATTACTTCAACAACGCGGGCGAAGGGATCAATTCGACCGGCCTTTACACCAATGGTGCTTCGCCCACTTCCTCTGCGTTTGACCTGACCAACAGCGACATCGACTTGCAGTCGATGCACGCGTTCGCAGTCGACATGACTTATGACGGCACGACCTTGACGGTAGTGATTACCGACCAAACCACGCACTTGAGCGCGACGCAAAGCTACACGGTCGATATTGCCGGAACGATCGGCGCGAGCACCGCCTATGTCGGCTTCACCGGCGGCACCGGCGCCTTGACCTCCAAGCAATCGATTCTCGATTTCAATTACAAGATCGGCGGCTCACCGATCTTCGATTACGCCTCCGGATTCGCGGGCGCGGCCGGTCTTTCGTTCAACGGAAGCGCCGTGGTCCAGGGGGCCAACCTGGTGTTGACCGCTCCTACTTACGGAGCGATTATCAACACGGGCGTGAACAACGAAACCTTGTATCTGCTGCTTGACAGCCTCGGCAACACCGACCTGGCGGCCATCGGCACTTACATCATCAACAGCAGTATCTACTCGGGAACGGGTAAAGCTTCGAACTACCAGGTGACGATCACCAACGGCCAATTGACCGTGGTCTGATCGTGGCGTCGTCGATGCGCATGCGATTATGGTTGAAGATTTCGCAGGATTGGTGAAGGTGCCATTGGGTCCGTGGCAATGCCCCCACGGGATGACTTGAGATAGCGACTGGAAAGGGAGGATGTTTCCTTGAGCACGGTGATCTCAGAGTTTCAAGTAACCCGCCCTGTCCGCCCGATTCGTTCCGCCCGTCGCCTTTCCTCTCCCTCCAGCAGCTACCTGAACACCAAGCGTTTCCTCGATTTGGTATTTTGCAGCTCTTTGTTGATTCTGACGTCGCCACTACTCCTCGCCGTTGCCTTGCTCGTCAAGCTCCAAGACGGCGGCCCGGTATTCTACCGCGCCAAGAGAGTGGGCAAAAAAGGCGTGCCGTTTTTCTGCTACAAATTTCGCACCATGGTGCCAAACGCGGACGCGATGAAGCCGGATCTGCTGCGGCGCAACATTCATGGCAAAGGGATCACCTTCAAGGTGGTTAACGACCCGCGCATCACTCGCCTGGGTCGCGTCATGCGTCGCTTCAGCATCGACGAATTACCCCAGCTTTGCAATGTCCTGCGCGGTGAGATGACGCTGGTTGGGCCCCGGCCCGCTTGCCCCCAAGAAGTCGCCCGTTACAGCTCTACCGATCGCGATCGGCTGGCCGTCACTCCAGGATTGACCTGTCTTTGGCAAGTCTCGGGCCGCTGCGAGATCCCCTTTGAACGGCAGGTCGAACTGGACCGCCAGTATATTCAAAACCAATCGCTGGCGCTCGACGCCGTATTGATCCTGCGCACCATTCCCGCCGTGATTTTTGGCAAGGGCGCGTATTAAGCCCGGGGACCGGAGCAGGCCAGGCACGGTCGGTCTGACCGTTCTGTTTCATTCGACCGCGGCGTTGCTGATCGATCGATGTCATTCGATCATTCCAGTAAGCTTGAGCCGACCTCCTGCCATCGGGGCCCTGCCTGCCCTCTAGCAACCTACGCCCGTTTCGTTTGGTTCCTGTAATTCGATCCGAGCGTGAGTCACGCTACCTGCACGAAATCGGAGTGCAAAAAAAAACCAGGGAGAGATTCTCCCCGGAAAACGTTTGGCAACTGACAGAGTCTTCAATCATGCTTCCGGCCGGCGAGTAGCCGGCCGGAAGCATCGCGCAATTAGGGCTGAGGCCGTTCGCTGGCCTTGATGGGCTTGGGCCGAGGACGGGCTTTCCAGGCTTCCACATCCTTGCCCAAAACCTCGACCGCTTTTTCGATTTGCACGTCCTTGCCCGCGGGCATCTCGCCCGGTTGCGGCCAGACAATGTAATCGGGCACGGCACCGTTAAGCTCCAGGTCCTGGCCGTCGTCGGGCAAGTACCAGCCCCGGAAGGGCATGCGCAAGAAGCCGACATCCATGATGTTGGTGCCCCCCGTGCTGATGACGCCGCCTGCCGTGGGCACGCCGATCAGCTTGCCGCGTTTGATGAACTTGATCGCATGCGAGAAGATCTCGGCATTGCTGAAACTGTTTTGATTGCACAGCACGGCAATCGGCTTATCCCAGGAAGGATACACCAATCGGTCGTGAGGATAACCCGGCTGACCGCCCCGGGGAATCGTGATCGAATGGCCCGGTTGATTCAAAGCGGTAAGCAAAAGATCGGCGGTGCTGCCGCCGCCATTTTCGCGCACGTCGATGATCAGCCCGTCGCGGCCGAGGCCCGCCGCGGCCAGCTTTTCTTCAAAGCGGTGGAAGCTTGGCATGTCCATGGCGCTGATGTGCAGATAGCCCAATTTCCCCTGGCTGATCTTGTGCACCAGGTCCTCGTTGTCGACGAGCCACTTGTCATAAAGCAGCGTCCTGGCGGCGGTGAAGCTGATCGGCCGCAAGACAACCGCCCGCTCCTTGCCATCCCTGGCTTTGACCACCAGGGAATAGTCTTTGCCTGCGGGCCCATTGAAGTTGGCGGGGAAATCGATCCCTGGCGCCAGGATCTTGCCGTCGATGGAGACGATTGTTTCCCCCGCGACGATTCTTGATTTCGCCTTGTCCGCCGGGCCCCCGGGAATGACATCCTTGACCAAAAATCCTGGGCCTTTAAACGTGGGGTCAAAGCGCAGACCGAAATGCGGCGTCTGGGGACGCCAGACTCCCGCCGGGCTTTCCTCGTTAGGCGTGGGAGGCGCGCCGCGCCGCGGTTGAGCGCCGCCCGGAGTGACGGTGAAGTTCAGGTGGGAACCGTTGAGTTCGCCAAGCATCATCTGCACGACCGGCGCAATGCTCTCCATGTCGGGAGCGGCCATGGCCAGGGGAAGGTACTTGGTACGAATGGCGTTCCAGTCGCGATTATTCAAGCGTTCGTCGTACCAGTTATCTCTCATCGTGCGCCAGCACTGATCGAACACTTCCGCCTGTTTCGCCGGAAGGTGAACGGTTTGCAAGGCGGTGAAACGGTAGGGCGTTCCGCCTTCCGCGCCCGCCGCGGGCGCGGCGGCGGGAGGCG
>Ga0208492_1001517_pt1 | contig 14012 bp, 7 predicted proteins | sample Subbioar_CSW14AB_FD_184820 | JGI IMG/M metagenome (GOLD analysis project Ga0208492, IMG submission 184820) | Serpentinite rock and fluid subsurface biosphere microbial communities from McLaughlin Reserve, California, USA - CR12Mar_CSW14AB (SPAdes) | ecosystem: Environmental > Terrestrial > Deep... | reverse complement strand
GCCTGGTGGTAAGCCATGCCGGTGCCGGCGGGGATCAGGCGACCCACGATCACGTTTTCCTTCAGGCCGCGCAGCTCGTCGCGCTTGCCCATGATGGCAGCCTCGGTGAGCACGCGGGTCGTTTCCTGGAAGGAAGCGGCCGAGATGAAGGAGTCGGTCGACAGCGAGGCCTTGGTGATGCCCAGCAGCACGTCGGCGTGCGTGGCGATCATCTTGCCTTCGGCGCGCATCTTGTCGTTGGTGTCCAGCAGCTCGGAGCGCTCGACCTGTTCACCAGCGATGTAGTGCGTGTCGCCCGGGTTGACGATCTGCACGCGGCGCAGCATCTGGCGAACGATCACCTGGATGTGCTTGTCGTTGATCTTCACGCCCTGCAGACGGTAGACGTCCTGCACTTCGTCGACGATGTAGCGAGCCAGCTCTTCGATGCCCAGCAGGCGCAGGATGTCCTGCGGGTCGGCCGGACCATCGACGATGGATTCGCCCTTGTTGACCACCTGGCCTTCGTGCACCAGGATGTTCTTTTCCTTCGGGACCAGGTCTTCCCAGACCTTGCCGTCCGGGTCGGTGATCTGAAGGCGAACCTTGCCCTTGGTTTCCTTGCCGAAGGACACGGTGCCGGTGATCTCGGCCAGCGAGCCCTTGTCCTTGGGCGTGCGGGCTTCGAACAGCTCGGCCACACGCGGCAGACCGCCGGTGATGTCACGGGTCTTCTGGCCTTCGATGGGGATGCGGGCCAGCACTTCACCAGGCGACAGGTCCTGACCGTCGCGGACCTGGATCAGCGCGCCGACCTGGAAGCCGATGGTCACGGCGTGGTCGGTGCCGGGGATCTTGACTTCGTTGCCGGAAGCGTCGAGCAGCTTGACCTGCGGACGCACCACCTTGGCGGCGCCGCGGCGCTTCGGGTCGATCACGACGAGCGTGGACAGACCGGTCACTTCGTCGACCTGCTTGGCCACGGTCACGCCTTCTTCGACGTTCTCGAAACGGGCCTTGCCGGCGAATTCGGTGATGATCGGGCGGGTCAGCGGGTCCCACGTTGCCAGCACCAGGCCAGCCTTGATGGTCTGATCGGCCTTGACGTTGAGGATCGCGCCGTACGGCACCTTGTGGCGCTCGCGCTCGCGGCCGTGCTGGTCGGAGATGACGATTTCGCCGGAACGCGAAATCACCACCAGGTCGCCCTTGCCGTTGGTCACGTAGCGCATCGTGGCGTTGAAGCCGATGATGCCGTCCGACTTGGCTTCCACGCTGGAGGCGATGGCGGCGCGCGAAGCGGCACCACCGATGTGGAAGGTCCGCATGGTCAGCTGCGTGCCGGGCTCACCGATCGACTGGGCGGCGATCACGCCGACAGCTTCACCGGAGTTCACCAGGCCACCGCGGCCGAGGTCGCGGCCGTAGCACTTGGCGCACAGGCCGTAGCGCGTGGCGCAGGTCAGCGGCGTGCGCACCTTGACTTCGTCGACGCCAGCGGCTTCGAGCTCGTCCAGGACGTCTTCGTCGAGCATGGTGCCGGCGGCAACCAGCACCTGCTGGGTCTCGGGGTGCAGCACGTCGATCGCGGGCACGCGGCCCAGGATGCGGTCGCGCAGCGACTCGATGACTTCACCGCCTTCAACCAGCGCACGGGTGGCGATGCCCTGATCGGTGCCGCAATCGTCGGTGGTGACCACCAGGTCTTGCGTCACGTCGACCAGGCGGCGGGTCAGGTAACCCGAGTTCGCGGTCTTCAGCGCCGTGTCGGCCAGGCCCTTGCGGGCGCCGTGAGTCGAGATGAAGTACTGCAGCACGTTCAGACCTTCACGGAAGTTCGCCGTGATGGGGGTCTCGATGATGCTGCCGTCCGGCTTGGCCATCAGGCCTCGCATGCCGGCGAGCTGACGGATCTGGGCGGCGCTACCGCGGGCGCCCGAGTCGGCCATCATGTAAATCGAGTTGAACGATTCCTGATCGACTTCGTTGCCGTGGCGGTCGATGGTCTTTTGCTTGGACAGCTGCGACATCATGACCTTGCCGACTTCGTCGCCGGTCTTGCCCCAGATGTCCACGACCTTGTTGTAGCGCTCGCCAGCGGTCACCAGACCGGAGACGTACTGCTGCTCGATTTCCTTGACTTCCTTCTCGGCGCGCTCGATCAGCTCGTACTTCTGCTTCGGCACGAGCATGTCGTCGATGCCAATCGAGATGCCGGCGCGCGTGGCCAGGCGGAAGCCGCTTTGCAGCAGCTTGTCGGCCAGCACGACGGTTTCCTTCAGGCCGCACTTGCGGAACGAGGTGTTGATCAGGCGCGAGATTTCCTTCTTCTTGAGCGCCTTGTTGATGTTCGCAAAAGGCAGGCCCTTGGGCAGGATCTCGCTCAACAAAGCGCGACCAACGGTGGTCGCGACCAGCTTGGTCTCGGGCACGAATTCGCCGGTGGCCTTGTCCTTGGTGTACTCGGTCAGGCGCACGCTGATCTTGGCGGTGATCTCGACCACACCGTTGTCCAGCGCGCGCTGGAGTTCGGGGATGTCGGAGAAGACCATGCCTTCGCCGCGGCCGTTGATGCGCTCGCGGGTGGCGTAGTACAGGCCCAGCACCACGTCTTGCGACGGGACGATGGAGGGCTCGCCGTTGGCGGGGAACAGCACGTTGTTCGAAGCCAGCATCAGGGTGCGGGCTTCCATCTGCGCTTCGATCGACAGCGGCACGTGAACGGCCATCTGGTCACCGTCGAAGTCGGCGTTGAAGGCCGCGCAAACCAGCGGGTGCAGCTGGATGGCCTTGCCTTCGATCAGCACGGGCTCGAAGGCCTGGATGCCCAGGCGGTGCAGCGTCGGGGCGCGGTTCAGCAGAACCGGGTGCTCCTTGATGACCTCCTCCAGGATGTCCCAGACCACCGGGGTGCCGGATTCGACTTCCTTCTTCGCCGCCTTGATGGTGGTGGCGATGCCCATGGCTTCGAGGCGCGAGAAGATGAAAGGCTTGAACAGCTCAAGCGCCATCAGCTTGGGCAGGCCGCACTGGTGCAGCTTGAGGGTCGGGCCCACGGTGATCACGGAACGACCGGAGTAGTCGACGCGCTTGCCCAGCAGGTTCTGACGGAAGCGACCGCTCTTGCCCTTGATCATGTCGGCCAGCGACTTCAGGGCGCGCTTGTTGGCGCCCGTCATGGCCTTGCCGCGGCGACCGTTGTCCAGCAGCGAGTCGACGGCTTCCTGCAGCATGCGCTTTTCGTTGCGCACGATGATCTCAGGGGCCTTCAGCTCCAGCAGGCGGGCCAGGCGGTTGTTGCGGTTGATGACGCGGCGGTACAGGTCGTTCAGGTCGGAGGTCGCGAAACGGCCACCATCCAGCGGCACCAGCGGACGCAGGTCCGGCGGCAGCACGGGCATGACTTCCATGACCATCCAGTTCGGCTTGATGCCGGACTTCTTGAAGGCCTCCATGACCTTCAGGCGCTTGGAGTTCTTCTTGACCTTCAGCTCGGAGCCGGTCATGTCGTTGCGCAGCTTGTCGATCTCGACGTCGAGATCCATCTCGGCCAGCAACTTCTGGATGCCTTCGGCGCCCATCAGGGCTTCGAACTCATCGCCGAACTCACGACGCTTGGCGTCGTAGTCGTCCTCGCTCATGATCGAGAACTTCTTGAGCGGGGTCATGCCGGGGTCGACGACCACGTATGCCTCGAAGTACAGCACGCGTTCGATGTCGCGCAGCGTCATGTCGAGCACCAGGCCCAGACGCGACGGCAGCGACTTCAGGAACCAGATGTGGGCGCACGGGGCGGCCAGCTCGATGTGGCCCATGCGGTCACGGCGGACCTTGGTCTGGGTCACTTCGACGCCGCACTTCTCGCAGATCACGCCGCGGTGCTTGAGGCGCTTGTACTTGCCGCACAGGCACTCGTAGTCCTTGATCGGGCCAAAGATCTTGGCGCAGAACAGGCCGTCACGTTCGGGCTTGAACGTGCGGTAGTTGATGGTCTCAGGCTTCTTCACCTCGCCGAACGACCAGCTGCGGATCTTCTCCGGCGAAGCGAGGCCGATCTTGATGGCATCGAAGTGCTCATCAGGGGTGAATTGCTTGAACAGGTCCAGCAAGCCTTTCATGGCTTTCTCCTAAATTCAGTGCTCAAAGTTGGGGGGAATGACATGGCGCCGCCAAGGCGCGCCAGATCAGTTCCTCTCCAACTCGATGTCGATACCCAACGACCGGATTTCCTTGACCAGCACGTTGAACGACTCGGGCATGCCCGCTTCGATGGCGTGCTCGCCCTTGACGATGTTCTCGTACACCTTGGTGCGGCCGTTGACGTCGTCGGACTTGACCGTGAGCATTTCCTGCAGCACGTAAGCGGCGCCGTAGGCTTCCAGGGCCCAGACTTCCATTTCACCGAAGCGCTGGCCACCGAACTGCGCCTTACCACCCAGCGGCTGCTGCGTGACGAGCGAGTAGGGACCAGTCGAGCGGGCGTGCATCTTGTCGTCCACCAAGTGGTGGAGTTTCAGCACGTGCATGTAGCCCACGGTGACCGGGCGCTCGAAGGCTTCGCCCGTGCGACCGTCGTGCAGGATGGCCTGCGTGCGGGTCGGCGTCAGGCCCTTGGCCTTGGCGATGTCGGCCGGGTAGGCCAGCTGCAGCATCGAGCGGATTTCCTCTTCCTTGGCACCGTCGAACACCGGGGTGGCGAAGGTCATGCCCTTGGAGAGGTTCTCGGCCATGTTGAGCACGTCGTCGTCGGTCAGGGAAGCGATGTCTTCCTTCTTGCCCGAGGTGTTGTAGAGCTCTTCCATGAACTTGCGCAGCTCGGCCACGGCGGCTTCGCGCTGCAGCATGTCGCCGATGCGCTGACCGATGCCCTTGCCGGCCCAGCCCAGGTGCACTTCCAGCACCTGACCGACGTTCATCCGCGAAGGCACGCCCAGCGGGTTCAGAACGATGTCGGCGGGGGTGCCGTCGGCCATGTAGGGCATGTCTTCGATCGGAACGATCTTGGAGACCACGCCCTTGTTGCCGTGACGGCCGGCCATCTTGTCGCCAGGCTGCAGGCGGCGCTTGACGGCCAGGTGGACCTTGACCATCTTCAAGACGCCTGCGGGCAGTTCGTCGCCCTGGGTCAGCTTCTTGCGCTTTTCTTCGAAAGCCAGGTCGAAGCTGTGGCGGGTCTGCTCCAGCGAGTTCTTGATGGATTCCAGCTGGTTGGCCAGCTCGCCGTCTTCAGGACGGATGTCGAACCAGTGGAACTTGTCCACCGACGACAGGTAGGCGTCGTCGAGCACGGTGCCCTTGGCCAGCTTGTTGGGGCCACCGTTGGCGACCTTGCCGATCAGCAGCTTGCGGATGCGGTCGAAGGCGTCGGCCTCCACGATGCGCAGCTGGTCGTTCAGGTCCAGGCGGAAGCGCTTGAGCTCGTCGTCGATGATCTGCTGGGCGCGCTTGTCACGCTGGATGCCTTCGCGGGTGAAGACCTGCACGTCGATGACGGTGCCGGCGGTGCCCTGGTCCACGCGCAGCGAGGTGTCCTTCACGTCGGAAGCCTTCTCGCCGAAGATGGCGCGCAGCAGCTTCTCTTCAGGCGTGAGGGTGGTTTCGCCCTTCGGGGTCACCTTGCCGACCAGCACGTCGCCGGGGCCGACTTCGGCGCCAACGTACACGATGCCCGATTCGTCCAGGCGAGCCAGCTGGTTCTCGGACAGGTTCGGGATGTCGCGGGTGATTTCTTCGCTGCCCAGCTTGGTGTCGCGGGCCATGACCACCAGCTCCTCGATGTGGATCGAGGTGTAGCGGTCTTCGGCGACGACGCGCTCGGAGATCAGGATCGAGTCTTCGAAGTTGTAGCCGTTCCAGGGCATGAAGGCCACGAGCATGTTCTGGCCCAGGGCGAGTTCGCCCAGGTCCGTCGATGCGCCGTCGGCGATCACGTCGCCCACCGCCACCACGTCGCCACGCGCCACGATGGGGCGCTGGTGGATGTTGGTGTTCTGGTTGGAGCGGTGGTACTTGATGAGGTTGTAGATGTCCACGCCCACTTCGCCGGCAACGGTTTCGTTGTCGTTGACGCGGATCACGACGCGATTGGCGTCGACGTAGTCCACCACACCACCGCGCTTGGACACCACGACGGTGCCCGAGTCGACGGCGGCCACGCGCTCGACGCCGGTGCCCACGAAGGCCTTTTCAGGGCGCAGGGTGGGAACAGCCTGACGCTGCATGTTGGCGCCCATCAGCGCGCGGTTCGCGTCGTCGTGCTCCAGGAAAGGCACGAGCGAGGCGGCGACCGACACGATCTGGGTCGGGGCCACGTCCATGTACTGGATGCGCTCGGGCGAGGTCAGCACCGATTCGCCGTGCTCACGGGCCGAGACCAGCTCGTCGGTGAGGCGGCCGTCCTTGTCCAGCGAGGCGTTGGCCTGCGCGATGACGTACTTGCCTTCTTCGATGGCCGACAGGTAGTCGATCTGCATCGTGGTCTTGCCGTCCACCACGCGACGGTACGGGGTCTCGAGGAAACCGTACTCGTTGAGGCGGGCGTACAGGGCCAGCGAGTTGATCAGGCCGATGTTCGGGCCTTCAGGCGTTTCGATCGGGCACACGCGGCCGTAGTGGGTCGGGTGCACGTCGCGCACTTCGAAGCCGGCGCGTTCGCGGGTCAGACCACCCGGGCCCAGGGCGGAGACGCGGCGCTTGTGCGTGATCTCCGACAGGGGGTTGGTCTGGTCCATGAACTGCGACAGCTGCGACGCACCGAAGAACTCCTTGAGCGCCGCGGAAATCGGCTTGGAGTTGATCAGGTCGTGCGGCATCAGGGCTTCGGTCTCGGCCTGGCCCAGGCGCTCCTTGACGGCCTTCTCGATGCGAGCCAGGCCCGAGCGGTACTGGTTCTCGGCCAGTTCGCCCACGCAGCGCACGCGGCGGTTGCCCAGGTGATCGATGTCGTCGACTTCGCCGCGACCGTTGCGCAGCTCGACCAGGATCTTCACGACGCGCAGGATGTCGTCGTTGGACAGGGTCATCGGGCCGGTCGGCGAGTCGATGCCGGCGCGGGCATTGAACTTCATGCGACCCACGCGCGACAGGTCGTACGTGTCTTCGCTGTAGAACAGGCGCTGGAACAGGGCCTGGACGGCGTCTTCGGTCGGCGGCTCGCCGGGGCGCATCATGCGGTAGATGGCGACGCGGGCGGCCAGCTCATCGGCGGTTTCATCGGTGGCCAGGGTCTGGCTGATGTAGGCGCCTTGGTCCAGCTCGTTGGTGAACAGGATCTCCAGGTCACGGATGCCGGCGGCGCGCAGCTTCTTGAGCAGCGCTTCGGTCAGCTCTTCGTTGGCCTTGGCGATCAGCTCGCCGGTGTCCGGGTCGACCTGGTTCTTGGCCAGCACGCGGCCGAGCAGGAAGTCTTCGGGCACGCTCAGGTGCGTGGTGCCGGACTGCTCCAGGGCGCGGGTGTGGCGCGCGGTGATGCGCTTGTCCTTCTCGACGACGACGGCACCGGACTTGTCGGTGATGTCGAAGCGGGCAACTTCGCCCTTGAAGCGATCAGGCACAAAAGCGAGCTGCGCACCAGCGTCCATCAGCTTGACGTGGTCAAACTGGAAGAAGGTCGACAGGATCTGCTCGTTGTTCATCCCGATGGCCTTCAGCAGGGTCGTCACCGGCATCTTGCGGCGACGGTCCACGCGGAAGTACAGCAGGTCCTTGGGGTCGAACTCGAAGTCGAGCCAGGAGCCGCGGTAGGGGATGATGCGGGCGCTGAACAACAGCTTGCCCGACGAGTGCGTCTTGCCCTTGTCGTGCTCGAAGAACACGCCAGGCGAGCGGTGCAGCTGCGAGACGATGACGCGCTCGGTGCCATTGATGATGAAGGAGCCGTAGTCGGTCATCAGGGGCACTTCGCCCATGTAGACCTCTTGTTCCTTGACTTCCTTGACCACCTTGGACTGGGACGTGGACGTCTCGCGGTCGTAGATGATCATCTGCAGGCGCGCACGCACGGCCGACGCAAAGGTCAGGCCCCGCAGCTGGCACTCGCGCTCATCGAACGCCGGTTTGGCGATGTTGAACTCGATGAACTTCATCTCGACGAAGCCATTGTGCGAAACAATGGGGAACGCCGAGAGGAAAGCGGCTTGCAGACCTTCGGGTTTGCGTTGTTGCGGCGGCACCTCCTTCTGGAGGAATGCGACGTACGAGTCCTTCTGCATCGTCAGCAGATAGGGCACGTTCAAAACGCTGCCGCGCTTGCCGAAACTCTTGCGAATCCGCTTGCGCTCGGTGTAGCTGTAGGGGGTTGCTTGCGCCATAAACTCTCCGTTTCGGTCACCCGGTGGGTGTCCCGCTTCGAATTCAGGCTGGTTCCCGGCCAAGGAAACAGCCCGTTGTTCGGCGACTGGCCGTTCGGACCTTGCGTCCGAGGCTTGGTGGTTGGCCACTACCAACCGCTGGCAGACAACCCCCGCGTTGCACGTGGGCTCGACCAAACCAGTTCTCCGCAGTCGGTTCAGAGAACACTCGAAAAGCCCTCCAGTGTACTACCACTGAAGAGCCTTTCGGGTGAGCTCAGGATTTTGACCCCTGAAAAGCCGAAAGCCGCCCCCTTGCGGAGGCAGCTGTCTGACCCGGCTTCCACCGGGTGATCGCCGTCGTGGGCGCCCACCAGGGGCACCCACCAGGCGAACGCTGAATTACTTCAGCTCGGCCTTGGCGCCGGCTTCGACCAGCTTCTTGACGGCAGCTTCGGCGTCGGCCTTGGCCACGCCTTCCTTGACGTTCTTCGGAGCGCCATCGACCAGGTCCTTGGCTTCCTTCAGGCCCAGACCGGTGATTTCGCGCACGGCCTTGATGACGCCGACCTTGTTGGCGCCAGCTTCGGTCAGGACGACGTTGAATTCGGTCTTCTCTTCAGCAGCAGCGGCAGCACCACCGCCAGCGCCGCCAGCAGCGGGAGCAGCCATGGCGGCTGCGGACACGCCGAACTTCTCTTCGATGGCCTTGACCAGCTCGTTGAGTTCCATCACGGACATGCTGTCCAGGGCGGTCAGGAATGCGTCTTTATCGAATGCCATTTTGGGTTCCTAAAATCGGTTGGATGTTGAAATTCAGTACGGAGCGGTTGCTCAGGCGGCGGGGGCTTCGGCAGGGGCGGCAGCGCCACCCTTTTGCTCGGCCACGGCAGCCAGCACGCGGGCGAAGCCCGACACCGGCGAGTTCAGCAGACCACACAGTTGGGCCAGCAGGACTTCCTTGCTCGGGATCGAGGCCAGCGACTTGACGCCATTGGCGTCGAGTGCCTTGCCAGCGTAAGCGCCAGCCTTGATGACCAGCTTGTCATTGCCCTTGGCAAAGTCAGCGATCACCTTGGCAGCTGCCACGGCGTCTTCGGAGAAGCCGTAGATCAGCGGGCCGCTCATGCTCTCGGCGGCGACTTCAAACGGGGTGCCGGCAACAGCGCGACGAGCCAGGGTGTTCTTCAGAACATGAAGATACACACCCTGGGCACGGGCGTTCTTGCGCAGCTGATCCAGTTGAGCCACCGTGAGACCGCGGTACTCAGCCAGTGCAAGCGTCTGCGACTTGCCCGCCTGGGCAGCCACTTCAGCGATGACGGCTTCTTTCTCGTTGCGATTGAGACTCAAGGTCTACTCCTCAAAAACGTGCCCTTTGGCGACCACCCCATGGGGGACGGCCGACTCCGGGCACACCGGATGCAGCGACCTTCTGCCTCGGGAACCCAAAGCCATGCGAATGACCTCGAGGAAACCTTCAACAGCGGGTGCGCCATCTGCGTAGGCCAACCGGGGTTGATTAAGCGCGCGACGCCTGCACAAGCACGCCACACACGCCTACGGTCTTTGATAGCCTGCGGACCCGCGTTGCCACGGGGCCGCAGCCCACCAATTCATTTCAGGCGACCCCGCCAGACTCGCGAGGGGCCCGGTCAGGCAGGCACGTGAGCACCTGACCGACGGTGTTGCTTGAACGATCAGGCGGCGTTGATGCTGCCGACGTCGACGCGCACGCCCACGCCCATGGTCGAGGACACGGCCACCTTGCGCAGGTAGACGCCCTTCGACGAAGCGGGCTTGAGCTTGTTCAGGGCTTCCAGCAGAGCTGCCAGGTTGCCCTTGAGCTTGGCGTCGTCGAACGAGCGACGGCCGATGGTGCCGTGGATGATGCCGGCCTTGTCGACGCGGAACTGGACCTGGCCAGCCTTGGCGTTCTTGACAGCGGTGGCGACGTCGGGGGTGACGGTGCCGACCTTGGGGTTGGGCATCAGGCCACGGGGGCCCAGCACGGTACCCAGGGTACCGACGATGCGCATCGTGTCCGGCGAGGCGATGACCACGTCGAAGTTGATGTTGCCAGCCTTGACTTGCTCGGCCAGGTCTTCCATGCCGACGACGTCAGCACCGGCGGCCTTGGCTTCTTCGGCCTTGGCGCCTTGGGCGAACACGGCGACGCGCTTGGTCTTGCCGGTGCCGTTGGGCATCACGACGGCGCCGCGAACGACCTGGTCGGACTTCTTGGCATCGACGCCCAGTTGCACGGCCACGTCGATGGACTCATCGAACTTGGCGCTGGCAGCGGACTTGATCAGGGTCAGGGCTTCGTCCAGGGCGTACAGCTTGGTCGTGTCGACCTTGGCCATGGCTTGTTGACGCTTGGTTTGCTTGGCCATCACACGCCCTCCACGATGATGCCCATCGAACGGGCAGAACCGGCGATCGTGCGCACAGCGGCGTCCAGATCGGCAGCGGTCAGGTCCTTCTGCTTGGTCTTGGCGATTTCTTCGAGCTGAGCGCGGGTCAGCTTGCCGACCTTGTCAGCCTGGGGACGCGGCGAGCCCTTCTCGATCTTGGCAGCCTTCTTGAGCAGCACGGTGGCCGGAGGCGTCTTGATGATGAAGGTGAACGACTTGTCCGCGTAGGCGGTGATCACCACGGGCAGCTTCAGACCCGGCTCGACGCCTTGGGTCTGGGCGTTGAACGCCTTGCAGAACTCCATGATGTTCAGACCACGCTGACCCAGCGCGGGACCGACCGGGGGCGACGGGTTCGCCTTGCCGGCCGGGATTTGCAGCTTGATGAAGCCGACAATCTTCTTGGCCATGTTTTCTCCTTGAACCACCCCAACGGCCTGTCGGAATGGTCGAGTGCCAGCGCCCGGTTCGATGCCTGCCAAGACCCAATCCTGGCAGGCGCCCATCCGGGCTCCTCATGTCGCGCATGCGTCGGCGACTGAAAAACGTGCCCGCCAAAGCGGACAAAAGCCCGCCATTCTATGTCGCCCCGAACTGGAAAGCAAGCGGGAGTCACGGGTTGTCAAGACCCTGGCGAGCGTGAGTCCATTGACACCCCTCTTCCGTGGGGGGCGTCGCCGTAATAACCTGACAAAGAAGGTCGGTCGGATTCGTCCAGCCCTCCCCAACCAACACAAAACAGACCTCAGAGAGGAGATGGCGCATGGAACAGCCCCTGCCAGCGTCGTCGGCGGATGTCAGCACCACCATCCTGGCCCAGGCATTTGACGCGGCGGCCAATGGCTTCATCCTGATCTCGGAAGACGGCGTGATCGCATCCGTGAACCAGGAGCTCAGCCGCATGTTCGGGCACCCCGCCGAGTGGCTCATCGGGCAATCCGTGGACATCCTGCTGCCGGAATCGTTTCGCGCGCAGCACGGCGAGCACCGGCGCCAGTTCCTGGCCGCGCCCAGCCGCCGCCGCATGGGCGAAGGGCGCGTGCTCAACGGCCAGCACGCCCTGGGACACGTCTTCCCGGTCGAAATCGGGCTGACGCCCCTGGTCACACCAGCGGGCAACCGCATGGTGCTGGCCTCCGTGGTCGACATGAGCGACCGACACGACCTGGCGCTGGCCTTCCAGGGCCTGTTCGACGCTTCACCCTATGGGCTGATGCTCGTGGACGACGCGGGGCTGATCGCGCAGAGCAACGCCGCGTTGAGCGCCGCGCTCGGCCATGAGCCCTCGTCCCTGCGTGGTCAGCCCCTGCACCGGCTGGTGCCGGAGCGCTACCGCTCCCAGCACGCCGGCCTGATGCAGGGGTACACCCACACGGGCGGCGCACGGATGATGGGCCAGGGGCGGGACCTGACCGCCTTGCACGCCGACGGCACGGAGGTGGCCGTGGAGATCGGGCTGAACCGGGTGCGCTGGCAAGGCCGACCCATGACGCTGGCGGTGGTCACCGACATCAGTGCCCGCAAGCGGCTGGAGGCCGATCTCAAGCAGGCCAACACCGACCTGCAGGAATTCTCTTACGTGGCGTCGCACGACCTGCGCTCGCCCCTGCGCAGCATCTCGGACCTCGTCGACTGGGTCACCCAGGACCTGGCGGACGGCAAACTTGAAGACGTCGCACGCAACCTGGCACGCATCTCGCCCCGCATCCAGCGCATGGAGTCGCTCATCGACGACCTGCTGCGCTACGCCCGCGCCGGCAAGACCGAGACCGACTACCGCGCCGTGACCCTGCCCGAGATCCTGGCCGAGATCCTCGAGCTGCAGCCGGTGCCGGAGCGCTTCACGCTCGAGACCTCCGCGCTGGATGCGCGCAGCTTCCAGGCCGTGCGCACCCCGCTGTCGACCGTGCTGCGCAACCTGGTGAGCAACGCCGTCAAGCACCACGACCGCGATGGCGGCCTCATCCGCATCGTCGCCCAGCCCGATGGCAACCACATGCTGATCACGGTCACCGACGACGGCCCGGGCGTGCCCGCACAAGCCTCGCGGCGCATCTTCCAGCTGTTCCAGACGCTGTCGGCGAACCGGCGCTCGGAGACCTCCGGCATCGGCCTGGCCCTGTGCAAACGGATGACAGAAACCCACGGTGGCCACATCGACGTGGTCTCGCCCGTGTCGCAGGGCCGAGGCGCGCAGTTCCGCGTCTGGTGGCCGATGTACCCCAGGAGAACCAACGATGAGTGAGCCCCTCCCCCTCAACGTCCTGCTGGTCGAGGACGACGATGTGGCGGCCGAATCGGTCATGCGCAGCATGCAGCGCGCAGGACTGCCCTGCCCCGTCACCTGGGTCGAGGACGGCCAGGCCGCGCTGGAGGTGCTGCGCGAGCAAGACGCGCGACGCAAGGCACCGCGCCCCCGGTTGATCCTGCTGGACCTGAACATGCCCCGCATGAACGGCTTCGAGTTCCTGGAAGCGGTGCGGGCCGACCCCAAGCTCAGGGAAGAGGTCGTCTTCGTGCTCACCACCTCCAGCGCCGACTCCGATCGCAGCAGGGCTTACGACGAGAACGTCGCAGGCTACATGGTGAAGTCGGCGGTGGGCCCGCAGTTCGCCAAGCTGACGCAACTGCTCGATGGCTACCGACGGGCCGTCCAGCTGCCGTGACCCTGGGGGCCGTCATGCAAAGCATTGCAGCCACCCGCGAACTGCGGATCCTCATCATCGACGACGACGACGTCGATCGGGAGCGCGTGCGGCGCTGCCTGCGTGGCAGCTCTCTGAGCACGCGCACGATGGAAGCGGAGTCCGGCAACGAGGCGATGCGCATCCTCAGCAGCCAGGTCATCGATTGCGTGCTGCTGGACAACTGCCTGGGCGACACCACGGGTTCGGCCCTCCTGCGGGCCATCCGCGAGCTCACCTCCTATGACGGGCCGATCATCATGGTCACGGGGGCCGGCAACGAGTCCCTCGTGGTCGAGGCCATGCAGGAAGGCGCGGCCGACTACGTGCCCAAGGTCCAGCTGGACGCCGAGCGCCTGACCCAGGCCATCCTGCGCAGCCTGCAGCTGCAGGAAACGCGCGCAGCCAAGGAGGAAGCGACGCGCCAGATGACGCACCGGCTCGCCGAGCAGGAGCGCACGCTGCGCCAGCTCGACCGCACGTTGCAGGACGTCCTGGACCATGCCCCGAACGCCATCGCCTACTGGGACCAGGCTGGACGCATCCGGTTTGGCAACGTCGCTCACCAGGCCTGGTTCGGCGTCGCCCCCCAGCACCTGGTCGACATGACCGCGCAGGAGTTGCTGGGGCCGGCACTCCACGCC
>Ga0208492_1001514_pt1 | contig 14024 bp, 11 predicted proteins | sample Subbioar_CSW14AB_FD_184820 | JGI IMG/M metagenome (GOLD analysis project Ga0208492, IMG submission 184820) | Serpentinite rock and fluid subsurface biosphere microbial communities from McLaughlin Reserve, California, USA - CR12Mar_CSW14AB (SPAdes) | ecosystem: Environmental > Terrestrial > Deep... | reverse complement strand
TCGGCACGCCGAAGTTCATGCCGCCCGACAAGGTCTTGGTGTTGTAGCGGATGATGTTGGTGTTGCCGGCGTCGGTCTTCTGGTAAGTGAAGTCGAAACCACGCGCCACGCCGTCGATGGTCCAGTACGGATTCATGTAGCCGACGCGGAAGACCTGATTGATCTCGCTGTTGGCGAACGCGAAGCTGACGCTTTTACCACTGCCCAGGAAGTTGTCCTGCTGGACGTTGGTATTGAAGATGATGCCTGCCGACTGCGAGAAGCCGAGGCCCAGCATCAAATTGCCCGAGGGGCGCTCCTTGACGGTGAAATTCACATCGACCTGGTCGGTGGAACCAGCCACCGCTGGGGTCTCGACGTTGACGTCCTCAAAGAAGCCGAGGCGGCGCAAGCGGGTCTTGGAGCGCTCGACCTTGGCGGTCGAAATCCAGCCGCCTTCGAGCTGGCGCATCTCGCGGCGCAACACTTCGTCGCGGGTCTTGGCATTGCCGAAGAAGTTGACGCGGCGCACGTATACGCGCTGGCCGGGATCGACGAAGTAGGTGATGCCGGCCACGCGGCCCTTCTCGTTGATCTCGGGAATCGCATTGACGTTGGCGAACGCATAGCCTTCGTCACCGAGACGATCGGTGATGGCCTTGCTGGTCGCAGTCAGATCCTTGCGCGAAAAGGTCATGCCCTTGCGCGTCACCACGTATTTGAACAACTCCTCCGGCGCCACGATCAGGGTGCCGGCCAGCTTGACGTCGCCGACCACGAATTTCTCGCCTTCGGTGACATTGACGGTGAGGTAGACGTCCTTCTTGTCGGGCGTGATCGAGACCTGGGTGGAATCGACGCTGAAATTCAAGTAGCCGTTGTCCTGGTAGAGCGAACGCAGGATTTCCAGATCGCCCGACAGCTTCTGCTTGGAGTACTGGTCGTCCTTAGTGAACCAGCTGATCCAGGTCGGCGTGTTGAGCTTGAAATTGTCGCGGATCTGTTCGTCGGTGAACGCTTCATTCCCGATGATGTTGATCTGCTTGATGCGGGCGGCTTCGCCCTCGGAGATGGTGAAGGCCACTTCGACGGTCTTGTCGTCGACCGGAATGACCTCGTTCTCGATGCGCACGCCGTACTTGCCGTTGGCGAAGTATTGGCGTTTCAATTCCTGAAGGACCTTGTCGAGCTTCGATTCGTTGAACACTTCGCCCTTGGCGAAGCCGACATCCTTGAGGCCCTTGGTCAGGTCCTCGGTCTTGATGGCCTTGTTGCCTTCAAAAGTGATGTCGGAAATGGTTTCGCGCTCCTGCACGATAACCACCAGCACGTCGCCGTCGCGCTCCAGGCGGACGTCCTTGAACAGGCCGGTCTTGAACAAGGCCCTGACCGCGTCGCGGGAGCGCTTGTCATCGACCGAGTCCCCTACGCTGATGGGGAGATAGTTGAAGATGGCACCGGGGGATATCCGGTCCAACCCCTCGACCCGGATATCGTCGACGACGAATGAGTCGGCGGCGGAAGCACCGACCGCGCACAACATCGTCAGGCCGCACATCCAGCCTGCTTTAAAGGCTTTCGACATAAATTATGTTTATTTGTTATTGGGTGGTTCCGTCACCAGCGTTCACAGAATGCGCAGGATGTCGTTGTAGACGGCCAGCCCCATGAGGCTCAACAACACCACCAGACCGAGCTGCTGTCCCCACGACTGCAGGTGTTCAGACACCGGTCTACGCGTCACGAATTCTATCAGGTAATAAAGCAGGTGTCCGCCATCGAGAATCGGAATAGGCAATAGGTTGAGTACTCCGAGGCTCACACTCACTAGGGCTAGGAATTCGAGGAAGCGAGCGACCCCGAGCTTGGCCGACGCGCCGGCGTACTGGGCGATGCTGATCGGGCCGCTCAGATTGCGTACCGAGGCCTCGCCCATGACCATCTTGCCGAGGAACTTCAAGGTCGTGACGCTCATGCCGACGGTGCGGTCGACGGCACCCGTGAAGGCAACCAAGGGCCCGTAGCGTTCCACCCCCATGGGGATGTCGTCCATGTTCTTCGGCACCTGGGGTTCGGCCCCAATGCGACCGAAGGACTTGCCATTCTCCTCGATGCGGGCCGGGGTCACGGTCAGGCTGAGCTGGCTGCCGCCCCGCTCCACCACCACCGCCAGCGGCTGCTCGGGGTGCTGACGGATGATATCCACCCACTCGCCCCAGCTCGGCACCGGCTTGTCATTGGCCGAGATCACGCGATCGCCGTCCTTGATGCCGGCGACTGCCGCGGCGCCACCGGCGGTGACACGGGCGATGACCGGCGGAATCAAGGGCACGTCCGGCGCCAGACCCAGGGTCTTGAAGAAGTCGCCCGCGCCGATGTCGTCGACCGACAGCTTGCTGACATCCAGCATCACATTCCTGACCGCGCCGTCACTGTCGCGCACCGCCAGGCGCAGAGCGCGCTGATCGAGGATGCCGTCCAAGGCACGTCGGAACACACCGTCCCAGGTCTGGGCCTGCTCGCCGTCCACTTCGACGATTTCCTGGCCACGGGACAGGCCGGCGCGGGACGCAATCGACTCGGCATCCACCGTGCCGATGATGGGCCGCGGACCGGTCACGCCGATCATGAGCATGGCCCAGTAGGCGAGGATGGCGAACAGGAAGTTGGCCAGCGGGCCGGCAGCGACCACCGCGATGCGGGTCGAGAGCGGCTTGCGGTTGAAGGCGCGATGCAACTCGTGCTCGGCGACCACGCCTTCACGTTCGTCCAGCATCTTCACATAACCGCCGAGCGGAATCAGGGCGAGGGCGAATTCGGTTTCGCCGGAACGCCATTGCAGCCACGGCCGGCCAAAGCCGATGCAGAAGCGCAGGATTTTCACGCCCAGGCGTCGCGCCACCCAGTAGTGACCGAACTCATGGGCGGTGACCAGGATGCCCAGCGCCAACGCGAAGGACAGCAGGGTCTTGAGCAATTCCATCAATGCACTCCTTCGGCCAGCGCCCGCTGCACGCATGCACGCGCGCTGCCGTCGTCAGCCAGAATGGTTTCGAGGTCGATCGCCGGCCGCGCGCTAACACGCTCGAGGGCATGCCCGACCAGACGCGGAATATCGGTAAAGGCAATTTTCTCGTCGAGAAAAGCGGCCACCGCGATTTCGTTGGCGGCATTCAGGATGGCCGGCGCGGTACCGCCGACGGTCATGGCGTCTCGCGCCAGACGCAGACAGGGGAAGCGATCGTAATCGGGTTCTTCGAAGTCGAGATGGCGGACACTGAACAGGTCGAGTCGCTCGACCCCCGCCGCACAGCGTTCCGGCCAGGCCAGCGCGTAGGCGATAGGGGTGCGCATGTCGGGATTGCCGAGTTGAGCGAGCACAGAACCATCAACGTATTGCACCATCGAGTGAATCACGCTTTGCGGATGGATGACCACTTCGATCTGCGCCGGTGAGGTGCCGAACAGCCAGCACGCCTCAATCACTTCCAGCCCCTTGTTCATCATGGTCGCCGAGTCCACCGAAATCTTACGCCCCATCACCCAGTTGGGATGGGCACAGGCCTGCGCCGGTGTGACCCCCTGCAGTTGCTCGATGGGCCACGAGCGGAACGGGCCACCCGAGGCCGTCAACAGGATGCGCTCCACGCCGACCCGCGGCAGGCCATCGCCGAATTGCGCCGGCAGGCACTGGAATACCGCATTGTGTTCACTATCAATCGGCAGCAGCTCGGCATTACTTTCGCGCACCGCATCCATGAACAGCTGGCCGGACATCACCAGCGACTCCTTGTTCGCCAACATCACCCGTTTGCCGGCCCGCGCCGCCGCCAGATTGGGCAGCAGGCCTGCCGCGCCAACGATGCCGGCCATCACATAGTCGACCTCGGCATGGGACGAGACCATGGCCAGGGCGTGGGCGCCCGCCAGCACCTGCGTTTCCAGTCCGGCGGCCTTGCAGCGGCTCTCGAGCTCGCTCGCCGCACGCTCGTCGACCATCACCGCATAGGGCGGCTGCCATGTCCGGCACTGTGCGAACAGGCCATCGACATTCGTATTGGCAGAGAGTGCGAAAACGGAAAATCGTTCAGGATGTCGAGCGATGACGTCGAGCGTATTGACGCCGATGGTGCCGGTCGAGCCAAGTATGGTCACCGCGGTGGTCATGATTGCTCCATCAGGATGAGTCCTAGGGTGAATACTGGCGCGGCGGCCAGCAAGCTGTCGATGCGATCGAGCAGACCGCCGTGGCCAGGCAGCAGATTACCGCTATCCTTGACCCCACGCAGTCGCTTGAGCAGGCTTTCGAGCAAGTCGCCGACCACCGACGCGACGAGGGTCACGGCGGCCAATGCCAGCACCGCCGGTAGCGGCAGCGGCGCGACGAGGCTGGCGCCGCCCATGGCCAGCAACTGCGTGCCGAGCAGTGCTGCGGCCAGACCTTCCCAGGTCTTGCCCGGGCTGACACGGCTGGCGAGGCGTCGTTTGCCCAAGCTCTTGCCGCCGAAATAGGCGAACACATCGGCCCCCCACACCAGCGCAAACAGCGCCAGCAGCAGCACCGGTCCGCGATCGAGCAGAGCCAGCACGGCCACCAGCGCCGGAATGAGAGCCAGCCAGCCGCACAGCGCGAGGCGCGTACGGTCGCCGACCTTGGGACCTTCGTGCAATTGGTAATGGACGACCCAGGCAGCGGCCACGCACCACCACGCACAACCAAGTACCAGCATGGTCGCGAGCGGCAGGTCCTGCCCACGCAGCCCGAACGCGCACACCAGGGCGGCGGCCACCGTCAATCCGGCAAAAGCGCTGCGCGCGGCGGGCGAAACAAAGCCCGCCAGCCGCGCCCATTCCAGCGCGGCGCCAAACAGGATCAGCGAGAACAATCCGCTCATCACCGTGAACGGCAGGCGCAGCGTACCGAACACCACGACCCCGCCCAGCACGGTCGCGGTCAGGATTCGAGCGATTAGATTCGACACGGGCGAGCAACCACAAGCGCGCGGTGCCCGTCTGTGGCGGCGCGCGTCATTCGACGTCGGATATCACGGCATCGAGTTCGCCACTGACCTGCTCGCCGGTCATGCCGAAGCGCCGCTGACGGGTGGTGTAACTCTTGAGCGCCTTCTCGAATTCAGTGGTATCGAAATCCGGCCACAGGCATTCGGTGAAATAGAGTTCGGTATAGGCGAGCTGCCACAGCAGATAGTTGCTGATGCGCTGCTCGCCACCGGAGCGGATGAAGAGATCGGGGTTCGGCAGGTCAGCCAGGGCCAGGCGCGCCTCGATGTGCGCTTCGGTGATGGCCTCGGGCGCCAGTTCACCGCGCTGCACCAGCGTCGCGAGCTGACGGGTGGCCTGGGTGATGTCCCACTGTCCGCCGTAGTTCGCGGCGATCACCAGATTCAGGTGCTGATTGCCGGCGGTGCGGGCCTCGGCGCGTTCGATGCACTGCTTGAGCTTCTTCGGAAACGGTTCACGGTCGCCGATCACGCGCAGCCGCACACCGGCCTCGTGCAGCTTCTCGATCTCCTGATCGAGCACCATCACGAACAATTCGAACAGCAGTTTGACCTCGGTCGGCGGCCGCCGCCAGTTCTCGCTGCTGAAGGCAAACAGGGTGAGAGTCTCGATGCCAGACTCGGCGCAGTACTTGACGATGACCCGCACGTTTTCGACGCCGGCGCGGTGCCCGGCGATGCGCGGCAGGCTGCGGCGCTTCGCCCAGCGCCCGTTGCCATCCATGATGATGGCGACGTGACGTGGCAATGTGGCGGACGTGGCGGGAGGGTTCGCCACGCTCAGACCGCCATCATTTCGCGCTCTTTGGCCGCGACGATTTCGTCAATCTTCTTGACGTGCTCGTCGGTGATTTTCTGTGCCTGATCTTCGCCCTTGCGCTCGTCGTCCGAGGTGATGTCCTTGGCCTTGAGCAATTCCTTGATGTGGGCGATGGCGTCACGCCGGATATTCCGCACCGCGACCTTGGCCTGTTCGGCTTCCTTGTTCAGGATTTTGATGAGGTCACGGCGACGCTCTTCGGTCAGCGGCGGCAGCGGCACGCGGATGACGGTGCCGGCGGTATTGGGGTTCAAGCCCAGGCCCGAGTCACGAATCGCTTTCTCGACCGCGTCGATGGCACCACGATCCCAGGCCGTCACCACCAGCGTGCGTGCGTCCTCCACCGACACGCTCGCGCACTGTGGCAGCGGCGTCTGCGTGCCGTAGTAATTGACCATGATGTGTTCAATGAGGCTCGGCTGTGCGCGCCCGGTGCGCAGCCGGGCCAGATCGGAGCGGAACGAATCGACGCTCTTGCCCATGCGCTTGCGCGCATCTTCGATGATGTCCTTGATCATGTCATCTGACTACCGTTACCAGGGTTCCAACTTCATGCCCCAGCGCCGCGTTCACGAAGGCGCCCGGCACGGTCATGTCGACCACCCGTAACGGCATCTTGTTTTCGCGGCACAGGACGATCGCGGTCGCGTCCATGACACCAAGTTTGCGCTCGAGAACTTCGTCGTAGTCCAGCACGTCGTAGCGTTTGGCGGTCGGGTCCTTGTTCGGATCGGCGGTATAGACGCCGTCAACCTTGGTCGCCTTGATCATGAGTTCCGCATTGATCTCGATGGCGCGCAAACTGGCCGCCGAGTCCGTGGTGAAAAACGGATTGCCGGTCCCCGCCGCGAGTACCACCACGCGCCCCTTCTCCAGATGGCGCACGGCGCGACGACGGATATAGTCCTCGCAGACCTGATTGATTTTGATCGCCGACATGACGCGCGCGAACATGCCCTTGCGTTCCAGGGCGTCCTGAATCGCAAGCGCATTGATGACGGTCGCGAGCATGCCCATCTGATCCGCGGTGACGCGGTCTATGCCGGAAGCGGCAAGTCCGACGCCGCGGAAAATGTTACCGCCTCCAATGACGATGGCGACCTCGACGTCGGCCTGACGCAGGTCGCGGATTTCGTCACCGATGCGGCCGAGGACGTTCGGATCGATTCCGTAGTCGCCCTCGCCCATCAGGGCTTCGCCACTCAGTTTGATGAGGACGCGTTTGAAGTGCGGGCGCTTCGCCTCGCTGGTCATACTCGAAGCCATGCCGTCGTCCGTGATCGACACTCAGCGCTGAGTCGCGCTGCGGGCCTGAGCCATAACCTCCTCGACGAAGTTATCTTCCTTCTTGTCGATACCTTCGCCAACTTCATAACGCGCGAAACGAGTGACCGTTGCGCCCGCCGCCTTGAGCAGCTTCTCGACGGTCTGGTCCGGATCCTTGACGAAGTTCTGACCGAGCAGCGTGGTCTCGGCGATGAACTTCTTGAGGCGTCCCACCACCATCTTCTCGACGATGTCGGCCGGCTTGCCACTCTGCGCGGCTTGGGCCAGATGGATTTCGCGCTCCTTGGCGAGCACATCAGCGGGCATTTCCGCCTCGCTCACGCACACCGGGTTGCTGGCGGCGATATGCATCGCAATGTCGCGCGCGAGTTCGGGATTGCCGCCCTGCAAGGCGACCAGCACACCGATGCGCTTGCCATGCAGGTAGGACTGCACCACACCACCATCGGCGGCGAGGATCGCGAAACGACGGATCTCGATGTTCTCGCCGATCTTGGCGACCAGCCCCGCACGCATCTGCTCCAGGCTTTCGCCTTCGGGACCGGCGACCTCGCGCAGCGCGGCGACGTCAGTGACGCCAGCCTTCAACGCGGTCTCGGCGACCGCCGCGGCAAAGCGCTTGAAGTTGTCATCGTTGGCAACGAAGTCAGTCTCGCTGTTGACTTCGACCAGCACCGCGTGGGTGGCGTTCGAGGCCGTGACGATGGCGCCTTCGGCGGCGATACGGCCGGCCTTCTTGGCCGCCTTCGCCGCGCCCGACTTGCGCATGTTCTCAATCGCCAGTTCGATGTCGCCATCGGCTTCAACCAGCGCCTTCTTGCATTCCATCATGCCGGCACCGGACCGCTCGCGCAGTTCTTTGACCATCGCGGCCGTGATATCCATGATCTCTTACCTCAAATATTGTTACGCACTCTGACCCGCGACGGCGCGGATCAGGAGGCCTGGGCTTCGGCGGCTGCGCTGGCGGCGCCTGCCTCATCCATTTCGACGAACTCGTCGCGGCTGCCGCCGGACGCGTCGGTCGCGGTTTGACGCGCATCGAGCACCGCGTTCGCCACGCCCTCGGCGTAGAGGTTGACGGCGCGGATGGCGTCGTCGTTGCCGGGGATGACGTAATCGACGCCGTCGGGGGTGTTGTTGGTATCCACCACGGCCACGATCGGAATGCCAAGCTTCATGGCTTCGGCGACCGCGATGCGCTCATGACCGACGTCGATGATGAACAGCGCGTCGGGCAGGCCGTCCATATCCTTGATGCCGCCCAAGCTCAGGTGGAGCTTGTCGAGTTCACGCTTGAGGCCAAGGCCTTCCTTCTTGGAAACGCGATCGAGACCGCCGGATTCGAGCATCTGCTCGAGTTCCTTCAGGCGCCGAATCGACTGCTTGACGGTCTTGAAGTTGGTCAGCATGCCACCCAGCCAGCGGCGGCTGACGAACGGCATGCCGCAGCGCTGCGCTTCGCGCATCACGGCTTCCTGGGCGGAACGTTTGGTGCCTACGAACAGAATCTTGCCGCGCTTGGCGGTCAGGCGAGCCACGAAATTCGTCGCTTCGACGAACAGCGGCTGCGTCTTTTCGAGATTGATGATGTGAATCTTGTTACGCTCACCGAAGATGTACGGAGCCATCTTGGGATGCCAGAAACGGGTCTGGTGACCGAAATGAACGCCAGCTTCGAGCATCTGGCGCATGCTTACTTCACTCATGCGAAAACTCCTGTTGGGTTTTGCCTCCACGAATCCCATGTATCGATCCGTCATTTTTGTTGACGGACACCCCCGATACCTGTGTCGATCCGTGTGTGGATTTAAGGGTTAGATTGCCTACAAGGCGCGCGCTTTATACCATAGAACACTTGCATCAACAATGACTTGGAATCCTGGCCTGTATGCCCATCACGATTAAGACGGCCGACGAAATCGACAAGATGCGCGTCGCCGGCCGGCTTGCCGCCGAGGTCCTGGAAATGGTCGCGCCTTTCGTGCGGCCGGGGGTCACCACGGACGAGCTGGATCAGATCTGTCATCGCTATATCGTCGAGGATCAGCAGGCCGTGCCGGCGCCCCTCAATTACCACGGCTTCCCCAAGTCCATCTGCACCTCGATCAATCACGTCGTCTGCCACGGCATACCGGGCGACCGGCGCCTGAAGAATGGCGACATCGTCAATGTCGACATTACCGTCATCAAGGACGGCTTCCATGGCGACACCTCGCAGATGTTCGTGGTCGGCGAGACCTCTTTGAAAGCCCGCCGGCTGGTCGATACCGCCTACGAATGCCTGCTGGTCGGCATCGCCCTGGTGCGTCCCGGCGCGCGCCTGGGCGATATCGGCGCCGCCATCCAGGCCCTGGCCGAATCGCGCAATTTCTCGGTGGTGCGCGAATACTGCGGTCACGGCATCGGCCGGACCTTCCATGAGGAACCCCAGGTCCTGCACTACGGCAATGCCGGCACGGGGGTCGAGTTGCAGCCGGGCATGACCTTCACCATCGAGCCGATGATCAATGCCGGCAAACGCCACGTGAAGCTGCTGGGTGACAACTGGACAGTGGTGACCAAGGACCGCGGGCTATCCGCCCAGTGGGAACACACCATATTGGTCACCGATACCGGCCACGAAGTGCTGACAGCCCGCGCCGAAGAGGATTTCGGCATCGCGGCATGACGGCGGTCGCGTCCGCTGAGGATCTCGTCGGCGTCATCGGTGAGGCCGACTTCGCCCCGCTGGAAGCCTTGCTGGGCGCCCCGCCCGACCAGCGGGCGCGCGACGCCTGCCGTACCTTGCATGCCATTCTCATCGAGCGACTGGACGCCAATTTCCGCAGCGTGCTCGATGCCGAGCGCACAGTGCGGGTGCGCGCCTGGGCCATGTCCCGCGAGTTGGCCTGGAGTTGGCAACTGTTCGCCCTCGACCGCAGCGCCCATTCCCTGGCTGCCGTGGGCGGCTTCGGGCGCGGCGATTTGCATCCTTTTTCGGACATCGACATCGCGGTCATCCTCGGTGGGCCGCTCAGCGACGATGAACGTGGACGCCTCGAGCAATGGGTGACCTTCCTGTGGGACATTGGCCTCGAAATCGGCAACAGCGTGCGCACGGTCGAACAGTGCCGGGAAGAAGCGGCCCGCGACGTCACCATCGCGACCAATCTCATGGAAGCGCGCCTGCTGGCCGGCCCGCGCGAACCCTTTGCCGCGATGATGGCCGCCACCAGCCCCGATCATCTATGGCCGGCGGAATCCTTCTTCAGCGCCAAGCTCGCTGAACAACAGGCGCGCTACCGCAAGTTCGACGATGCCTTCGGCCAGTTGGAACCCAACGTCAAGGAAGGTCCGGGCGGCCTGCGCGACATCCAGGTCATCTCCTGGGTCGCCAATCGCCACTTCCGTGCCGCCGGTTTGAGCGGCCTGTCGACCCACGGCTTCCTGAGCGCCGAGGAGTACGCCGCCCTGCAGGAAGGTCGCCGCTTCCTGTGGCAGGTGCGCTGCGCGCTGCATTTCACCGCGCGGCGGCGCGAAGATCGCCTGCTGTTCGATCATCAACGCAGTGTCGCGGCGATGCTCGGCTACAGCGGCGAAGGCAACCGCGGCGTCGAAGCATTCATGCGGCATTTCTACCGCACCGTGCACGAACTCGCGAGCTTGAACGACATGCTGCTGGAATTGTTCCGTGAGGCGACCTTGAGCCGCGAGCACGACCAGCCGATGCAGCCGCTCGGGCGTCGTTTTCAACTGCGCAATGGCTACATCGAAGCGCGCGACCCGCATGTGTTCCGGCGCAATCCCCAGGCCTTGCTCGAAGTATTCCTGCTCATGCAGCAACACCCGGAAGTGCAAGGCGTGCGTGCCAGCACCATTCGACTGATACGCGAGAGCCTGCACCTCATCGACGACAGGTTTCGCGCCGACATCCGATCGCGCAGTCTGTTCCTGGAGATCATCCGTCAACCGCGCCGCATCGGTCATGAACTGGAACGCATGCATCGCTATGGTGTGCTGGCCGCTTATCTGCCGGCCTTCGCGCGCGTCACCGGCCTCATGCAGTTCGATCTTTTTCACGTCTACACGGTCGACGAACACACTTTGCGTCTGGTGCGCAATCTGCGGCGTTTCTCCCATCCGAGTGACAAGGACACTCTGCCACCCCATTGCCGCGAAGCGGTCGCACGGGTGCCGAAGCTCGAGGTGCTGTATGTCGCCGGTCTGTTTCACGACATCGCCAAAGGCCGCGCCGGGGATCATTCCGATCTCGGCGCTGACGACGCCGTGCAGTTCTGCCGCGATCATGGCTTCAGCAATTACGACACCCACCTGGTCGCCTGGCTGGTGCGCAATCACCTGTTGATGTCGGCCACCGCGCAGCGCAAGGACATCTACGACCCGAGCGTGATCGCCGACTTCGCGCGCAAGGTCGGTGATCTGGTGCATCTCGACTATCTCTATCTGCTGACGGTGGCGGACATTCGCGCCACCAACCCCGAACTGTGGACACACTGGAAGGCCTCTCTGCTCGGCGAACTGTTCAGTGCCACCCGCCGCCATCTGCGCAGCGGTGATGAGGCCCCGCTGGCGCTCACGGAACGCCTCGAAGCCGTGCGCCAGGAGGCGCGCGCCTGTCTGGTGCAGCGCCAGACCCATATCCCGACCGGGCGCCTGGAACGTTTCTGGGCGGGTCTCGCGCCGGAATATTTCCTGCGTCATCGGCCCGAGGAGATCGCCTGGCAGGCGGAAGTGGTGACCGACGCCGCCGCGGACGCGCCGCTGGTGGCGGTGCGCGATGTGCCCGAGCGGGGTTGCACGGCAGTGTTCGTCTACTGCGCCGACATGGACAACCTCTTCGCCCTCACCACCGCCGCCCTCGACCGCCTGCGTCTCGACATCCAGGACGCGCGCATCATCACCACCGAGGGCGGCTTCAGTATGGACACCTACATGGTGCTGGAAGCCGATACCGGCACGGCAGTCGACACCGATGAACGACGCCACGAGATCCAGGAACGCGTGCGACGCGCCCTGCTGGCCGGCGGCACGGCACCGGCGATCGCGCCGCTCGGCAGAATGCGTAAGCACCGCCATTTCAGCTTCACGCCCAGCGTGCAGTTCGCACGCGACGACAAGCGCAGCCGCACGGTGATGGAGGTGATCGCGGTCGACCGGCCGGGCCTGCTGTCTGAAATCGGCAGCGCCATGGAGCAGTGCGGTGTGAATCTCATCGATGCGCGCATCGCCACCTTCGGCGAGCGGGCTGAGGACTATTTCTACATCACTGACCGCCGGCGGCGGCCGTTCAGCGATGCCGCCGCCCAGGAACATCTGCGTCATCTGATCGTGGCTGCGCTGACATGAGTGTCACGCCACCGCGTGACGAAGCCGAACTGCTGGCGCGCGCGCAGCACTGGGCCGGCGCCACCGTCGCCGAAATGGCCGAAGCGCTGTCCGAAGTGGTGCCGCGCGATCTGCGCCATCACAAAGGCTGGCTCGGCGAACTGGTGGAGACGGCCCTCGGCGCGACCGCGAGTTCGCGGCCTCTGCCGGACTTCACGGAACTCGGCATCGAGCTCAAGACCGTGCCCATCGACGCCAATGGCCGGCCGCGGGAATCCACTCACGTCTGCACGGTCGCGCTCGGGGACCTGGTCGGCCAACGCTGGCAGAACTCGACGGTGCGTCTGAAACTGCATCGCGTGCTGTGGATGCCGGTCGAGACCGGCGCGCATCTGCCACTCACCGCGCGACGCTTTGGCTTGCCGCGCCTGTGGAGCCCCGATGCCGCCGAGGAGAGCGTGTTGCGCGCCGACTGGGAAGAGCACATGACGCTGCTCAGCACCGGCCGCTTCGACGAACTGGATGCGCGCCTCGGCGTCTATCTGCAGGTTCGGCCCAAGGCCGCCAACAGCCGCGCCCTGACCGCGGCCGGCGATAGTGGCGGCCTGCCGGGCGCGACCCTGCCGCGCGGCTTCTACCTGCGGCCGGCGTTCACCCATGCGATCCTGACGGCGAGCGCAAAGCCATGACCACGTCGCTCGACCCGCGCGCCTGGCGCTTGTGTATCGCGCCGATGATGCAGAAGACCGACCGCCACTTTCGTTACCTTGCCCGGTTGGTAGCGCCCGACGCGCGCCTGTATACCGAGATGCTGACCGCGCGCGCCATTTTGCACGGCGATCGCGAGGAACTGCTGCGCTACGACCCGAGCGAACATCCGCTCGCGGTGCAATTGGGCGGTAGCTCGCCGACTGAACTGGCGGCCGCAGCGCGCCTGTGCGCGGAGGTTGGTTACCAGGAGGTCAATCTCAATTGCGGCTGTCCGAGCGACCGCGTGCAGGCGGCGGATTTCGGCGCCTGCCTCATGGCCAAACCCGATCTCGTCGCGGAGTGCGTGGCGGCCCTGCAGGCGGCACTGCCGGAGAGTGTCACCGTCAGCGTCAAAACCCGCCTCGGTATCGATGATTTGTACAGCTACGACTATTTCGCAAACTTCGTCGGGCGACTCCATGAAAGCGGCTGTCGGGTCTTTCACATTCATGCACGCAAGGCCTGGCTGTCGGGCCTGAGCCCGCGGGAGAACCGCGAAATCCCACCGCTCGAATACGACTGGGTCTATCGACTGCGCCGCGAGCTGCCGAACGCGGTGCTGGTCATCAACGGCGGCATCGCGACCGTCGAGCAGGCACTGGCCCACGTGCGCGAGGTCGATGGTGTGATGCTGGGGCGGGCAGCCTATGACAATCCCTATGGCCTGGCCGCGCTCAATCAGGCCTTGTTCGGCGGGGCCGAGGGTCTGCCCCGCTCGCGCGATGAATGTCTCGAGCGCTACCTGGAATATGTCGATGTCGAACTTGCGCGCGGCACTGAACTGCACCACCTCAGCCGTCATCTGCTCAATCTGTTTCAGGGGCAGGTGGGTGGCCGCC
>Ga0208492_1001513_pt1 | contig 14030 bp, 11 predicted proteins | sample Subbioar_CSW14AB_FD_184820 | JGI IMG/M metagenome (GOLD analysis project Ga0208492, IMG submission 184820) | Serpentinite rock and fluid subsurface biosphere microbial communities from McLaughlin Reserve, California, USA - CR12Mar_CSW14AB (SPAdes) | ecosystem: Environmental > Terrestrial > Deep... | reverse complement strand
GGGAGTTGGTGGGGGGCTGGGCGACGCTGGACATTCGGTGGGTCTCGCAGGAGGAAGAGAACGCGGAGGGCGCGGATGGAGCGGAGGACGCGGAGCAGGAGTTTGATAAAGGAAAAACCCCGCGGTGGGCGGGGTGGGGATGGTAGGTGCGGCGGGGTGGAAGGGCGGTTGTTGGTGCGGGGTTACTTGGGGCGTGGGAAGGGGAGGCGTGGTCGAGGGTCGCCGCGGTGTGCGCCCGGTTGCTGTTGTCGTGTGCGAAGGGGAACCCACCCCAACCCCTCCCTCAGGGAGGGGCTTTAAGGCGCGGGGGGCGGGGTGAAGGTGGAGTCGGGGGCCTTGTTCTTCACGGCGGGGAGCGACTTGAGGAAGGTGTAGATCGCCTTGAGGTCCTCGTCCTTGATGTCCTTGTAGAAGGGGACGGGCATCGGAGGCATGACGGGGCGGCCGCCCTTCCAGTGGTTGCCGGTGCGGAAGCTCTGCGTGAGCGTCTCGAGGGTCATGACGCCCATGAGGCCCGTCTCCATGTCGGGCGTGAGGTTGGGCGCGACGGCGACGCCGAGCGGGCCGGCGAAGGCGGTGAGCGTCGGCGCGATCGTCGCGAGGTTGCCCTGCTTGAGCATCTCGGGGTTCCAGGTGGGCAGCGGCGCGCCCTCGGGGTGGCCGGAGAACTCGCGGCCCTTCACGAGCCCGCCCTTGTCGTCGTGGGGAGAGTGGCAGTCGGCGCAGGCCATGAGCGTGGCGAGGTACTGGCCGCGGGCGACGAGGTCGGCGGGGGAGGGGGCGGCGTCCTTGGCGGGGGCGGAGACTGAGAAAGCCACTTGGGGCCGCGAAGTGACCGCGAAGTAGTAGGCACCCGCGCCGGCGAGGAGCGCGACGAGGATGATGATGAGGGCTGTGCGCATGGGTTCTCTCCGTTGTTAGTGCCGGACGCGGCGCCTTCGTACTGGATGCCGAGTGGGGCGTGAAGCGGGGTGATTTCTTAGGGGGGTCAACGTCCGGATTCAACCTTGCATTTGCCGCTGGCTCAGGCGATGGGCTCACTGTGCAGGCAATCCCTCTCAAGCACGCCCAATCGAAAGGAGCAGCATGAACAGAGTGAACCATGTGATGAGTATCGGCGCCCTGGTCGCGGCGGTGGGCGCGACCGTCTCTCTGGGCTTCCAGCCCGGGACTGATCGGCCCAGCCAGCCGAGCACCACTCCCAGCACGCAGCCGGGCACACCGGGCTCGCAGCCCAGCACGCAGCCGGGGCGTGACACCACCCGCACGCCTGGCATGACCCAGCCGGGGCGCGATACGACGACGACGCCCGGCCTGAGCCAGCCCGGTCGCGACAGCACCACGCTGAGCCAGCCCGGCGGGAACTTCAGCTTCCAGCAGGGGCAGAAGGTTTCGCGGACGCAGGTGGACCAGTTGATCAACGCGTGGCCGCAGGAGAGCAAGCGGGCCGCGCAGGCGACGCTGGACAAGTACGGCCCGCCGGACGGGGGCACGTACCAGGAACTGATCTGGCACGACGCGGGGCCGTGGAACAAGGTGGTGGTGTCGCGGGAAGCGGCGGACCATAACGACCCGATGCCCCACAAGGACGTGCTGATGGGGCAGATCTTCCTGAAGGTGCCGCAGGACAAGGTCGCGGACCTGCTCGCGTTCGACACGAGCCTGGTGATCAATCGCACGAAGGGCACCATCGCGGCGGTGTGCGACAAGGAAGAGAACAACTTCGCGGCGCTGAACCTTGCGCATGACATCATCCAGGGCAGCAAGACGGTGCAGGAAGCCAAGGAGCAGATGGCGAAGGTTGCGATGGGCGGTCAGCAGGGCACGACCGACCCCATCACGCAGGACTTCAAGTTCGACACGAGCGATGAGAACACGGGTGACCCGGGCTCGCCCAGCCGCGGCAACACGCCGGGGATGGATCGTCCTGGCTCGACTCCGGGCAGCACGCCTCGGACTCCGGGGATGACTGATCCGACTTCGCCGCGGAACCCGGGGACGGACCCGAGCATCCCGCGGACACCGGGGACGACCCCGCCGCGTGATCCAAACAGCCCGAGCGACCCGACGCTGCCGCGGCGTCCGGGCGGCGGCTGAGTGATCGCAGTGCCCCGCTGGGCAGAGTGTGATGTCAGACTCCAGGGACCCTCGCAGAGATGCGGGGGTCTCTTTTCTTGCGTGGTCTCCCGAAGGCCCGGGGAATGGGTTTCCGCGGGGATTTCGCGAGTTGGTGCTTGCCACGGGGCGGGTCTAGAGTTAGGCTCTGTTTCGGTAGGTCCTTTGAGGGTTATCGATTGATGACAGCGATGGTGTTTGCGACAGTTGAGTTGGGGCGAGGGCTGGGGCGACACCCCATGGCCTTGTCATGACCGGTCGCTGGAGCTGTCATCTTCTTGATTCAGTGTGTTCAGTGTCCCGGAAGCTGCCTGGCAGCTGGGGGGTGTGCGGCGTGCGTCACTGTGGCGTGCCCGCGGTTTGTGAGCAAGCAGAAGGAGCTTGAGTTTGGGTCGATTCAGCCGTGATCAAGGTCCAATGGTGCAGCGTACGAGGCTCAACCACCTCATCCGGATTACGCCGGTCCGCGTGATCGGTCCGGACGAGGAGCAGATCGGCGTCATCGAGACGCAGGACGCCATCCGGATGGCGCAGGAGAAGGGCCTGGACCTGGTGGAGATCTCGCCCGACGCGCGCCCGCCCGTCTGCAAGATCATGGACTACGGCAAATTCAAGTACGAGAAGGGCCAGAAGGACCGCAAAGCCCGGGCCGCGTCGAAGGCGACGGAGATGAAGGAGCTGCGGCTGGGGCGCTCGGTCAAGATCGACCCGCACGATGTGCAGGTTCGGATCGACCAGGCCCGCCGGTTCCTGATGCACGGCCACAAGGTCATGGTGACGCAGCGGTTCAAGGGACGCGAGATCGCCCACAAGGAAATCGGGCTCCAGAACCTGCGGAACGTCGCGGACGCGCTGCTGGACATCGCGAAGGTGGAGCAGACGCCGCGGTGGATGGGCAAGCAGGCGAGCATCATCATGGCGCCGGACCGCCCGAAGATCGAGGCGATCAAGCGGAAGCTCGAGAAGGAAAAGGCGGCCAAGCTCGCCAAGGGCGAGAAGGTCGAGGAAGAGAAGCCAATCGAGGCGCTCGAGGCCGAACTGGCGGCTGAAGTGGTGGGGGATGAGGCGGACGACGACTGACGGAAAGTCGGAAGTCGGAAGCCGGAAGTCGGAGTAAGAAGAGTTCAAGGCCCGGCGCGGGTGCGCCGGGCCTTTTTCGTTTTGCGTGAGCTGGGGAGCAAGCCATAGCGACGAAAGCGTCGTCGTGGCACGCGGGGGACGCCGATCCCACGCGGGGCGGTCTCAAGGCGCCAGGCTTGACATATGCCAGAATGGGAATATGATGGTGAGGGGGATGGCGAGGAGGGTGGGGCCGTGTATCAATGGGTGAGAGCATTGGCGCGGGTCTGGGTGCGGCGGCTTGAGCGCGTGAAGGAGCGTGCAGAGCGGTTGCAGCGGGAAGCGGAAGCGAAAGAACATCCACCACAAAACTGAAGGGAGTCCACATGTCCAGTGCTACGGCTGAAGGTCAGTCGGTTCAGACGCTTGAGATTCGCAGGGAGATCCTGATCGGGGCGTCGCCGGAGATCGCGTTCGAGGCGTTGCTCGAGGAGATCGGGCCGGGGAGCGTGATGCCGGATGGGAAGCCGTTCCCGATGAAGATCGAGCCGTGGCCGGGTGGGCGGTGGTACCGCGACCTGGGCGAGATGGGCGGGCACGCGGCTGGGCACCTGTGGGGGCATGTGCAGGTGATCAAAGCGCCGTCCCTGCTGGAGCTCACGGGACCGATGCCGATGTCGTTCCCCGCGCTGAACCATGTGCAGTACCGGCTGAAGGCTGAGGGCAATGGCACGCGGCTCTCGTTGGTTCACCGCTCGATGGGGCTGCTCCCGCAGGAGTTCATGACGGGGATGCCGGAGGGGTGGGAGCACGGCATGAAGAGGGTGAAGGAGATTGCGGAGAGCCGGGCGGGCGGGAAGCGTTGAGACGATCAACTGGAGTACGAAGTTACACACTCTCTCTGAGGAGGCAGGTTCATGACTACTGCAAACGTCACTGTCTCGAAGAGCATGCCCGCGAAGCACCGGGTGGTCTCTCATGATCAATGGCTGAAGGAGCGCGTGGCGCTGCTGGCGGAGGAGAAGGAGTTCACGCGGCAGCGGGACGCGATGGCGGCCAAGGTGCGGGCGTTGCCGTGGGTGAAGGTGGAGAAGGCGTACACGTTCGACACGCCCGCCGGCAAGAAGTCCCTGGCGGAGCTCTTTGGGCCGCACAGCCAGTTGATGGTGTACCACTTCATGTTCGATGCGACGTGGTCGCAGGGGTGCAAGTCGTGCTCGTTCATCGCGGACCACTACGACGGGCTCGTGGTACACCTCGCGCACCGTGACATCTCGTTCATGACGATCTCGAAGGCGCCGATCGGGAAGCTGGAAGAGTTCCGCAAGCGGATGGGGTGGAAGTTCCCGTGGGCGTCGGCGGCGGAGACGGACTTCAGCCATGACTTCGGGGTGTCGTTCACTGATGCGGAGCTTGCGGATCCGGGCGTGCTGTACAACTACACCCATAAGCCGTACCCGATCCGGGAGCTGCCGGGGATGTCGGTGTTCTACAAGGACGAGCGGGGTGACATCTACCACACGTACTCGGTCTACGCGCGCGGGCTGGAAGACTTCATGACGGCTTACCGCTACATCGATGTGACGCCAAAGGGGCGCGACGAGGCGCCGGCGAGCGGGATGGACTGGCTGCGGCACCATGACCGGTATGACGGGTCGGAGTTCGTGCATCCGTGGGCGGAGCGGCCGGGGGTGACGGGGCCGGCGTTGGGCTAAGGCTCGGGCTTCGCGGCGGATGGGCTGACGGAGGGGACTGGTATGAGTTGCTGCTGTGAAAGCGGCGGGGCATTGCGCCCCGCCGCGGTGGATGTGTCATTGGCTGATGATGCGCGGCGGTCGGGCGCGGGTCACGGGATGGCGTGCCGCCCGTTGGGTCGATCGGTCTTCAGGGTGATTCAGTGGGCGGGGCCGGTTGCGGTGCTTGCGCTTGTTCCGAAGTGTCCGGCGTGTGTGGCCGCGTATGTGCTGATGTTTACGGGCGTCGGGCTGTCGTACTCCGCGGCGGCGGGGGTGCGGTGGGCAGTGATTGGGATGAGCGTTGGGCTCATGGGGTGGGTCGTGGTGTGCGCAGCGCGGAGGTTGGTGCGGAACGAAAGGCACCACCGAGATGAGGACATCTCGGTGGCACGGGCGGTTGACATTGGGGTGAGTCAGGGAACGACTTCGCCGTAGGCCGCGGGAAAGTACATGACGGTGAGGCTGGGGCGTTCGATCTGGGCGATATCGCCGTAGCCACGCCAGACGACGGTGTGGGCACCTGCGGTGACGGGGACGACACGCACGGAGGAGGCGACTGCGCCGCTGCCGCCGATACCGGTGAAGGGCCGCACGGTGTCGGGAGCGCCGGTTTCAACGCCGTCCACGGAGATGTAGTACGTGGAGCCCTTGGTGGCGGTGCCGGTGCCCATGATGAAGAGGTAGCCGCTGGCGGGAGCGTTGATCGTCCTGGTCAGAATAGTCGGATCGGGGAGGCTGGAGACGCCGGAACCAAGCTGGGAAATCGTCTGCAACCTGATGAACGCGACGCCCGGCTCCGCGGCAAGCTCGGCGGGACCGATGGAGGAGTCGGGCAGTTTGACGCTCGCGTCACCGGCGGGTGCCTGGACGTGCAGAGGGGCCGTGGGGCTCATCGTGCCGATGCCAACGCGGCCGGCGCCGTCGATGGTCGCCCACTCCGCGCCGTTGGAACTGAAGACGTGCCGCTGGGTCGCGCCCATGAAGCGGTAGAAGGTGTCCTCGTTTGTGTCGGCGAAGGCAAGGTTCTGGGTGACGATTGAGACGCCCTCGTTGCTGGCGTCATAGATGTCCACGCCGCCGTGAACACTGAGTTTGCGGCTGGGGACGGCGGTACCGATGCCCACGCGGTTCTGGGCATCAACGGTGATTCCGCGGGTGGCGAGGCTGTAAGGGGAGGCGGTGACCTGGTGGCGCTCAGAGAGGGTGACGCCGTTGACGACGACCTCGAGCCAGAGGGCGTGGACGCCGTTCATCGTCGCGGCGGGGAACTCGAGGGGCTCGGTGAAGCGGCCACCCTGGACGGCGACGGATGGCTTGCTGATTTCAGTGAGCTGCGTGCCGCCGGTGGCAAGGTTGAAGAGACGGAAGGTCATGGGGAGCGAGGCGTTGACAGGCTGACCGTGCTCCTTGAGCTCGCCCTGGTACGTGAAGGCGGTAGTCGGCGGCGCGGCGATCGCGGGCGCGGCGGAAAGGGTGGCGGCGAGGAGGAGGGAAGCAACAGTGCGGCGGATGAACATCGTGAACTCCTGGTTGAAAGCAGTTGGGACTCAGGAGCAGACACGCGAACGTCGGGCGTCAGCCTTGGTGAAACGGTGCAGATGGTGAGATCGGACGGGAGGTCGTAACCAAGGCGCCGCTATGGACGCGAAAACACCGAGATGGAGGCATCTCGGTGCGGTGAGCGGTAGTGTGACTGATCCAGCGGCTCAGCAGCGGGCGCCGCCGAGGACGCGGAAGAAGGCTTCAATGTCGGCGTCGGTGCCGTAATCGCCGTCGGCGTTGAAGTCTGAGCCGCCGGGGAAGCAGGTCTGGCAGCAGCTGCCGCCGAGGCAGGCGAAGAAGGCCTCGATGTCGGCGTCGGTGCCGAAGTCCCCGTCGCCGTTGTAGTCGCTGGTGCCGCAGCCGACGGCATCAGGGCCGACGAGGAAGCCGCCGGTCAGGCTGTAGGTGGCGGAAGTGATTGTGCCGGCGGCAGGCTGTGCGATCGCTGAGGCAAGGGTGTAGGCGCCGGCGGACGTCGTGCCGCCCGGGGCGATGACGTGCCAGCTGATCGTCGGTTGAGCAAACGCTGGCGAGGCGAGGAGGACGGTGGTGAGGGCGAAAACGCGTTTCATGGTGTGGTCTCGGTGTGGGGTGTTTTGGGAGGAGGGTCAGGGGACGACTTCGCCGTGGGCGGTGGGGAAGTACATGATGAGGAAGTTGGGCTTCTGGATTGTGGGAGCGCCGGACCAGGTGGATGCGGTCCACTGGAGCGTGTGGGTGCCCGCGGCGACGGGAATGACGCGGAGGATGGCGGGGCTCAGGCGGTCGGCGCTGAGGCCGCTGGGGGGAAAGTAGTCGTTGGGGCCCTGGTTGACGCCGTTGAGGGTGACGTGCATGTAGATGCCCTCACTGCCGAGGCCGAGAAGCCCGGTGCCATGCACGACGAGGTAGCCGTCGGATGGAGCGGTGATGGTGCGGGTCGCAATCAGTGTCGCTGCGCCGGGAGTGCCGGTGATGGTGACACCGAACTCGTTGCGGATGGCCGCGATCCCGGGAGATGCGGCGAGCTCGGCAGGGCCGATGGACTTGGCCGGGAGCTTGACACTGGCGTCGCCTGCGGGGGCGGTCACTTCAAGCGCGGCCGTGGGGTTCATGGTGCCGATGCCGACGCGGCCGTTGGAGTCGATCGTGACACAGTCGGAGCCGTTGGTGCTCCAGGTGTGCTTCTGGGTGAGGCCGTTGAAGCGATAGAAGGCGTCCTCGTTACCGTCGGAGAGGCTGACCGTGTTGCTCGACAAGTAGATGCCCTGGTTGACGCTGTCGTACACGTCCATGCCGCCGTTGACGGAGAGCTTGCGCGTGGGGGCGGTGGTGCCAATGCCCACGTTGCTGCTGGCATCAACAGTGATGCCGCGGGTCGCGAGGCTGTAGGCGGCGCCGGTGATCTGCTGACGCTGGGAGAGCGTGTTGCCGTTGACAACGACTTCGAGCCAAAGGGCCTGGCTGCCGTTCATCGTGTTCACCGGAAACGAGAGGGGTTCGGCGAAACGGCCATTGGTGATCTGGACATTGGCCTTCGACACCTCTGCCAGCTGGACGCCGTTGGTGGGCGCGCTGAAGAGGCGGAAAGTAATGGGGAGCGAGGCGGTGACGGGCTGGCCGTTCTCCTTGAGTTCGCCCTGGTAGGTAAAGGCGGTGGAGGGTGGAGCGGCGTGGACGGTGCCGGCGAGCGCGGCGATCGCGAGCGTGCTGGCGAGGAATGCGCGGTGAATCGATGTCATCGGGAAGGCTCCTGTGCGGGACCGCAAGGGTCCTGGGTGGTTGTGGTGAACAACCCAGACACGCAGGCGCGGACCCAGGGCCTTGATGGACCTGTGGAAAAGTTTCCAGGCAAGTGATCGCCCGCCGGATCAGCGGGGCTCGGCGGTCACACGCTTGAGGGCGGAGTTCGCGATCAACGTGATCACCACCATGACGATCAGCGCGACGCCGATGCCCGTGAAGTAGAGCCACTTGGGCATCGCGTTGTTGACATCGTCATTCGAGGTCAGATTCTCGATCTGCGTGCCGATCCACACCGCGGCAACCGTGCGAGGTGCCATGCCCAGAAGGGTGCCCAACCAGAGCGGAATACGGGGCACCTGGACCGACGCCAGCAGGAGGTTGGTGAGCGCGAAGGGCGAGTTGGGCGGGACGCGGATCAAAGCGACCAGGCCGGTCGTGCGCCAGAAGTTGGCGAAGGCCGTGTCGCGGTCGCGCACGAGGGCATTCCGGACCGCGAGCCACTTCGGCTTTTCCGCGATGAGCTGCATCACGCGGTCGCCGGTGGCGCGGCGGGCGATCTCCGTCCCGATCGCCGCGCCAAGCGTGAACGCAATCAACGCGGCCGGGATCCCCAGCAGCAGCCCAAACGCGAAGCCGCCGAGCACGGCCTGCGCGTACGTGGGCAGGAATGCGAGGCCGGCGAGAATCGCAAAGGCCAGGGTGTAAAGGACGAGCCCCGGCATGCCGTGGGAGCGGAGCCACTCGCTGACGGTGCCCATGTACGCGAAGAGCGCAAAGCCGGCCAAGGGGGGAAGGGTGGTGGCGATGAGCGCGAGGGGGCCGGCCGGCCCCAGGCGGCGGGCGATCGCGGCGAACCCCGTCGTCGCGGGAGGGGCGGGATTGGTGGATGGCTCGGGCACGGCGGGGAGGTTAGCAGGGGCTGAGCCGAGGATCCGCGCGGGTCATGGCTTGGAAGGGGGCGGAAGTCAGGCGTGGCGGCGCGATAAGCATTGTTCAGAGGCGATGATTTTCGTGATCTAAGTCTCTGTGGGCTGGCGACTTCGAGCGGGAGTGCAGTTGGATCGTGACAAATATGTGATTTGACCCCTTGAACGGGCAGGGGGGAGCGTGTACGTTCGGTAAGTAGCGGGTGGAATATCTCGCACGGGAGAGAGACATGATGCGAGTGCTGAACCGGGGACGGCTGGTCCTATGGGCTGGTGTGTCTGTTGCGTTGGCGGCGGGGGCTGCGTCGGGGGCCATTGGGCTGGAGTTGAGGCCGTCGTTCCAGACGGTCAACGTCGGTGACACGGTCTCCATCGGGCTATACGCCGTGGCTGACAACGGGGGCACGCAAGACCTGTCCGCGGTGCAGGTGGTGCTGGGGTGGAACCCGGCGTTCCTGCAGATGATGACCAACTCGAAGACGGGGGCAGTGCCGCTGCTGACCTCGGCGTTCACGTCCCCGGACCCGTACGGGCTCAATGAATCACTGTTGCCGCAGGACGGGAACGCGCTGTACCTGGGCTTCGCCGGATTGGGGGCACCGGTGACGGCCACGTCCGCGGGCGTGCTGCTGACGACGCTGCGTTTCCAGGCACTTTCAGCCGTCGCGTTCACGCCGGTGGACCTGATGGTGTCGGGCGGAAGTCCGGTCGGGTTCACAACGGTATTCGATGCCGTGGTGCCGAACTTGAGCATCACGGGGGCGCTGTCAGGTGGGGGCGTGCAGATCGTCCCGTCGACGGGAGTGCTCGGGGTACTGGGAGGAACGATGCTGGCAGGGGCGTTACGGCGTCGGCGTCGATGAGTTGAACTGAGGGTGGAGCTGCACACAGCGGTGGGGCTGGGGCCCCGCAAGTCCACCAATCTACTTTCTCTACGGAAGTGAAAATGCCAGTCTGACGCCGTGCTGGGCATGGCGATCGATTGTGAATCGCTCCTTCGTGGGGTGGCGTGCTTGTCGTGCGCTGCGTTCACGCAATGGGCGAGGGAGTTGTCTGCTGGGCGGGGTTCGCCGGGCAGGTTCGGGAGCGGCCTGGATTCGGGCGGTTAGTTATCGCTGCGCGCATGGGCCGTCGTTATTGAGGAGAAGGACAGATGAATCGTTTGAAGCACATGATGGTGAGGGCCACGCTGGCGGTGGCTGGGCTCGCGGGCCTGGCGAACGCCGGTCTGGTTGACACGTTCAGCGTCAATCCGGTGTTGAGCCCCACCGCCGGGGCCGGCGTCTGGTTTACCGACCGGTACGCACCGGCCGGGTTTGTCAGCGAGGTGTTCGGCGGGGATGCGCGTCTGAAGCACTCAATCAGTGCGGCGGACTGTGAGACCTGTCGTGGGGGCGGGTTCAACTTCCCCTTCTACAACACGCAGGGCCGGAACTTCGAGCTGCCCGCCGGCACGACATCGATGAGCATCCAGATGTACGTCCCCACCGCCTGGTCGACAACCGGGCGGCGGATGGCAGGCGTGTGGAGCGCAGCCCGCGACGGGGCGGATGCGGTCTCGAGCTTCCCCATCGTCGAGTTCTCCTCGAATGCGGAAGGCAGCGGTCTCCCTCGGTTCCGCGGGTGGGACAACACCACGGGCACATGGATCGACATGGGCCTGCCCACGGGTTTCGCCTACGACCAGTGGCACACCGTCAGCATCAAGCTGGTGGGCGGGAACTGGGTGTACCAGGTGGGCGACCTGAGCCTGACGACCAGCGCGGGCGCCAGCGTGCGGCTGGGCACGGCGCTCCTCCAGGGCCACAACAACGCCGCGGGCGTGTCGTACGACATCTACTGGGACAACCTGTTCGCGAGCGCCGCGGGTGTGAGCCTCAACAGCAGCGCGTGCGCGACCACGACGCAGTTCGAGGTCAGCATCGACATGGGTGGAGCCAGCGAGAACGTGGTGGGCGGGCAGTTCTTCCTGAACTATGACGTCAGCCGTTTGCAGTTCGTGAGCGCGGCGCCGGGTGGCGGCGCGGGTCCCACGCCCTTCTCCGTGGAGGTGTTCGAGGCAGTGAACGCGGGTCTGGGGACGATTGACTACGCCGTGGGCGCACCGTTCGGTGACCCGGGCACCATCGCGCCCAGCCGCCTTGCGACCCTGACCTTCAACTGGATCGGAGCGGATTCGTGCAGCACGGGCCCGGACCTGGTCTCGTTCCGCACGGGGACGCCGGTTCCCACGCGCCTGACCAACAACCAGAGCCAGCCCATCAGCGCTGACCTGACGGGCATGGGCTCCATCTCCGTGGACCGCACGGCCCCTTCGATCACGTGCCCGCCGGACGTGAACGTGAACGCGGATGCGGGCGGCTGCACCGCGGCGGCGACGTCGCTGCTCGGAGAAGGCTGGGGCTTCTTCGGTGATGGCTCGATGGTGCAGGATGGCGGGAACCTGGTCGGACGGCTGCCGTCGATCGTGGCCCTGCCGAACGACTACGCCGGTCTGTACCACTATCCCAACGCTCCCTACGCGGTGTCGTCGATCGCGTCGATCGGCATGGACTACAAGATGGTCCAGGGCTGTCTGAGCGGTGGGTCGCCGCGGTTCGTGTTCTCGGTGGACACCGACAACAACGGGATCTCCAACGGCACGATCATCTGTCACGTCTCCAACCCGCCGTCATTCAATGATTGCCCCCCGCTGAACCAGTGGATCTCGACCGGCAACCTGATCTCGCAGACCGATGCGCGTTGGGAAATCGGCGGAAGCCTCGGTGGCGGCCCTTACCAGACGCACGCGCAGGTCGTGTCGAACTTCGGCTCGGCCCAGGTGCTCGTGTCCTACGTCGTGACCGACAGCGCCTGGAACGGCGATGACGACATGCTCGTCGACAACGTGAACCTCAACGGCGCGGTGCAGTCCTTCAACAACGCGACCGGCACGGACAACTGCGGCTCGCCCACCATCACCGCCGTGCGCAGCGATGGCAATCCCCTCACCGCCCCCTACAACTCCGGCCTCACGACCGTCACCTGGACGGCGACGGACGCCTGCGGCAACGCGACCTCCTGCGTGCAGAACGTGACGGTCAATGCGTTCAACACGATGACCGCAACCGTCGAGCTCGAGTCGGTCTCTTCCGGCCCCTTCACCCGCTGCATCACCTTCGGGCTGGACAACGCGGGTTGCACCACCTTCATTGACGTCCCCATGACCTTCACCGGCGGGGTTGCCACGGCGACCTTCAACGTGCCCTGCGGCGTCACCGACTGCATGACCGCCCGCGACAAGAAGCACACGCTCCGTCGCACGGCCTTCACCGGCACCTCAGGGACCGAGTACGTCGTCAACTTCACCGGGGCCAAGGAGCTGCTGGGCGGCAACGTCAACGACGACAACGTCGTGGACATCCTGGACTTCGGTGGCTTCACCGGGCAGTTCGCGGCAAACCTGGGCGCCGACTCCCCCTGCGGCCTCAGCGGCCTCCACTCTGACTTCAGCGGCAACGGCTTCGTGGATACGGCCGACTTCACCTACATCCAGATCCACTTCCTCAACTTCTCCGAGCTGAACTGCTGCGGCGCGTCCCGCGGCGAGGAAGTGCTCAGCATCAGCGTGGACGAGCTCAATGCGACGGGGCGTAGCGACTACGCCGCGGGCGACGTGAACGCGGACGGGATGCTGGACGTCAAGGACATCAACGTGTTCCTGGCGCACGGCGGCTTCCCCAACTGCACGCAGGACTTCAACGGCGATGGTGACTACGGCACCGACGCCGACATCGAAGCGTTCTTCGCCTGCCTGGGCGGAAACTGCTGCACGCTGTGCGGCGGGAGCGACTTCAACGGCGACGGTGACTTCGGCACCGATGCCGACATCGAGTCGTTCTTCCGCGTGCTCGGCGGCGGCGCCTGCTGAGAGAAACCCCTTCTCTCCTTGTTCACGGGTCTTGACCCCGTGAACCCCGAACCCCCCGCGTGCGTCGCAAGGCGTGCGCGGGGGATTTTCGTTTTGCGATTGGTTAGGCCGCGCCGCCGAGGCGCATGCTGCCCGCCGCGGCGGGGCTGGGGAACTTGACGCGGAGGATGGCGCCGCCGCGGACGCCCTCGCGGGGCGCGAGCTCGATGGTGCCGCCCATGCCCTGGACGACATTGCGGGCGACGGCGAGGCCAACTCCGGTGCCGCGGGGCTTAGTGCTGAAGCCCAGGTCGAAGTAGCGGGAGCTGTCAGTGCCAGCGGGGAGGCCCGCACCGTCGTCGGCGATCTCGAGGAGGAGCCAGTCGCGGGTGTCGCGCCCGTAGCCGCCGATGACGGGGGCACGGTCGTGGCGGACGGTGATGTCGATGCGGCCGCGGACGCCGCGGCGGGAGATGGACTCGACCGCATTCTGCATGGCGTTGAGGACGACGGTATAAAGCGCGCCGGAGGGGAGGTCGCCGACGGTGGGAGCAAGCTGGACGTTAAACTCGACGCCGCGTTGACCGGCCATCGGGGTCAGAAGCTCGACGGCGTGCGCGACGGCCTCGGCGAGTGTGACGGGTCGCGAGCGGGCGAGGGCGGCAGAGCCGATGGAGAGCGAGGGGCCCTGCATGGCGTTGTGGACGAGCTCGCTCATGCGCTCAAGGGCCTGAGCGGCGGTGGTGATGCGCTTCTCAACCTCGCCGATGGTGGCCATCTCGAGGATGGACTCGCCCGATAACTTGCCCTTGAGGGTTTCGAGGGTGGACTTGGAGCCATCGAGTAGCGAGTCGAGCTTGCCAATGAGGCCGCTGAGGTGCTCGACTTCTTCGTAGCTGGCGAGGGGGCCGACGCTGGCGTTGTTCGCGCCCGTGAGCGGGGCACGCCGGCGCTGCGGGTTCAAGCTGGAATCTTCGCGGTCGCTGCTCATGTGGCAGGAGGATCGGGTGTCGGCGGGAATGAAAACGGCCCGCACCG
>Ga0208492_1001512_pt1 | contig 14040 bp, 12 predicted proteins | sample Subbioar_CSW14AB_FD_184820 | JGI IMG/M metagenome (GOLD analysis project Ga0208492, IMG submission 184820) | Serpentinite rock and fluid subsurface biosphere microbial communities from McLaughlin Reserve, California, USA - CR12Mar_CSW14AB (SPAdes) | ecosystem: Environmental > Terrestrial > Deep... | reverse complement strand
CGACCCCTGCGGCTCGTGCGCCAGCACGGTGACGGCGGCCAAAGCCGCGTGCGCACAAAAGGCCGCCGCGTGCGAGAGCGATCCTCACTGCGTCGCGTACCTCCGCTGCGCCGAGACCTGCAAGAGCCCCGGCGACGCCTGCATGCAGAAGTGCACCGGGGACGCGGAGTATGCCGCCATGCTGAAGGGCAACGAGTACCTGTTCTGCACCTGCTGCAGGACGGACTGCCTCGAGTCGTGTCGCGGCACGTGCGCGAAGTATCGGAGCGGCCTCACCGGCCCGGTCGGTGCGGGGTGCACGATGCCAGGGTTCGATTCGACCTCGTTCTCGTGCAACAGCTGCTTGGACCAACTGTTCCTCGGCGGAGCCTCGACGCCCAAGGGTGCATACGCGGCGTGCCTCGCAGGCGACTTCGCCGTGCTCGATTGCATCGACGGCTGCCACGATGCCGCCTGCATGCAGGCCTGCCGACGAAGCGCCACCGGCGCGTCGCTCATGAGCGGCACGCGTTATCTCGGCGAGGCCTGCTGCGGCCCATGCGCGCAAGCGTGCGCGAAGGGCTGCAAGGAGCGCGGCGTGCAGTGCCCCTGAGAGGTTCCGCGCTACCATCACGTCGAATGCGTGCGTTCGCTCTCTCGATGGTCCTGTTGCTCGGTTGTCAGCGCGATCCTCGGCCGGATTCGAAGCCGACCCTCGACCTCGACGCGCGCCCTGCGGCGGATCACCGCGTGGCGGGGACCTGGACGCGAGACGGCGTCGAATGGCGCGCGATCGTCATCGGCAAGCTCCCGCGCGCGGAGCTGAAGCGATTGGCAGCGAACCTCCACGCGACCGAGCCCAAGGTGTTCTTCGACATCTATGACGACGACGCGGAGGTCGCGAAGCTCGTCGCGGCCAAGGGCGACGACGACGTGCTGTCGGCGCCGTGGCGCGAGGCCCACGCGATCGGAACCATCGCCGGGACGGTCGGCATGACCAACGGCCAGGTCGTGATCAAGAGCGTCCAGCTCTACGAGTGGAAGACTGGCGAATCGACGCCGCTCCCCTGAGTCACCCCCAGCGAGCGATCATCGTCGCGGTCGGGTCGTCGTCGCGGCCGCCGTCGGTGATGCGGACGGTCACTTCGCTCACGCCTGCGAGCTCGACGAACGCCTCGATCGAGCCCGAGACCTCGACCCACATGTTGCGATCGAACCCGTCACAATTGGCGAAGCGCGCCTCGATGCGGCGATCCTCTTCGCTCACGACCGACAAGGTGCCGGTGTCGTAGATGCGCTTGAAATAGCGCGCGCCGAGCTGCGTGATGGTCTTCGGCGTCAAGGCGTGAAGCAGGCGCTGGTAGAGCCGCGGGATGTCCGTGTGCACCGAGCTGTTGCCGATCAGCCGGATCACCTCGGTGCCCTCGCCGGTCGCGTCGCGAATCGCGGCGAGCAGCCCGCGATAGGCGGCGATCGAGTACCAGCCGTTCACCATGATCACACTCGTGCCGACGACCTCGTTGCCCCGGGCGGTGAGCAACTCCATGACGGCATGGGCAGTCTCCGGCCCGCGAAGCCTGCGGACCTCGCCGAGCACGGTCTCGAAGGCGAGACCTTTGACGCGGGGACCGGCGAGCATCCTGACAATCTAGCGAAAATCGACGTAAGCGACGAGTCGCGCGTGAAATGTTCGAGCACGCGCGCCACGGCCGCGTCGTCGGCTGATACGATGGTCGGCCTCCCTGGCCATGAACGAGCTGTCGCGCGCGCTCTCGAGGCTCGACGAATCCGACGACGCGGGCGCGCTCGAGCTGCTGCTGGGGGTGTGGCGACAGACCGGCGCGGCCTCCGTCGCCGACGCGATCGACGTGCTCTCCGAGGCGATCACGGCCCGGCTGCCGCCCGTCACCGCCGTTGGCAAGACCTCGGCGCGAAAGGCTTGGGATCAGCTCGCAGGCGAGCGGCGGCCCGTCGATCTCGGTCGCTTGCTCGCGGTGTTGCCCGATGGAATCGATCGCGGTCAACGCCTACGCGCGCTCCTCTCGTGGGATCGCGACCCGAGGATCGCGACCGCAGCTCGGGCCTGGCTCGAAGCTCCTCCGGTCGCGGGCGCGCGACGACGTTCCTTCTACCTTCCGCTCATCGAGCTGATCGGGCACGTGGCAGATTCGCGGTTATATCCATTGTTGGCCCGGCTCTCGGCCAAGGAGTCGCGGAGCACCACGATCCACAATCTGGGGATGCCGGCGTGGAAGCCCCTCGCTGCGTTGACCGAACGACTCGCCAAGCAACCTGCCTTGGCGCTGTCGACCGACGACGAGGCCGTGGTCACGAAGATCCGCGAGCGCATGGGGCGCGCGTCGACGCCGGTCCAAGGGGTGGTACGCGCCGCCGATCCCGCGGAGCTCTTCGCGGAGGTCTACGCTCGCCCCGACGACGACGACGCGCGCGCGGTGCTCTCGGACCTGCTGCAGCAGCTCGGCGATCCACGCGGCGAGTACATCGCGCTGCAGCTCGCGCGCGCAGGAACAGACCAGAAGCGCACCCCCAGGGAGCGCGCGCTCGAAGAGACTTGGGGGCGGAAATGGCTGGGCGCGCTCGAACCTGCGCTGCTCGCCGGAGGCATCGTGTTCGAGCGAGGCTTCCTCGCGCGCTGTCGGTACGTCGGTGCGTTTGCGGGTGCAGCGACGCAGGGTGCCGTCGAGTGGTCCACCGTCACGCAGGTCGACGTGTCGACCGCGAGTCAGTTCGTGACGTACAGCCACGCGGTGCTGCTCGATCCGGTGATGCGCTCGCTGCGACACGTCGTGGGGCTCGCCCGATAGGACCTGATGGAAATCGTCCGCGGACGCCCTCTTCCTTGGCTCACCGTCGGGGCGCGCATGTATCGCTGGAGCGACGTCGAGCCGCTCAGCGAGGGGCCTGGCGATGCGCTCCGCGACGTGCGGCGCCTGGTGCTCACGCCCGCGCACGGCGAGTACCTCGGATACCTGAGCCCGACGCCGTCGCGGCACTTCTCGCGCAATGGCCGTTGCTGCAGCGGCTCGAGCTCACGCTCCGATCCGACCGGCTCGCGCCCATTGCGATGGCGGCGACGAACGTCCCCATCCTCGTGATGCGCGCGGGCGACGACACCGTCTACGAGCTCGAGGGGCGCACGCTTCGGGTCGTCTTCGAGAGCATTCGTGAATCGCACGCGGCATTCGCGTCCGCGAATCTCCGCGCCCTCGCGGCGGCGGGCCTCGTCGACCGCGTCACCCTCCGCATGACCACCGCCGTGAAACGCGTGGGCGACGAGCTCGTCGGCGGCGGCCGGTACGGTCGCCTCCCCCTCGGCCCACTGTTCCGGGCAGCGCAGGAGTCCGGCGTGCCGCTCGAACTGCCGCTGATGACGGGCGAACCGCCGGCCGCCGCGGTCTGAGCGAGGGTGATCGAATCGATCACCCCTCCCGCTCCCGGTCGGATCGAACCGTTCCGATCGATCCAGCCATGCCGGTGTGACACCGCGGGAAAATGGGCGGAATTCCCTGCGGCACCGTCTTCGCAATGACATCGGACATGAAGCGGCCCCTGCTCGTCGCATCCGTCCTCGCACTGACCGCCACCGCCTCCTCGGCCGACGCGGCACGCACCCTCACCGAGTACCGCTACTTCCGCGCGCTCTCGGTCGACCTCGCGGGTCGCCTGCCTTCGCGCGCCGAGCTCGCGGCGTTCGAGAAGCCCGAGTTCGACGTCGACAAGTGGATCGACGCGCAGCTCGTCGGCAAGGCCTACGCCGATCGTCTGCGCCGCGCGTACATGGACCTGCTCCGCCTCGACATCGGAAACACCTTCGCCTTCCGCCCGGCGACCACCGTGCTGCGGCGACAGACCATCCTCGGTCCCGACGGCAAGAAGATCTACGTCTACTACCGCAACGGGCAGCGCCGCTCGCGCGAGGCGACCGACGGCGTGTTCTGTTTGACCAAAGCCGAAGTCGGCGTCGCCTGGACCACGGCCGGCGTGGCCTTCGGCGACCTGAAGGCCGTCGACGCCGCGGTGCTCGCAGCCAACACCGTCACCGTGAAGCCGTGGTGGCTCGGCGCCGAGTCGTGGCTCGCGCCGGAGATGCTCACGGACGCCGACGGCACGACCAAGACCACCGAGGTCCGTGTCTGCAAAGAAGAGGCGTCGACCGCGAGCACCGGCACCGTGTTCTGGACCGGTCGCAAGGCTCCCGTCGCGGGCGCGCCGATTCCCTACGATCGCGTGCAGGCGCTGCCGCTCGACGATGGGTATGCAAACACCAACAAGGGCAAGACGGTCGCCTGCGATCACGCCACGGCCGTCACCCACACCACCGACTGCGGCTGCGGTCCGAGTCTCGAGCGGTGCATGCCGGCCGCCGGAAACAACGTGGAGCCGGTCGCGTTCACTTTGCCTTCGGGATCGATGCTCGGAATCGAACGCCCGACGAGCACCGAAAAGACCACCCAGAGCGCGTGGGATCGGCTGTGGTGGGGACAGGAGGCGGTGCGCTACCTCGAGTGGCTCGCGCGCGACGATCGTGATTTTCGTGAGGTGCTCACCGGCAAGTCGACGTTGGTCAACGGACCGCTCGTCCAGTTCTACAAACACCAGGCGCCGGCCTCGTGCTGCGGAAACGGCTGGTATTTCGGCTACGACAAGCCCGAGGGCCTCGTCGATTCGAGCAAGCTCCCCGCGCTCGCTCCGACCGACGCGGCGAACTGGAAGCTCACCGATCGCGGGCCCAATGCGTCGGGCATCCTCACCATGCCGGTGTTCCTCACCAAGTACGGCACGCGTCGCGGTCGCGCCCACGTGCTCTACAACGTCTTCCAGTGCCGGCAGTTCGTCGCCGAGGACGTGAAGCTCGAGCCGTCGACCGAGCCCGATCTCACCAAGCGCCCCGGCTGTTCGACCTGCCACGCGACGCTCGAGCCGATGAGCGCATACTTCGCGCGGGTGCTCGAGTCCGATTGGACGTGGCTTCCGCCGGCGCTGTTCCCCGCGAACAGCGACAAGTGCAAGAGCGACCCGCTGAAGATGTCGGGCGCGTGCAAATCGTTCTACGACCCCTCGTTCACCAGCACGTCGAAGTCGCTGCTCCGCGGCGCGTATTCGAGCGCAGCCAACGCCGACGCGGGCCCGTCGGGCCTCGCCTCGAAGATCGCCACCTCGCCCGAGTTCTCCTCGTGCGTCGTGTCGAACGTGAGCGCGTCGTTCCTCGGTCGCCCGCTCGGAACCGACGACGCGGAGATGCGCGCGCGGCTCGAGAAGACCTTCGTCGACGGCGGCTACAAGCTCCGCGCGCTGGTGAAGGCTCTGGTGCACGAGGCTGCGTACAGAACGGCCAACAACCTCAAATCCGACGCGTGGCGCGAGACGGAGGGCAAGTGATGTTCACCAAGAGGCCGCAACTCGCCCTCCTCGCCCTCCTCGTCGGCTGCGCACGCGACCCTTCTGCGACCGAGGCCGCCTCCGAGCCGCAGCCCACGGTGCCGTCGTCGAGCGCGTCGGACCTCCCTGGTCACGGTTCGCTCGCGCAGGACAACACGCCCAAAGAGGGGCCGCGCCTCCTTCCCGCCGAGGTCTACATCCAGGCCTATCTCGACATCTTCGGCGGTCTCTCGCCGATGGCCGCAGAGCTCGCCTCGCGCGGAAAAGAAGGGTCGGCGCTGTTCGACGCCTGGCGTGACTACACCGCCTCGCTCGGCATGCCCGACTACGAGAAGGACATCGCTCGCAACGGGCAGACCAACGCGATGATGCTCGCCACGTTCGAGCGCGTCGGCATCGCGCTCTGCGATCGTGCGGCCGAACGCGAGCTCGACACCACGCCCCGCCCGGCGCTCGACAAGCGCACGGTGTTCGCGTTCGAGCCGACGCCCGCCGCCCCGACCGAGGCGGAGTTCGCCACGCGGTTCGACGTGATGCACCGGATCTTCATCGGCTATCCCGCGGCGATGGCCGAGACCCCGCGGAGCAAGCGGTTCTTCGACCTCTACACCTCCACGGTCGCGAAGCACTCGGCCAAGGGCGCGCCCGCGAGCGGCCTCTCGCCGCAGAGCGCCGGTTGGGCGGCCGTCTGTTACGGCCTCGTTCGCCACCCCGAATTCCACACCTACTGAAGGGCAAGCAGATGAACCTGGATCGTCGCAGCTTCCTCAAGTGTCTCGGTGGGTGTGGTGCAGCCGCGGCCGCGTCGGCGCCGTTGCTCCGTGCGTTCGCCGATCCGACGGCAGGACAGGACGAGTTCTTCGTCCTGATCCACGCCCAGGGCGGGTGGGACGTCACGATGTGGGCCGATCCGCGCTGGGAGCAGAAGGGGCTCGTCGATCCGGCGACCACCAAGAACAGCGACACCGCCATCCTCAAGAAGTGGAAGGACGGCCCCGAGATCGAGGCCGGCGAGCGCTCGTTCGTCCCCTACCAGCCGGCCGGCTCGAAGATCGTGTTCGGCCCGGCGATCGGCGATCTCGGTGACAAGTTCGATCGGCTCACGGTGATCAACGGCATCGCCGTGAACACCGTCAGCCACCCTGACGGCACCGTCTTCGCCGCCACCGGTCGTCACCTCGCCGGCGGTCGCGTGCCCGCCTCGTCGGTCGACACGATCCTCGCGAACGAGTTCGGCACCAAACAGATCCTCCCCGCAGTCTCGCTCCGATTCCCGTCGTCCTTCATCGGTTCCACGCTCGATCGCCGGGCCATGCCGCTGATGGTCGACGGCATCGGATCGATGGGGCGCTCGCTCGCCCGCACCAACCTCAACCTCGGCGCCGACGATCGACAGGCGGTCACCGCGCTGCTGTCGCAAGAGGCGACGGATCTCGCCGCCCGGGCCAACGATCCGACCGCGATGAACGGCTTCGCGCTCCAGCTCGCTGCGCTGCAGCGGATGACGGGCGCGTCGATGCAGTCGTTGTTCGATGCGGCCAAGCTGCAGGTCGCGCAGCCGAAGTTCGACTACCGCGCCCAGTACATGGGGCAATTCGCGGTGAACGCCGCGTTCGCGGTCGAGTCGATGAAGGCGAACCTGGTCCGATCGATCGCGTTCGGCGTGGGGTCGTTCGATACCCACAACTCCAACTACGTCGACCAGGGGCAGCGTCAGCAAGAGACGTTCGACATGCTCGCCCGCCTCATCGAGGCGCTCGACGCGACGCCGCACCCGACGCGCGCGGGTCACAAGCTCTCGGAGCACACCCACATCATGGTGGTGAGCGAGTTCTGCCGGACGCCGCAGATCAACCAGACCGGCGGCCGCGATCACTACCCGAACGGTTCGGCGCTGATCATCTCGCCGAAGTTCCGGAGCAACACGACCTACGGCAAGTCCGACCCCGAGCAGCTGCTCCCGATGGCGAGCGGCAAGTTCTACGACGGCGTGCGCGCGCTGACGCCGGCCGACTTGATCGCCACGTTCGTCGGTGCGTTCGGCGTCGATCCCCGCAAGTACATGCGTGACGGCGAGGTCATCAAGGAGCTGCTCCGATGAAGTACGCGATCCTGTCCCTCGTTCTCGTGATGGGCTGCGCTTCGAGCGCCGACGAAGGCGCGACGAGCGGTATCGTGACCACGACCAACGACGAGCTCTCTCTGCACGCCGTCGAGTGGAACGCGGCCAAGGCCGACGTCGGCGCGGTCGCGGCCATCGTCGAGGACGACGAGGAGCTCGTGCTGTTCGGCGCCAAGGGCGCGACCACCATGGCGGGCGGCGCCGTACGCATGGTCATCGCCGGACCAAAGGCGTGGAGCGACGCGGCGACGGTGCCCGCGGCCGACGGCATCGGCGATTGGACGGTGGGCATCGCCGACACCGGCAAGGTCCTCCGCGTCCGCGGCGACCTGCTCGAGGACGTGAGCGCGCGTTGGGGCCTGTCGGCCGACAAGGTCCGCACCGTGATCGGCATCGACAAGACGAGCGTCGCGTTCGGGTTCGAAGGCGGCCTCGCGATCGCCGATGGCAAGCGGGTCACCCGCTACGACGGCCCGAAGAACGGCGCCCTCGCAGGCGGCAGCGGCAAGCTCGCGTGGGTCGATGGCGACGTGAAGGTGTTCACGCTCGCGGATCGCAAGGTGCGTTCGTTTCCCATTCCGCGCGCCACCGCGGTGGCCATCGACGCCAATGGTCGCCTGGTCGTCGCCGCGGAGCGCGCCCTGTGGGTCGAGCGCGATGGGGTGCTCGCCCAACGATGGACGGCCGACGCCGCCATCGGCGCTCTCTCGCCGGCGGCCGCGCGCATGTGGATCGCCGTCGGCTCGGAGCTTGCGGTGCTCACGGGCGACACCCTCGCCATCAGCAAGGGCGCGGCGTTGGCCCCCGGCGCTCGCTTGCACGGCACGCCCAAGGGCGACGTGTGGATCCTCTCGTCGAGCGGTGTGCGGAAGATCAGCGGCACTGCGCCGACCGAGGCGCTCGCGGATTGGCAGGCCACGGTGCAACCGGTCTACGCCAAAGTCTGCTCGTCCTGCCACGCGCCCGGTGGCACCGCGGGCACCGATCTCTCGACGCTCGCGGCCTGGAAGCAGAACCGCGACGCCATCGAGAGGCGAGTCCTCGTCGACAAGAGCATGCCGCCCAAGGGCACGACCTTCACCGATGCCGATCGTGCAGCGGTGGCGGCGTGGCTCGGGCGGAACTGAAGAACTGTCGATAGATCCCCCGGCTTGAAAGGACTGAAGTCCGGGGCACCGACAGCAAGACGAAGCCCTCCGGGCTGGCGGGTTCTCGAACGAGGAGGTGAGTTGGCGGTGACAACCTCGGGCCAGCCGACAGTTCTTCAGCCGCCCCTGCAACAGAGGAACGAGCTGAGGGCGAAACATCGTTGGGACGAGAGAAGTTGCTTGTGCTCGGCTGCCAGGTCTTCCGGTGAGTGTGGCGTGAGCCCGCACCCGTAGGGCGGGCCCGCCGAGTAGGCGCGAACGGCTGTCCCGGAGGCGAAGCCCGGGACCGGCAAGCCCGCGACACACGAGGAATCCCACTGAGGGTCAGGCCCGTACGAGCCCAGAGAGCCGATACACGAATTCGTGGTGCTCTTGCTCGACTCCTCCGACGAACACCCCGTCGCGAGAAACGCGGCCACGAGAATCATCCTCATTGCGCTGGAATGATATCAAGACTTGGCTGAACCCAGCTCCTGCTCTTCGAGTGCGGCGAGCACGGCTTCGCGATCGGCCGCGTCGGCGAGGGACTCGGTGATGTCGCGCGCCCGGGCGAGCGCGTCCTCGTCTTTGGTGGCGGAGAGCAGCCAGGCCGCCGCGACGCGATCGGCTCTCGATGCTTCGCTCGCACCCACCACGTCGACGAGCTCGGGGGTGGTGAAGCCTTCGGAGCGGTAGTCTCCGCCACGCGCGAGCCGCACGAGCTTCTCCCGGCGCGCTTCGATGGGCAGGCTCGCGAGATCGAGCGCGCGAAGACGTTCGGCCGCGGGTGCCGCGGACTCGAGCCGACACGACGCACCGATGCGCGCGTGGAGCGCGTCTCGAATGCGCTTCGCTTCGGGTTTCCGATCGACGTCCGCGTGCCATGGGACGACGGCGAGCTCGAGGGTGTCGTCGGGCGTCTCGACCACGACGCCCGAACGGGTGCGCACGATCTGGCGGATGCTCGCGATCGGAACGCGTCGTGCCCGGAGCGGGCCGTGCAGGACCAGTTGATCGCGTCCGATCTCGACGAGCTGCCCACGCATGGCCAACGCGCTGAGGACGAGCGCGCCGATCGCGCCGGGGAGGAACAGCATCTGCGCGATGCTCAGGCCGCCGGAGAACAGCGGGTGGCCCGAGAGCTGGAACCCGAGGACGAGTGCCACGAAGACAGCCACGACCGTCGCCGTCAGAGCCACCAGCACCATGCCGGTGGTCCCGAGCGCCCAGGTCGCTGCCCACGACTCCAGGCGCATTCGGGTGAGGTTGGTCGCAGGGGATCGCCCGCAGGCTTCGAGGAGCGCCGCCGCACGTTCGTCGCTTCCCACGCGCACACACGCGAGCCCCTGGTGTGTTCGGAGGACCGCTGTGGGCTCCGGCCACGGCTCGATCCAGCCATCGACCGTGTTGGACGCGCCAAAGACGAGCTCGCTCTTACCGAAGCGAAGCACGAATCCCTCGTCACGCGGCTCGATCGTTCCGTTATGGAATCGGGTGGGCGGCGCGAGGAGCTCGAAACGCGCAAACAGCAGCTTCGCCAGCGCAGTCGGCACGACGAAGATCGCCAGGAGCCCTCCGAGCGGTACGGCGAAGGCCGCCACGCCAGCGAAAACGAGGGCGATCACCCATCCCAGGCGCCGAGCGCGCTCGTCTACGAAGGCGACCGACACGGAGCGAGGAAGTGCCGGCGTGCTACCTGCACGCCGGCCGATCTCCGCCTGTCCTCGCGGCGGTTGCACGGAACGATGGTGCGCGTGATGGCCGCAGCGCGCCAGAGCTCCCCACCGATACGCTTCTTACTCTGCGTCGCAGAGGCACGTCGTGACGTTGGCTTTCGTGCCGGCCGCAACGCTCGTGCTAAGTTCGAGCTCCGAAATGAACGAGCGCCTCGCCCGTTTTCTCGTGCCCGCCGCGCTCTCGCTTTGTGCGCTGCCCTTGTCGGCAGCCGGCGATACGACCGCGGCAGCTCCGGCGAGCGCGTCCGCGAGCGTGTCCGCGAGTGCGTCTGCACCGGCATCCGCACCGGCGTCCGCATCGGTGTCTGCGTCCGCGTCGGTCGCGCCGCCGCCCAACGCACCGATCGTGCTCTCTCCGGGCGTGGCCGCAGAACCCGCGGCGCCCGCGGCGAAGAAGCCCGCGACGCCGCCGCCCGAGGTGGAGCAACCGCGGGGCGCGTGGTTCGGCTGGCAGATCATCGCGGCCGACCTGATCATCGCAGGCACGACCGCTGCGCTGGTGAGCAGCCAACCCGAATCGCGTCACCTGCCGATCGTCATCGGCGGCTCGGCGCTCTTCATCGGGACCGCGCCGTTGATCCACCTCGCCAACGGCAGCGGCCGCGCGTTCGACAGCCTCCTGGTGCACAGCATCTCGCTGGCCGCAGGTGTCGCGCTGGGCATCATCGTCATCGAGGGCTTCGCCGGGTGCGGTCCACAGCACCCCTGCGAGCTCGAGAGGATCGATTTCGCCGCGATCGGCGCCGCGGTCGGGGCAGTCTTCGCGCCGGTGTACGACGCGGCCTTCCTCGCGTTCCGCAAGGCCCCGCCGAAGTCGGTCTCCGTTCGTCCGCTGGTTCGGACGTCCGCCGACGGTGCGCTGTTCGGATTCAGCGTCACCCTGTGACGGCGAGCTCGAAGGCGCTGATCAGGCCGTACGCCTTGTCGAGCGTCTCCTGGTATTCCTCGGCAGGGTCCGAGTCGCTCACGATCGCGCCGCCGACGTGAAACGACAGGAAGTCTCCGCGTTTGACGAACGTGCGAATGACGATGCTGAGGTCCATCGCGCCCTCTGCGTCGATGTAGCCGATGCTGCCGGAGAACACGCCGCGCTTCACCGGCTCGAGCGAGTCGATCACCTTCATGGCCTGCACCTTGGGCGCGCCGGTCATCGATCCACCGGGAAACGCAGCGCGAATGAGATCGATCGGGCCGAGCCCCTCGTTCATCTGCCCGACGACGGTCGAGACCAACTGGAAGGTGAACGGGTGCGTCTCGACCTTCAGCAGCTCGGGAACGTGCACGGAGCCGAAGCGACAGACCCGTCCGAGATCGTTGCGACATAGATCGACGATCATCACGTTCTCGGCGCGGTCCTTGAGGGCGGTCTCGAGATCGCGCTTCAAGAGGGCGTCCTCTTCGGGGGTCGCACCGCGCGGACGCGTTCCCTTGATCGGGCGAGTCTCCGCCCACCCCTCGCGATCGAGGCGCACGAACCGCTCGGGCGACGAAGACATCACCTCGACCTCGGGGAACCGCAGATACGCGGCGAACGGGGCCGGATTCACCGCGCGCAGGACCTCGTAGAGGTGGGCGCCGTCCCCCGTCCACCTCGTGTCGAACCGCTGGGTCGTGCACACCTCGGAGAGATCGCCCTGGAGGATGTGGTCCTTCGCGGCGCGCACGATGTCGAGATATCGATCGCGCGACACGCGTGGCGTGAAGCCGGCCGCGCGCACGTCACGCTCGTCGAGGCGCGGCCGAGCCTGCCGACGTTGGTCGCGAAGGCGACGCAGCTCGTCGCCATCGAGCTCGGGGAGCGGCGTGGCGACGCGTGCGGCGAGCGACCGGAGCGCAGCGTTGGCGCGCGCCTCGGCCTCGGTGCGTGACGGCGCAAAGGCCTGCGTGATCAGGAATCCTCGACCCGTCTCGAGGTCGACGGCGACGGTGCTCCCGCAGAAGAGCAGATACGCGTCGGGGACTGCGTGGTCGTCCTCGCCCTGATCAGGCACCGTGGGCTCGAGGGAGTAGAGCAGCTCGTAGCCGAGATACCCGACCACCCCCGCAACGAACGGCGGCATTCCGGGACGCCAGACACGCTCGTGCCCGCGGTAGCGCTCGAACAATCCGGCCAGCACGTCGAGCGGTGCACCGGCGACGGGCTCGAGCGCCCCCGGCGGACCGACCTCGACCCGCTCGCGCTTCGAGCGAAAGACCAGGAATGGATCGCCGGCGAGAATCGCCCAGCGGCCGAGCTCGGAGGGGAATCCGGGGTTCTCGAGGAGGACGAACGAAGATTCGCCGAAGGCGTGTCGCAGCCGCCACGGCGAGGCGAGCTCGGCGCGCTCCTCGATCGCGACGGCGCGATGCTCCTTCATCCCGGGCATCCAGTGCGGCGATCCCGGGTCGCTGTCAACGTTTGCCTGCCCGCCTGCTAGACTGTGCGCGCATGGGCCGGCGCTTCGTCCTCGCGATGCTCGTCGCGTCGGCTGGCGTCGGCTGTCTGCTCACGCTTCCGTTCGAAGACCTCACCGACGGGCCCGTTGTCGACAGCGGCGCTGCGCCTGTGAGCGACACGGCGGCGGACACGTCCGTCGAGGCGGCGACCGACACCGCGTTCGACGTCTCCGGCGAAGCGGGCGACGCGGCCGATGCGGCCGACGCGGCCGACGGGAGCACCTGCAACGACAAAGTGCTCGACGGCACCGAGACCGACGTCGACTGTGGCGGCAGTTGCCCGCGCTGCAGCGCTGGCAAGAAGTGCAAGCTGTCGAGCGACTGCTCGAGCAACAACTGCGAGACCGGCCGCTGTGCCGTCTGCCCGCTCGGGATGGTCCGGGTGCCGGTCGGTGTGGCGGCATACTGCATCGACGCGACCGAGGTGACCAACGAGAAGTACGACGCGTTCGTCGCCAAGGTCTCGCCGAAGACTCCGGCCTTCCCGGCGCAGTGCAAGTGGAAGGCGACCGGCTCGTTCGTGCCCACGCCCAAGGTCGGCACCTCCACCCAGCCCGTGCGCAACGTCGACTGGTGCGACGCCTGGGCCTACTGCGATGCGCAGGACAAACGCCTCTGCGGGGCGATCGGCAGCGGCACGACCAAGAACCCGACCCCTTTCGACAAGTACGACGATCCGAACGTCGACCAGTGGCGGCATGCGTGCTCGTACGGTGCCTCGCCCGCGTGGCCCTACGGCGCGACCGCCGACCCGACCCGATGCAACACGTCCGATCGGATCCCCGACGCGGGCGTCTCGGGCCCGGTCGCCGTCCGTGCGCTCACCACCTGCATCGGCTCGATCGCAGAGCTCAACACGCTCTACGACATGAGCGGGAACGTCGCCGAGTGGGAGGACTCCTGTCAGTCGTCGACCGGCGCGACCGACCCCTGCCGCGTGCGCGGCGGCTCGTTCCGCGACACCGCGGCGAACGCCTCCTGCGGCGTCGCGACCACGCGCAACCGCAGCGATCGCCAGGACTGGGTCGGCTTCCGCTGCTGCCGCCTCTGATCAGCGCTCGAGATCGAGCATCGAGAATCGAGAAGCTCACCACGGAGTCGACCGAGCGCTCGGCCGCTCACCCCAAGGGCGTGAAAACGAGCGCGAGAATTCACAGGGAGGCACGGAGGCTCGGAGGTCGAGATTTGTCTGCCGATCCGTGCGCAATGCCTCTCCTCACTGTGTAGGCGCAGAGCTGGT
>Ga0208492_1001511_pt1:0-10000 | contig 14042 bp, 11 predicted proteins | sample Subbioar_CSW14AB_FD_184820 | JGI IMG/M metagenome (GOLD analysis project Ga0208492, IMG submission 184820) | Serpentinite rock and fluid subsurface biosphere microbial communities from McLaughlin Reserve, California, USA - CR12Mar_CSW14AB (SPAdes) | ecosystem: Environmental > Terrestrial... | reverse complement strand
GTATTTAGGTGCAGCGGCTAATGTTTTAATCTAGGGGTAAAGCACTGTTTTGATGCGGGGCAGTAACATGTTACTAAATCAAGGCAAACTCAGAATACTACATGTATAGTTAGCCAGTAAGACTACGAGGGATAAGCTTCGTAGTCAAGAGGGAAACAGCCCAGATCACCAGCTAAGGCCCCTAAATATTTACTAAGTGATAAAGGTAGTGAAAAGGCTAAGACAACCAGGAGGTTTGCTTAGAAGCAGCAATCCTTTAAAAAGTGCGTAATAGCTTACTGGTCTAGCAGTTTTGCGCCGAAAATTAATGGGGCTAAGTAAATTGCCGAAGCTGTGAGATATTAATATATATATATTAAAAATAAAAACATTATAATTAATATCGGTAGGGGAGCGTTCCATTATAGAATGAAGTATTAACGAAAGTGAATATTGACGAAATGGAAGTGAGAATGTCGGATTGAGTAGCGAAAACATTAGTGAGAATCTAATGCTCCGAAATCCTAAGGTTTCCTCCGGAAGGTTCGACCGCGGAGGGTTAGTCAGGGCCTAAGGTGAGGCTGAAAAGCGTAATCGATGGACAATAGGTTAATATTCCTATACATTTTATTATAAATAACAAGGGACGATATTTATTGGTTTTAACTGGGGGATGGAGGAATTTTAATATCTTTATTAAAATTCCAAACTCAGTTCAATATTTTAATTAAAAAATATTTGGTAATAATTTTTAGTATGCTTGCTTATAAGCATCTATAAAAACAAAGACCTGTAAAATTAATTATACGTATTTTATTCTTAAGAGCTTTTGTTCTTGATAATAAAATAAAAAATGATAAATATCCAAGAAAAGCTTGAAGTATAGTGATAAAAAATTTTTATCACTAAAAATAATAAAATCCTGTACCTGAAACCGACACAGGTAGGAAGGTAGAGAATACCAAGGAGCGCGAGAGAACCCTCCTTAAGGAACTCGGCAAAATAGCTCTGTAACTTCGGAAGAAAGAGTGCCTTATGGGCTGCAATATCAAGTTCCAAGCAACTGTTTAGCAAAAACACAGGTCTCCGCTAAGTTGTAAGACGACGTATGGGGGCTGACGCCTGCCCAGTGCCGTAAGGTTAATGAAATTGGTTAGCTTTTTAAGCGAAGCTAATAACTTAAGCCCCGGTGAACGGCGGCCGTAACTATAACGGTCCTAAGGTAGCGAAATTCCTTGGCGGGTAAGTTCCGTCCCGCACGAATGGCGTAATGATTTGGAAGCTGTCTCAAGGAGGGACTCGGCGAAATAGAATTGTCTGTGAAGATGCGGACTACCTGTGCCAGGACATTAAGACCCTATGAAGCTTTACTGTATCCTGAAATTGATTTTTGATTTTTTTTGCGCAGAATAGGTGGGAGACTTTGATATTTCCTTTGAGGGGGGAATGGAGTCATTAATGAGATACCACTCTTAAAAAATTGAATTTCTAATTTCATACCGTTAGCCGGTTGAAAAACAGTTTCAGGTGGGCAGTTTGACTGGGGCGGTCGCCTCCTAAAGAGTAACGGAGGCGCACAAAGGTTTTCTCAAATCGTTTAGAAATCGATTATAGAGTGCAAAGGCAAAAGAAAGCTTAACTGTGAGACTTACCAGTCGAGCAGAGACGAAAGTCGGTCTTAGTGATCTGACGTTACTGTGTGGAAAGGGCGTCACTCAACGGATAAAAGTTACTCTAGGGATAACAGGCTGATCTCCCCCAAGAGTTCCTATCGACGGGGAGGTTTGGCACCTCGATGTCGGCTCATCGCATCCTGGGGCGGTAATACGTCCCAAGGGTTGGGCTGTTCGCCCATTAAAGCGGTACGCGAGCTGGGTTCAGAACGTCGTGAGACAGTTCGGTCCATATCCGGCATGGGCGTTAGAGTATTGAGAGTGACCTTTCTTTAGTACGAGAGGACCGAGAAAGACATACCGCTAGTGTACCAGTTATTATGCCAATGGTAAACGCTGGGTAGCCATGTATGGTTAGGATAACCACTGAAGGCATCTAAGTGGGAAGCCGTCCTCAAGATGAGTACTCTTAGGTTACGGCAAGACTAGCCGTTTAATAGGCATCCGGTATACGTAGGGTAACCTATTCAGCCAAGATGTACTAAAATCCGTTTTTATTATTTTAAACTTTTAATATCAGTATTTTTAGCATAAAAGAACAACACCATACCATTTCGAACATGATAGTTAAATTTTATAGCGGCCAAAATACTTAAGAAGTAGTTCTTTGGGAAAATAGCACAATGCTGATATTTAGTAAAAAATAAATTAATATATTCCTTAATAGCTCAGCGGTAGAGCGGTCGGCTGTTAACCGATAGGTCGTTGGTTCAAACCCAACTTGAGGAGATTACAGATTTAACGTATTTAATATCTTCACAGCATTTTTGTAAATTGGTCTAACGACCAATTAAAAAACAAATGAAAATATTATATACTGACTTTTAATTTTAAGGAGAGAGTGAGATTCGAACTCACGGAATTCTTTAAATTCTTCTGATTTCAAATCAGACGCAATCGACCACTCTACCATCTCTCCTAAATAAATAATAAAAATAAATGAAATTAGTGAAAGATGGATTTGAACCAACGACCTTCGGGTTATGAGCCCGACGAGCTACCAAACTGCTCTACTCCACTATGTTAAGGTATAAAAAACGTAATCAGTTTAGCTTAAAAGATCTTGTATTCATATATTAAATTCTAGAAAACGCAAGGGTGTTTAGCTCAGCTGGTAGAGCACATGCCTTACAAGCATATTGTCGTTGGTTCGAATCCAACAACGCCCAGTAATAACCGGGCCTATCATTCAATAGGATAGGATTTTGACCTTCTAAGTCAATAATGCAGGTTCGAGTCCTGCTGGGCCTAATAAATATCTTTATTATAATAAACTAAGAATATATTTTAAATATTGAATATATAACAAATTAAGACAAAGTAGTGATACAACTACTATAGCTGGTATTTCTTCAAAAAATTTAGAAAAGCATTTTTTTATACCTTCGATTTTTTTAAAGAAGTAATTTTTTATATGTTCTGGTACGATTTGTCTTAAATAAATAAAAAATATACATGAACTAAAAATTAATCCTGTATATAAAAATAATTTATAAAAATTTTTGTAGAAAACTTTATAAATTATTTCTCTACAATTTAAATATCTACAAAAATTTTTATTATTAACAATATATGCTGGAGTATGTATTGAAAAAAGTTTTTTAAGTTCTAATATATCAAACCCATATACACTAGCTATTAGAATGGATGAATAAATCCATTCAGGAAGAGTGCCTTTAATAGTACCTCCATAAAATAGTTTATGAAGGAATTTAAAATTTTCTTTACGGACTATTTCATCATCGAAATCAAATTTAGCTACATCATCAAATAACTTAGATAGAAATGTACCTGGTTTAAAATTTTTATAATTTGAAAAAATTATATATTTTAGACTTAAATTTTTTGCATAGTTTTTTTTTATATTATAAATCTCACACAATAATTTATTAAATTTAATAAAATACTCGGGGTCAGCTTTATAATCTACTAGTAATGGTGATACTAACCTTAATTTAATTTTATTGTTAATTAAATAATCTATTATTGCATCTTTTTTATTATTATTTAAACAATATGTTTTATATTCTTCAAACACCTTATTCATTTTAAGTAATGCTTGGAATTCAGCTTTATGAGCAAAAAATGTGTCAAACGCAGAATCCATTACCTTACAAGCTAGTGCTTCTACTGGATCTTTAAAAAAATAGCTACGCAATTTAATTAAAAACTTAGTTAGTAAAGGATGGCTAATTGTTTGACCAATTGAGTTCCTTATTAAATAATGAAGTGAAGACTCAATAGACTGTTGGCCTAATCCATGGAGATATTTAAATAAATCTTTAAATAATACTGAATATAGATTTATTATCCATGCAAAAGGGTATATAATCTTATTAGTAATAATAGAAATTTCATTTATTAAAAAGTTTTTTTCTTTTAAGAATACAATAGATATATATACATAATAGAATAATTTTAAAGAAATAAACTTAATAGTACGTGGACCGGAGTACGAAATTTTTAAAAACACGTATAAAAAAAATACAAGTTTGACCAACGGATCAATACAATCCTTATATCTTTTATTTTTATAATTTATATAAAGAAGTTTATAATTAGTTATTATGTCTGCTTTTAAAAGGCGTAAATAAAAATATAGAATAGCAAAAGTGAGAACATACGATGCAAACTCAATAATAATTTTATTTTTAAAAACAAAATTATCAAATATTTCTTTATTTGTAAAAGATACAGGTATTCTTTTATTTGAAGAAGTCGATATTATTTTTCTTTTATCATTACGTCGAAATTCTTCTTTCATTTTTTCAAATTCTTTCTTACGCTCATCAAGAATACGCTTAGTATTTTTATAATCTTCTTTTTCGTTATTATTAATTAAATCATTTTTTTTATCATCAACAATAGCTTCATCAATTGTTGGTTTATTGTTAATTGGTTTATTAACAAATGGCTTATTAACAAATGGTTTTTCAACCGCTGGTTCATCAACTATAGGTTTATTATCCATTATTGGTTTATTTTCAATTGGCTTATCCACGAATGGTTTTTCAACCACTGGTTCATCCATAATTGGCTCATCAATAACTGGTTTATCCACAATTGGTTTATCAATTATCGGTTTATTAATAACCGGTTTATCAATAACTGAATTGTTAGCTTTATCTTTTAAACTATAAGTTTTATTACCACTTAGAACTTTTTTTGGCTTATACGCCCTATTTAAACGATTAATATCATCCAATTCGTCTAAATTTATCTCATTTCCGTAGGCCTGTGTATATTCTTCCTGAGTCATAGTTTGAGTTCCAGGAGAATAAGTATCCTTTCCAGGAGAATAAGTCTTATTATACTCCCCTCCACGAATTAGAAAGACTTTTTTAAAATTAGAGTTGCCTAATGTACTAGTTAAATTTAGAGAAGGATAATAACTCCCCCCGAATAATTTTTTTAATAAAAAGTATAATTTTTCATTCCAGTGTATCGCATTATTTTTTAATTTTGTAAACATAATTTTTATATTTATTTTTTTTATATTTATATAATTATAATATAATATATTTTTGTGTAAATCTCAGATAAGAATTTGTAAGCTACAAAAACACCATAAAGGAATTTTAAAATTATAAATTTAATTACTCGTGGTCCAAAAGATAAGCTTGATATAAATATTAATAGAGTAATTAAAAGTTTAATTATAGGCTTAATACAATTTTTAAAATTTTTATTTGCATAATGCATATAAAATAGATTGTAGTTGTTTATTATAAGTAATTTAAAAATATTCAAAGAAAGATATAAAAAAAGAAAATTTAAAAAATAAGACCCATATTCAATACTATTTTTATTTTTTAAAACAAAATTATCAAAAATCTCTTTGTTAGAAAGAGGTAAGCGTATAAATTTTACCCTATTAATAGGCGTTAGGTTATCTCTAGCAAATTTTTTTATATGCAACTTCTCGTATTGTTTTTTAAGTAACTCTTTTCTAGCTATCTCTTTCTCTGCATAAATTTTTTGATTCCTTCGCATTTCCTTTATAATCTCTTGCATATTTTTTTCTCTTTCTTTTTCTGCATTATTTAAAATATTTGAATTTGGATACGGCTTATCAATAACCTCCGGTTTAAAATTAGGTGCATCCACAGCTTCTGGTTTTAAATCAAGTGGTTTGTCTTTTAAACTTCTACCAGTTCGATTAGTAGAAATAAATTTTTCTTTCGGCTTAACGTGTGCCCTATTTAAAGAATTAATATCATCAACATGTTCAGAATTTCCACCTCCTTCTTGTATTTCTACAGTGGTAGCATTAGAATTATTATAACTATTTTTTGTAAAGGCACCACCTCTAAATGAAACTAAAATTGATACGATGTCTGTCTGTGAAAAGAGTTTTATCAGTCTTATAAGTTTTATCATATTTCCATATATTATTTAATGATCAATATATATTATAATACAAATTCTTAAAATTGGCAATACTTTTAAAATTTTTATATTCTATTTCTATATTTATAAAAACAGATTTTGTACATAAATAAATTTAATTTTAAATTACTTAATACTTAAAAAAATAAAGCCAAACTTAATTATTTAAAATATTGTAAAACTTTTGTTACATCTATTTTTAATAAAAAATCTTTCTGTTTAGGAGGAAATAAAAATATTCCATTAAGTGAATTTTTATTTAATTTTAAATGATTTCCTGTAAAAAAATAACCAGTAAGTCTACTTTTTACTAAGTTAACTTGCTTCATTTTTTTAAGGACCAATTCCTGTCTCAATTGTTTTGCCAATACCGAATTAGTTATTAAATCTTTTAATTTTTTATTTACTGAAAGGGATATGATATCATTTGGTTTACAAATGAAACTAGGAATTGAAATTATTCTATTATTTATTAAAACATGCTTATGATTAATTAATTGACGTGCACTCGATATAGTTTGTGTATATCCTAAGCGAAAAACAACTGTGTCTAGACGCGATTCTAATAATTCTAAAAGTAATGTTCCAGTTAAATATTTACTTTTTTTTGCAGTATTATAATATGTATATAACTGTTTCTCTGTTATTCCATAATTAAAGCGTAATTTAAAAACATAATATATTTAAAAAAATATATTAGATATTATATATGTTATATATATAATATAAAGCAAAAAAAAGAAAAATATACTAAAAAATGGCTAAAAAAAGCATGATAATAAAAAATATTAAAAGAAAATTGTTAATAGCAAAATATTTAGAAATGCGTAATAAATATCTATTTAATTTAAAAAATACAAAATCACAAGAAGAAAAAGATTTATTAAATAAAAAAATTCAAAAGTTACCACGTAACAGTTCTCAAATTAGATTTAGAAACCGTTGTTGGAAAACAGGAAGACCTAGGGGATTTCTTAGATTCTTTGGGACTTGTAGAAATGTTGTTCGAGAATTTATACATAATTGCGTTTTTCCTGGTTTAGTACCAGCAAGCTGGTAAAACAACAATCATCAAAAATATTCCTTTAGCTAGCAGAGAGAATTGAACTCTCAACCTTTTGATTACAAATCAAATGCTCTACCAATTGAGCTATACTAGCTACTTTTATTAGCTATTTTTATTTTTTCAATAACGTGTATATAGAAGCATTTTCTAATGCTAAAAAAGCTAACATTTTTCGATTTAATAATATTAAATTTGATCTTAAATAACCCATAAATCTAGAATAACTATCTTCCATATTACGAACAGTAGCATTTATTATATAAATCCAGTTTTTTCTAAAATTTCTCTTATTTAATTTTCGACTAATATATGCAAAATTAAAACCTTGTATTACTTGTTCTGTTGCAAAAGTTGAAAGTCTAGAATTACTTCCTATATAACTTTTTGCTAACTTTATATATTTTTTTCGTCTTTTTACTGCTATATTTCCACGTTTTATTCGAACCATATCATTTTATACTATTTTAATTTATGTAGAATATTTATAAATAGACAATAATATTTGCCTATTGTTAATTGTAAGGTAACATTAATTTAAAAACTCGCATATCAGATTTATGAATTTTTGATGATATTGCGAGTCTTCTAAGTCTATTCGAGTTCTTTTTGCGCAATAAATGACCTTTATATGCCTTTTTTCGTATATATATATTACCTTTTTTATGAATTCTTTTAGCAGTAGATTTACGAGTCTTTAATTTCATTAATTTTTATATTTTTTAATATATAAGAATATTATTTATATATAATATATTCTTTTTTTGTTATAATAAGACGATATGGCCAAGCGGTAAGGCATCGAGTTGCAAACTCGACATTCTCCAGTTCAAATCTGGATATCGTCTTGCTGGGGATATGGTGAAATGGTAGACACAATAGACTTAAAATCTATTGATTTAAAACAATCGTGAGGGTTCAAGTCCCTCTATCCCTATTATTTATATAATCTTTAATTATATATTATATTATATTATATATATATAATATTATTTTATTATGGTAAACAAAAAGCAAATAAAAATATTAAGAGAAATAACAGGAGCTGGCGTACTAGATTGTAAAAATGTTATTCAAAAAGTAAATTCAAACTTTAATAATGCAATTGATCTTTTAAAAAAAAATAAAATAGAAATTGCGAAAAAAAAATTAAATAATCAATTAAATGAGGGTATAATTTCAAGTTACGTTCACCATAGGTCTAATGTAGGTGTAATGATTGAAATTGGCTGTCAAACAGATTTTGTAGCAAGAAACAAGAACTTCCAAGAATTTTCTTATAATTTAGCTACGCAAATTGCACTATCAACATCTATAAAATATATTTCATTAATAGAAATACCTAAAATAATTTTTTTAATTGAAAACAAAACTGATTTGATTAATTCCTCAAACATAGAAATTTCAATTAATAAATTTAATAAAATATTAAATAAATTAAATTATAATATATTATTAAAGCAACCGTATTTAAATGATGAAGCTTTTAGTGTTGAAAACTTTTTATATAACAATATATCTTCGTTTGGTGAAAATATTAAAATAAAGAAATTCGTAAAATATATGGTAGAATAAAGATGTTTAAATTTAATTCTTTTTTTTGTTTTATAAATAAAACTTTAATAAATAAATATAATTCTTAGTATAAAAATAGCTTAAATTTTAACTCCTTTCTTTAAATTTTTTAATATTAAATGTCGTACAGTATTTGTAGGTATTGCACCATAACTAATAAATTTATGTAAAAGCAAATTTTTAAAATTTATATTATTGGAAAAAGGATTATAATACCCTAAATTAGCTATACTTTTTCCATCTCGTTTAGATAAATTTTTTGTAACAACAATTTTATAAAATGGTTTGTTTTTTTTTCCAACTCTTTTTAATCTAATTTTAAGCATGATTTTTTTTTAATATTTAATTAACATTTCTTATACTATCTATAAAATTTACGATTTCATTTAAAATTGCAAAATAAAAAAATAATAAGTAATACCCTTTTACATAATTCTTAAGATTTAAAAATGAAATTATGCTTTTTACAAATTTAAAAAACGGTCGTGAAAGACAAATTGTTAAATAAACAGTATTTGAACTTCTTGGTATAAGAGGCATAAATTTTATAAGAATATAAAAAGCACAAATAACACGATATAACTTTATAATAATATATAAAATATCCATATAATAACTAGTATACATTTTGATCTTAATACGACATATTTTTTAATATGTCTCTATTATTTCAAAAGTATATATAAAATATATTAACATTTATGCTAAAAGAATAATAAAATTTATAGAGTATATCTATATAGTTTAATGTTTATATACTATAATTTAGAACAAACTCTATTTAAAGTCAATAGTATAAAGGTATTAAACACTTAGGAACTATAAACTAAATATATAATTAAAAATTGTTATTTATATATTAAATAGTAAGATAAAAATTTCAAAAAAAATGTGTGATATTTTTTATTTTAAAACAAATAAAAAGTCTATATTAATTACTATTAAATTTTTTTTAAATACATTTTTAATAAGCCGAATAGGATTTGAACCTATGTAGATATTTATCAATGGATTTACAATCCATCCCCATTAACCACTCGGGCATCGACTCTGTAAACTCTATTTTTTACCTATTATAATAATACCCCCAAGGGAATTCGAATCCCTGTTACTTCCGTGAAAGGGAAGCGTCCTAAGCCACTAGACGATGAGGGCGTTTTAGCTATGAGTTACCTGGGAATCGAACCCAGAACTTTTCAGTTAAAAGCCGAGTACTCTACCATTGAGTTAGTAACCCATACATATTATTTAGAAGATCATATTAACTTAAAATAATTTAATTCCAAAAAATTAACACTTAAACAATTAAAAAGAAAAAATA
>Ga0208492_1001509_pt1 | contig 14047 bp, 15 predicted proteins | sample Subbioar_CSW14AB_FD_184820 | JGI IMG/M metagenome (GOLD analysis project Ga0208492, IMG submission 184820) | Serpentinite rock and fluid subsurface biosphere microbial communities from McLaughlin Reserve, California, USA - CR12Mar_CSW14AB (SPAdes) | ecosystem: Environmental > Terrestrial > Deep... | reverse complement strand
GATCGAGGAGGTCACTCCGGGCGGCGCCGCGGAGCAGGCCGGCCTGCGGGCGGGCGACATCGTCACCGAGTTCAACGGCGTGCGCATCGGATCCGCCGTGGACCTCACCGCGCAGGTGCGCGCCGCAGCGGGCGGCAGCCAGGCGACGCTGACGTACGTGCGGGACGGGGAGTCGCACACGATCGACGTCACCCTCGGATCGCTGGGGGAGTAGCCGGCGATCGAGTGATCGGCCGCCCCGCGAGCCACGGCAGGCCCGGACGGGCATGTCATAGGCTCGCGGGGTGGCCTCCTTCTCCTTCGGTGCGGGAAACGCGCGGAAGATCGCCCGGCTGCCGCTGTATGCGCTCGGGCGGCTGGTCACGCTGGTGACCCCGCGCACCGAACGCTGGGTCTTCGGCTGCGGCGCGGGGATCGGCGACGGGGCGCTCGCGCTCTGGCAGGTCGCGGCCGAGCACGGACGGGACGCGGTCTGGCTGACCGACGACCCGCGGGAGGCGCGCGACGCGGCGGCGCTGGGCATCCCCACGCTGCGCAAGTCGTCGCTCGCGGGGTTCTGGGCCACGGCCCGCGCTGGCGTGATCGTCGTGGCGTACGGCTTCGGTGACGTCAACCCCTATGCGATCGGGAGCGGCTTCGTCGCGCAGCTCTGGCACGGGATCCCGCTCAAGCGGATCGGCCTGGACGCGCCCGAGACGCTGCGCAGCCCGATCCGCGTGGGCGCCGCGCTCGTGAGCCGCGCGCTCGGGCTGATGTACCGCGCCGCGGCCCGCCGCATCGACCTCCTGCCCGCGGCCTCGCACCTGGTGCGCGGGCGGCTGGAGTCGGCGTTCGGCCTGCCCGCCGAGCGCATCGTCGTGACCGGAGAGCCGCGCACGGACGTCCTCTCGCGAGGCACGGCCGAGGAACGGCGCGAGAGCGCGCGGACGCTGATCCGGAGGCTCGTCCCCGACCTTCCGGGAGAGCGGCTCGTGATGTACGCGCCCACGTGGCGCGACGGCGAGCCGGATCCCGCGGTCCCGGGGGCCGCCGACTGGAAGGCGATCGACGAGGCGCTCGCGCGCCACGACGCGGTGCTGCTGGTCCGCTCCCACCGGCTGGGCGCGGGGGACTACGCGCCGCCCGCGGGGGTGTCGCGGGTGCGCTCGCTCGGCGCCGAGCTGCTCAACGACGTCACACCGGCGCTCCCGGGCCTCGACGCGCTCGTCACCGACTACTCGTCGCTCGTGTACGACGCCGCGCTCGTGCCGCTGCCCGTGCTGTTCCTCGCGCCGGACGTGGCGGCGTACGCGCGACGTCGCGGGTTCTACGGCGCGTATCGCGACGTGGCGGGCGATGACGCCGCCACCACGTGGGCGGAGCTGCTGCCGCAGCTCGACGCGCTCCTCGGGGATCCCGCCGTCGCGGCGGAGCGCACCGCGCGTTCGCGCGCGCTGAGCGAGCGCGTCCACGCGTTCCACGACGGCCGCAGCGCGGAGCGCGTCTACGCGGCGATCGTCGCGCGCGCGGGCCTGGCGCCGGACGTCCCGCGACCCGCCGGCCGATACACCGGCCCGAACGACCCGAACGACCGAGTACGGAAGGCCACTCGATGACCTCGCAGATCACGGCCCGCTTCGAGCCGGGCGATCCGCAGCTCGTGATCCAGGGGGCGGGCGCGCGACCTGCGTCCGCCACGCTCACCGGCCCGCGCGCGCACGTCGACGGCCGGATCACCGGGGGCGGGAAGACCTGGACCGTGCGGTTCCCGCTGCGCGCGTCGCGCTGGGGCGGACCCGAGCTCCCGCTGCCCACTGGCGAGTACCGCGTGGGCATCGAGGGGGTCGAGATCGACGCGCAGCTGCCGATGCGGGTGCTCGGCGGATCGTCGCGTGCGGGCCTCCGGGCCGAGCTGCGCGGCGCCGCGCTCGTCGTCGGCCCGCCGGTCGACCCGGTCTACGACGATCCCGATGCGCAGGGCGCGCTCGAGCGGCGCTACGTCGACCGCGCGACGCCGCTCGAGAACGCCGTGTTCTTCGAGAGCTTCTACGGGCGCGGCGCGGGCTGCAACCCGTTCGCGATCGACCGGGAGCTGGCCCGGGTGGCTCCCGGCGTCATCCGGTACTGGAGCGTCGTCGACCTGTCGGTGCGCGTGCCCGAGGGAGCCGTCGCTGTCGTCGAGGGCAGCCCCGAGTGGTGGCGGGCGCGCAGCGCGGCCCGCCTGCTCGTCGTGAACGACTGGCTGCGACGCCGGTACGTGCGCCGGCGCGGGCAGAAGGTGCTGCAGACGTGGCACGGCACGCCCCTGAAGCGGCTCGCGCTGCACCGGCCGGGCTTCGACCCGCGGCGCGCCGGCGCCGTCGTCAAGGAGTCGCTGCGCTGGGACCTGCTCCTGGCGCAGAATCCCTACGCGGCGCGCATCCTGCGCAAGGCGTACGCGTTCTTCGCTCGTCCCATCTGGGTGGAGGGCTACCCGCGTAACGACGCGCTCGTGAACGGCGACCCCGCGGCGGTCCGCGGGGAGCTGGGCATCGCGCCGGGGGAGCGGGTGCTGCTGTACGCCCCCACCTGGCGCGACGACCGTCAGGAGATCGTTGACTTCCTCGACCCCGAGGCGCTCGCCGCCGAGACCGGCGCGGTCGTGCTCGTGCGCGGGCACTCCCGCACTCTGCTCCCGGGACATGACGTCGCGGGCGCGCGCGTGATCGACGTGACCGGGTATCCGGATGCCGCACCGCTACTGCTCGCGGCCGACGCGCTCATCACCGACTACTCGTCCGTGATGTTCGACTTCGGCGTGACGGGTAAGCCCATGTACTTCCTCGTACCCGACATGGAGCACTACCGCGGCGAGCTGCGCGGTTTCTACTTCGACCTCGCGGCCCGCGCCCCGGGACCGCTGGTGCGCACGCAGGATGAGCTGGTCGCCGCGCTCGCCGCGGACCCGGCCGAGCACGCCGACCGCTACGCCGCCTGGACCGCCCGGTTCAACGCGCGCGACGACGGCCGGGCATCGGAGCGGGTCGTGGCCCGCATCCTCGACCAGGGCCTCCTCGACCGCTGACCCGCGGCCGCCTACGGGAGCGGGGTGTTGCGGCCGTCGAGCCGGGAGGTGTCGACCGTGTCGTGCGCGCCGCGCGTGAGGCCGACGAGGAACCCGGCGCCCCACGCCAGGTGCATCGTCGGCAGCACCGCGAGGGTCCAGAGCTTGTCGCGCAGGCCCGATCCGCCGCCGCGGCCGGCCGCGACGACCAGGACGAGCAGGATGTACGCCGCCACCGGCACGTGCACGAGCGACGCGATCGCCGCCCAGACGCCCGAGACGACTCCCGTGATCTGCAGCACGCCCACCACGACGGAGAGCAGCACCGCGAGCACGAGCACGGGCGGCGCGAAGAAGCGCAGCGAGTTGCGCAGACCGTAGCGGCGCACGAGCTCGCCGCGCCAGGTGCCGGTCGCCACGAACTGCCGCGCCAGCCGGATCCAGCTCTCGCGCGGCCAGTACGTGACGGACAGCGCCGGATCGAACCAGACGCGGTAGCCGGCCGAGCGGATGCGCAGGTTGAGCTCCCAGTCCTCGCCGCGGCGGATCGACTCGTCGAAGAGCCCGACCTGCTCGAGGACGGCGCGGCGCATCACGCCCAGGTAGGCCGACTCGGCCTCGCCCTCCGGAGCCCCGCCGTGGTAGGCGCCGCCTCCCAGCCCGATCCGCGAGTTGTACGCGCGCGCCACGGCGCGCTGGAACGGCGTGCGCCCGTCGGCGCGCATCACGCCGCCGACGTTCCCGGCGCGCGTGCGCTCGAGCGTCGCAAGCGCCCGCGCCGTGTAGCCGGGCGCGAGTTCCGAGTGGGCGTCCACCCGCACGATGGTCGGGTGGGAGCTGGCGCGGATCGCGGCGTTGAGCCCCACCGGAATGTCGGCGGCCGGGTTCTCGACGAGCACGATGCGGCCGTCCTCGGCCGCCAGCTCGCGCGCGAGCTCGGTGGTGCCGTCGCTCGAGGGGCCGAGCGCGAGGACGACCTCGACCGGGCCGTCGACCCGCTGCTCCAGCACCGTCTCGACCGCGCGCCGGAGATAGCGCCGCTCGTTCAGCACGGGCATCACGAAGGACACGCCCGAGCCGGGCGGGACCGCCGGCGCGTCGCGTCGCGGCGCCTCCTGCCGAGACGCGCGGAGCCGCTCGGCGGGATCGTTACGCATTCGTCGATCATCCCACGCAGGTGCCCGTGAGACCGCTGGTTAGGCTGGTCGGATGGGCGTGGCGCGGGATGTGAAGACGGCGGTCGGACTCCTTCGGAAGGCCCTCGCCTCACGCCGCGCGAAGCACGCCATCAGGGCCGCGCTGGCCGCCCGCCCCCCGCACACGCTGGGCACCTTTCGCATCGCGGTGTACTTCGCCGACGGCGACGTGAACATGTACCAGATGCGGCAGTGGTACCGCCCGCTCGCCGAGCTCGCCCACACGCACCCGGTGGTCGTGATGGCGCGCAGCGCCACCGGCGCCGCGGCCCTGCTGAAGGATGACGCGCTCCCCGTCGCGTTCGTGCCCACCGTGCGGGACATCGAGCGGTTCCTCGACGCGCAGGACATCCGGATCGTCCTGTATGTGAACCAGAACACGCGCAACTTCCAGATGTTCCGGTACGGCGAGCGCTGGCACGTGTTCATCAACCACGGCGAGTCCGACAAGATGTACATGACCACCAACCAGTACAAGGCCTACGACTGCGCCCTGATCGCCGGGCAGGCCGCGCGCGAGCGCCTGAGCCGCACGCTGTGGGACTTCGATCTCGACCGCCGCACGATCGAGATCGGCCGGCCGCAGACCGACCACTACTCGGGTGAGCTTCCCTACACGCCGGACCAGCGCACCGTCGTGCTCTACGCGCCCACGTGGGAGGGCGACCGTCCGGCCGCGCACTACGGCTCGATCCGGACCCACGGCGAGGCGCTCGTGCAGGCGCTGCTCGCGACCGGGCGCCATCGGGTGATCTATCGCCCTCACCCGCGCAGCGGCGTGGTGGATCCCGAGTTCGGGGAGGCGAACCAGCGGATCATCCAGGCGATCGAGGCGGCGAACGCGGCGGATCCGGAGGCGCATCACGTGTACGACGACGGCCCGGATCTCGGCTGGCAGCTGGCCGCCGCGGATGTCGCGATCGCCGACATCTCCGCCATGGTCTACGACCGCCTCGCGGTCGGGAAGCCGCTGCTCATCACGCGCCCGGCCGATCCGGCCGCCGAGGTGGACGAGGGCGGCTACCTGTCTGCGTGCGAATGGCTCCGCGCCGAGGACGCGCCGAGAATCGTCGAGGAGGTCGAGCGCGTGCGCCACGACCCCGAGGCGGCCGAGCGCCTGCGCCACTGGGTCACGCACTACTTCGGCGACACGACGCCCGGCGCCGCGACCGCGCGCTTCCACGCCGCGATCGAGCAGCTCATGGCGAAGTGGGACGACTGGAGCGCGCGGGCCGGCCGGTGACCCGCGCGGCGCGGCCGACTCGCCGGGAATGGCGTCGCGCTCCGATCCGTTGTAGTCTGTGATGCTCGGTGCTCGTCACCGAGATCGCCCGGTCTCCGGACCGGGATGGCAATTCCACAGCGTGCGACAACGGCTCCTTCGCGAGAAGGAATTCACGGGGCTGATCGGTTTCGACAGTGCTTGCGAATCTGCGAGAAGCGGGCCGAGGACGCAGGGTTATCTCGAAAACGCTCCCTGCAAAACAATAAGTGCCAATGCAAAGCGCACTGACTTCGCCCTCGCTGCCTAAGCGAGCCCGATAGTCCGTCAGACCGTGGGTGATCCCGACACGGATTCTGGCGTCATCTAGGGATCTTGCTGCGTGACGGTGTCGGGACGTCACGCGGGACTCTTTCTCGACTGGGCCCGTCGACTTAGGTGTCTGTGACAAAGGTCGGGGCCGAGCAGAACGTCTTCACAGACTGCGCCCGGAGAATCCCCAGAGACTCAGCGCTGGACGGGGGTTCGATTCCCCCCAGCTCCACGACCGTCGTCGCACCGCTCGAAGGCCCCGCGATCCTCTGGATCGCGGGGCCTTCTGCGTCGCGGCGCGTAACACTCGTCGTCCCTCTGGCGGTGGGAGCGCTCTCGAATTTACGGTATCTCGCGTGGGCATCCTCCTGTATGGCGACCTCCCCCCAGTCGACCTGGACGACCGCACGCTGGCGCATCTCAAGGTGGTGATGCTGGCCAAGCTCCGTCGCCACGAGAGCTTCTGCGTGTCCTGGCCGCACTGCGACGGCAGCGGTCGCAGCACGATCTGGGTGGGGCCCGGCATCCCGCTCCGCTTCGTGTTCGAGTCCGCCGAGTCGCCGCAGCTCGACCCGGACCTGCTCGAGGAGCTCGCCGAGGAGGCCCTGGGGCTCAGCGGCATCCAGCTCGGCGAGCGCCTCGTGTCGACCTAGCCGGGCGATCCGCTCTCGAGCCGTCAGTCGCGCCGCACGGACAGCAGCGACCAGCCCCCCGGCACCTGCGCCTCGAGCGCGGCCATGTCCGCCGCCCGGATCTCGTGCGTCTCGCCCCAGCGCGCCATGCGACCGGTGGCGGTCAGCGAGCTGGATCCCTTGGGCATCGACACCTTCGCGTGGGTGAGCTGCCATCCCTCCGGCACCTGCGCCTCGAGGGCCCGGTGCACGTCGTCCAGCGTGGCGCCCTCGGCGCTCAGCTCGCGGGTCTCGGTGGGACGGATGACGCCGATCAGCACGTCCTCGATTTTATCGAGGGCCGCGCCGGCGACCCGTCAGGCGGTCGCCCACCGGCTCTGGCTGATGCGGCGCCGGAGCAGCACTCCGCCGGTCTCGGCGGCCAGGCGCTCCGCCTCGTGGCGGGAGAGCGGGCCGACCGCGTTGCCGGGTGAGCCGGAGCGCTTCACGGCGTACTCGAACCAGTAGTGGCTGCCGTCCGTGTCCACGTCGTACATCTCCCGTACCTCCCGCACTGAAGGATGCGCGAGTCGCGCCACAGATACACGCGTCACTCGTCGTCGGGCTCGTGCGGCGGGTCGCCTACGGACTCCCGGATGCGGCGGGCCTCGGCGAGGTCCTTCCTCTCCTTCTCGGCGGCCTTCTCGATCTGCGTCGTGTCGCGTGGCGGCAGCTGGATGCGCTCCTCCGCCTCGATGCCGGCCTGCAGCTCACGGGTGCGCTCCAGCTCCGCATCGAACTCGGCGCCGAACAGCAGCGCCATGTTCGCGATCCACACCCACAGCAGGAAGATCACGACTCCGGCGAGCGACCCGTAGGTCCGGTCGTAGCTCGAGAAGTTCGCGACGTAGATGCCGAAGCCGAGCGACGCCAGCGCGAGCGTGACGATCGCGATGACCGCGCCCGCGCTCACCCAGCGGAACTTCGGCTGCTTGGCGTTCGGGGTGAAGTAGTAGAGGGCGGCCACGAAGAAGATCACGACGCCCACGAGCAGCGGCCACTTCGCGATCTGCCAGATCAGCTGGCCGGTCTCGCCGATGCCCAGCGCCTCGCCGACGGTGCGGGCGACGGGACCCGAGATGATCAGGAGGCTGATCCCGATCACGGCCAGCACGATCGTGAGCAGCGTGAACGCGAGCTGCGCGGGCTTGCGCTTCCAGAACGGGCGGCCCTCGTCGATCTCCCAGATGCGGTTCATGGCGCGGCTGAACGCGCCGACGTAGGCCGACGCCGACCAGATCGCGACGGCGACACCGGCGATCAGCGCGATGCCGGCGCGGGAGGAGCTCGCGACCTCCTCGAGCGGGCCGCGAAGGCCCTCGGCCGCGTCCGGTGCGACCTCGCGCACGATGCCGAGCACGGCGTTCGCGGCCTCGCCGTCCTGCCCGACCACGCCGAGCAGGGAGAACACCGCGATCAGGCCGGGGAACAGCGACAGCACGGTGTAGAACGTCAGGGCGGCGGCGAGGTCGCGGCACTCGTCGTCGCCGAACTCCGCCACCGTCTTCTTCAGCGCGTACTTCCATGACGGCTTCTCGATCTCGCCCAGGGAGTCGGGCTTGTCCGGATGATCCGGATCGGGGGAGTGCTTCTGGTCGTCGACCGGCGCGGACGTCGTGCGGCTCATGATGGTGCCTTTCCAGGGGTGGGGACGGCGGCCCGTGCCGCCGCCCCCGTGGTGCTTCCTGCGGTCGGTCAGCTGCCGCTGACGTTCGACCGTGCCTCGTCGGCCCGTTCGCGTACGGTGCCGGCGGCATCCTGCGCGTCGGACTGCACGTGCGATGCGGCGTCCGAGGCGGTGTCCTTGACCGCCGTTGCGGCCTCCTTCACCGGCTCCTTCAGGTCCTGGCCGACCTGCTGCGCGACCTGCTTGGCCTCGTCGACCAGCGGCTGCGCCTGCTCCTTGACGCCCTCGGCCAGCTCCTTCTCCTTGGCGGAGGCGGGGATGAGCGAGGACACCACGAGCCCGGCGGCGAACGCCATGAGGCCCACGGCGAGAGGGTTGCCCTCGGCCTTGGCGGCCACGCGGTGGGTCGCGTCGGAGACGCCGCCCGCGACGGACGAGCCGCGATCGTGCAATGCCGAGCCGGCGTCGTCGGCGGCGCCCATGACGCGGGTGCGGAGCGAGCCGAACGCGCCCTTGATCTTGTCGGTCTGGCGGTGCACGACCTTCGAGGGCGTGACCTTGTCGACCAGAGCGTCGGCGTCGCGGCTGAGTTCACGGCGAGTGCGCTCGATGTCGGCGCGGATCGCCTCAGGCGAATCGGTCATCGGTTCTCCTCATTCCTCTTCAGTGCGTCGGGGATCTTCCCGAGCGACTCCACGGTGCGCGGAGCCCCCTTCACTTCCTTGATCTGATTGCGGCCCGTCAGGAACAGCGCCGCGGCGATCACGGCCCAGATGACCGCGACGAGCACGGCGGACCAGCCGAGCCCGATGAGCTGACCGAGTCCCCACCACAGGGCGACGGACAGGAAGAAGATCGCCATCGACGCCGCGTAGCCGGCGCCGCCGATCATCCCTCCCCCCTTGGCCGCCCGCGATGTGGACTCCTTCAGCTCCGCCTTGGCGAGCGCGATCTCCTGCCGCATCAGCAGCGAGAGATCCTGCGTCACCTCGCCCAGCAGGTCGCCGAGCGACGTGTTCGCGGCCTTCTGCTCCGAGGGCGTCGTCTCATCGGCCATCGTGCGGCTCCCCGAGTCCCTCGAAGCCCGGCTCGGCGGCCGGGTTCGCAGCGTGCGAGTCGTCGTACAGCGGCGTGGACTCGCCCGCCGCGCCCGTGGACGTCACCGGCTGGCCGCCCTGGGGCGTCGGACGGATGTCCGAGACGCCCGAGCCGAACGCGGGGTCGACGGTGTGCGCGGTCGCGGGGTCGTCGCCCTCGCCGCTCGCCCATTCGCCGGTTCCGGTGCCCGTGCCGGCGGTGCTCGAGCCTGCGGTCCCGGCGCCCGTGCCGACCGCCCCGGCGCCCACCCCGGCGCCGACGCCCGTGCCGACAGCCGTGCCAGGCGAGTAGCCGCCCGCACCGTAGCCCGTGCTCGCGCCGACGCCCGTGCCGGTCACCGGCGCGGGCGGCGGGACCGTGCCCGAGGTGCCGGCGGTTGCGCTGCGCTCGTCGGCCGCGGACTCGCCCAGCGCGCGAGCGAGACGACCCGCCAGCACGCCGGCGACCAGTGCGCCGCCGATGAAGAGGCCCGGCTTGCGCCGCGCGAAGGTCTTCACCTCGTCGAGCAGGCTGCCCGGATCCCGCTCCGACAGCCACGACGAGACGTCGGTCAGCTTCGTGGACGCCTGGCGCACGAGGTCGGTCGCGACGCCGCCGTTCTCCGAGTTGCGCGCGAGCGACTGCAGCTCGTCGCCGATCGAGCGGAGGCCGTCGGCCACCCGCTGCTGCTGCGTGGCCGCCTGGTCGCTCAGCTCGCGCTTGGTCTGGGCGTACACCTGCTTCGCCTGCGTCTTCGCCTCGCGGGCGACCGTCGACGCCTCCTGCTTGGCGGTGTCGAGGACGTGCCCGGCCTCGGCCTTGGCCGTGCCGGCGACCTCCGAAGCCTCCTGCTTCGCCGTCTCGGTCGTTCCTGACGTGGATCCTGTGCCTGTCGTGGTCGACGGGGGCACCGCTCCATAGTTCTGCGACATCGGTCTTCCTCTCCCTTACCGCTTGCGGACGTGGGACTTCGATGTAACGCGCAAATCGCGGGCGGCACCTACCTCTTGACGCGAAGGCGCGGCCGTGGCATGAGAACGCGCGGAGCGCCATCCAGTGGCGCAGTCCGGCGCGGAATCGGCGGAAGAAGGTCAGGGCCAGGTGATGACGGCGAGGTTCTGCTTCGGCGCGGCGACCTTCACGAAGCCGTCGCCGAACGCGTACGCCATGGCGTCCTCGGGAACCGGCGCGAACGGCTCGGTGTAGACCGCCAGCCCGCCCTCATCGCTGCGCGTCCAGCCCTGCTCGGTGAGGAAGGCCTGCCACTTCTCCGCGCCGGCCGCGTCGAGCGGGGCCCATCCGAAGATCTGCACGCCGTGGTCGGTCGCGACGTCCGGTGCGCCCCACGTGCACATCACGCCGCCCTCGATCGACGTGGTGGCGGGATCGCCGAAGCTGAACGGCTCCTCGATCGCCTCGAGGCCGTAGCCCTTGAACTCCGCGATGAGGGACTCCGACAGGATCGTCTCGCACGTCGGCTCCGCGTTCGGGTCTGCCGGCGGAGCGCTCGCGCCGGCGGTCGGCGCGGGGGGGTCGGAGGGCGCGGCACCCGGCTCCGGCGCGCACGAGGCGAGGCCCAGCGTCGCCGTGACGGCGAGCAGGACGGCCGCCGCGCGGCGCCCGAGAGTCATGACGTCCCCGTGCCGTGCAGGACCTCGAGGATCGCGTCGTGCAGCACGCCGTTGGTCGCGACGGCCGAGCCGGACGCGATCGTCGGCTCGCCCTCGAACGAGGAGAATCGGCCGCCCGCCGCGGTCACGATGGCGGCCGCGGCCGCGAGGTCGTACTCCTTCACGTCGAACTCTCCGACCATCTCCAGGCGGCCCTCGGCGAGGAGCATGTACGACCACACGTCGCCGTAGGCGCGGTCGCGCCACACGCGCCGCGTGAGCGCGACGAGCGCGTCGAGGTGGCCGGCGTCGTCCCACTGGCCGATGCTCTGGAAGCTGACGCTCGCGTCGTCGAGCCTCGCGACGTCCGACACCCGGATGGCGCGCGGCTCGCCGCCGTCGACGCTCGTCCACGCGCCGAGCCCGATCGCGCCCCACCACCGGCGGCCCAGCGCGGGCGAGCTCACGACGCCGAGGCGGACCACGCCGTCGATCTGGAGGCCGATCATGGTTCCCCAGACGGGTACGCCACGGAGGAAGTTCGCCGTGCCGTCGATCGGGTCGATGATCCAGCGGCGGGCGCGCTCCTCGTCGGCGCCGTACTCCTCGCCGAACACCCCATCGTCCGGGCGCTGCTGGGCGAGGAGCTCGCGCACCGCGCGCTCGGCGGCCAGATCGGCGTCGGTCACGTGGGTGCGGTCGGCCTTGCGCGACACGTCGAGGTCGGCCGCGTCGAAGCGCGGCAGGGTCTGCGCATCGGCCGCGTCGGCCAGGCACAGCGCGAGCTGCAGGTCCGCGTCGAGATCGCCGAACGACAGGGGGGAGCCGGACGCGGGGGGAGTCACCGGAACAGGATACCTGCGGGCGGTGTCGAGCCCGCTGAGGCGCCGCCGCGCCTGGATCAGAAGGGAGCGGGTGTGCGCGGCAGGTAGTAGATCGTCTCCGCCGCGTGGACGTAGTCGTATCCCGCCGGGCTGCGCATCCGCATGCGGCCGCGCGAGAGCTGCTCGAAGCGCCAGGGGGAGAAGTGCTTCATCATGTGGTGCTGCTCGCAGACCGCGGCCATGTTCGTCACCGCGGTCGGGCCGCCGCGCGACCACGGGATGGTGTGGTCGATGTCGGCGTGCTTCGCCGTGACGGTGCATCCCGGGACCCGGCACGTCCGGTCCCTGGCGAGCAGGTATCGACGCTGCGCGGCGGTCGGATGGTGATGGTCGACCGTGAGCAGGGCGCCGGTGTCGGGGTGCAGGAACACCCGCTCCCACCCGACGGCGGTTCCCGCGAGGCGACGGGCGGTGTCGGGGTCGATCGGGCCGTAGCCGGCGAGGAGGGCGGGCCCGTCGTCGAGGCCCGCGAGCGTCGTCACGGGGATGACCACCTCGACCGTCGCGGTGATCGCCTGCTCCAGCTCGTGGCCCGTGGGCAGGCCGCACAGCAGCAGGTCGAGCGCGATGTCGGCGCGCAGCTGGCCGAGGTGCCGTTCGTCCGTGTACTTGGCGTACGCGGGGTCCTCGGGCGCGGGCTCGACGCCGTCGAGATCGCGCACGACCGCACGGCGGTCGCGCTTCACCGCCTCGCCGCAGGAGGTGAGGCGGTCGTGCACGGCATGGATGGCGACGGCCGGTCCGATGATGCCGAGCATGGCCTGGCCGTCGGGCAGGTCCTCGACCCACGTGCGCCGATCGGCCCGCGCGCGCTCGTGGCGCTCCGCGAGCGTCGTCGGGTGGTGGCGCTCGGCGATCTGCCTGGCGAGGCTCTTGATCCCGTGCGGCGTCCTCGTGGCGGCGAGCGGGACGACCTCGCGTTCATAGGCCTCGCGCGCCTCGGGCTCCGGGATGTCCGCACCGGCGGCGACGATCTCGCGAGCGTGCCGCTCGGTGATCCGCCCGTCCGACAATGCTTCATGCGTTGCGGGGAACTTCGAGACGAGCTCGTGCGCGCGATCCATCCGGGACTGCATCGCGCGCGGCGACTCCTTGAGCGCCAGAGCGAGCTCGGCGGCCATAGAGCGGAGGGGGAACGCGTGGTCGCTCCCGTTCGTGTCTCGTGCGACCTGCTCCAGCGCGATCCCGGTCACGTCGGCGAGGAGCGCGGCCTCGCGCGCGTCGAGCCGGGCGCGCTCGGCGCGGATCCGCTTCAGCTCCTCGATCGAGGCACGCGTGCGCGACCGCTCCGCCGGGGTGAACCCCCAGCTGACCTCGTCGGCATCCTCGAACCTCGGCATGCCTCTATTCTCCCACCGGCCTCGGACATCCGTTCGAATGTTCGCGGGGTGTGGAGAAGTGGACCAGCTCGGAAACCTAGGGGACGAGGGCCTTGTCGGCCACCACGATCGTCGTGCCGCGCGTCTTCATGTGGAAGCGCTCCGTCGCCTTGACGAGTTCGCTCAGGCGCGCGAACCCCCAGTTGCGGGAATCGAAGTCCGGCGCGTTCTTGCGGACGTGCTGTCCGACCGGGGAGAGATTCGCCCAGCCCTGTTCGTCAGCAGTGGCCAGGACCGCCGCGCGCAGCAGCGCGACGAGCTTCGCATCGCCGCCTGGTGACGACGTCTTCGTCGCGCCGTCGCGCTCCCGTGCCGGGGTGGCGCCCTCGAGCAGATCGAAGTAGGTGAACTGGTCGCACGCGTTGCGGAACGCGCTCGGCGTCTTGCGCTCGCCGTATCCGAGCACCGGGATGCCGTCCTCCCGAATGCGCGCCGCCAGTCGGGTGAAGTCGCCGTCACTCGACACGATCGCGAAGGCGTCGATCCGGCCCGAGTAGAGGATGTCCATCGCGTCGATGATCAGGGCGCTGTCACTCGCGTTCTTCCCGACGCTGTTCTGGAACTGCTGGATGGGCTGAACCACATGCTCGCTCGCGGCCTCCTTCCAGCGCCGGAGGTCGGGGCGGGTCCAATCCCCGTACGCGCGTTTGATCGACGCGATGCCGTGGCGCGCCACCTCGCCCAGCACGGGTCCGACCCACGCCGGGGCGATGTTCTCGGCGTCGAACAGCACGGCGATGGACTTCTCGCGGCGCGACCCCCGAGCCGGGAGCGCCGCACCCGCCGGCGTCACTCGGGAAGCACCCAGATGAGGCCGTCGATCAGCGCGCCCGTGGTGCCGGCGAGGACGTCGGGCTGCTCGTCGCTCGACGAGAACGCGAACCGCGAGGCGAGCGTCAGGCGCTCGGCGCCCTGAAGCTCCCGGATGAATCCGCGCACGCCGGCGGCGGGGCCGTTCACGCCGATCTGCACCGGGATGGCGAGCAGCGCTCCGGATTCGGCTGCGGGTGCCGCGGTCGGGTCCGCGGCACCCGCAGCCGGGGCCCC
>Ga0208492_1001508_pt1 | contig 14052 bp, 13 predicted proteins | sample Subbioar_CSW14AB_FD_184820 | JGI IMG/M metagenome (GOLD analysis project Ga0208492, IMG submission 184820) | Serpentinite rock and fluid subsurface biosphere microbial communities from McLaughlin Reserve, California, USA - CR12Mar_CSW14AB (SPAdes) | ecosystem: Environmental > Terrestrial > Deep... | reverse complement strand
CGGCGTGGCTGGCAGCGCGCCTCGGCGCGCGCGTCATCGTCTGCGGTCGCACCGCAGCCAAGCTCGCGGCGGTGGTGGATGCCATCAATGCCGTCGAGGGACTCGAGGCCCATGCCCAGGTGGTCGACATCCGCCGTCGCGAGTCGGTCGACGAGGCTTTCGCGACGGTCACGCGCAGATTCGGCGCCATCGACATTCTGGTCAACAGTGCCGGCGGACAATTCCCGCAAGCTTCGATCGACTACAGTGAGAAGGGCTGGAACGCTGTCATCAACACCAACCTGAACGGCACCTGGCACATGATGCATGTGGCCGCGCAGACCTGGCGCGAACAGGGCCGCGGCGGCAGCATCGTCAATATCGTGGTGGTGAACCAGAACCTGCATGGCGTGGCCCACACCTCGGCCGCGCGGGCCGGCGTGATGGCGTTTTCGCAGAAGGCTTCGGTCGAATGGGCCCCGCTCGGCATCCGCGTCAATTGCATCGCGCCCGGCGCCATCGAAACCGAGGGCTGGGCGGTGTATTCCGAAACCACCCGCGCGCGTTATCCCAAGACCAATCCGATGATGCGCGCCGGCTCACCCTGGGAAATCGCCGAGGCCTGCATTTTCTTAGGGGGCCCGGGCGGACGCTTCATCAATGGCGTGGTGCTGGAAGTCGATGGCGGCGGTCAGCACTGGGGCGAGATCTGGACCACGGGCAAGCCGGAGTATTTCGCCGCCGCGACGCGCTTGTGGGATGACAATCCGGGTTGACCCGGCAGCTGGTATCGAAAGTGCGGATGAACTCGCACCGGCAGCAGCAGCAGTCCGGAATACTCGCAACTGCGAATTCATTCGCAGCTGCAATCGGCCCGACTCAATTCACCCCTGCACCCATCGCCTGATTCAAACTCGCCAGCGCCGCCACAAAGGCGGCATGGGCTGTCGGCGACTCCACGGCCAGCGCTTTCACCACCGTCGCGAAGGTCTTCACACAGTCATTGTGTTCGGCGAGAAGTTGCTGGAGGCGGGCGGCTTCGGCCAGCGTGCGCTGGCCGCCGTCCTTCACTTTTCTATCGAGTTCGGCGAGGAAGCCGAAGTGCGCGTCCTTGCTCGCCAGCATGGCGCAGTAGGCGCGCCATGCTGGTCCTGCCGCATCGGGCAGATTGATGGCAAGCGGCGCGGAGGGTTCCGTCACACTCAACCAAACAGTTTCTTCACGAAGCCGAACACGCCACCGCCGCCGCTGGCGGGTGCCGGCGCGGGCGCCTGCTCGGCACGCGGTGCCTGCGGCTGCCGCGGACGGCGTTCGCCGCGGTCGCCGTCGCTGCCGCGCTCGGTGCGCTCGGGCTTCTGATCGCGCGGTTGGGATTCGTCGACGCGCAGTTCACGGCCCTGGAAGTCGCTGCCGTTGAGCGCCGCAATCGCCTTGCGACCCGCCTCGTCATCGGACATTTCCACGAAACCATAACCACGGGAACGCTTGGTGCGGCGGTCGAAGATCACTTCCGCCGAGGTGACGGTGCCATACGGCTCGAATGCTTCGCGTAACTCCTCGCTCTTGACGCTGTAAGGTAGATTTCCCACATAGATATTCATGTATCGACCCTTATCTTTATAGACCGCCTTTATTACGTGCTTTGGCGGCTGTTTCCCCCTGTGTCACGGGCGTAAGGTCGCGTGCTCTTCTGCGGCGACGCGCACCGTCGTGACGGCCTCCCGTCGCTGCCGTGGGTCATCAGATAGCGGTAAGTCGGCGCGGCTCGTGCTTGCACATGCGCCCCTCGACACCGGGCGCACCCACATGGTTGTGAATGACCCGGCTCACACGAGCCTAAGCCCCCGGCAGGACTGGCGAATTCAAACACAACGCACTGCCCCGCGCAAACGGCGCGAGGGCGGCTGTCAGGCCATGAAAGCTTGTATGCCAGTCTGCGCGCGGCCGAGGATCAGCGCGTGCACATCGTGGGTACCTTCGTAGGTGTTGACCGCTTCCAGATTCATCATGTGGCGGATGACGTGGTATTCGTCGGACACCCCATTGCCGCCATGCATGTCGCGTGCGACACGCGCGATGTCGAGCGCCTTGCCGCAGTTGTTGCGCTTGATGAGGGAGATCGATTCCGGTGCGCCGGTGCCGGCGTCGATCATGCGGCCGACGGCCAGCGCCGCCTGGTAGCCGAGCGCAATCTCGGTCTGCATGTCGGCGAGTTTCTTCTGGATGAGCTGATTGGCCGCCAGCGGCCGACCGAACTGGATGCGGTCCAGGGTGTACTGCCGCGCGGCGTGCCAGCAGAACTCGGCAGCGCCCATCGAACCCCAGGCAATGCCATAGCGCGCGCGGTTCAGGCAGCCGAAGGGACCGCGCAGGCCTTTGACGTTGGGCAACAGGTTGTCTTCCGGCACGAACACCTCGTCCATCACGATTTCGCCGGTGATGGAGGCGCGCAGCGAGAACTTGCCTTCGATCTTCGGTGCCGACAGGCCCTGCATGCCGGCCTCGAGGATGAAGCCGCGAATCACGCCGTCGTCGGTCTTGGCCCACACCACGAACACGTCGGCGATGGGGGAATTGGAGATCCACATCTTGTTGCCGGTCAGGCGGTAGCCGCCCGGCACCTTGTGGGCGCGGCTCTTCATGCCGCCGGGGTCGGAGCCATGGTCGGGTTCGGTGAGGCCGAAGCAGCCGACGAATTCGCCGCGCGCGAGCTTGGGCAGGTATTTCATGCGCTGCGCTTCGCTGCCATAGGCGTAGATGGGATGCATGACCAGACTGGACTGCACACTCATGGCCGAGCGATAACCGGAATCGACCCGTTCGACTTCGCGGGCGATGAGGCCGTAGCAGACATAGGAGAGGCCCGCGCCGCCGTATTGTTCGGGCAAGGTCGAACCGAGGAAGCCGTGTTCACCGAACTCGCTCATGATGGCCCGATCGAAATGCTCGTGACGGTGGGCGTCGCGGATGCGCGGCATGAGATTGGCCTGGCAGAAGGCGTGGGCCGCTTCGCTGGTGAGGCGTTCCTCATCGCTCAGGCTGGCATTCAAGTGGAGCGGGTCCTGCCAGTTGAAGGGCGCTTCGGCACTGGCGTGATGGTCGCTATGGGAGTCGGATGGGCGGCTGCTCATGGGGGATTCCTCGGTCTCATTCCTCCCCGGATGGGGCGGGCCGGCACTATACCATCGCCGTCCCGTCGCGCCGCGCGCCAACGCGCATCCCGGCCTCGCGACGGGGCCAGGTGGACGAGCATGAAACACTGCCCACGGGCTTTTGTGATCAACCCGTTCGGCTGGTAACATTCGGGCCGATCACGCTTTCGAACCCGCACCGCGCGGTGGCGCGGGTAGCGTCACTCAGGCCGCGGCCGTCGCCGCCACGGGCCTGCCAACGTCACCGGATGCGCACAAGGACCACGTCCCGCACAGCGGCGGCGGGCGGTGCGTATTCAGGAACGCGTGATCGAACAATGCTGGCGGGCGTGATCGCGCCCCGGTCCAGCGACGTACCAAGTCTGTCGGCACTGCGTTGTCCATCATCCGGGCAGCGCGCGAACGACAGACCCGGCTGCAATCCAACCTATTGCCGCCGCACGGACCCTCACGGTTCTTCCGGGAACCGCATGGGGGTTTCCCCGAAAGAGCAGGAGGAACGCATGAAGATCCTTGTGGCCGTCAAACGCGCCATCGATTACAACGTCAAGGCCCGCCCGAAATCCGACGGCTCGGCCGTTGATCTGGCCAACGTCAAGATGTCGATGAACCCCTTCGACGAAATCGCCGTCGAGGAAGCCATTCGAATTCAGGAAGCCGGTGGCGCGACCGAGACCATCGCAGTCTCCGTCGGTCCCAAGCAGTGTCAGGAAACCCTGCGCACGGCCATGGCCATGGGCATGGATCGCGGCATCCTGGTCGAGACCGAAGTCGAGACCCAGCCGCTGGCCGTCGCCAAGCTGCTCGCCGCGGTCATCAAGCAGGAACAGCCGGGCCTCGTGATCCTCGGCAAGCAGGCCATCGACGACGATTCCAATCAGACCGGTCAGATGCTCGCGGCGCTGCTGGGCTGGCCGCAAGGCACCTTCGCCGCCAAGATCACCATCGACGGCGAGCGTCTGAAAGTCGCGCGTGAAATCGACGGTGGCCTGCAGACGGTCGACCTCAGGATGCCGGCGGTGGTCACCGCCGACCTGCGTTTGAACGAGCCGCGCTACGTGAAACTGCCGAACATCATGAAGGCCAAGAAGAAGCCGCTCGATACGCTGACGCCGGAAGCGCTCGGTGTCGATATCACGTCGCGACTGACGGTGGTCAAGGTCGCCGAACCGCCGGCGCGCAAGGGTGGTGTCAAGGTGCCCGACGTGCAGGCCCTGATAGACAAACTCCGCAACGAAGCGAAGGTGATTTGAGATGAGCGCACTGGTCTTAGCCGAACACAACAATGCCGCCCTGGTGCCGGCCACGCTGAACGCGATCGCGGCCGGCCTCGCCATCGGCCCCGAAGTCGATGTGCTGGTGGCCGGTGACGGTTGCCGCGCGGTGGCTGACGCGGTGGCCGCCGTTGCCGGCGTGCGCAAGGTGCTGCTGGTCGAAGCCGCGCATTACGCCCACGCCCTGCCGGAGAATCTCGCGCCTCTGCTGGTGCAGGTGGCTGGTCCTTACGAGCATCTGCTTGCGGCCGCCACCACCACCGGCAAGAACGTCATGCCGCGCCTCGCAGCGCTGCTCGACGTCGCGCAGATTTCGGAAATCACCGAAGTGGTGTCCAACGATACCTTCGTACGTCCGATCTACGCCGGCAATGTCATGGCGACGGTCAAATCCAGCGATGCCAAGAAAGTCATCACCGTGCGTCTGACCGCCTATGACCCGGCACCGGCGAGCGGTGGCAGCGCGGCCGTTGAATCCGTCGCGGGTGCGGCCGACAGCGGCCTGTCACTGTGGGTGGCCGAAGAGCTGACCAAGAGCGACCGCCCCGAACTCACGGCCGCCGACATCATCGTGTCCGGTGGTCGCGGTCTCGGCAGTTCCGAGAACTTCGCCATCATCGAAGCGCTGGCGGACAAACTCGGCGCGGCGGTCGGCGCCTCGCGTGCGGCGGTCGATGCCGGCTATGTGCCGAACGACTACCAGGTCGGTCAGACCGGCAAGGTCGTCGCGCCGACGCTCTACATCGCGGTCGGCATCTCGGGCGCGATCCAGCATCTGGCGGGCATGAAGGACAGCAAGGTCATCGTGTGCATCAACAAGGATGAAGAAGCGCCGATCTTCGGCGTGGCCGATTACGGCCTGGTCGGCGACCTGTTCAAGGAAGTGCCTGCCATGACCGCGGCGCTCGACAACAAGTAGGCGACGACCTGCGACAATGACAAGACCGCCCGGCGACGGGCGGTATGCGCCTGCCGGCGCTCGCACAATCAAACAATCGAAGGCCGGCGCGCATTCACGCGTGAGCGGCCAAGGGAGAGGTGCCGTGGAACGCGAAGCGATGGAATTCGACGTCGTGATCGTCGGCGGCGGGCCATCGGGCCTGTCGGCCGCGATACGTTTGCGTCAGCTCGCCATCGAGCATGGCGAAGAGCTCACGGTGTGTGTGCTCGAAAAGGGTTCCGAGATCGGCGCCCACATCATGTCAGGCGCGGTCATCGAACCGCGTGCCCTGAACGAACTCATTCCCGACTGGCAGGCCAAGGGCGCACCGCTCAATACACCGGCCGGTGAAGACCGCTTCCTGTTTCTGACCGAAACCCGCGCCTATCAATTGCCGACGCCGCCGCAGATGCATAATCACGGCAACTACATCGTCAGCCTCGGCAATGTGTGCCGCTGGCTGGCGGAGCAGGCGGCGGAACTCGACGTCGAAATCTATCCCGGTTTCGCCGCTTCCGAAGTCCTCTATCACGAGGACGGTTCGGTCAAGGGCGTGGCGACCGGCGACATGGGCCGCACCCATGACGGCGAGGAAGGCCCGAACTTCGCGCCCGGCATGGAATTGCATGCGCGCCAGACGCTGTTTGGCGAAGGCTGCCGCGGTTCGCTGACCAAGACCCTGTTCCAGCGGTTCAATCTGCGCGACGGTGTCGACCCGCAGGTGTTTGGTCTGGGCGTCAAGGAATTGTGGGAAATCGACCCGCGCCACCATCGCCTCGGCTCCATCACCCACACCACCGGTTGGCCGATGGACATGAAGACCTACGGAGGGTCGTGGACCTATCACCTCGAAGGCAATCTGGTGTCGATCGGCTTCGTGGTCGGGCTCGACTACCAGAATCCCTATCTCTCGCCCTTCGAGGAGATGCAGCGCTTCAAGACCCATCCCGAGATCCGCAAGCAGTTCGAAGGCGGGCGCCGTCTTTCCTATGGCGCGCGGGCGATCACCGCCGGCGGCTTCCAATCCATACCCAAGCTCAGCTTCCCGGGTGGCTTGCTGGTGGGTGACTGCGCGGGCTTTCTGAACGTGCCGAAGATCAAGGGCACCCATACCGCCATGAAGTCAGGCATGACGGCCGCCGAGGCGGTGTTCGATGCCTTGAAGGGCGGTCAGCCCCACGGCCAGGAAGTCACATCCTATGCCGAGCGTCTGGCGAGGAGCTGGATGTGGGACGAACTCTACCGCGTGCGCAATATCAAGCCGTCCTTCCACTGGGGCCTGCCGGCGGCGATGGCTTACTCGGCCATCGACACCTACCTGTTCCGCGGCAAGGCGCCGTGGACCTTGCGCCACCGCGCCGATCATCTGCAGTTGAAGCCGGCGGCGGAATGTCAGCCGATCAACTACCCCAAGCCCGACGGCGTGCTGACTTTCGATCGTCTGTCGTCGGTGTTTCTGTCGAACACCAACCACGAGGAAGATCAGCCCTGCCATCTGACCTTGCGCGATCCCAACGTGGCGGTGGCGGTGAACCTCGCGCGTTACGCCGGTCCCGAGCAGCGCTACTGTCCGGCCGGTGTGTATGAGTTCGTGCAGGAGGGCGGTGAACCGCGTCTGCAAATCAACGCGCAGAACTGCGTGCACTGTAAAACCTGCGACATCAAAGACCCGTTGCAGAACATCAACTGGGTCACGCCCGAAGGTGGCGGTGGTCCCAACTATCCGAACATGTGAGCCAGAAAGACATGCCCAAGGTTACCTACCGTCAACAGGATGGCAGCGAACAGACGATTGATGTGCCCGTCGGCTGGAGCCTGATGGAAGCGGCGATCCAGAACAACGTGCCCGGCATCGTCGCCGAGTGTGGCGGTGGCTGCGCGTGCGCGACCTGCCATGTGTACGTGGTCGAGCCGGCCCGGCTGCCGCCGATCGCCGACATGGAAGGTGACATGCTGGAATGCACGGCGGCCGAGCGCCAACCGAATTCGCGCCTGTCCTGCCAGATCAAGATGTCGGCTGACATGGAAGGTCTGGTGGTGTTGATTCCGACGCGTCAGACCTGATGGGTTCTCACGCCAAAGCACCGCTGGTCGTGATCGGCGCCGGCCAGGCCGGCCAGCAGATCTGCGATTCGCTGCGGCGCGGTGGCTATGACGGCCACCTGATGCTGCTCGGCGACGAGGCGTCCTTGCCCTATCAGCGTCCGCCGCTGTCGAAGAAATTCCTGACCGGCACGCTGGAGGCGGAACGCCTGTTGCTGCGTCCGGCCAGTTACTACGAACAACAGAAGATCGACGTGCACCTGAATACGCGGGTGGTCAGCATCGATCGCGCCCAATGTCGTCTGCGTCTGGAGAGCGGTGAGTCGCTGGCCTACAGCGGCCTCGCGCTCGCGACCGGCACGCGTATCCGTCCGCTCAATGTGCCGGGCGCGAGCGCGGCCGACATCCATTACGTGCGCAGTCTTGCCGACGGCGAGCGACTGGCGGCGGCCCTGACCACGGCACGTCGCGTGGCGGTGATAGGCGGCGGCTTCATCGGTCTCGAGGTCGCGGCGATTGCCCGCGAGCAGGGCCGGGAAGTGGTGTTGATCGAATCCCTGGACAGACTCATGGCGCGCGCCGTGGCGCCGCAGGTCTCGGCTTTCTACGCCGACCTGCATCGCGCCCATGGTGTCGAGCTGCTGCTGAATACCGGCGTCAGCGAGATTCGCACGACGGGCGCGGAACATGTTGTCGTGACCAGCAGCGGCGCGGCTTACACGGCCGACCTGGTAGTGGCCGGCATCGGCGTGCTGCCAAACAGCGAACTCGCCGAACAGGCTGGCCTCGCATGCAATAACGGCATCGTGGTCGACGACTGCGCGCGCACCAGCGACCCGTTGATCGTCGCGGCCGGCGATTGCACCTGGCATATGAACGCGTATCTCAAGCGCGAGTTTCGTCTGGAGTCGGTGCAGAACGCGGTTGATCAGGCCAAGGCGGCCGCCGCCAGTCTGCTCGGTCAGCCCGCGGTGTACCACCAGGTGCCGTGGTTCTGGTCGGACCAGTACGACGTCAAGTTGCAGATTGCCGGCATCGGCATGCCGCATGACAGCGCCGTGGTGCGTGGCGACCCGGCGGCCAAGGCCTTTTCGGTATTCTGTTTCCGCGACGGCGCGCTGGTCGGCGTCGATTCGATGAACAAGCCGGCCGATCACATGGCGGCGCGCAAACTGCTGGCCCAGGGCACGGCCTTGAGTCCGGCGCAGGCGGGCGACAGCACTGTCGATCTCATGCAGGTGGCGCGCGGCACGTGATGCGTGCCGTGCGCACCGCCGGCACCAGGAAGATAAAGAAAGAGCGGAGGAACTGGAGCAATGCCTAAGATTACCTACGTCGACATCAATGGTGCGCGACACGAGTGCAACGTTGCCAACGGCGTATCCGTCATGGAAGGCGCAATTGCGAATGGCATTGACGGCATTCTTGCGATCTGCGGTGGCAGCTGCGCCTGCAGCACCTGTCACACGTATATCGATCCGGCCTGGGTCGAGCGCGTCGGCCCGCCCGGCGACATCGAGGAATCGACCCTGGAGCTCGCCTATGAGCGCAAGCCCAACAGTCGCCTGTCCTGCCAGATCGAAGTCAGCGACGCGCTCGACGGCCTGGTGGTGCACGTCGCGCAGAACGACGGCTGAGCGCACGCGGTGCACGTGACCGGGTTTCTGCAGCGGCTTTCGCGTGCGGCACGCGCTCGATGTCATGCGTGAGCTGCACGACTTCCAGCGGTCCAGTTCCGCGCATCGGGTGCGCATCGCGCTGGCCCTGAAAGGGCTGGATTACAAAGCGGTGCCGGTCGCCCTGCAGGACGGCGAACATCTCGAGGCGGAATACCGCACCGTCAATCCGCAGGGGCTGGTGCCGGTCTACAGCGACCGGCAAGTCATCCTGAGTCAGTCGCTGGCCATCATCGAATACCTCGACGAAACCCATCCTGCGCCACCGCTGCTGCCCGGCAATGCGCTGGAGCGCGCGCGGGCCCGGCAGTTCGCGCTGCTGATCGCGGCCGACGTGCAGCCGCTGACCGGTCTGCGGGTGATGAGCTATCTGCGCGATGAGTGCCGGCTCGACGTCGCCGCGCGCCGTCGCTGGTTCAATCACTGGCTGATGGAAGGTCTCGACGCGCTCGAGCTGTGGCTGACCGCCGCCGAGCGCGCCACGCGCTTTTGTGTGAGCGACGAACCGGGCATCGCCGATATCTGTCTGGTCGCCCAGCTCGAAGTCGCGCGGCGCAGCGGCATCGACGTCGAAGAATTTCCACGCCTGGCCGCGGTCGAGGCCCGTTGTATGGCTTTGCCGGCCTTTCAGCAGGCACGGGTCGCGCCACCCACGCCTGCCTCATGAAGCATCGCGCCACGGGCGCGTGAAGGGGAACCCGCGATGATGAACGACCATATCGAGCAGCGTTGGCTGGCGGCATTTCTGAAGGTGTTCGAACTCTGCAAGGTACAGGCCGGTGAGCAGGTGGCCTTGCTCGCCGAAAGCCAGTCGCGGCGCCTGAACATCGATCTCGCGCGTCTCGCGCTGGAACAACTCGGCACCCACCCTGTGACCGTCACGGTGCCGACGCCGGCCCAGACCGCGCCGGTGCCGGTGCGCTCGACCGGAGCGAGCCAGGCACTGCATGGCCAGACCGCGGCGCTCGCGGCACTCAAGGCCAGCACCCTGGTGGTGGACCTGACCGTCGAAGGGCTGCTGCATGCGCCGCAGTTGCCCGACATCCTGGGTGCCGGCGCGCGGGTCTTGATGGTCTCGAATGAACATCCCGATGCGCTGGAGCGTCTGGTACCGCGCGCCGAGGACGAAGCCGTGGCGCGCGCCGCGATCAAGGCCTGTCGCACCGCCAGTGCGATGCACGTGACGTCCGAGGCCGGTACCGATTTGCGCATCGATCTCAGCGACGCGCGCACGGGTGGCGTATGGGGCTGGGCGGACAAGCCCGGCATGCTGTCCCATTGGCCGGGTGGCATCGTCGTCAATTTTCCCAAGCCCGGTTCCGTGCATGGCCGACTGGTGATGGATGCCGGCGACATCAACCTGACTTTCAAACGCTACCTGGTGAGCCCGGTCGAACTCATCATCGAAGATGATTTCGTCACCGCCATCCATGGCAACGGCACCGACGCCGAACTCATGCGCCGTTATCTCGCCGCCTGGGGTGACCGCGAAGCCTATGGCGTCAGCCATGTCGGCTGGGGCTTGAACGAGCGGGCGCGCTACGAGGCGCTCGCGATGTACGACCAGCGCGATACCAATGGCACGGAACTGCGCGCCTTCGCCGGCAATTTTCTCTATTCGACCGGCGCCAATGAAATCGCCGGGCGTTTCACCGAGGGACATTTCGATCTGCCGGTGCGCAATTGCACGGTGACGCTGGATGGACGCGCGGTGGTCGAAGCGGGCCGGCTGGTGAAGTCGTGATGCGCGCGGTAGCGCAGCGCCGGAGCGACCGGCCATGACGGAAGACGCACCGATATTCGACCCGGCGGCCTTTCGCCTGACGGTACAGGAGGCGGAACTCACCACGCTGGCCCGGCGTCTGGGGCAGAACAAGTTCGCCGCACGCGCCGCGACCTTCGATCGCGAGGCGCGCTTCCCGACCGAAAATTATGCAGACCTGCGCGCCGCCGGCTTGCTGGGCATCGCGGTGCCGCGCGAGCATGGCGGCTTCGGCGCCGACTACCGTGCCTATGCGCTGACGGCGGCGGAGATCGGCCGCTACTGCGGCGCCACCGCGCTGACCTGGAACATGCATGTGTGCTCCTGCCTGTGGAGTGGCCCGCTGGCCGATGGCATGGAGATGAGCGCCGAGGAACGCCGCGAACACGAGCGCCGGCGCGCCTTGCATTACGCGCGCATCGTCGGCGAGGGCGCGATCTACGCGCAGCCCTTTTCCGAAGGTGGTTCGGCGGCGGCCGGTGCCGTGCCGTTCGCGACCACCGCGCGGCGCGACGGCGCGGGCTGGCGACTGACGGGACGCAAGATATTCGCCTCGCTGTCGGGCAGCGCCGACTACTACGGCATTCTGTGTACCGAAGCGCAGGGTGATGCCGCACTGTCGCGGCGTAACACGATGTATGTCGCGGTGCCGGCCACCGCGGCGGGCCTGTCGGTGACCGGCGAGTGGGACCCGCTCGGCATGCGCGGCACGGTGTCGCGTACCCTGCTGTTCGACGACGTCTACGTCGATGCTGACGAGGCCTTGATGCCGGCCGGCGTCTATTACCAGGCCGCCATCCGCATGCCGCATATGTTCATGACCCTGACGCCGACCTATATCGGCATCGCCCAGGCCGCCTACGATTTCACGGTGCGCTACCTGCGCGGCGAAGTGCCGGGGCAGGGCGGCGACAAACGTCGCGCTTCTCCCGCCAAGCAGCACAACGTCGCCGAGATGCAGATCCGTCTCGAACAGACCAAGAGCCTGTGGTTCCAGGCGGTCTCCGAGGCGCATATCGATCCCACGCGCGAGCAGGTGATGCGTGCCTATGCCGCGCAGTACAGTGCCATGGAGAACGCCAACGAACTGTGCCAACTCGCGATCCGCACCTGCGGCGGACAATCGATGTTGAAATCGTTGCCACTGGAACGGCTTTATCGCGACAGCCGCTGCGGCTCGCTGATGCTGCCCTGGAGCGCCGACTTGTGCATGGAGCGCATCGGACGGGACGCGCTCTATCTGCCGGGGGAGAGCGACTAGTCGTGTTGCCCTTCGCCGATTGGCTGGATGCCCACGCCGCACGCACGCCGCACAAGGCGGCGTTGATCTTCGAAGAGTGCGCGATCACCTACGGCGAACTCGCCGCACGCAGTGCCCGGCTGGCGGCGTGGTTGCAGAACGAGCGTGGACTCGCGCCCGGCACACGTGTGGCGTGGCTGGGCTTGAACACGCCCGAGATGCTGGCGATGTTGTTCGCCTGTGCGCGTACCGCTCTGGTGCTGCTGCCGCTCAACTGGCGCTTGTCCGATGAAGAACTGGCCGCGATCGTGGCCGATGCCGGCGCCGCGCTGGCGGTGGTCGATCGCTCCTGCGCGGATCGCGCCGACGCTCTGGCCGGTGTGCCGCTGGTCTACGCGCGCGAGCGCCGCAAGAGTCTGTCGAGGTTGCCGGACGAAGGTGATGACCTGGGGCTGGCCGCTGATTCCTTCGCCGCGCCCGAGCGCGGCGTGCTGCTGATCTATACCTCGGGCACCACCGGACGCGCCAAGGGCGCGCTGCTGACCCAGGACGCGCTGTGCTACAACGCGCGCAATTCCCAGCACATGCATGCCATGAGCGCCGACGACCGGGTGCTGACGGTACTGCCGATGTTCCATGTCGGTGGCCTCAACATCCAGACCTTGCCGGCCCTCGAATGTGGCGCGACGGTGATCCTCGAAGCGCGCTTCGATCCTGGCCGCACGCTGGATCTCATCGCGCGCATGCGCCCGACGCTGACGGTGCAGGTACCGGCCACCATCGGCGCGCTGCTCGCCCATCCGGCCTGGGCGGCGACCGACCTGTCCTCGTTGCGCGCCTGCGCGACCGGCTCGACCGACGTGCCCCTGCCCCTCATCCAGGCACTGCATGCGCGTGGCCTGCCGGTCATCCAGGTCTATGGCGCGACCGAGACCGGACCTGTCGCCATCTATCAATGTATCGAAGACGCCTATAGCCACGCCGGCTCGATCGGCCGCACCGGCTTGCATACCGAAATCCGTCTGGTCGATGAAACGGGGCAGGACGTCGCCGATGGTCAGGCGGGCGAGATCCTGGTGCGCGGGCCGCACGTCGCGCGCGGCTACTGGGATCATGTCGCCCGCGAGGTCGTGCCCTTCGTCGATGGCTGGTTCGCCAGTGGTGACGTCGCGGAACGCGATGCCCAGGGCTTCTTCTGGTTCAAGGATCGCCGCAAGCACGTGATCATCTCCGGCGGCGAGAACATCTATCCCGCCGAACTCGAGCGGGTGCTGGCGGTCAGCGGGCTGTTGCGTGAAGCGGCGGTCGCGGGACGCGCCGATCCGCATTGGGGGGAAGTGCCGGTGGTGGTCGCGGTACGCGCCAGCGCCGAAACCGAACCGGAAGACGTACTGGGCCTGTTCGACGGGCATATCGCCCGTTACAAGCAACCGAAGGATGTGGTGTTCGTCGATGCCCTGCCGCGCAATGCGATGGGCAAGGTGGAAGTGCAGCGTCTGCGGGAACTGGTGCGGGGAGAGTGAGCACCCGGTGACGCGAGCGCGTCACCGGGTGCCTGTACATGCTTAGAAGTTGTAACGGATGGTGCCGCCCACCCAGCGCGGCAGGCCGTAGTACTGCTCGGTCATGCCGAACACCGCACCCAGATCGAAGGTCTGCACCAGGTAGTTCACGTCAGCAATATTGTTGACGAATACCGCCGCTTCCCACTTCTCGTCCAAGGTCGTGTAGCTGAAGCGCGCATCGCCGATGATGTAGCCGTTCTCGGTGCTGGCTTCGGCGCGGGTCAAGCTGAAGTAATGCTTGGAGCGATAGCGGAAATCCGCCTGCCAGGCCAGCTTGCCGTCCATATAGGGCCAGGAGTAGCGCAACAGACCATTGGCATTCCACTTCGGCGATTGCACCGGCTTGGTGTTGGCCGCGCCGAGGGGACCGGGACCGTCGAGATCGACATCCTTGACGTTGACGTCGAGGTAGGCGGCGCCG
>Ga0208492_1001507_pt1 | contig 14054 bp, 9 predicted proteins | sample Subbioar_CSW14AB_FD_184820 | JGI IMG/M metagenome (GOLD analysis project Ga0208492, IMG submission 184820) | Serpentinite rock and fluid subsurface biosphere microbial communities from McLaughlin Reserve, California, USA - CR12Mar_CSW14AB (SPAdes) | ecosystem: Environmental > Terrestrial > Deep... | reverse complement strand
CGTGCGCTGCAGCGCCGGATTGCCCCAATCCAGGTACGAATACGTCGTCGTCGTTCCCCGAGGCGACACCATCATCGTCGTGCGGCCGATCGCGTCGTGCGAGACCGTGCTCGAGCCGTTCGCGTCCGACTCCGACGTCTTCACCCCGAGCTTCGCGTCCCACCCGTACGTCGTGCACTGACCCAGCGCGTTGCACCGCTGCGTCTCGTAGACGTGGTACGTCCCGTCGTATCCGAACGTCGTCGCGTAGCCCCGCTCATCGATCTCCGACGTCCGGTTGCCCCACGCGTCGTGCGCGTAGCCCCGCGTCACGTACCCGCCCGTCTGGCTGTTCCACTGGTCCTTCGCCGTCAGCAGCCCAACCGTCGGAGCGCTCGTGTAGCTCCCAGCGCCATCGTACCGGTACAGCGTCTGCTTCTTCAGCGCGCCCGCCGTGCCGATCCCCGCGTAGAGGTTCTCGTACGCAGGCAACACCACCAGGTATTTCGAGGTGTTCGGCTGAAAACCGCGCACCGTCGTCCGCTCGTCGCCCGCGACGTCATAGTCGCCGAACTCCTTCACCGTCGTCACGTTCGCGTACACGTCATACCCGAGCTGCGTCAGCGTCCGACGGCACGTCGCCGTCTGGTTGCACTCGTAGTCCCATCGCGACGTCAACAGCGACGTGTACGGTGCCGACGAGGTCTCCGTGTACGCGTAAGAGCTGTACGAATAGATGTTCCCAGCCGCGTCACGGTAATAGGTGTTGTCGGGCTTGCTGATGCAGCCCACCCCCTGGTGGTAGTACGTCTCGGTGTAGTTGCCCGCCGCGTCCAGCACCGCCGTCACCTTGCGGAACCCCAGGAACCGGCGCGCACTGTTCGACCACAGGCCGCCTTGATAGCTGTAGCTCGTCGTCGAGCTCGACCCGCGACCGTCCGCCACCGTCGTCGATGACACCGTCTGCGTCACCATACCCGTCGGCAGCATCGTGTTCGACCACGCAGACGACGGCGTGTACCCCACCGTCGTCACACCGCCAACGCCGTTCGAAACCGTCGTCACGAGGTCGGGAACCGCGCCTGCTGCCCAGGCCACGTGCCAGCTGCCGCTGCCCGCGTACCCGGCCATGTCGGTCTTGCCGTCACCGTTGTAGTCACCGTTGGCGTTGTTGCTCGAGCCACCGGCGTGGCCGTTCCAGTATGAGCAGCTGAAGCCGAGGCCGGTCGAGCGGCAGACGTGCCAAACGCCTCCGCTGCCCGTGTACCCGGCCATGTCCATCTTGCCGTCGCCGTCGTAGTCGCCGAGCACGTTGTTGCTCTGACCACCTGCGTGACCAGCCCAATACGAGCAGTTGAAGCCGCTGCCGTCCGACAAGCACACGTGCCACTGGCCGCTGCCGGCGTATCCGGCCATGTCAGCCTTGCCGTCGCCGTTGTAGTCGCCCGTGAAGTTGTTGCTGCTGCCGCCACCGTGGCCGGCCCAGAACGAGCAGTTGAAGCCGGAGCCTGCCGAGAGGCAGACGTGCCACTGACCGTTGTCGGCGTAGCCGGCCATGTCGGTCTTGCCGTCGCCGTTGTAGTCGCCGAGCACGTTGTTGCTGCTGCCGCCGCCGTGACCCGCCCAGTACGAGCAGTTGAAGCCGCTTCCGGTCGACAAGCACACATGCCACTGGCCGTCGCCAGCGTAACCGGCCATGTCCATCTTGCCGTCGCCGTTGTAGTCGCCCGTGAAGTTGTTGCTCATGCCGCCGGCGTGACCGGTCCAGTAGGCGCAGTTGAAGCCGCTCCCGGTCGACAGGCACACGTGCCAAACGCCGCCGCTGCCGGTGTAGCCAGCCATGTCGGCCTTGCCATCGCCGTTGAAGTCGGCCACGACGTTGCTCGCCTGACCACCGGAATGGCCGACCCAATACGAGCAGTTGAAGCCGGAGCCCGTCGAGAGGCACACGTGCCACTGACCGCTGCCGGCGTAACCGGCCATGTCGGTCCTGCCATCGCCGTTGTAGTCACCGGTGAAGTTGTTGGCGGAGCCACCGGCGTGGCCAGCCCAATAGGCTCCGGAGAAGTTCAGCGTCGCGGTGCTGCTTGTCAGCGTCATCGCAGGAAGCGACGTGCCTCCCACGACCGTCCCCGTGGCATCGAGGGTCGCGTCGGAGCCGAACTGCTGGACGCTCGTGAGCACCGAACGCCCGGTGGTTGCGCTGGTCGCATACTCGAGCGCATACGAGCGCGCACGACCGCCGCTCACCAACACGTCGATCGTCTTGATTCGATAGTTGGTGCGACCGACGGACACGCCGTTGGCGAACAGGATCGGATCCGGACGCGCCTCGCGGTACAGCGTCACGACGGTCCCGTTGTAGCTCGCCACGTTCGGGTAGCAGTCGGCGCCGGGATCGCACCACCAGCCGTAGTTCACCTGGGCGCCCTTCGCCCCAACGACGTTCTTCAAGCCCCAACGAAAGGTCCCCGACCCCGTGCCGTAGACACCGCCATAGGTGAGCAGGACGCCGTCCTTCGACGTCACCGTCCACGTGTTCGCGGCCGCATCGAGCTTGATCCGCTGATAGTTCTCGATCTCCGTCGAGTGCGTGCCGCCGGTCGTGCAGCTCGGGCTCGTCGAGCCGGCCGCGCACGGGACGAGCAGCTGACCATCGAGGAGGAAGACGTCGGTCGCGCCATAGGTGGGCGCCCCCTTCCCCGGCGAAGCCCGCTCGATCGTGGAGAACGCCGTGAGGTTCCACCCCACCCCAAAGACACCGTTGCCCGAGGTCGACGAGTACGTCAGCGACAGCCCGGGCTCGATCCCGTGGTACTTCGGCACCGCGATCGGCACGCTCGTCGTGAACGCGCCGTAGAACGGCTCGACCTTCGAAGCGTCGCTGCTCTGCGCCTCGGCCGATGCAGTGGCCGTGCTGGTCATGGCCACGAGGGCCGCCGTCGTGCACAAAAGACGGAGTGCAAGCTGCTTCATGGGGAGCTCCGAGCGGCGACCGTGCCGCGATCGTTGACCAGGATCACGGACCCTCGCCCGCGCGGGTAGTGACCTTCGTAAGTTAGTTTTTTGAACCAGCCGACCGGGTCAGGTCTCGCGGGTGAGCGATTCGGTGAGCGCGAGGAGCTGCGTCCGGCTCTGGACCCCGAGAACCGTGAACACCCGCGAGAGGTAGTTCTTGACCGTCCCCTCCGTGAGGCCAAGGCGCGCGGAGATCCCTGCGTTGGTCAACCCGTCGCACACCGCCTGCACGACCTGCAGCTCGCGCGCGCTCAGAGCGAAGCGCTTACGGAGAGCGCCGCGGAGATCGCCGCTGCAGCCCGGACGAGGCTTCAAGAACAGCAGGATCGAGCCGCCATGGTCCTCGAGCACCTTCGCACGGACGTGATATCGCTGACCATTCGGCGCCGTGACCTCGAGGGCGCACTGCTGCGGCGCCTCGACCGTGAACCACTTCGAGACATCCTCTCGCAACGACGACGGCACGTCGGTGGCACCGGCGCCCAGTGCGTGCAAGATCGCGCCTCCGAGCGCGTTGCGGTGAACGACGCGCCGACACGCGCCATCGACCACCACCACACCGATCTCGAGACTGTCGATGATGGATTGACACAATGAATCGCTCGGCACCGTCCCACCTCGATACGCGGGGTCCGAACGGGACCTCTAGAGATGGTGACGCACCTCGAGGCGCTCGCGTGCAGGCGACCGGGCCCGGTTCGTCCCGGGCGGAGGCAGGTCGAGCGCCGCTCAGGGCTCCCGAGCGCCGAGAGCGACCTGCAACCGACCGACCTGGGCCAGTTGGTGAGCGATCAGGTCGTTGGGCGTTCCCCGAGTCTGACCGGCAGCTCCACCGTGAAGGTTGCGCCCTCCCCGGGTCGACTCTCGACCGTGAGCGAGCCACCGTGCGCCTCGACGATTTGCCGCGAGATGTACAAGCCGAGACCAAGCCCCCCGAACTGGCGGGACGACACCGCCCGTTCGAACCGATCGAACACGCGCGCCTGGTCCTCGGCTGGTACCCCTATCCCGTGGTCGCGCACTCGGAGACGCGCACGCTCGGGCGTCGCCGTCAACTCGACCTCAATCGGCTTGCCGGGGGCGAACTTGAGCGCGTTCGCTAGAAGATTCGCGAACACCTGACCGATCTGCGCAGGATCCACGAGCACGCGCACGGACGCCGGGGCCGACAGCATGATGGTGCACCCGGCGCGCGCGACCTCGTCGCGATACCGTCCAAGCGTCTCGCGCATCACCGCAGCGAGATCGACCTCGGCGAGCTGGGGGTTCATTCGCCCGACGCGAATCCGCGCCACGTCGAGGAGCTGATCGACCAGCGTGGCGAGCCGCTCGCCCTGACGGTCGATGGCCTCGACGCGTGCTCGTCCAGACTCCTGGAGCGAGGCTTCCTTGCGGAGCAGGCGCAGCTGCAGTTGCAGCGACGCGATGGGCGTTCGCAGCTCGTGAGAGGCGATCGAGAGGAACTCGTCTCGATGGCGTATGGCCTCCTGCGCCTCGCGATACAGACGCTCGTTCTCCAGCGCCGATCGCTGTGTCGCCTGGAAGAGCTCGACGTTCTGGACGGCGCTCCCGACGTGCGCGGCGATCAGCCGCAAGAAGGGGACGTCCTCGGGCTCCGGGAGGCGCTCGAAGAACGAGAGGAGGGACGACACACGGCGCAGGGCGAGCAACGCTCGAAGCTCTCGTCGTCTCGAGAGCACCGGCAACAAGAGCAGTGCTACGTCGGCGTTGGGCCCGCCGTCGTCCGAAAACGCCGCCTCGAAGCATCCGATGACAGCGCCCAGATCAGGGTGATTCGCGCGGATTTCGGCCGCGCTCCCGAGGAGCGGCCCGTCGAACGGCGCACCGTCCGGCAACGCGGCCGGCGAGCAGATGTAGGTCGTCGCAGCCCTCCCCGCGACGGCGCGGTCGATCGTCGGTGTGAGGCAACCGTGCTCGTCCACGACCATACCGAGAGCTTGCTCGTAGGGAAACAGCGACAACAGCGCCTCCGCCGCAAGGCCGAGGATCACGGCGACGTCGTCGGACCGACTGGCCTCGAGTGCGAGCCCGCTCAAAACCTGCACGCGGTGCAGCTGACGTTCCTGGATCTGCTGAGAAACCGAGAGCCGACGCTCCGCGCGCACGAGCTGTTTGACCTGTTCATTCAGGTCACGGCTCTCGGAGCGCAGGCGCTCGAGCTCATCGGGGGGATCGGACGCGCCCATCACGATCCGGTGGTGGGATAGAGCGCGCACAACACCGCTCCATAGTTGTGGAAGCGCGTGGGGCCGCCGACGCGCAGCGGGGCGATCTCGCCGTACGTGCTCAGGCCGAACCACGGAACATCGGGTCCGAAGACACGCCGGACAGGCTCGGCCAAGGCCTCGTTCGTGCGCCCTCCGAAGAGTAGACGCGCACGACAGCAGCAGTCGAACTGCATCACGAGCGCGGGCCTCCGCCCGGGGTGTCGATCCACGATCGACTGCGCCGAGCGGATGAGTGTCTCCCGCGTGCGGGATTCGCTACGCAGCGCCAGACGGACCTTCACGCCCGTGCGGATATTGCCCGGAAAGAAGAGAGCGCCCGCGCCGCGATCGAGCTGCAAGGGGCAGCGGATGATGTACTCGCCGTACTCGGGATCGGGCTCGGGCAGCCGATCGGCGAGACACAAGTAGCAGGACTCGGCCATCGTCAGAGCATCGAGGTCCCCGCCTTCGAGGTAGTGCTGGTATACGGACCAGGCAGACTGCCCATCGATTTCGTAGATCCAGCCGTTTTCGGCGCGTGTGACGATCTGTTCGGTGCCGATCGGGACGCAGCCATGGCTCACGGCGATCTCGACGGCGAGGTCGCTCTCGAGAAGCGCTGCGCAGACGGAGTCCGTCGAGGCCACGCCGTCGCAGTATTGCCACGTCCGGCCGAGCTTCATGAGCTCGCCTGCACTGCCTCCGGCGATCGTCAGCGGCTGTCGCAGGTGTGACTCGAGGCCCGACAGCAGGTCGGTGATGTTGCCGGTGACCGCGTCGGGAAAGAGCAGTAGGAGGCGATTGCGGCCGACCGCGTCGCCAATTTGCCGCGCGAGCGCCGCCCCGCATGCGCGCGAGTCATTGGAGAGACCGTGCTGCTGGAGGCTCCGGACGCGCATGGACGAGCCGATCGTCAGCACCGCGACGGCGTGGGTGCTCTCGTTCGAGCCCTCGACGGTGATGATTCCGGAGGTCGAGCAACCGGAGAGGGGCGCGGCGCCGGTCACGTCCGTCACGCCTCGCAACACCTCCTGCTGGTCATGACCGGCCGTCGCGACTGCGATGACACCACCAAGCGGCCCACCACCCATCGCGACCGTCGCCCGCTGCGCGGCCTCGTGTCCGGCTTCCCGCGCACGACGGCTGACGCTCCATCCGACTCCGAATGTGGCCATCGCAGTCGATCTGCACGCACCGGACGTGCCATTGGCGGCTCGCTGGGCGACCGTGCTCGACCCGTCAGATCAGCGCTTACGCAGTGCCTTGACGAGCTCCCCGAGCACGCCGCGGAGCTTGTCGAGTCAAGTGCTGGAATATACCTGAGAATCTTTGACGAACGCCTGTGCGTCCCCGGTCACCTGGTCCAGGCTCCGACCCATGGAGCCGCGAGCTCGTCTCGAAGGGCATCGAGCATCTCGTCCGCGTCGAATGGCTTCGCGAGCTGGCGGTGGCCCCAGACGCGAAGCGTTTCGCGGACCTCCTCCGACGCGAACCCGGTCATCAGTACCGCTCCGAGGCGCGGCTCCGCGCGCAGCATGCGAGTGACCATCTCGAGGCCGTTCATTCCCGGCATCTTCAGATCGGTGAGCACGACGTCGAATTGGGCACACGCCCATCGGTCGAACGCCTCCTTCGCATCGCGCGCAACGGCAACGTCGTAGCCCGCGTCGGTGAGCTCGGCCTGGAGCACCTCGAGCAGGTCCTCTTCGTCGTCGACCACGAGCACCCGAGGGCGCCTCACGACAGGGGCTCCCCGAGGAAAGCGGGCAACCAGATTCGCATCGTCGTGCCGCGTCCGATTCCAGTCTCGACGTCGATGTACCCACCGCTCGCATCGACCACACGCTGGGCGAGCGCGAGCCCGAGCCCGGTGCCCTTGCCCTGGGCCTTGGTGGTGAAGAACGGGTCGAAGACGTGTGGCAGCACGTCATCGGAGATGCCCGGACCGGTATCGGTGACCGCGATCTCGACGCCGGGGCGCTCCTCGCGGCTGAGTGGTCGGGCACGGAGCAAGACGCGACCGCCCGGCGGGCTCGCATCGAGCGCATTGCTCACCAGGTTCAACACCGCCGTCTCGAGCTCCTGCATGCTCCCGATCACCTCCGGCAGCACGCCGGGCTCCGTCGAGCTCTCGACATCGACGTCGCGTCCTCGCGCCTGCGACTTCGCAAGGAGCGCGACGTCTTCGAGCAGTGCCGCGGGCTTGACCCTTTCGCCCATCGAGGGCTTCACGCGGGAGATGTCGAGCAACACGCGCACCAGATCCCGGCACCGCCGCGCCTGCCTCTCGATCGCCTCGAGGCTCGCGCGCTGGGGCGAGTCCCTCTCGGTCTGTCGCAACAGTCGCTCGGTCTGCAGCACGATCGTCGCCATCGGGTTGTTGAGCTCGTGGGAGATGCCCGCGGTGAGCGTGCCGACCGCGGCGAGCTTGCCTGCTTGGACCAGCTGCTCCTGGGTGGTCTTCAGTCGTTGATGGGCGAGCGCCAGATCGCGGTGCCGCGCGGCGAGCTCGAGGTAGATCCCGTGGAGACGTTCGGCGGCATCGATGCGCGCGCGGAGCTCGGTCGGGTGGAACGGCTTGACCAGGTAGTCGTCAGCTCCGGCCGCGAGCCCCGACACCAACGCATCGCGGCCCGCGTTCGCGGTCACGAGGATCACGGGAATCGCGCGCAGCGTCGGGTCTTCCTTGATGCGCCTCGCCACCGAGAGTCCGTCGAGCTCCGGCATCATGACGTCACAGACGATGACGGCCGGCATGGTCGCGCGCGCGAGCTCGAGCGCGGCGAGGCCGTCCGCGGCGGTCTCCACCTCGAACTGCGGTTCGAGCACGTCGACGATGAACGCGCGCATGTCCGCGTTGTCGTCGGCCACGAGGACGCGTGGCCGGTCAACTCCGGTTGGCGCGGGGAACGTCGGGCGCGCCGACGCGATCCAATCGGGCGTCGGCCGCGACGCGCGCCGAGAATCGGCGGTCCTCGACGAAGCGGCGGTCGACGACGCGGGCCGACGAGGCAACCGCACCGTGAAGCGCGAGCCGAGGCCGACCGTGCTCTCGAGCGAGACCGTCCCGTGCAGCAGCTCCGTGAGCGACTTGACCAGGGCGAGGCCGAGTCCGGTGCCCTCGTGCCTGCGTGTGGTCGAAGCGTCGACCTGCTCGAATCGCTGGAAGATGCGGGCGCGATCCTCCTCGGCGATTCCCGGTCCCGTATCGGAAACCGAGAGCTCGACGACCTCCGCGAGGAAGCGCACCCCCACCTCGATCCGCCCGCGCTCGGTGAATCGAAGCGCGTTCCCGAGGAGGTTGACGAGGATTCGCTCCACCATCGTCGGGTCTGCAATGATCGGCTCGGCCCGCCCCCCGCCCGGGCCCTCGCTCGTGAAGGACAGCTCGATCGCCTTGGCGGAGGCCGCCTCTCGGGCATCTTCGACGAGCTCGCCGGCCATCGCGACCAGATCGACGGACCCCTCTTGCACGCTTTGTCGGCCCGCCTCCAGTTTGGCGAGCTCGAGGATGTCGGTCACCAGTCGATACAATCGCTCGGTGTTGCGTCCCACCCGTTCGAGGTGTCGCCGCGCGGCCTCCGGCAGAGGACCGGAATCGCCTGCGAGCAGCGCCTCCACCGGACCACGGATCAACGTCAGCGGTGTGCGGAGCTCGTGGGTGACGTTGGCGAGGAACTCGCTCTTCGCCCTCGCCGCAGACTCTGCCTGGATACGCGCGGCCTCGATTGCCTCCTGCGCGAGGTGACGCGCGGTGCTGTCGAGGATGTAGCCGAAGTAGTGCGTGATGTTGCCCTGAGCGTCGCGCACCACCGCGGTGTGATCGCGGACCCAGCGGATGCTGCCCGTCGGATCGACCACGCGGTAATCTTGGTGCTCGAAGGCATTGCTCTCGCCAGCGCTCCCCGCGGCGACCTCTTCGGTCACCCGCGCGAGGTCGTCCGGATGGACGATCTTCGCGTAGGCGACGCGGCCGGACACGAAGTCGTCGGCCGTGAAGCCCAGTACGTGCTCGACGTTGGGTGAGACGAACTCGACCGGCCATCCGGGCTCGTTTCGCCAACTGAAGATCGCGATCGGCACCCGACTGTCGACGAGTGTCCGAACGACGAGTGTCTCGAGGCCCGCCCGTCCCCCGACGGTGGTCCCCGCATGTTCTGTTACCATCTTGCCCCCTGAGCAAGGGTTGCACTGCCCGCGGACGCACTGCAATCCCCCTCCGGAACGCGAGCGAGGGCGGTGCGTCCATTGCCGACGCAAGCACCGAGACACCGAAGCGAGGAGCGGAATGCGTCAAATCGGGACGGTCACCGACGTCGTTCCTGCGGTCGGGTCCGACCGCCTGAACGTGACGAGCGGGGCCATTCTGCATTTGCTCATATGCCGCCGCGGCCTGACCGGAGTAAAGCCGGAGCATGGCGCTCGATCTCGAGCTCGTCGTCCGTCTCTCGCGTGCGCTGCAGGAGGCGAGCTCTGTCGGCCAACTCGTCGAGGCCGCTCGGCAGACCGTCAGCAAACGACCCGGTATCGCACGGTGTGGATTTCCGTGTTCGAGACCGCGGAGGGCAGCGACTGGGTCCGCGTGCTCGCGACCTCTGGAGTGGCCGAGGAGCTCATCTGGGACAAGTCGCCGCGCTTTCGCGTGGGCCTCGATCCCTTCCTCCTCGAGATCAAGCAAGCCCGGAAGCCTGTGGTCTCGGTCGACATGCGGACCGACCCGCGGACCGACAAAGCGATGGTGGAACGTGTAGGCCTGCGCACTGGCATCCATGTGCCGCTGCTGCTCGGCGGCAACGTCATAGGCGCTCTCGGGATCGCAACGTTCGGAGACGAGGGCGTGATCGAGCCGACAGAGATGGAGCTCGAGCACTTGAGCGTGTTTGCCCTCTTGGTGGCCGCTGCGTTCGATCGGGTGCGCCTACTCGACGAGAAGAGCGTGGCCGACATCGAGGCTGCCCGCCGACGCACCAAGCAGATCCTGCTCGAGGCCGAGCTCCGCCAGGCTCAGAAGATGGAGGTCGTCGGCACGCTCGCTGGAGGCATCGCACACGACTTCAACAACCTCTTGATGGCCATCCTCGGCCACGGCCAATGGGTGCGCGAGGGAATGGCGCCCACCGATCGGCGTCGCGAGTCGATGGACGCGGTTCTCGCAGCCGCGAGGCGGGCGACCCACCTCACCCGCAACCTTCTCCTCTTCAGTCGCAAGCATGTCATTGCACTGCAGCCGCTCTCGGTGCAGCAGGTGCTCCATTCGCTCGGCGTTCTGCTCCGGCCGATGCTACGCGAGGACGTCGCGCTGCGGGTCGAGGTGCCGGACGAGGCGCTGATCGTGAGGGCGGACCCAGGAGCTCTCGAGCAGGTCCTCCTCAACTTGGTGAATAACGCGCGCGACGCGATGCCGAATGGTGGCGCGTTGACGATCCGCGCCTCGGCGGAGACCATCGACGACGCCTTCATTGCCGTGCACGGCGGGAGCCTGATGGGAAGGTGCGCACAGTTGACGGTCACGGACACCGGCGCAGGCATGAGTGCGGAGACGCTCCGGCGAGTCTTCGAGCCGTTCTTCACCACCAAGGAGGTCGGCAAGGGCACGGGCCTCGGCCTCTCGACCTCGCATGGGATCATCGAACAGTTCGGCGGGCACATCGCAGTCGAGAGCGAGGTCGGGCGGGGCACGACCTTTCGCGTCCTCCTCCCCTTGTGCGACGAGGCGATCGCAGCGGACGTAGCCCAGACTGCGATCGAGACGGCACCAGGCAAAGGCGTCGTCCTCCTCGCCGAAGACGACGAACCTCTGCGCAGGTTCATCGCCGGATTGCTCACCCGGTCCGGGTACCGCGTGATCGAGGCCGCAGACGGCCAGGAGGCCATCGACGAGTTCCGGGCCCACAGCGACGAGATCCAGCTCGTCTTGACCGACGTGGTTCTCCCCAAGCGCAGCGGACGTGACGTGTTCGAGGCGGTTCGTGCGTTCCAGCAGGACACGCGCGTGCTCTTCACCACGGGCTATCCGACCGACGTGCTCGGACCGCTCCACGGTCCGGTGCTTGCGAAACCTGTGAGCCCGAGCGAGTTGCTCACTGCGGTGCGTCGCGCCCTGAGCTGCCCAGAACCGAACCGGTGACGCGCGTGCGACGTTCGGTTAACCGAACGACCAGTCAAGTGCTGGATTATCAACAGAAACTCAGCCAGCGATCCGACCACGGCAGGCGTATCGGGAGCGCCCTCGGGCATACGCGTGGCTACAATGTCGCCATGTCCATCGACCCCCGGTTCTTGCGCGCGGAGGAGCTCGGCATCCGGCTGGAAGCGTGTCGGCGATCGCCACCGACGACACCTGGATCTACTGGACCGAATACGGCAACGAGACCGCGCCGTCAGGTTCGGTGCACTCGCTTGCGAAGTAGCCCGCGCGGAGCGCTCGTGCCTGTGGATGGCGTCGCTACGGCGCGACGCTCGTAGACACCGCACGCTCGATCGCTCGCAGGAGGCGCAGGCGATCGATCGGCTTGGAGATGTAGTCCGAGCATCCGGCGTCGCGCGCGTTCGGCGTCTCCTACCATCGCCTGTGCGGTGACTGCGATCACCGGTATCGCCCTGGTCGAAGCGTCGGCCTTCAGCTTCCGCGTCGCTGACATCTTCGACAGATCGAGCATGTCATTGGTCAAGGCGAGGAGCTGGCGTCCTGCCTCGATGACGTCTTCGGAGCACTCGCGCTGCTTGTGGTTCAGGGGCCCGTAGGTCTCTTCGAGCAGGACACTGCTGAAGCCGATGACCGCGTTCAGGGGCGTGCGGAGCTCGTGGGACATGCTCGCGAGTAACTCGTTCTTGAGGCGGGTAGCGCGCTGCAGCTCCTCGATGTGGCGCTCCAGCTCACCGGTCTTCTGCCGCAGCTCGTCGTCGAGCTCGACGGCCGCGAGCTTGGAGCGCCCGAGATCGGCGCGCGCGAGCGCGGCCTCGCGCGTCGCCGCTCGAATCCGGTCCCGATGAAGGAGCACGCCACCGATGAGACCGATGAGCGCGAGCGCAGCGATCAACAGGCAAGGAAGCACCGATCCTCCACTCTCTCCGCCCCGTGGCTGCCGGTGACAGCGGCCGGGTCGGGCAAACCCCAATGCACCCGTTTCACCCGAACGGAGTATGCGGGGCACACCTCACCGGCCGCTGCGTCGCAGACCGAAATCAGGAGGTCGATGCGTGATTGCGCGAACGCCCTCCACGGCTTGCTGGCGTGGCCGTCGGCGGAGAGTCCGTGGCGTGCCAGCGTCGAGAGCGCGTGGGGGTTCACGACGCCGGTTTCGCGCTCCGTCGGGCTTCAGTGCTGGGTCAGACGCCGTGCTGGCTGAGCCTCGCGACCGGAACGTGGGGCTCGTCGTGTGGGTGCTCGAGCCGATCCGCGATCCATGCGTCGATCGAGAGCGCGCCCGGCCCGCCGATCGCGACGAAGACCAAGAGCACGAGATACGTCAGCTCCACCAGCCCGAACAGCGACGGAAGGTTGTGGATCTCGCTCCGGAGCGCGGTCGCCAACGCCACCGTCATCGTCACCATGAGCGGGATCGTCGCGAGGCGGCTGAGCAGCCCGAGGAGCAGGAGCGTGCCGCAGATCAGCTCGCTCCAACCGACCAATGCCGCGTTGAACGCCGGGAACGGGATGCCGAGGTCGACGAAGAACGCGGTGACGTTCCCGAGGTTGTGCACCTTGCCCCAACCGGTGGAGGCGAACAGGACGCCGAGGGTCACGCGCGCGAATAGGGGCGGAAACCACTGCAGCTTCGCGAGCGCAGCGAGCACGCGTCCTCGGCCTTCGCCGACGGAATGAGGGAACATCGCTTTGGACCTCCTGGACGGGTACGCCGTCGGCGTGACCCTCGTTTCGCAAGATGGCGACCCTCGCGCGTGCACCGGGTCACTGCCGTGCTCCGGGCGCGGTCGAGCGTGCGCCTTCGAGACGGACCGAAGAGCGCCGCTGCTCCGGCCTTGCACGCATTCGAGCTCGTCGCGCACGCAATCGATCACCAATGAAACCGCGGACCGCCGTTCGCGTAGATCGAGGCGCAAGCGCATCTCGCGCATGCAGAGGAGGTCCAGATGACCAGCAGAGGCATGGCGATCGCGACGGCCGTCGCAGGGCTGTTCACCGCGGCAGCAACGCTCCCCGCCGTCGCGGCGGCAGACGAGAAGGGCAAGGTGGCCTGTCAGGGCATCAACGCGTGCAAGGGACAGAGCGACTGCAAGACGGCGACCCCGTCTCGACGCTGATCGAGTGGGACGACGCGATCCCGCCGCTCGAACGGCTGATCGAGGAGTCGAGGAGAGCCTCGCGGGTCGAGGTCTCGACCCAGCGGAAGGAGACCGCATCCGATGGTCCGCGAACCACCCTCGCTCGGTGAGCTGCAGGCGCGCGTGCATGCGGCGGCCACGTCGGGCGCACTCGCCTCCGACGCGGGCGATCTCCTGGCGCTCATTCAAGGCGACGACTCGTTCCCTGCCGACGCGCGCCTCGCCGTCTACGCACGGATGTACGTCGATCGGCTCGTCGACGCGCTCTCCGAGGATTATCCCAAGGTTCGCGCCGTGCTCGGCGACGAGGCCTTCGTCGCAGTGGCCGCGCGCTACCTGCGTGCGCACCCGCCCCGCGACCCGTCGATCCGTTTCGCCGGCGATCGATTCCCCGCGTTCCTCGCCGTCGACGATCCGCGCCCATGGCTCGCCGAGCTCGCGCGTCTCGAGCTCGCGCGTCTCGACGTCTTCGACGCCGCCGACGACACGCCGCTCGGGCTCGACGACGTGCGCGCGATGGATCCGACCGCCTTTGCGCAACGG
>Ga0208492_1001506_pt1 | contig 14061 bp, 12 predicted proteins | sample Subbioar_CSW14AB_FD_184820 | JGI IMG/M metagenome (GOLD analysis project Ga0208492, IMG submission 184820) | Serpentinite rock and fluid subsurface biosphere microbial communities from McLaughlin Reserve, California, USA - CR12Mar_CSW14AB (SPAdes) | ecosystem: Environmental > Terrestrial > Deep... | reverse complement strand
GCGGGCGTCGTGCGGGTGGCCGCCGTTGAGTCGCATGGCGCTGCGAAAGCGCTGGTCCGCCGAGAACAGCGCCCCGGGTGCGATGCTGATGCCATGCGCCAGGGCCTGGTGGTGCAGCGCCAGCGTGTCCACCTGCTCGGGGCACTGCACCCACAGGAAATAACCGCCTTCTGGCTGCGAGACGCGCGTGCCCGCGGGGAAGTGCCGCAGCACCAGTTGCCGCAGTTGCGCCAGGCTGTCGGCCAGCGTGAGCCGCAGTTGCCGGAGGTGGCGGTCGTAGCCACCTTCTTCGAGGTACTCGGCCAGCGCGAGCTGCGACGGCACCGAGGTGGCCAGCGAGCTCATCATCTTGAGCTTGTGCACAGCGTGGCTGTGGCGCCCCGGCAGGGCCCAGCCCACGCGGTAGCCCGGCGCCAGGCACTTTGAAAACGAACTGCAATGCAGCACCAGGCCTTCGCGGTCCAGGGCCTTGAGCGGCAGGGGGCGCGTGCTGCCTTGGTGCAGCTCGCCGTAGACGTCGTCTTCCACCACCGGCACGCCGGCTTGCGTGAGCACGCGCATGACGGCCTGCTTGCGGGCATTGGGCATCAGCGCACCCAAGGGGTTCTGAAAGCTGGGCATGAGCCAGCACGCGGCCACGCCGTGGCGCGCGATGACCTCGGCCAGCCCGTCCGGGTCCACGCCCAGCTGTGGGTGCGTGGGCACCTCGACCGCGCGCAGGTGCAGGCGCTCAAGGGCCTGCAGCGCCGCGTAGAAGGTGGGCGCCTCGATGGCCACCACGTCGCCCGGCCGGGTCACCGCCTGCAGGCACAGGTTCAGCGCCTCCATCGCGCCGTTGGTGATGATGGGCTCGTCTGGGCCGACCTGCAGGCCTTGCCGCACGCTGCGTGCCCGCAGGGCCTCGCGCAAGCGGGCGTTGCCCGAGGTCAGCTCGGTGGTCAGCGCCTGTGGGGCCAACTGGCGCATGGCGCGAGCGCCGTCGCGCGCCAGCCGCTCCAGCGGGAACAGGGTGGGCGAGGGGAAGGCTGATCCGAGCGGCACCACGTCGCGGTCGCGCGTGCTGTGCAGCACCTCGAACACGAGCTCGCTGATGGCGACTTCGGTGCTGTCTGCGCGGGCGGGCTCGGGCTGGGCGGGTGGGGCCTTGCCGCGCGCCTGCTTGCGCACGTAAAAGCCCGAGCGCGGCCTGGCTTCGATCAGGCCCCGGGACTCCAGCAGGTCATAGGCCTGGAACACCGTGGCCGGGCTGACCTGGGCTTGCGCGCAGGCCTGGCGCACCGAAGGCAGCCGCTCACCGGCTTGCAGCCCGCCATCGCGGATGCGCCGGGCCAGCGAGTCGGCCAGTTGTTCGTAAAGGGTGGACATGGGGGCTCGTTGGCGGGCAAGGCCTCATCTGATCTGGTCATTTTTGCAGAAGCCTGAGTCTGGCGTATCAGATGGCTTGGGCCGACCATGGGCGCATGCCCACCCCCACCCCTGTCGAGTCCGACCCCGAGGCCTTGCTGGCCGAGGTCGTGGCCTGTGGCTGGCCTCGCCTGATCGTGCCGCGCGCGCTGGGCGGCGAGGGCGCCACGCACCCCGAACTGGCCGAGGCGCTCTTGCACCTGGCGCGCCGGCACCCCGCCGCCGCCTGGATGGCCTGGTCCCAGGGCCTGGTGGTCGAGGCGCTGGTCCGCTGTGGCAACGTGGCGCTGCGCGAGCACGTGTTGCCCGACCTGCTCGATGGCAGCCGGGCCGGTGCCGTGTCCTGGGCGCCCGACTTCGGCCTGGCCTCGCCTCCCCACCCGGTGAGCGCCGTGGCGCTGGAGCGCGGCTGGCACCTGACGGGGCGGCTCGAGCAGGTGCTCAACCTGCAATGGATGGGTTACGTGGTGCTGTGCCCCGTCTGGTTCGAAGCCACGGTTGGGCAGCCCGCCCGCCTCGGCTGGACGCTGCTGCGCAGCGAAGAAGACGGCCTGCGCCATGAGGTCGATCGCAGCCGCCCGCTCACCCGCCAGTCGGCCTGCGGCACCTTGCACCTGCATCGCGTGTACTTCCGCGAGGACGAGCTGGTGGCCGACCACGCCGACACCCTGAGCGCGTCGCTGCGCGTGCTGGACCACACCTTGCGCAAGGCCTTGTGGGACGGCGCGCTCCGCTGAAGCGCCACCCCCGCAGCCCGCATCCAACGGAGCCCCCACCATGAGCACGTCCCGTCGCACCATCCCCATCCTGCCGATCCCGTCCCTGCCCGGGGTCGAGGCGGCCCACAAGGTCCAGGCACGCGCCACCCAAGGGCGCTTCACGCGCTGGCGCTGGGCCAGCCTGCTGGCCACGCAGCTGTTCTTCTTCGTGTTGCCCTGGCTGAACTGGCATGGCCGCCAGATGGTGCGCTTCGACCTCGAGGCCAAGCGCTTTTACCTGGGCAGCCTGATCCTGCTGCCGCAAGACCTCATCTACCTCACCGGCTTGCTGGTCTTCTGCGCCATGGGCCTGTTCGTGGTGACGACCCTGTGGGGGCGCGTGTGGTGCGGCTTCAGTTGCCCGCAGACGGTCTACACGGCGCTGTTCATGTGGGTGGAGCAGCGCTGCGAGGGCGATCGCTACCAGCGCATGAAGCTGGACCGTTCGGGCTGGGGCGTGGAAAAGCTGTGGCGGCGAGGCGGCAAGCACCTGGCCTGGGTGCTCATCGCCGGCTGGACGGGCCTGACCTTCGTGGGCTGGTTCTCGCCGATGCGCGAGATCACGCGTGAGCTGTTCACCGCATCGCTCGGCTTCTGGGACGCCTTCTGGTCGGTGTTCTACGGTGGCTTTTGTTACCTCAATGCAGGCGTGCTGCGCGAGAAGGTCTGCCTGCACATGTGCCCCTACGGGCGCTTCCAGGGCGCGCTGATGGACGTGGACACGCGCATCGTGGCGTACGACGCCCAGCGGGGCGAGCCTCGGGGCGCGCACCGCCGTGAAGGTGAGAACGTCGCCAGGGGCTCGTGCGTGGACTGCACGGTGTGCGTGCAGGTCTGCCCCACGGGCATCGACATCCGCGACGGCTTGCAGCCAGCCTGCATCGGCTGCGGCCTGTGCATTGACGCCTGCGACAGCATCATGGACAAGGTCGGTCAGCCGCGCGGGCTGGTGCGTTTCGCGACGCAGCGCCAGCTGGCATCGGGCGGTGCGCCGAGCCAGCCGTCGGCCTGGGCGCGTCACCGTGTTCGCGTTTACGCTGGGCTGATGGCCGCCTTGCTGCTGGCGTTGCTGTGGTCCGTGAACCAGCGGCCCGACATCCGCGTCGACGTGATCCGAGATCGGGGCGTGATGGCCCGCTTCGTGGACGATGGCGCCGTGGAAAACATCTACCGCCTGCAACTGATGAACCAGACCGATGTGCCGCAGCGCTTGCGGATCGGCGTGAGCGCTTTGCCCGGCGCGGCGGTGCAGGCCAGCGAGGTGCTGCTGGGGCCGGTGGAAGACCGCGCGGTGCAGGTGTCGGTGCGCGTGCCGGCCGAGCTGGCGGCGCAGTGGGCGGGGCAGACGCGCTTGCTGCGCCTGGAGGTGGCCAGTCGCCACAGCGAAGGCAGCAGCCTGGTGAGCGAGGCGAGCACCTTCGTCGTGCCGCGCTGAGGCCGGGCCTCGCGCCACGCGCCTCACATCACCGACGCGTGCACCTGCTGCGGGTGACGCAGCACGTCGGCCACCACGCGCAGGCTCTGCTCGCACTGGGCCTGCGTGGTCGGACCGCCCAGGCACAGGCGCACCGCGCGCGGCGGGGCGGTGTTGGTGGCAAAGGCCGTGCTGGCCACCGCGGCCACGCCGCGTGATCGCCAGAAGGACGCGGCCTCGTTCGGGCTGAGCGTGTCGGGCAGCTTCAGCCAGGCGTGGAAGCAATCGGGCTGGCTCCAGATGTCCTGGTCGCCCAGGTGCTTGAGCAGCAGGGCGTGGCGCGCGTTGGTTTCCTTGCGGATGGCCTGCACCACGGCGCTCGCCGTGCCGTCGTTGATCCATTGCGTGGCCAGCGCCACCGTGGGCGGCGCGGCCATCACTGTCAGCGCCCGCAGGGCCCCGGCCAGGCGCTGCGTGGCCTGCACCGTGGGCGCATGCACATAGGCCACGCGCAGGCCCGCCCCCAGGCACTTGGCGAACCCGGTCACGTGGTAGGTGAGCTCGGGCGCCAGCTCCGCCATGGTCGTGGGGGGCTTGGTGGGCAATGCGCCGTAGGCATCGTCTTCGATGATGGGCACGGCGTAGCGCAGCGCGATGTCGGCCAGCGCTTCGCGCCGAGCCTGGCTCATGGTCACCGAGGTGGGGTTGAGCATCGTCGGGTTGCAGTACAGCGCCTTGGGGTGCACGTGCTTGCAGGCCTCCTCGAAGTGCTGCGGGCAGGGGCCTTCCTGGTCCACCGCCAGCGCGTGCAGCTTGATGCCCAGTTGCGTGGCCAGCGCCTTGATGCCGGGGTAGCTCACCGACTCCACGCACACCGTGTCGCCCGGGCGGGCCAGCAGGCTGAGCAGCCCGCACAGCACGCCATGGATGCCCGGGCCCACCAGCAGGCGCTCGGCCTGGGTGGGGCCCATGAAGGCGCTCAGCCAGCGCGCACCCGCGTCGCGGTCGGCGGGGCTGCCGCCGAAGTCCTGGTAACGCAGGTGGGCCAGCAGGCGGCGTGGGTCAGCGTACAGCTGTGCGCAGCCTTCGGCCATTCGCTGCAGCAACGCCGGCTCATCGGGCTCGGGCGGCAGGTTCATGGTCATCTCGGCCGCGGTGCCGCCGCGCAGCGGCACGGCCGGTGCCGCGCTGCGCACGAAGCTGCCTCGCCCGGGCCGCGCGTCGATCTGACCGCGCTTTTGCGCCTCGGCCAGGCCGCGCGCGACGGTCGTGTAGTTCAGCGCCAGCGCTTGCGCCAGGTCGCGCAGGGGCGGCAGGCGGTCACCCGGGCTCAGCCGGCCGCTGGCCAGGTCTTCGGCCAGCAGCTCAGGGATCAAGAGGTAGGCCGGCTTGCTGCTGTCGCGCAAGCGCTGGGCCCAGTGGCGTGTGAAGGCGTTCGGCATGCCACATTGATCGCATCAATTGTGCCAATTGATCGGCTGTTGATGTGCACACAAGTTGTGCGCCGTGGCTCGGTCATCGGCTTCGTGCGCTGTTGTGGTTCACGGCGCAGCGCCGAGTGGACCGGTGCTGGTGCACGCGCCCGCACCCGATCAATGCGAGCGACGCGGCTGCACCTTCGCCATTGATCGCATATCACCCGATCAATGCAGGCCGCTTCGATCGGCCATGTCAAGGCGCACCGCCTGCTTCCCAGGCAAGGGCCGCTTGATCGCTTCTTGATCGCATGGCGCTGGCACGCCGTGGCACACCGGCTGCACCAGTTCACCCAGCGCGGGTCAAGGAGTTGTCCACCCCGCCGGATGTCCTCAACCAAGCCTCAACCACCTGGAGTGAACCCATGCCTGCTGTGACCAAAGCCCCCAACGCCATCGGCGATTTCCTGGTCGACTACGAAGAAAAGGTCTTTGAAGACGTGAAGGCCGACCCGGGCGACAAGGCCCTGGTCACCTTCCACACCGTGGCCTTCGAAGGCTCCATCGGTTTCGTCAACCTGCTGCAGGCCACGCGCCTGCAACGCAAGGGTTTCGACACCTCGGTGCTGCTGTATGGCCCGGGCGTGACGTTGGGCGTCAAGCGCGGCTTTCCCAAGCTCGGTGACGCGGCCTTTCCCGGTCACCTGAACTTCAACGACCAGATCGCCAAGTTCATCGCCGAAGGCGGCAAGGTCTACGCCTGCCGCTTCGCGCTGCAGGCGCTGTATGGCCATGGCGAAGGCTCGCTGATCGAAGGCATCAAGCCGATCAACCCGCTGGATGTGCTGGACATCATCCTGCTGCACCGCAAGGAGAAGGCCTTCATCCTCGACACCTGGACGCTGTGATCCAGGCCTGACGAACAACGGGCACCTCACCATGAGCCAAGCACGCATCATCAAGGCCGCAGCGGCGCAGATCTCGCCGGTGCTGAACGAAGCCGAAGGCACGCTGCACAAGGTCCTGGAGACCATCGATCGGGCCGCCCGCCAGGGTGTGCAGATCATCGTGTTCCCCGAGACCTTCGTGCCGTACTACCCGTACTTCTCGTTCATCCGGCCGCCCATGGCCTCCGGGGCCGAGCACATGGCGCTGTACGAGCACGCGGTGGTGGTGCCCGGTCCCGTCACCGACGCGGTGGCGCAGAGCGCGCGCCAGCACGGCATGGTCGTCGTGCTGGGCGTCAACGAGCGCGACCACGGCACGATCTACAACACCCAACTCATCTTCGATGAAACCGGTGCGCTGCTTCTGAAGCGCCGCAAAATCACGCCCACCTTCCACGAACGCATGGTGTGGGGGCAGGGCGATGGCAGCGGCCTGAAGGTGGTCGACACCGGTGTCGGCCGCGTGGGCGCGCTGGCCTGCTGGGAGCACTACAACCCGCTGGCCCGATACGCGCTGATGGCGCAGCACGAAGAGATCCACTGCGCGCAGTTCCCCGGCTCGCTGGTGGGGCCCATCTTCGCCGACCAGATGGAGGTCACCATCCGCCACCACGCGCTGGAGGCGGGCTGCTTCGTCATCAACAGCACCGGCTGGTTGACGGACGAGCAGATCACCTCCATCACGCCCGAGCCCAGTCTGCAACGCGCGCTGCGCGGCGGTTGCTGCACGGCCATCGTCTCGCCAGAAGGCGTGCACCTGGCCCCGCCTTTGAAAGAAGGCGAAGGCCTGCTGATCGCCGACCTGGACATGAGCCTGGTCACCAAGCGCAAACGCATGATGGATTCGGTGGGGCACTACGCCCGCCCCGAGCTGCTGAGCCTGAACCTCGACGACAGGCCGACGGCGCCGGTGCACGCGATGAGCCGGTCGGTGGGCTCGTCGGGCCAGGCGTTTGATGCCGCTGCAACAACGACATCGCAGTCGCCATCGACCACACCGCAGGCCCCGCAAGGCAGCGCGCCAGCCGTCACCCCCATCAGCCGCGTCGCCTGACGCCACCCGCCAAGGAGACCGCCATGTCCGCCGTGCTCACGCCCCCGACCTCCGAACGTGCCGATCACAAGGGCGATCACACCGCCGAGCTCATCGCCGAGTTGCAGTCCCGCGGCCTGCGCCTGATCGACCCCTCCGCCGGCCTGCCCAGCCGACGCGGTGGCGCCGGCCCGTCCGACCACAAGGCCGTGACCATCGACGGCCACACGGTGATGGTGCCCGTGCACACCGCCCCGGCCTTCGACTCGCCCTTCGTGGCCGACGCGCCCGACGAGCACGGCCACAGCACGCTCAAGCACAGCCGCATCCCGATCGCGCAGATCAGCTTCCCGAGCACGCCGCGCTTCTACGCACGCCACACGGCCGATGGCGTGCCGTACTCGCACATCGCCACGCTGCACGGCCGCGACGTGCTGGCCACCACCGTGCTGCAGACCTGCATCCGCTACGAGAGCCGCAAGAAGACCTGCCAGTTCTGCTCCATCGGCCAGTCGCTGGCGGCGGGCCGCACCATCGCGCACAAGACGCCGGCCCAGTTGGCCGAGGTGGCCCGCGCGGCGGTGGAACTCGATGGCGTCAAACACATGGTGCTGACCACCGGCACCCCGGCCACGCCCGACCGCGGTGCGGCCGTGTTGGTCGACAGCGCTCGCGCCATCAAGGCCGCCGTGCCGCACCTGCCCATCCAGGCGCAATGCGAGCCGCCCGATGAGGACGCCTGGTTCCAGCGCATGAAGGACGCGGGCGTGGACACCGTGGGGCTGCACCTCGAAGCCGTCACCCCCGAGGTGCGCGCGCGCATCATGCCCGGCAAGGCCAGCGTGCCGCTGTCGCGCTACTTCAGCGCCTTTGAAGCGGCGGTGCAGGTGTTCGGGCGCGGCCAGGTCAGCACCTACATCCTGGCCGGCCTGGGCGACAGCGTGGAAGACATCCTGGCGATGAGCCAGCGCCTGCTGGACATGGGCGTCTACCCCTTCGTCGTGCCCTTCGTGCCCATCAGCGGCACGCCGCTGGAGGGCCACCCCGCGCCCGACCCCGCCTTCATGCGAGCCGTGCTCGAACCGCTGGGCCGCATGGTGGTGCAAGCCGGCCTGCGCGCCAGCGACATCAAGGCCGGCTGCGGCAAGTGCGGCGCCTGCTCATCGCTGTCCGCCTACGAAACCGCCGCCCTGGCCTGACGCCACCGCGAAGGAGCCCCCATGAGCCCCGACGTCCTGTGTGACCTGCCCCTGGCCTTCCAGCCCGTGGCCTTCCGCATCAAGCGCGCCAGCGAGGCCTGGGAGCGCCGCGACGCCCACGCCCTGCGGCGCGCCGTGTTCTGCGTGGAGCAGGGCATCTTCGTGGGCGACGACCGCGACGCCATCGACGACACCGCGCAACTGCTGGTGGCCTGCACCAGCCTGGCCGGCGAGTGCGACCAGGTGGTGGGCACCGTGCGCATCCACGAAGCGGAGCCCGGCGTGTGGTGGGGCTCGCGCCTGGCGGTGCACCCATCGTTCAGGCACGTGGGCCGCATCGGGGCCACCTTGATCCGGCTGGCCGTGTGTTCGGCGCGGGCGCAGGGCGCGCACACCTTCTGGGCCCATGTGCAGCAGGCCAACGTGCCGCTGTTCGAGCGCCTGCACTGGCACAACCTGGCCGACTTGAGCTTGCATGGCCGCCCGCATGCGCTCATGCAAGCCGACCTGCTTGAACACCCGCCGTGCCACGCGCCCGACTGGGGCTTTCTGACCCAATCGTCCACCCGATCAAGCACCCGTTCGGCCACCGCGACGCAGGAGCCCGCATGAGCCCCATCGCCACCCCGGTGCTGCCAACCAGTGAAGTGGTACGTGCCTTGCGCGCCAGCCGCGGCTTCGCCCACAAGCGCGACATTTCGGCCGTGGCCGACACCCTGGCGCGCAGCCTGCCCGGTGGCCATGCCGACCTGACGCTGGCCGAGCACCGCGGCGTCATGCTGGGCGACGACTGCGCGGTCATCCCCGATGACAGCGGCCACCTCCTGTTCGCCATCGAAGGCCTGGTCGAGGACTTCGTGGCCGCCATGCCCTGGTTTGCCGGCTACAGCGCGGTCATGGTCAACCTCAGCGACATCGCCGCCATGGGCGGGCGCCCCATCGCCGTGGTCGACGCCATCTGGAGCGCCGGGGCCGAACAGGCCGAGCCCATCCTGCAAGGCATGGCGGCGGCCAGCGCAGCGTATGGCGTGCCCATCGTGGGTGGGCACAGCAACCAGCGCGCCGCGCGGCCCCAACTGGCTGTGGCGGTGCTGGGCCGTGCGCAGGCGCTGCTCAGCAGCTTCGCCGCGCAACCCGGCCACACCCTGCTGATGGCGGTGGACCTGCGCGGCCAGTGGGAAGGCGAGCAGCCCTTCTGGAATGCTTCGACCCGCGCGCCCGCCCACCGCCTGCGCGACGACCTGGCCCTGCTGCCCGAGGTGGCCGAAGCCGGCCTGTGCGGCGCCGCCAAGGACATCAGCATGGCCGGCGTGCTGGGCACCGCGCTGATGCTGGCCGAGTGCTCGCGCGTGGGCCTGCGCATCGACCTGAGCGCCTTGCCGCACCCGCCTGGCCACGGCCACGACGACGCGCCCGCCGCCTTCCTGCGCTGGCTGCAGGCCTTCCCCAGCTACGGCTACCTGCTGAGCGTGGCGCCCGACGACGTGGCCGCCGTGCAGGCGCGCTTCCTCAGCCGGGGCCTGGCGTGCGCGCCCATGGGCACGGTGGAAGCGGGCAGCGGCGTGTGGCTTCAGCGCGGTGGCCTGACAGCACAGGCCCCGCAGGACCTCGCCTTGTTGTGGGACTGGCAGCGCGAGCCCTTCATCGCGGGCGATCGATCGGTGGGTGGTGTGGGCGCCATGGACGTCGATGGCGCTGGGGGAGCCGAGGCATGACCACCCGCCCCGTGAACACCCGACCCTTGCGCATCGCCCTGCTGATGCACTCGCTCAACCCGCGTGGTGGCGTGGTGCACACGCTGGAGCTGGCCGATGCCCTGGTGCAACTTGGCCACGACGTCACCGTGATCGCCGCTGGCCGTCCGGGCCAGAAGCTGTTCAGGCCGACGCTGGCGCGGCTCTCGGTGGCGCCCCTGGGCGAGCTGCCCTTGGCACTGGTGCCCATGGTCGGCGCACGCATGCAGGCCGTGGCCGCGCACCTGCGCGGGCTGAACCTGGGCGACTTCGACGTGCTGCACTCGCAAGACAGCATCACCGCCAACGCCCTGGCCGACCTGCAGGCCGAAGGCCGCATCGCTGGCTTCGTGCGCACGGTTCACCACCTGGATGCCTTCGACGAGTCCCAGCTCACCGCCTGGCAGGCGCGTGGCGTGCACGCGGCGCGACAACTGCTGTGCGTGAGTGCGCTGTGGCAAGGCGTGCTGGCGCGCGAGTGGGGCCGCAGCGCCCACCGCGTGGGCAATGGCGTCAACCTGAGTCGCCACACCGCACACACCAGCGAAGCCCAAGCCGCGCAAGACGCCGAGGTGCTGCACCGCATCGGCCTGCCGCCAGGCGCCCCCTACTGGCTGGCCGTGGGCGGCGTCGAAGCCCGCAAGAACACCGCTCGCCTGCTGCACGCCTTCGCGCTGGTGCGCCAAGACGTGCCGCACGCGCGCCTGGTCATCGTCGGCGGCGCGAGCCTGCTCGAACACGCCCAGGCCCAGGCCGAGTTCGACGCCGTGCGCCGCGCCCACGGCATGGCCCCCGGCCAGGCGCACGAGGCCAGCCTGCTGCTCACCGGCCCCGTGCCCGACGGCATGCTGCCCGCGCTCTACCGCCAGGCCATCGCGCTGGCCATGCCTTCGGTCAAGGAGGGCTTCGGCCTGGTCGCCATCGAGGCCATGGCCTGCGGCACGCCGGCCATCGTCTCGCGCATCGCGCCCTTCACGGAGCACCTGCGCCCGCACGAAGCCTTCTGGGCCGACCCGCTGGACGTGCACGACATCGCCGATGCGCTGCGCGCCAGCTGGCGCCTGAATCCCCAACCCTGCCAACCCGCACAGCGCGCCGAGCTTGCCCAACGAGCCCGCGCCGTCGCCGCCCGCTTCGACTGGCACGCCAGCGCGCGCCAGCACCTCGCGGTCTACGCGGGCCTTGCCACCCAACCCACCGAGCAACCCTGCCATGCCTGAAATGCACTTCACCGTCCGCTGGCCCGACGGCTGCGAACACACCTGCTACTCGCCCTCGCTCGTCGTCCAGGACTTCCTGGTGCCCGGCCAGCGCTACGCCTTGCCCGACTTCCTGGCGCGCACGCAGCAGGCCTTGTCCATCGCCAGCGAACGCGTGGCCGCCAAGTACGGCTTCGCCTGCTCCAGGGCGATGGACCAGTGGGCCTCGATCGCCACGCACGCCGAGGCCTTCCAGCACCACCCCGATGCGCAAGTCGAGGTGCTGAGCTTCGACCACTGACCCCCGACACCCCAGACACCGCAAGAGGAAACCATGCCCCAACACCATGACGTCATCATCGTGGGCGCCGGCCAGGCCGGCCTGTCCCTGAGCCACTACCTGCAGCAGCGCGGCATCGACCACCTGCTGCTGGAAAAGCACACCCCCATGCACGCTTGGCGCCACCAGCGCTGGGACGCCTTCTGCCTGGTCACGCCCAACTGGCAGTGCAAGCTGCCCGGCCACGACTACGCCGGCCCCGAGCCCCACGGCTTCATGAAGAAGGCCGAGATCATCGACTACCTCGAAGCCTTCCTGGCCAAGGTCAAGCCACCGCTGCTCACGGGCGTGACGGTGCGCCATGTTCAGCCGCAGCCGCAACCGCAGGGCGGCTACGCCATCCACACCACGGCGGGCGACTTCACCGCGCGCCAGGTGGTGGTGTGCTCGGGCGGCTACCACGAGCCCGTGGTGCCCCGCCTGGCCGAGCGCCTGCCCGCGCACATCGTGCAACTGCACTCCGAGCAGTACCGCAACCCGCAGGCCCTGCCCGAAGGCGGCGTGCTGGTGGTGGGCTCGGGCCAGTCGGGCGCGCAGATCGCCGAAGACCTGCACCTGGCCGGCAAACCCGTGCACCTGGCCGTGGGCGACGCCCCGCGCTGCGCGCGCTTTTACCGGGGCCGCGACGTGGTCGACTGGCTGGCCGACATGGGCTACTACGACATGCCGGTGGACCAGCACCCGCTGCGCGAAGGCGTGCGCGACAACACCAACCACTACGTGACCGGCCGCGACGGCGGGCGCGACATCGACCTGCGCGCCTTCGCGCTGCAAGGCATGAAGCTGTACGGCCTGCTCGATGGCCTGAACGACGGCGTGATGCGCTTTCAAGGCACGCTGCAAGGCGCGCTGGACCAGGCCGACAAGACCTACAACGGCATCAACGCCGCCATCGACAAGCACATCGCCGACCAGGGCCTGGACGCGCCACCGCCTTCGTTCTACGAGCCGGTGTGGCAACCCCAAGGGGGCAGCGCGCACACGCAGCTCGACCTGGCGGCGGCCGGCATCACCTCGGTGATCTGGTGCATCGGCTTCAAGCCCGACTTCGGCTGGGTGGACGCGCCGGTGTTCAACGGCCGTGGCCAGCCCGTGCACCACCGGGGCGTGACGCAGCAGCCGGGGCTTTACTTCCTGGGGCTGCCCTGGTTGCACACCTGGGGCTCGGGGCGCTTCTCGGGCGTGGCGCGGGACGCGCTCTACCTGGCCGAGCAGATCGATGCGCGCCTGGCGCGGGTCGACGCCGAAGCGCCGCCTGGCAAGGAGCTCACGGCGCCGTTGGTGAGCGCGGGGTGAGTGGCCGAGCTTTTTGCTCGGCGCGCGCCCCTGTTTGGGGCATGCGTCGGGTGTTGAGCTCGGCTGTTGCTGAAATTTGCAGCAGCGGTGACGTCATTTGACCCACGCGCCGGGTTTGGAGCTCGGTGCGTGGCGCTGTTTGGGGCGTTGGCGGAGCTCGGAGGGCCGCGTGCCAGTCAATTTGGGCCAACGGCCGGGGTTGGGGAGTCGGTCGTCAACGCTGCGCCTCGGGCGTCTTCGTGTCGTTCCCCGATGGGGCAGGGAAGTTGGTGTCCATCGAGTTGTGGGGGGAGGCGGGCGTGGGCGAGGTGTTGGTTTGCCAGCCTTGGGTGAGGGGTGGCTGTAGGCTGAGTGCAGCCGGTTACCACTCGTCGATCTCATCGCCATAAGAATGCTGGGGCGGATGCCCATCAGCGGTCATATACCAGGGCCGTCAATCGACCCATATTGGAACTCACCTGCAGACCAGCCGAGCACCTACCTCTTGGCCGCACCTTTCTTCTCTTCGGCGATGACGGCATCGCTTTTCAGCGTCAAGACGGACACCACAACGTCACCATAGACACGCTGGATGACCAGTTCGCCGCCTTTGACCCTCATCGAGCATACGGTTTGGTCGAAGTTGGCGCTGCCATTGGGATGCGACCCTCTGCTGTCTTTGCAGACGAGGCCTGGGTACTTGCTCGAAACATTTCCAACCACTTGGCTGAAGCTCGTTGATTTGAACAAGAACATGAGCGACCGAAGTCTGTTATCGGTTCCAAATTCTGCCGATGGGCCTAGATGAACGTAGTAGGAAGGAACGCCGCCGATGGTGATGCTTTTCCAATCGGGCACCGCTTGCATCACCTGCTCAACGTTGCCCCCCAGTTCAAAACCACTGAGGTTGACAACTGGCTCTGGCGCTTTCTTGGCGCATCCTGCAAGTAGAGCCAGCGCTACCGCGATCCACGTCTTCTTCATCTGAAACCGTCCCTTCTTGATGTTGCTGTGCAGTTTGCCAGCCCCGTCCGCACACGCTGCGATGCCGTCCGTGCTGCATTTCTCGAGAATCAGCATTGGGGCACGTGCTGGCGCCCGCTCTACGCATCCGAGTAACAAGAACTGGCCGAGCCAAGCCCTTCAGATTTCAGAATTGCGCGCCCTAAACCGGCCGGTCAGGATGTGCCACCTGAGCGACCGCTCTCGGGCGATGAAGTTGGGCGAGGGAGCGCCCGCACCAGTTTAGGGTTGTGCGATACCTGCCCGGCATGACACCCAGGCTACGAACGTGCACGGCCTGAGGGCAGGTGTCGCATAAGCCTCGGGGGAGGAAACCGCGGC